>PVBE011726525.1_pt1 | contig 43480 bp, 45 predicted proteins | sample 1631181 | NCBI WGS metagenome assembly PVBE01 (sample SAMN08397723, study PRJNA350692) | Marine metagenome, whole genome shotgun sequencing project. | isolation source: water | place: Pacific Ocean | collected 2012-04
CCGTGCAACCCGTGCGCCGCCAAGAAGAAATAGGCGGGGCACCGTCCTAGCTAACACTTTCGAACCCTCGACAAATGGCGCCGTGGACCGCTCGACCCGGTCCGTGGCGTTTTTTCCGCCACCGGCCGGCGGCGCGGCATTGAACTTTCCACCACCGTTCGGGTTATCACTGGCGGGCATCGAACCTAAGCGCCGCTACCGAAGATGGGATGGACGACCCTGTCGCCGGGCTTGATCCCCAGGCGCCGGACGGTCCCGCCGTCGAGTTCGAGGACGGCGCGGACGGGTCCGTCCGAGCCGATGGTGGCCAAGGACATGGGCACCGTGCGCTCGGTGATATTGACCACCCGCCCTGCGGCGTCGATGAACAGCATGTCGAGGGGAATGAAGGTGTTCTTCATCCACATGTAGACCGGCCGGGAGCTCTTGAAATCGAACAGCATGCCGGTCCCGGGCGCCAGGACACGGCGTCCCTGCAACCCTTGCTCCCGCTGCGCCGGCGTCGACGCCAGTTCCACCGAGAAAACGTAGCTTCCCCGCCCGCTGACAATCGATAGCTCGCCGGTCGCGAAAGATACCGGCTCGCCGGCCCTCCCCGTTAGGGCCGCCACCCAGACAGCGCCGAGAAGCGCCCCGGCGGCAATCAGCCGTCGCATCGATCCGCTCATGTCCTTCGTATGGCAAGAAGCGCCGGCTTCGGCAAGGCCAGATCGGCGTTCTCCCGGCGCTGCCTTTTCGCGACGAGGAGGAGAGCACGCTTTCGGAAAGCGGCATTGTCGGGTAAGCATTCAACATAATCTCCGTGGCGGGCCCCAGGGGAGAGGCGTCGCCGGCCACTCTTTGGGGGAGGCGGAACATGTTGCGTGGCGACCGACAGGGAAAACGTCTTTAACCCTTGGCTGGCGGCGACGGTGGATCGTTGCTGTCGGTGGGCTCGGCCGCCGGGGTCGCCGTGATGGGCCAAGCACGCGGTATCTACACCTTCGTCGCCCATCTCAAGTGGACGTGGGCCATCGCCCTTGGCTATGCCGCCAGCATCGCCGCGCATTTCCTTGTAAATGCGGGTGCGTTTCAGTAAGCCTTGACGCGCCGGGGCGACGTCCGGTGACGATAAAGAGGGAGGCTTCTTCATGCCGCATGCGCTTAGCCTGGGACTGGTCTTGTTCGCGGTTTGGCTTCTGCTGTCGGGAATTTTCGAGCCTTTGTTGCTCGGTCTCGGCGTCGCCTCAAGCATCGCCGTCGTCTATATCGCGCACCGCATGGACGTTATCGACCACGAAGGCCACCCCATCCATCTGACCTGGCGGGCTTTGCTCTACTTCCCCTGGCTGGTTTGGGAGATCGTCAAGGCCAACTTCGACGTCGCCCTGGCAATTGTGCGCCCGGCAATGCCCATCGAACCCCGCCTGCTCCACATCAAGGCCGGCCAGAAGGACGACCTCGGCCGCGTCATCTACGCCAATTCCATCACCCTCACTCCGGGCACGGTAACCATCGCCACCGAGGGAAGTGCCTTCACCATTCACGCCCTGACCCGCGGTGCCGCCGAGGGCCTGGAAAGTGGTGACATGGACCGCCGCGTGACCGCCATGGAGGACGCCAGAACGGACGCCTCCGATCCCGGTCCCGCCCCATCCGTGGAAAAGGAGGAGTGATGTTCGCCGCCTCCTCCGCCGCCGTCCTTGCCGTCATGGCCCTGACATTGGTGCGCGCCCTCATGGGTCCGACCGTCTATGACCGCATCCTCGCCGTCAACGCCTTCGGCTCGCTGACCGTGCTCCTGATCGCCGTATTCGGCTTCCTCACCGGGAGGCCTGAGTTCCTCGATATCGCGCTGATCTATGCGCTCATCAACTTCATCGCCACCATCGCCGTCAGCAAGTTCGTGGAGTTCGCCTTCTTCGGAGATCCCGCCGGAGAAGAGGACGGCGGAGACTTGTGATGACCGTGGTCGCCGACATCGTCACTTGGGCGTGCCTGACCGCCGGCTCTGTCTTGGCGCTTATCGGCGCCATCGGCATGATCCGTCTGCCTGACGCCTTCGCGCGCATGCACGCGGCTGGCATCATCGACACCCTCGGCGTCGGCCTGATCCTCGTCGGCCTGATCGTCCAGGCCGGATGGAGCGCCGTGACGATCAAGCTGGTCCTCATCCTGGCATTCATTTTCTTTACCAGCCCGACCGCCACCCATGCCTTGGCGCAGGCGGCGCTGAACAGCGGACTCAAGCCCCTGCTCGGCAAGAAGGAAGGGAACGAGAAGCCATCGAAAACCTGATCAACATTACCCTCCTCCTGTTCATGGTGGCCATTGCGCTGGCCCTGGTTCGCCTGCGCGACCTTTTCTCCGTGGCCATGCTGTTCAGTATTTTCAGCCTTCTGGCGGCGGCGCTCTACGTGGTGCAGGACGCCGTCGACGTCGCCTTCACCGAAGCCGCCGTCGGCGCCGGCATCTCGACCGTGCTGATCCTCGCCACCCTGGCCCTCACGACGGGCGAGGAAAAAGCACCACCCAGGCGCGCCTTCGGAGCATTGATGGTGGTCATTGTGACCGGCGCCGCCCTGATCTACGGCACTTTCGACATGCCCCTCTATGGGGACCCCTCTGCCCCCATCCACCAACACGTGGTGCCCCGCTACATCGAGCGCTCGGGAGTCGAGATTGGCGTCCCCAACATCGTCACCTCGGTGTTGGCGAGCTATCGCGGCTACGATACCCTGGGCGAGGTCACGGTCATCTTCACCGCCGCCGCCGGCGTGCTGACGCTCCTGGGGCGGCGCCGCGGACGCATCGGCATCGTCGACGCCTTGCAGGCCCGCCTGGATATCCAGCAGGACGGCCCGCTGCCGCGCAGCGTGCTCGCCCCGAAAGCCATCCTTAGGGTGGTTTCGAAGTTGTTGATGCCGCTCATTCTCTTGTTCGCGCTCTATGTGCAGTTTCATGGAGACTTCGGGCCGGGAGGTGGCTTTCAGGCCGGCGTCATCTTCGGCAGTGTCTTCATCCTGTACGCCCTCATCTTCGGGGCCCGCAACGCGCGCCAGGTGATTCCGGCGGCGGCGCGGCGTGCCGGCTTGGCGGCCGGGCTCCTGCTTTACGCCCTGGTCGGCGTCGCCGGCCTGCTGATGGGGGGGCGCTACCTTAACTACTCGGTCCTTGCCCGTGAGCCCATCCATGGCCAGCACCTGGGCATCGCGCTCATCGAGTTTGGGGTGGGGACCACGGTGGCCGCCGCCATGATCATCATCTTCTTCGTCTTCTCCGGCCAGGACCGCTGAGCCATGGAGGTCCTCGGCCTCTTCAACTATTGGATCGCCATCCTCCTCATGATGATCGGCTTCTATATCGTCATCTCACAAGCCAACCTGATCAAGAAGGTGGTCGGCCTAAACGTCTTTCAGGTTTCCGTATTCGTCTTCTACATCTCCATGAGCAAGGTGCGCGGCGGTACCGCCCCCATCCTGGCCGAGGGTATCGAGGTCTACACCAACCCCCTGCCCCACGTGCTGATCCTTACCGCCATCGTGGTCGGCGTCGCCACTACGGCACTGGCGCTGGGCCTCGTGGTACGCATCCGCGACGCCTACGACACCATCGAGTCCGACGAGATTATCGAAGTCGAGGAGGACGCCGCGTGATTGCCGCGCACCTGCCGGCGCTGCAAGTGGTGGTGCCGCTGATCTCGGCGCCGCTGTGCCTCGTCCTCAGGCGCCCTCGAGCGGCGTGGGCGGTGGCCCTGGCGGTGAGCTGGTTCGCGCTGGCCGTGGCGCTCTCCCTGCTCGTCGAGGTGCTGGTCGGCGGGCCGATTTCGTATCCCATCGGCGACTGGGCGGCGCCCTGGGGCATCGAATACCGGGTCGACAGGGTGAGCGCGCTGGTTCTCGTCATCGTCACCGCCATCGGTGCCGTCCTCATGCCTTTCGCGCGCACCAGCGTCGCCCACGAGATCGCCTCGGACCGCGCCTACCTGTTCTACACCATGTACTTGTTGTGCCTGACCGGGCTGTTGGGCATCGCTATCACCGGCGACGTCTTCAATCTGTTCGTGTTTCTCGAGATCTCGTCGCTCTCGTCCTACGTGCTGATCAGCATCGGCCAAGACCGCCGGGCCCTGAGCGCCGCCTACAACTATCTGGTCATGGGAACCGTCGGCGCCACCTTCTACGTCATCGGGGTGGGCATGCTGTACATGATGACGGGGACCCTGAACATGGCCGACCTCGCCACCCGCCTGCCGGCGGTGGCGGACACCCGCACCATCCTCATGGCGCTGGCCTTCCTGACCGTCGGATTGAGCCTCAAACTCGCCCTCTTTCCCCTGCACATGTGGTTGCCCAACGCCTACACCCATGCCCCCTCGGTGGTCACCGCGTTCCTGGCGGCGACGGCGACCAAGGTGGCGGTCTACGCGCTCATCCGCATCTACTTCACCGTCTTCGGCGAGGTCGACTTGTTCGAAAGCACGCCCATGGGGCCCATCCTCATGGTGCTGGCGCTGACCGGCATGTTCACCGCCTCGGCTGTGGCCATCTTTCAGAACAACCTCAAGCGCATGCTGGCCTACTCCTCCATCGCCCAAATCGGTTACATGGTACTTGGCCTAAGCTTCACGTCGGTCACCGGTCTGGCCGGCGGCATCATCCATCTGTTCAACCACGCGCTGATGAAGAACGCCCTGTTCCTGGCGCTCGGCTGCGTCGTTTTGCGCATCGGCACCGTCCACATCGACGGCTTTCAAGGCCTCGGCCGGCGCATGCCGTTGACCATGGCGGCGTTCGTCGTCGGCGGGCTGAGCCTCATCGGCGTTCCCCTGACGGTCGGCTTCATAAGCAAGTGGTACCTGGTGCAGGCGGCCCTCGAGAAAGGCTGCTGGCTGATCGCCGTGCTTATCGTGATGTCATCGCTTCTGGCGGTGATTTACGTGTGGCGCGTCGTCGAAGTGGCCTATTTTCGTCCTGTCCCCGAGGGCGCCGCGGCGGTCGAGGAGGCACCGCTCTCCATGCTTCTGCCGACGTGGATCATGGCCGGGGCCAGCATCTATTTCGGGATCGATGCCACGGGCACCCTCGAGGTGGCGCGTGGCGCCGCCGAGTTCCTTGTCGGAGGCGCGCCGTGACCGACGAAACCACGATCCTGCTGTCGGTGGCCACACCCCTGGCCGGCGCCGTGCTCATCGCCGTCACCGGGGGGCGGCCCAACCTGCGCGAGGCCGTGACCCTGATTACCGCCGGCGTGCTGTTCGCGCTGGTCGCGTCACTCTTCCTGCAAGCGCTGGACGGCGGCCGCCCCTCCGCCTTCGTCGGCGAGATGCTTCCCGGCCTCGCCATCGCCTTCAAGGTGGAGCCCCTTGGCATGATGTTCGCCGGCATCGCCAGTTTCCTGTGGGTCGTCACCTCGCTCTATTCCATCGGCTACATGCGGAGCCACCACGAACAGAACCAGACCCGCTTTTACGTCTACTTCGCGGTGGCCATTTCCAGCGCCATAGGCGTCGCCTTCGCCGCCAACATGATGACCTTGTTCGTTTTCTACGAGGTCCTCACTCTGTCCACCTTTCCCCTCGTCACCCACCACGGCACCGAGGAAGCGAAACGCGCCGGAAGGGTCTACCTGGGAATCCTGCTCGGCACTTCCATCGGCCTGCAGTTGATCGCCGTCATCTGGACATGGACGCTGGCCGACACTCTCGACTTCACTGATGGCGGTATCCTCAGGGGCAAGGCATCGGCGGGCACCGTCGGTGTCCTCTTGGCCCTCTACGTATTCGGTATCGGCAAGGCCGCCGTCATGCCCCTGCACCGCTGGCTGCCCGCCGCCATGGTGGCGCCGACCCCGGTCAGCGCGCTGTTGCACGCGGTGGCGGTGGTCAAGGCCGGTGTGTTCACGGTGCTCAAGGTCACCATCTACATCTTCGGCATCGACTTTCTTCGCGAACTCGGCTCGAGCGAGTGGCTGCAATACGTGGCGGCGGCGACCGTCGTCATCGCCTCGCTGGTGGCTATGACCAAGGACAACCTGAAGGCGCGGCTGGCGTACTCGACGGTCAGTCAGCTTTCCTACGTGGTGCTCGGTGCCATGTTGGTCAATGCCTGGAGCATCACCGGCGCTAGCATGCACATCGCCATGCACGCCTTCGGCAAGATCACCCTGTTCTTTTGTGCTGGGGCCATCCTGGTGGCCACCCACAAGACAGAAATCTCCGAGATGCGGGGCATCGGCCGTATCATGCCGATCACCACCCTGGCCTTCCTGCTGGGCAGCCTCAGCATCATCGGGCTGCCCCCGTTCGGCGGACTGTGGAGCAAGTGGTACCTGGCGCTCGGCGCGCTGGAGGCCGACAAGTTGCTGCTGGTGGCGGTGCTGATGGTCAGCTCTCTCCTCAACGTCGCCTATCTTATGCCCATACCCCTGCGCGGGTTCTTCAGCGCGCCCGACGCGGCCTCCGGCGGCGGCGGCAAGGCGGGAGTCGTCGCCATCAAGGAGGCGCCGTGGCCCTGCGTGCTGGCGCTCAGCGTCACGGCGCTGGGATGCGTGGTGCTCTTCTTCTATCCGGAGCCATTGTTCCGATTGCTCACCCTCATGGTCAACTTCTAGGACTAACCCCATGGACGACAAAGACAAGCGCCACATCTTCGACAACCCCGCCAACGTCAAGCGCGCCATCGGCGCCCTGTTCGCCCTCTGCGCGCTGTCGTTCGTGGCCGAGTTTTTCGTGGCACGCCATGGCGGCCATCCCTGGGAAGGGTCGTTCAACTTCTACAGCGTCTACGGGTTCGTCGCCTGCGTGCTCCTGGTGCTGGCGGCCACGCAAATGCGCAAGCTGCTGATGCGCAAGGAAGACCATTACGATGACTAGCGTCGCGCCCTATCTGGTCTTTTTCGCGGGCGCCGCCGTGGTCGCGCTAACGGCGGGACGGGTGCGCGCCGCGGTGTTGCTGGCGCTGCCCATCATCGGCGCCGCCAACCTGTTCGCCATGCCCGAGGGCGCCCGGCTTACCGTAACCGTTCTCGATTACACCCTGACCCCGCTCAGGGTTGACCGCTTGAGCATGCTGTTCGGTTATCTGTTTCACCTGGCCGCCTTCATCGCCATCGTTTTTTCGTTGCACGTGCGCGACACCTCCCAGTACGTATCCGGCCTGCTGTACGCCGGCAGCGCCCTCGGCGCTGTTTTCGCCGGTGATCTGATCACGCTCTTTATCTTCTGGGAGTTGCTCGCCGTTACTTCGGTGTTCTTGATCCTGGCGCGAAAGACGGCACGCGCCCAGGCGGCGGCCATGCGCTATCTGCTCATCCAGGTGCTGGCCGGGGTCATCCTGCTCGCCGGGGTGCTCGTCCGCGTCCACAAGACCGGGTCCATCGCGTTTGACTTCATCGGACTCGACGGCTTGGCATCATGGCTGATATTCACAGCCTTCGGCATCAAATGCGCCTTTCCCTTCCTCCACAACTGGCTCACCGACGCCTATCCGGAGGCGACGCCGACGGGCGCCGTGTTCCTTAGCGCCTTTACCACCAAGGTCGCGGTGTATGCGCTGGCCCGCGGCTTTCCGGGCACCGAGTTGCTGATCTATATCGGTGCCGCCATGACCATGTTCCCCATTTTCTTCGCGGTCATCGAGAACGACCTGCGCCGCGTGCTCGCTTACTCCATGATCAACCAGATCGGTTTCATGGTATGCGGCATCGGGATCGGCACCCAACTGGCCCTCAACGGCGCCGTCGCCCACGCCTTCAACGACGTCATCTTCAAGGGCTTGTTGTTCATGTCCATGGGCGCGGTACTGTTCAGGACGGGCAAGATCAACGGCTCGGAGTTGGGCGGGCTCTACAAGTCGATGCCGCTGACGGCCGGGTTGTGCATCGTCGGTGCCGCCTCGATCTCGGCGTTTCCGCTGTTCTCGGGGTTCGTGTCGAAATCCATGGTCATGGTGGCCGCCGTCCAGGAGGGATACCCCATCGTCTGGCTGGCCCTCCTCTTCGCCTCGGCCGGCGTCTTCCACCACGCCGGCATCAAGATCCCGTTCTTCACCTTCTTCGCCCACGACAGCGGCATCCGGGTCAAGGAGGCACCGACCAACATGTTGATCGCCATGGGCCTGGCGGCGGCCATCTGCGTCTTCAACGGCTCGTATCCGTGGGTGCTTTATAGCCTTCTGCCCTTCCCCGTGGACTACGCGCCCTATACCGCCGACCACGTCCTCACCCAGAGCCAGCTTTTGTTCTTCTCGGCGCTGGCCTTTTGCATGCTCAAGCTGACCGGGCTCTACCCGCCCGAGTTGCCGGGCGTCAACCTCGACGCCGAGTGGAGTTACCGGTGGCTGCTACCGCGTGGCGTCAGGGGCTTGGTCCGAGCATTCAGACCCCTCGACCAGGGGGGACGCGCCGCCGGCCTCCTCGCCGTCCACCAGGTGATCGCCGGGGTTTCCCGCCAGGCCGGGCCGCAAAGGGCGCTGGCGCACACCGACGCCGTGGGCGGCATGGTGACGTGGGTGGTCGTGTTGCTCGTCGTCTATCTGGTGCTGTATTTCGTATGAAGCCAGCGCCGGGCGTAAACGGCCCGGACCTAATTGTTAGTTGCGCCGCGCCAGCTTGTTGCCCGGCGTCCAGGTCTGAACCTCGACGGTCTTTCCGGCCTGGTTTTTTTCTGGCCCTTGCTCTTGATCTTCTTTTCGGGCACCAATTGGCTACCCCCACCGGCCGCCCGCTCTGCGGCCGCATGACCTTGAGCCGCACCACCTGATTGAGATCCGGCGTCTTCTCGGCGCGGGTGAAAGCCAGGCGCATCGCCGTGAGGGTGATCCCGGCGCGCGGGCTTTTCTTCACCAGCCGCGTCAAGTGCTCGGCCGAATGGTGGCCGAAGCGGCGCCAGATATTCTCGAGGAAATCCTCGACATCGGAGGGTATGAAGAGCTCCCCCTCCACACTGGGGCGTCCCTTGGTAAAGACTTGTAGATGTTGGGCTCGACCGGTCCCATTTCGTCGGCAACGAAGTGAGCGGGTATCAGCTTACCGTTGGTGTAGGCCAGCGCGAAATACGCCTGGGGCAGAAAAAGTAACCCCTGGAGCTTCTGCGGCTGCAGGTATTCGTAATGCACCAACGCCCGGTCGCAAAACCACAGGACGACGTCGAAGGCGGATTTCATTCAGGCCGGCATGAATTCTCCGCACGGTGGCGGGCGGTTGTCCGCCGAGTGTCCCAAGCCAACTGGCGCGCTTGCACGCGCTGTCCCGTAAATATAGGCTCACTGTTAGAAAATCATCAATACGTAAGGATAGACGCCCATGGACATGATAGGCGAACAGCGCATCAACGCTTCGCGCGAGGAGGTGTGGAACGCCTTCAATGACCCGCAAGTCCTGGCCCGCTGCATTCCCGGTTGCGAAACCATGGAAAAGACCTCGGACAACGAGTTCACGGCCACTGTTACCCTCAAGGTCGGCCCCGTGAAAGCGACGTTCGTGGGAAACGTCACTCTTTCCGATCTCGACCCGCCGAACGGATACACCCTGTCCGGCCAGGGCCAGGGAGCCGGCGCCGGTTTCGCCAAAGGTAGCGCCGAAGTGCGCCTCGCCGACGACGGTGGCCAAACGATCCTTACCTACAAGGTCAACGCGCAGGTCGGCGGCAAGCTGGCCCAGGTCGGCTCGCGGCTCATCGAGGGCACGGCGCGCAAGCTGGCCGGCCAATTCTTCGCCAAGCTGGACGAGACCCTATCCCCCGAGGCCGAGGCGGCGCCGGAAGAAGCGGCGACGGTGCGGGCCGCGGCTGCGGCGCCGCAGGCTGCGGAGGGGAGCATCAGCCCCATGATCTGGAGCCTTGGCGCACTGATCATCGCCGGTTTAATCGTCTTGTACTTCACACCCTGAGGCACCGTCCATGAGCGAGAACGACGACGTACTGAACCGCGCCGCCCAGTGGCTCGGCGAGAACAAGGGCGTGGCCCTGGCCACGGTGGTCGGCACGTGGGGATCGTCGCCGCGCCCGCCGGGCAGCATGCTGGCGATCGAGGAAGGGGGCGCCTTCGTGGGCTCGGTCTCCGGCGGCTGTGTCGAGGGCGCGGTGGTCAGCGAGGCGCAAGAGGTCATCGCCGGCGCCCCCCCAAGAGTGCTGGATTACGGCGTTTCGGACGAGCAGGCCTGGGAGGTTGGGCTGGCCTGCGGCGGCGAGTTGAAGGTGTTCCTCGAGCGCGCCGTCCCCGCCGACGTCCTGCGCGCCCTGTTGGAGGAACGCCCGGCCGCCCTGGTCAGTCATCTCGCCTCCGGCGCCCATGCGGTGGTGCGGGCGGATTCCGTTAACGGCGATCTCGATCTCGCCCCGGAAACAGTGGAGGAAACGCGCCTGGCGCTGCGCGACAACCGCAGCACTTCCATCGAGGACCCCGGCGGCGCCGTGTTCGCGCGCGTCTTCAACCCGCCGCTCCGCATGATCATCGTCGGCGCCGTGCACATCTCCCAGAGCTTGGCACCGATGGCGGCGCTGAGCGGCTTCGACGTCACCGTGGTCGATCCGCGCGGCACCTTCGCCACGGTTGAGCGCTTTCCCGGTGTCAGCCTATCCCACCAGTGGCCGGACGAGGCCCTCGCCGCCCTCGCCCCCGACTCGCGCACCGCCGTCGTCACCCTCACCCACGACCCCAAGCTCGACGATCCGGCGCTGCAGGCGGCGCTCGACTCGGACGTCTTCTATATCGGCGCCCTGGGCAGCCGCAGGACCCACGCCAAGCGCCTCGAGCGGCTGCGGACCGAGGGCTTCGGCGATGACGAGTTGGCACGCATTTACGGGCCGGCGGGCTTCGATCTCGGCGGCCGCGCCTCGTCCGAGATCGCGGTCGCCGTACTGGCCGAGGCCATCGCCGCCAGCCACGGCAAGCGATCGGGCTAATTGTCGCAGCGGCGACGCGGCCCCATCGGAAAGCGTTCTAGTCGAGCCGCGTGCGCAGGAGTTTTCCGAAGCCGGGCACCTCATCCTGGTAGCCGGCCAGTCGCAGGCAATGCCAGGCCATGGCGTGGTTGGATCCGGTCACCGGCTTGCCGATCTCGGCTTCCATCTCTTCGACGATCTCGGCGACGCGCAAGGACGTGCACGCCACGAATACGGCATCCACCAGGTCCGAGGCGCCGAGTTCGCGCACCGCGCGCCGGATGGTGCCGGGTGAGATGCGGGCAACCTTGCGGTCGTCCGGCTCGCTCCACGAGCCGACCACGGGCACCTCGAAGCAGCGCTCCTGGACGTAGGCGCGCATCGCATCGGCAACCGAATCGATGTAGGGCATGATCAGGCAAATACGGCGCGCGTCCAGGGCTTCGAGCGCCGCGAAGGCCGAGATCATGGGCGTCGTGCAGGCGACGTCGGGCCGCGCCTCGCGGATGCGCGCGAAGACGGTCTCGTCGCCAATCACCATGCCCCCCGACGTGCATCCATAGGCCACCACGTCGAGCCCCGATCCCGGCACCAGAAGCTCGGTGGCCGGCGCGATTTCACTCTCCATCGCCAACAGGGTCTCGGGGTTGACTTCCAGATCGCAGGCATGACGGCTCTCGTAGAGCGCCACGTCGGGCAAGGCGAGAATATTGCGGAAATCGTGCTCGATGGTCTGGTCAGCAGCCAAGACGATGAGCCCGATGCGCGCCCTGGGCCCGAGCCCCTCGTCCATCTCGTAGGCCATGCCCTTCTTCTCGACGACGGGGGCAACGTCAGCTCCCGGTGTGGCGGACGCCGCGGCGGCGGCGGTTTTAGCACTTGTCATGTCCTTCTCCCCTCTCTTTCCCGAGGCCCGTCGGCACCCATGGCGCGGCGCGGTTACGATTGCGTCATCATGCCGGCGAGATCGATTTGCGCTTGGCGGCCGGCGATGAGGTCGGCGGCGATTTGCCCGGCACCGCACGACATGGTCCAGCCCATGTGGCCGTGGCCGGTGTTCATGAAAAGGTTGTCGTAGCGCCCATAGCCGAAGATCGGCGTCCCCTCCGGAGTCATCGGCCTGAGCCCCGCCCAATAGGTGGGCCGCGAATAGTCGCCGCCATTGGGGAACAGGTCGCGGGCGGCGGCGAGCATGGCCGCGAAGTCGGACGGCTTGTGGGTGGTGTCGTAACCCGAGAACTCGGCGGTGGCGGTGAGGCGCAACCGGTCGCCCATGCGCGTGAATGCTACTAGGTTCTCCTCGTCGACACCACCCAGGTTGGGGGCTTCGTGCTGGGGGCCGACGGGAAGGGTCAGCGAGTACCCCTTGACCGGATATATGGGCAATTTTATGCCGATCCTGCGGCCGACGATGGGGCTGTAGCTACCGAGCGACAGCACATAGACGTCGGCGGTGTAATTGCCCTTGTCGGTGACGATGCGTTCGACCCGGCCGCCCGCCACGTCGATGCCGCGGATGGTGGTCTCCATCCCGAAGGAGACTCCCAACTCGCGTCGGCAGAACTCGGCGAGGCCGCGGGTGAACATGTTGACGTCGCCGCTTTCGTCGGTGGGGCAGTAGATGCCGCCGGCGATCTTGTCCTTGACTGGCGCGAAGATGGGGTCGATCTCGGCGGCGCGGGCGCCATCGACGACCTCAAACTGCTGGCCGCTGTCGGCCAGGATCTTGGTCTTAAGGACCCCTTTCTCCAGGGTCGCCGGAGAGCGGTAGAGATAGATACAGCCCTTGGCACGCCGGTCGTAGGAAACATTGCTGTGCTGCACGACGCCGTGCAGCAGCTTCTGGGAATAGACGCAAAGCCCGAGTTTTCGGGTGGTGTTGATGCGCGCCTTCTCCGTCGTGCACTGGCCCAGGAACTTGAGGCACCACAGCCACATGTGGGGATCGAAGTTGGGCTTCAGGCGCAGGGACTGGCCGTCGCGCCACAGCGAGCGCAACATGGTCATCGGCGCCTGTGGCGAAGCCCACGCATAGGAATGTCCCGGCGCGACAAGGCCGGCGTTGGCGAAGCTCGTTTCGTTGGCGGGCACGGGCTGGCGGTCGAGGACCGTCACCTCGTGCCCGTCGCGGGCCAAGAAATAGGCGCCCGTGACGCCGATGACGCCACCCCCCATGATGACGATCTTCATGGTGCGAATCCTCCCACCGCCCTGGTGTCCCGCGCCCCAATCAGAGCGCCGCCGTCACCATGACCTCGACATCAAACTGGGTGGCGGCGAGCCGTGCCTCGACACAGGCGCGGACCGGCGGATTGTTGGGATCGACCCAAGCGTCCCAGACTTCGTTCATCTCGGCGAAGTTGCGCATGTCGGTGATCCACAACTCGGCGGCCAACAGCTTCGATTTGTCGGTACCAGCCTCACCCAGCAGCTTGTCGATGGTGGCTAGGATGTCCTTTGTCTGGTCGGCGATGGAGGCGCCGGGCGCGTTGACCGCCACCTGTCCGGCCAGATAGACCGTGTCTCCGTGGATTACCACTTGGCTCATGCGCGGCCCTACATGCGAACGCTTGATGGTCACGATGCTCACTCCCTTTGTTCGATTGTCGGTGTTGATAAGCGCCGGATGAAAGCACAAGGGCCGGAGCCCTGTCCATACGCCATTGCCGGGGCCGGCGGCGATGCCACGGGTCTAGGTCAGGGAATCTCCCGTAATTTCAAGAGATGGCCCGGATGTGCTATATCCGGAGTGAGGACAACGTCACACCTTCGCCAGATAGCGGCATTGGCCGCCGCGGCACTCGGCGGCGGCGTGGTGGTCACCGGCCATGGCGGCGGCGCGGTAGCGCAGGCGACCATCTGCGCGCGCTCCTACACGAAAATATTCAAGCAAGAGACCGGCAAGGTGGAGTGCGTGGGAAACAACAAGTCGCTGCAGCGCGACAACCAGCAAATCCAGAAACAGCGCCAACGCGTGCTCTAGCAGCGTCTTCGCCAGGACCAGTTGTCACGCTAGGTGCGAACCCGGGACAGCCGGCAAGGAGCCTCGGTGCGCCAGCGCCAGGCCGCGCAAAAACAAGAACAGCATCAACGCCAACGCGCCATCCAGTGCAAACAGCGCCAGCAGCAGCGTCAAATCGGCCTCCGGTAAAGGCGATGGCGGGCCGTGCTATTCCGGAGGCCCATGCTATTCTGGAGGCAATGGGCGCTTCTTGCCTTCCGCGTCGAGGGCCACGTAGGTGAATTGCCCCTCCGTCACCTTGAAGCGCGCCATCGGATCCTGGCGCCGCACCACCCAGGCCTCGACCATGATGGTGAGCGACGTGGCGCCCACTTTGAGGATCTCGGCGTGACACCCGACGACGTCGCCGACGTGTACCGGGCGGTGAAAGACCATGGCCTCCAACGCCACCGTGGCGGTGCGCCCCCGAGCGCGCTGGCTGGCCATGACGCCGCCGGCGATGTCCATCTGCGAGAGCAGCCAGCCGCCGAAGATGTCGCCGGTCGGATTGGTGTCGGCCGGCATGGCCACCGTCTGGGTGGTCAACCGACTGCTTGGTTCCGCTGGAGTCTGAGTCATGGTCATGTTCTCCGAAACTGCTGCATGTTGTTAATATTGGCTTTGTTAATACCTCATCAAGTATGATATGTCCGAAAGGACTCATTGCATAGAGCCCCCATGACTGATCTTTTCGAACACGCCAAGTCCAGGATAAAGGCCCCCGCTTCCGGCAAGAAAGGCACCACGCCCAAGAAAGGGCGCAAAGGGAGGCCAGGGTATTCGGCCCGCGACATCGAGGTCCTTGAAGGCCTCGAGCCGGTGCGACGCAACCCCGGCATGTACGTCGGCGGCACCGACGACAACGCCCTCCATCACCTAGCGGCGGAGGTTCTGGACAACGCCATGGACGAGGCGGTGGCAGGCCACGCTAGCCACATCGAGATATCGCTTGCCGCCGACCACACGGTAACGGTCGCCGATAACGGTCGCGGCATTCCCGTCGATCCCCATCCCAAGTTCAAGAAAAAATCCGCCCTCGAGGTGATCATGACCATGCTTCACTCGGGGGGCAAGTTCGGCGGCGTGGCGTACCGCACCTCGGGCGGCCTACACGGTGTTGGGCTCTCGGTGGTCAATGCGCTTTCCGAGCGCCTCGACGTCGAGGTGGCGCGCGACCGCAAGCTGTGGACCCAGTCCTACACACGCGGCAAACCGACCGGCCCTCTGAAGGCCAAGGGGGCGGTGAACAACCGGCGCGGCACCACGGTTGCCTTCCGCGTCGACGCCAAGATCTTCGGCGCCCGCCCCCGGTTCAGCCCACAGCGTCTGTACCGCATGGCGCGCTCCAAGGCGTACCTTTTCCGCGGCGTCCAGATACGCTGGACCTGCGATCCCTCGCTTCTCACCGGCAAGCACGGCTCGACGCCGCAAAGCGAAGCGCTGCACTTCCCCGGCGGCCTCGCCGACTTCCTGGCCGCCGCCCTCGACAACCGCCAGACGCTGGTGCCCAAGCCGTTCGCCGGCCAGGCCGACCTCAACGGCGATTCCGGCAAGGTAGAATGGGCGGTGGCATGGCCGGCCGACGAGGACGAATTCTTTAACTCCTACTGCAACACCGTGCCGACGCCCCAGGGCGGCACCCACGAGCAGGGGCTGCGCGCGGCGCTCACCAAGGGCCTGAAGGCCTTCGGCGAGCTTGCCGGCAACCGCCAGACTGTCAAGATCAGCGCCGACGACGTCATCGGCGGCGCCACCGTCATGCTCTCGGTCTTCATCCATAACCCCGTGTTCCAGGGCCAGATCAAGGAGAAGCTGGCCTCGGCGGAGGCGGCGCGACTCGTCGAGGCCAGCGTGCGCGACCGCTTCGAGCACTGGCTGTCGGGAGACCCCAAGGCGGCCGGCGAGCTTCTCGCCCACGTGCTAGGACGCGCCGACGAGCGCCTCGACCGCAAGAAGGCGCGCCAGCTCAAGCGCGCCTCGGCGACACGCCGCACGCGGCTGCCCGGCAAGCTTACCGACTGCACCAAGAGCACTGCCGAAGGCACCGAGATTTTCCTGGTCGAGGGCGATTCCGCCGGTGGCTCCGCCAAGCAGGGGCGCGACCGCCGCTTCCAGGCAGTGCTGCCGTTGCGCGGCAAGATCCTCAACGTGGCCAGCGCCTCCACCGAAAAGCTCCACGCCAACCAGGAATTGCACGACCTCATGGAGGCGCTGGGCTGCGGTACCGGCGACAACTACGACGAGGCGGCCTTGCGCTACGAACGCGTCGTCATCATGACCGACGCCGACGTGGACGGCGCCCACATCGCCTCCCTATTGATGACATTTTTCTTTAAGATGGTACCACAACTAATTGAAAATAAACATTTATTTATCGCCATTCCACCCCTTTACCGGATCACCCAGGGGGCCAAGACCCTGTACGCCCGCGACGATGCTCACAAGGACGAACTCCTGAAGCGTCAGTTCAAGGGGCGCGCCAAGATCGAGATCAGCCGCTTCAAGGGGCTCGGCGAGATGCCGTCGGTGCAACTCCGCGACACCACCATGGCGCCCAAGACGCGCACGCTTCTGCGCGTCACCCTGGAGAACGGTGCCACCGAGCGCCGCACCGCCAAGCTGGTGGACAGCCTGATGGGCAAGAAGCCCGAACTGCGCCTCGCCTACATCCAGGCGCACGCCAAGGGCTTTGGGGACTTGGACGTTTAACGCCGGTGGAAAAATCTCAACGCGGAGGTACGCGGAGGAAAGGTACGGGTCATAATGGAGATACGTGGGGATTAGGAGATAATAATATTGCGCCTGCGGCGCTTTTTCCCTCATCCCCCTATCCCCACGTATCTCCATATCTCCTATATGGCTTGACCTCCGCGTCCTCCGCGTTAATAAAATTCCTGCCCCTACTCCAGGCCGGCGGTCTCGGGGAAGCCCAGCATCAGGTTCATGTTTTGCACCGCTTGGCCCGATGCGCCCTTGCCGAGGTTGTCGAGGACGGCGCAGACCACGGCTTGGCTGTGCGCGTCGTTAGCGAACACGTGCAGGGTGAGTCGGTCCGTGCCCCGCGCCGCCTCGGCGTCGAGACGGTCGGCCGGGGCGCCCGTCTCGGCCAGCGGCGAGACGGAGACCGCCCACTTGCCGGCGTAGTGATCGGCCAGCGCGGCGTGTATGTGTTCCGCCTTTGGCGTTCCCGGCAGCGCCCATAACTGCAACGGCAGCGACACGATCATGCCCTGGGCGAAGCGGCCGACGCTGGGCACGAACAGGGGCCGATGGGTGAGCCTGCCGTGGACGCGTATCTCCCCGGTGTGCTTGTGCTCGAGCCCGAGGCCGTAAAGGTAGTAGTTGCTATCGGTGCGATCGGGCGCGCCCCTATCCTCGAACGCGGCGATGAGCTTCTTTCCCCCGCCCGAATAGCCGGAGACCGCGTTGATGGTCGCGGCAAAGTCAGCGGGCACTAGGCCGGCGGCGACCAGGGGATGCAGCATGGAGACGGCGCCCAGCGCATAGCAGCCGGGGTTGGCGACGCGCTTCGAGGCCGCGATCTCGGCGCCGCGGCCGGCCTCAAACTCGGGAAAGCCGTAGGTCCAGCCGGGTGCCATCCGGTGCGCCGTCGAGGCGTCGATGAGGCGGGCCGCGCCGTCCTCGATCATGGCCACCGCCTGGCGCGCGGCATCTTCCGGCAGGCACAGTATGGAGAGGTCGACGCCGTTGAGCATGGCGGCGCGCCTCGATACGTCCTTGCGCTCGGAGGAACCGAGACGTAGCAGCTCGACGTCGCGCCGCGCCGAAAGCCGCTGCGCGATCTGCAGGCCGGTGGTGCCGGCCTCGCCGTCGATGAAAACCTTTGCCGCCATGGCTCGATCATCCTAATCAGCGCCAAAAAACTTGGGGCGCCCCGCTTGGAGCGCCTTAAAAGACTGCCAATACCACGCAATTGTCAACGCTTGGTAAATTGTAACGTAAAATAACGTCGGTTTTTTAATACGTTATAAACCCTAATCTAATTTACGCTACACACGTGCATCATTGTAATCTTAGCCTTTATCATCGATCAGCGCCTCTAACACCTGCTAACGTCAGCATCCTTAGTATGTCTGTTGTATCAGTCTCACAATTACTCTTAATTGGACTTTGGCTGGAGTGACGAGGCGACAGTAACTGTTGGTATGAGGGTAGTAAGTTGAAAACATTAGGAGCTTTGATAATCGTCGCCGTTATGCCCACCAATCTTAGCCTTAAACCACCAAGTGTCGTTGGGAGTGTCGCTGGGTTTGTAGAGCACAAGACGGCTACCGTAGACAGCGCTCACCATCTTGTCTCTGTAGTAGTCGCTCATGTGCAAATTGTAAGTTGAATATGCAACGTTTTATGCATTCAGTGTAAACAAGAAGCTCTGCATTTCTCGAAGCATTATCCAGCCCGTGTACATTCTGTGCACTCATTGTGCATAAAGAAAAAGCCGCAGGTTTTTGCGGCTTTTTTGTTTGAATATGGCATATTCTCAACGTTTCGAGAACTGGAAGCTTCGCCGGGCCTTGCGGCGCCCGTACTTCTTACGCTCGACAACGCGGGCGTCGCGGGTCAGGAAACCGCCCTTTTTCAGGATCGGCCGAAGCAACGGCTCGAATTCGGTGAGGGCGCGGCTGATGCCGTGGCGTACCGCCCCGGCCTGCCCCGAAAGCCCGCCGCCGGTGACCGTGCACATGACGTCGTACTGGCCCTCGCGCTCGGCGGCGGCAAAGGGCTGGTTGATGATCATGCGCAGGACCGGCCTGGCGAAATAGGTCTCGGAATCGCGGCCGTTGACCGTGATCTTTCCGGGGCCGGGCTGCACCCATACGCGGGCGATAGCGTTCTTGCGCTTGCCGGTGGAATAGGCGCGGCCCTTGGCGTCGATGTGCGGCTCGCGCGGCGTCTTCGCCTCGACCGGCGCCATGGTCTCGGCGACCACCGCCAGGTCCTTCAAATCGGACAGGGTCTTGGGCCCAGAGGCCTTGGGCTCCTCGGCGCCGAGTTCCTCGGCCTTGGGCTTCTTGGCCTTGGGCTCTTCGGCCTTCTTGTCCGCAGCCCCGGTTTCCTCGGCCTTTATTTCTTCGGCGCCGAAATCTTCAGCCTTGGGTTCCTCAGTTTTCTTGGCCGCTGCCTTGGGCTCCTCGGTCTTCTTGTCCTCGGCCATGGCTTACGCGTCCCTCTTGTTCTTCGGGTTCATCGCCCCGACGTCCAGCACATCCGGCTTCTGCGCGGCGTGCGGATGGTCGGGCCCCTTGTAGACGTGGAGCTTTTTCATCTGGATTCTGCCCAGCGGCGTGCGGCGGATCATCCGCGTCACCGCCCCGCGGATGGCCTTCTCCGGATTCTTGCCGTCCAGGATGTGCCCCATGCTGCGTTCCTTGATACCGCCGGGATAGCCGGTGTGCCAGTAGATCTTGCGGTCGCTGCGCTTGCGCCCGGTGAGGTGCACCTTCTCGGCATTGACGACGATGATGTTGTCGCCGCAATCGACGTGCGGAGTATAGAGCGGCTTGTGCTTGCCCTTGAGCCGGCTGGCGATGATGCTGGCCAGCCGGCCGAGGACGAGGCCCTCGGCGTCGATCAGGAACCACTTTTTCTCAACATCCGACGGCTTGGCCGAATAGGTCTTCATGACTAACTCACACGGTATATCAGAATATATCAGGGCGTCAGCGGCGACTTCCGGGCCTGTCGGCCGGCTATCGCGAGGCGCGGAGTATGCCACAGGACCATGCGAAGTCAATCGCCAAAAAAAGAAGAATATCAAGACATTAAATTAGCGGTAATATAATACCCCATAACCATGACCTTGAAACCAATACGCCATTCACGGTCAATCGGCGGCCGGCGGAATGGAATAGGTCCCGGTGGCGTGGGCGACGAGTTCGTCCGAGCCTTCGCCGTGGATGGTCACCTCCATGACGGCGAGGCGCCGGCCCAGCTTGAGGATGCGTCCCTCGGCGATGACATCGCCGGGTTCCAGCCGGCGCATGAAGTTGATGTTGAGGTTGGTGGTCACCGCCTTCTTGATCGTGCCGAGTTCGCTCATGATCACCGCGTACATGGCGGCGTCCGCCGCCGCCATCATGACCGGCCCGGCGACGGTGCCGCCGGGACGCAGCATGGCGTCGTCGTAGGGGATGCGGATGACCGCCCGGCTGCGCTCGATGGCATCAAGGCGCAAGCCCAGCCCGTGGGCGAGGGGCAGATCCTCGGCGATGATGCGGTTGAAATCGTCGGTGGTTATCTTGGCCATTGTACCATTGTACTCCTCCGTTCCGCCAAGCGCCGCCCATGATTACGCCAAGTTGACGTTTACGTAAAGGGAATGTATCGTCAGCTCCACCGCTTTTCCCCGCCGTCTCCAACAACGCAAGCGAGTACCACGCCATGACCGTGAGAGTGGAAAAGGACGGACCCGTCACCACCGTCATCAACGACCGCCCCGAGGCGCGCAACGCCGTCGACCCGGAGCACGCCGACGCCCTGGTCAACGCCTTCCTCGAGTTCGACCGCGACGCCGACGCCTCGGTGGCCGTCTTCTGGGGCGCCGGCGGCGCCTTTTGCGCCGGCTGGGACCTCAAGTACGTGGGCAAGTTAGGCGGCGACGACGATCCCCTCGAGGACCTGCACTTTCCCGCCGACGGCGGGGTCGCGCCGCGCGGCCCGCTCGGCCCCTCCCGGCTCGAGCTTTCCAAGCCGGTGATCGCCGCGGTAGCCGGGCCGGCGGTGGCCGGCGGCATGGAACTGGCCTTGTGGTGCGACGTCCGCATCATGGAAGCGGGCGCCTATCTCGGCGTCTACTGCCGGCGCTGGGGCGTTCCCCTGATCGACGGCGGCACGGTCAGGCTGCCGCGCATGGTCGGACGCGGCCGGGCCCTGGAGATCATCCTCACCGGGCGCAAGGTGCCGGCCGAGGAATGCCTCGCCATCGGTGCCTGCGAGAAAGTGGTGCCGAGCGGTCAATCGCGCCAAGCCGCCGAGGCCATGGCCCACGAAATCGCCCGCTTCCCCCAGGAATGCGTGCGCGCCGACCGCCGTTCGGTCTATCTGCAGCACGGCTTGGCCGTACGCCAAGCCATGCAGCGCGAATGGGAGAACTCCAAGCCCGTGGTCAAGGCGGAGGGCGCCGCCGGGGCGGCACGATTCGCCGCCGGCAAAGGCCGTCACGGCGATTTCGAGGACATCTGAGGGATCACGGCCCGCCCCACGAAAACCGCGAATAGGTGGCATGGATGCCGGCGTTCTCCAGGCGCAGACCCTGGTCCTCGAAGGATGTGGACCCGGTGGAGATGACCTGGCTGGGGCGTGGATCTGGTTGTGCGAGTTTTCGAAGCGCACCTCGCCGTCGTCGCTCCTGATCGCCTCTACCGGGGCTTCGAGAATGTCCTCGATGCGCATGGACTTGCCCTTGCCCTCGTCGGCAAACGCGATGGGCAGGTAGCGGGTCTCCAGCCAGCGCGTCACGAACCCGGCGAGAATCTCCCAGGGGCCGCCCGCCTTGCCGGTAAGGATGGCCTCCAGGGCGCGGCGCTGGACGGGCCCGGCGGCGGCGTCGATGTAGATGGCCTCGGTCCAGCCGCCCTCGATCATCATCCGTGGCGCGTCGCCGGCGATGAAGACGCTGAGACCGCCGAGGGGGACCTCGCCATAGGCGCCGTCCTCGAAACGGATCCCCCATTGGAAGAGGCAACGCTCGGAATCGCACAGGTTCTTGTACGAGAGATGGGCCCGGCACAGCAGCGCGCAGTTGCAGTTCTCGAACAACAGGCCTTCGGCCCGCCACGCCGGTGCGTCCCCCATCGCGCCTCCCCGATGATCGTTTACCGTGTTGGCTAATCCTACCTCGGGCCGGCCGTGGCTGGCCACCAATCTTCCCTGAACAGGGGTCGCGGCCGGATCAGGGCTTGCCTTCGGCGGTGTCAGGGCTGATTTTAGAGAGTAATATCATTCGCGGGGGCAAATCAGCATGACCGAAAACGGCAAGCCGGCACCGGGGCCGGGCGGGAGGGGCGCGTCCTCGCAGATGCTGTCCCTGGCCATGTTGTTCGTGGCCGGCATCTCGATCGGGTCGATCTTCACGCTCAACAATATCGTCGCCGCCAGCCGCATCCCCTTCGTCGCCTACATCGTCTGGCAGGCGCTGGGCGCGGCCCTTATTCTGGCCGCCATCTCGTTCGGCCTTGGCAAGAGGATCGATGTCGGGGGCCCCCTGCTGCGCTTCTATGTGATCTACGGCCTAATCGGTCTCGCCGTCCCCCATCTGATCGTCAATTTCGTCGCACCCTCGCTGCCGGCCGGACTAATCAGTCTGATAATGCCCCTCATCCCGATGCTCACTTACGCCTGCGCCATCCTCTTTCGCATCGAGGGCTTGAAGGCCATACGGCTGGCCGGGCTGCTGCTCGGGCTGGCCGGCGTGCTGGTGGTGATTGTTCCGGACGCGAGCCTGCCGTCCCCCGACATGACGGTGGCCTTTCTCATCGTGTTACTGGCGCCGTTCAGCATCGCCTTCAGCAACATCGCCGCGGCCATGATGCGGCCGCCCGAGACGACGACGCTTTCCATGGCGGTGGGAGCTCTGTCCTTCGGCGCCCTGTTCATGATGCCCCTGCTCGCCTTCGGCGACAACTGGTGGTTCTTCGACGGTCCCATGGATGCTGGCCACGGGGCCGTGATGGTCGCCGTCATCGTCAACGCGGTGTTCTTCTACCTGCTTTTCGAGGTCATCCACCGGGAAGGCCCGGTGTTCTTCGCCACCTCGAACTACATCACGGCCCTGGCCGGCATGGGCTGGGGTATGTTGCTACTGGGCGAGGCGCACAATACCTTCATCTGGGTGGCACTGGCCCTCTTGTTCGCGGGCCTCTACTTGGTCATGAAAGGCGCCGACGACGGTCCGGCGGTGTGAACGCCCCTCGCTTGCTCGGTCACATGCGTTTGGCGATTTCTTCCAACATCACCTCGGTAGCGCCACCGCCGACGGAATGGACGCGGGCATCGCGGACCATGCGCTCGATGGTGCTTTCGCGCATGTAGCCGAAACCGCCATGGAACTGTTGGCAGTCGCACATGACCCGGTTGACCAGTTCGCCGCAATAGGCCTTCACCATCAATACTTCCTTGGTGCACTCTTCCCTGCGAGCGTCGAGCCAAGCCGCGTGATAGACGAGCTGGCGACCCGCTTTGACCTCGGCCTGGCGCATCGATAGGCGCTGCCGAATGGCTTCCTTGTCCCACAGCGTCGCACCGAACGCTTTGCGGTCCTTCACATAACCCAAGGTGAGGTCAATGGCCTTTTGCGCTTCGCCCATGGCTTGCGCGCCCAACACGGTGCGTTCGTTCTGGAAGTTCCGCATGACGGAATAGAAACCCCCGTCGACCTCGCCGATGATGTTTTCTTCGGGGACGCGGCAATCGTCGAACACCAGTTCGGCGGTATCGGAGCTGTGCCAGCCCATTTTGTCCCACGAGCGACCGGCGGTGAAGCCGGGGGTGCCTTTTTCCACAGTGAAAATAGTCATGCCCCGCGCCCCCTTGGCATCCGGGTTGGTGCGTGCGGCAACGAAGTACAGATCACCATGGACGCCGTTGGTGATGAACATCTTCGATCCATTGAGCACCCAATGGTTGCCGTCCTTGACGGCTCGGGTCTTGAGCCTCGCCACATCCGAGCCGGCGTCCGGCTCGGTGACGGCAACGGCGGTAATGAGGTTGCCTTTGATGATGTCGCCTAGATACTTGGCCAGTTGTTCGTGGTTCCCGGTGTTGGCCAGATGGGGAGAAGCCATATCGGTATGTACCAACACCGTTACCGCGAACCCGCCGAAAGAAGACCTTCCGAGCTCTTCCGCCAAGACCACGCTCGCCAGTGCGTCCAGGTTGGACCCGCCATATTCTTCTGGGTGCGAATCCCAAGGAAGCCGAGCTCACCCATTCCCTTGAGGACGTGGCGCGGGGTCATGCCGTCGGCTTCCCACGTTTCGCCGAAAGGGGCGGCCTTTTCCGCAATAAACCTGCGGATTTGGTGGCGCAGGATCCAAGCCCTTTCGTCGACCTTGTCATCAGCCCCTATCCAACGTCCGCTCCAGGGCGCCAAGCAGACATCGGCTTGGCGGACAAGCAACCGATAAAGGCATCGTCCATGAGAACACACCCTGGGCCCAGCACCTCGGAAAACCCGATGGTCGATTGCAATTCTTCCTTGCCTTCGGGGGGCACTCGCCGCACCATCGCACGCGGGTGGGCGCCAGGATACCTCGCCGAAGGGAGTGATTCCATGACCGCTGCCGCCAAGCCGATGCCCGAAGAACCCGTCCTCCTGCGCGACGACGCCGGGGGTGTCGCAACGCTGATCCTCAACCGTCCCCAGGCGCGCAACGCCCTTTCGGTGGCCCTGTTCGATGCCTTGCAGGCCGAATTCGATGCCATCGCTACCGATGAAAGCGTCCACGTCGTGGTCGTCGCCGCCAACGGCCCGGCATTCTGCGCCGGCCACGACATGAAGGAGATCCGCGCCAACCCGGGCCTCGACAATTATCAGGCGTTGTTCGAGCAAAGCGGCTGGCTGATGAAGAGCATCATCCGCCTGCCCCAGCCCGTCATCGCCAAAGTCCACGCCACCGCCACCGCCGCCGGTTGCCAGTTGGCCGCCACCTGCGACCTGGTTGTGGCTGCGTCGACCGCCCACTTCGCCACGCCGGGGGTTAACATCGGGCTCTTCTGCTCGACGCCGATGGTGGCCCTGAGCCGCGCCGTCGGGCGCAAGCAGGCCATGGAGATGCTGCTCACCGGCGAGTTCGTGGATGCCGAAAGGGCGCGCCAGATGGGCCTCGTCAGCCGGGTGGTGGCGCCCGAACGCCTTGACGAGGAAGTCGCCGGGCTGGCGGCGCTGGTAGCGTCGAAGTCGCCGCTCACCCTGACCATCGGCAAGGAAGCGTTCTACCGCCAGGTCGACCTCGACCTCGACGCGGCCTATGCCTGCAGCGCCGAGGCCATGGCCCGCAACATGACGGCCCGCGACGCCGAGGAAGGCATCGACGCCTTCCTCGAGAAGCGCCAGCCGAAGTGGGAGGGACGCTGAACCCCGGCCCTGCTATATTCGGGGCCCTCTTATATTCAGGGATGCAATTGGCAAACCCGCTTCCAGCTTGGATACAGTTACATGCCTGATCACGCCGAAGTAATCCGCCCGGACAAGCCCTTTGTCTACCTGGAGCGGCACGACGCCTATTCCGACGAGAGGCTGAGGATGATCCTCAGCCGCGTGCGCTCCATTGCCATGATCGGCGCCAGCACGGTGTGGCGGCGTCCCAGCTACTACGCCATGAAGTACCTGGACCATAAGGGTTTCCGGATCATCCCGGTGAACCCCAACCGGGCCGGGGAAGAGATTCTCAACGAGACGGTACACGCCACCATCGCCGACGTCCCCAGTCACGTCGACATGGCGCAAATCTTCCGCACCTCCGAAGAGGCCTACGCCATCACCCAGGACGTGATAGCAAACAAGGGCGCCAAGGACATCAAGGTCTTGTGGATGCAGCTCACCGTTCGCGACGACGCGGCCGCCGAACTGGCCGAGGAAGCCGGCCTCACCGTCATCATGAACCGTTGCCCTAAGATCGAGTACGCGAGGCTCTCCGGCGAACTGGGTTGGTGTGGGATTAACTCGCGGGTGATAACCGCGAAAAGCCTGAGGCCACCTAAATCATGAGTGATAGAACCGCTAAACCGCAAGTCCTGGAGTTCCCCGCCGGCGACGAGGAACTAGAATACGAATACGGCTTCGAGACACTGGCCGTCCACGCCGGCGCCCGCCCCGACCCGGTAACCGGGGCACGCTCGACGCCCATTTTCCAGACCACCGCCTTCGTCTTCGACGATGCCGAGCGCGCCGCCGAGTTGTTCAACCTACAAGCCTTCGGTTTCGTCTACTCGCGTATGACTAACCCCACCGTCGCCGTGTTCGAGGAACGCATCGCGGCCCTCGAGGGGGGGCGCGGCTGCGTCGCCGCGGCTACCGGCCACGCTGCCCAGTTCTTGCTGGCCGTGACTCTCATGCAGGCCGGCGACGAATTCATCGCGTCCCGCAACCTCTACGGCGGCTCGGTCACGCAGTTCGGGGTGAGCTTCAAGAAGCTTGGCTGGACGTGCCATTTTGTCGACCCCACGGACCCAGAGAATTTCCGCAAGGCGATGACCGACAAGGTGAAGTTCATCTTCTGCGAGGGCCTTGCTAACCCCGGCGGCATCGTCCTCGACCTCGAGGCCATCGCCGTCGTCGCCAACGAGGCCGGCATTCCCCTGGTTGTCGACAACACACTGGCCTCACCCTACTTGTGCCGGCCTTTCGAGTGGGGCGCCGACGTCGTCGTCCACTCGGCCACCAAGTACATCTGCGGCCACGGCAACACCATGGGCGGCGCGATCATCGAATCGGGCAAGTTCGACTGGAGCCAGAACGACAAGTTCCCCGGCCTCAGCGAGCCCGACCAGGCCTACCACGGCCTCACCTTCCACGAGACCTTCGGCGATTTCGGCTTCACCATGAAAATGCGTGCCGTGTCGCTGCGCGACTATGGCCCCACCATGGCACCGATCGCGGCGTGGAACTTGTTGCAGGGCGTCGAGACCCTGCCCCTTCGCATGGACCGCCACGTGGCCAACGCCCAGGCCGTAGCGGAATGGCTGGAGGCCCACCCCAAGATCACCTGGGTGTCCTATTCGGGCCTCACCTCAAGCCCCTATCACGACCTCGCCAAGAAGTACCTCCCCAAGGGCCCGGGTGCGCTCTTCACCTTCGGCGTCAAGGGCGGCTACGAGGCCGGCGCCAAGGTCGTCGACAAGGTCAACCTGTTCTCGCACCTCGCCAACCTCGGCGACACGCGCAGCCTCATCCTGCACCCGGCGTCGACCACGCACCGCCAGTTGACCGAGGAACAGCTAGTGCAGGCCGGCGCCGGCCCCGACGTGATCCGCATCTCGGTGGGCATCGAGACAGTCGACGACATCATCACCGACCTCGACCAGGCCCTGGCCCAGACCTGATAGCAACGGTCCTAATTATTGCCCCCTTGTGACGGTGTTGTGAGGTTTCCGGCGCCACAAGCGTCGCGCGACGATGTTCGGGGGCATCGCAACGCTGCCCTTAAGGGTCGTTTTTCCCATCCCCTCGGGGGTCGCGGGAGCGCCCTCCGCGTTTGGAATCGGGAGACCCCCCCGGTGCCCCCCCCCGGGGAGTCGGGAAAGCTTGACGATGCACCCGCATTGCTAGCGCCTCCCCTCCTACCGAGGAAACGGGAAAAACGATCACAAGGGGCCAATAATTAGGCCCGTTGGCATGAAAGGTTTCGGCGGCGCCCTTTGCGTTCTAGGGGATCGTCTGCAAAATCGTCCTGTTCCGGTCCGACCGGGCACAAGGCCGACGCCGCAGGTGGAGGTGAAGGCGGCTCCTTGCGGCACCGCGTGTTCAATGTCATCGACCCCTCGACGCCCGGCGACTGGAAGAGCCAGTGGTTCGACTCCCTGATGACGGTCCTCATCCTGAGCAACGTCACCGCCGTCATCTTGGAGACGGTCGAGGAACTGTAGCAGGAACTCCACGGTTTCTTTTGCGCACTCGAGCTCTTTTCCGTGGCCATGTTCTCGGTCGAATGCGTGTTACGCGTTTGGGCGTGCGTCGAGGAACCGGAAGCCGTGCCCAGCCTTCCGCCGATGCGCCGCCTCAAATTCATGGGCACGCCCCTGGCGTTGATCGACGCCATCGCCATCCTGCCCTTCTTATCTGAGCTTTTTCCTGGTCGTCGACTTGCGCTTCATGCACATCTTTCGGTTGCTCCGCCTGCTCAAGCTGACGCGCTACTCGCCGGCCCTGGCGACCTTCGCCGCCGTCCTTCACGGCCAGTGCCGCTCGCTTGACGCGGCGCTGGTAATCATGCTGACCCTGATCATCTTCGCGGCGTCCATCGCCTACCTTTTCGAGAAGGAAGCCCAGCCCGAGGACTTCGCCTCCATCCCCCACGCCATACGGTGGGCGCTTGCCACCCTGACCACGGTCGATTACGGCGAAGTGGCGCCAATGATGCTCGGCGGCAAGATCTTCGGCGGGCTCATCATGATCCTCGGCGTCAGCATGTTCGCGGTGCCCACCGGCATCCTGACCACCGGTTTCGCCAACGAGATCCGCAAGCGCGACTTCCTGGTCACCTGGCAACTGGTCGCCGGAGTGCCGCTGTTGTTCTAACCTCAACGCCGCGCACATCGCCGCCGTCGTCGAGCTGCTGACGCCGCAGTTGGTGCCGCCCCGCTACACCATCGTCAAGCGTAGAGAATCGGCGGATTCCATGTATATCGTCGCCGCCGGCGAGGTCGAGGTGGGCGTCCATCCGGTGACGCAGCAGCTGGGGCCCGGCGAGTTATTCGGCGAGATCGTGCTCCTCAAGGAATCGAAGCGCACGACCACCGTCACCACGATTACCGAGTGCCAGCTTCTAGTCCTCGGTATCGGTGATCTCCAGCACCTCGTATTGGACAACTCCGATCTCCACGAATTTCTCACCCGCATCATGGAGGAGCGGCTTTTGGAGATCGAAGGCGGCGAAACCGAACAATTTTGAAGATGGCCTAGTGGATAATAATTATTCAGCGGCGGTGCTCTCTTTTCTTTCGCTCGGCAACCCTAGCGCCGCCACGCAGGCGAGCACCGCGATCGCCGCCAGCAGGACGAACATCCAGTAGAAGCCGCCAGTGAGGTCGTAGAGGACGCCCTCCATCATCACGCCGACGCCCCCGAAGCCGAACATGAAGACGAACTTCATCCCGTAAGCGACACCACGCCATTGGGTTGGGGTATAGCGCGCGATGAGGCTGTTTTCCGGGGGGAACGTGGCGACGTTCCCGGAAACCATGATGAGGACCACCACCATCAGCACCGGCCCGCCGAGGCTGGCGGCGAGGAGCAGGAACGGCATCTGGAGAGCCAAGGTCAGGACGTACACCGCTTTCAGCGAATACCTGTCGCACAGGTAGCCGGACAACACCTGGATGCCTCCGGCCACGAAATACACCGCCGCCACCAGGGCCGACAGGCCGAGGAGACCGTTGCCGTCGGCCCCGGCGATGCGCTCGGAGAAAACTTTGGGAAGGGCGGCCTGGGTGGAATGATAGATTATGCCGGTGCAGACCACCGTCACCATAAGCACCAGGATGGTGCGCACCCTGTCGCCACGCGAGGTTGGCGGGTCCGGGCTGCGGTCCTCCTTGCGCTCTTCGATGAAGCCGCGGGCCAGTAGTACGTAAAAGACCACGCCGGCCGCCAGCACCAGGGCGCCGGGAACAATGAAGGCGGCGCGCCAGCTCAAGGCGTCCACCAAAATGCCCGCGCTTAGCGCCGCCGCCGAAGGCCCGAGGCCTCCGAACACGCCGACGACACCAAGTGCCATACCCCGGTTGACCGCGGTGCGCACCAGCCAGGAAAACCCCACCGGGTGAAAGATGGAGGCGAACAGACCGGTCAAGGCCAGGCACGCGGCGATCTGAAAAGGGGTGGCGGCGGCACCGGTAAGCATCATGCCGGCGCCGGTACCGGCAAAATACAGGAGCAACATGCCGGTGGCGCTCCAGCGGTCGCCGAGCCAGCCGGCGATGGGCGCCGCCAGCCCGTACAGGACGTTGCCGGCGACGATCAGCCCGATCACCGAGCCGTGGGTGAGCCCGAGCTCAGACTCCAGCACCAGGGCGGTAACGTAGAAGACGGGCTGGAAAATGTGGGAGAACATGTGCCCGATGCAGCACACGCCGAGCGACAGGCGGGCCGATGTGTCCGACGTTACGCTTGCTTTCGGTGCTGCCATTGGTGAACCGCTTGGCTTGTTCCGGCTCACAGGGCCTTGAGGACGTCGAACGCGAAGGGTTCGCCGCCATGGCGCATGGCATGGACGATGCTGTGGGCGGTGAGGAGCGACGTCTTCGGGTTGCTGGGCGCGGCGTGGGTGAAGATTTCAAAGCGGAACGTGCCGAAATTTCCTTCAGCCTCGATAGTGCCGAAGGAATCGGTTATCCCTGGATCGGCGACCAATTTGACCCGCGTGGCGTCGAGCCCCATGCCGGCAAGGGCTACCGTTGCGCCGACGTTGGCGTTCTGGGGATAATCGAGGGCGGCCTGGCGCACCGTGCCCTTGAAGAATGTCCTCGCCTGCTCCGTCGCAGCAAGATCGAGGATGTCCTCGGCGGGCGTCCCGACCCACGCCTTGGGGGGGGGCAGGGAACTGTAGGTGACGGCCCGCAGCCCCGCCGTCGGCGCCGCCAGAAGCCCGTCGACGCCGGCGATGGCCCCCGCCGAGATCAGTAACCGCGTCCCCGGAGCCGCCGCCCGGACCAAGGCCTGGGCGAACTCCGCCTCGGCGAGGGTGCCCACCGAAGCCATCAGGAAATCCGTGCCCGGGGCCAGGACATGCCCAGCGCAACCGTGGACGGTGCCGTGGCCGGCGCACTCGACGACAATAGGCGGTCCCAGCGCCAGCAGTTCATCGAGGCGGCCGACAACCGGGAAACGGCCCGCCGCGTCTCCGTTCAGTTCTTCGAGGCGTTCGGGCAGATCGAGTATGCCGACGATACGGCCGGTCTCGCCGATCCGGTCCAGGCACTCGACGATTTCATGGGTGATGGCGCCGTAGCCGATGATCGCCGCACCGTTGCCGGGCGAATTCCTGGCATCCATATCGATTTCCCGGCTTCTTCGGCCAACTCGGCCGGCACCTCGTAGGTAGCGGGGTGTTTAGTCCGCTCCGACCATCTTATCCAAGTTCTCTTCGCTGAGGTCATAAACGTCGAACTCGGCACTCCCGCCCAGCTCGAGTTGTTGGGGCTCGATGACGATGGGCTCCGACATTACCTCGGTCAGCTTCTTGACGATTACCTCGGTGTCGGGGTCGGAATTTCCGGCATAGGCGATGACACCTAAGCCGGAGCCGTCCACATGACCGATGATGTCGGAGTGGCGCAGATTGTTTTTCAACCTGTTCGACAGAGACCTGATGAAATCGGTCCTTGCTTCCGCGCCGTGCTCCGCCTCGATTTCATCGAAATCCTTGAAACGGATGATGATAAGGGCGGATTTCTTGTCCCTGCGTTTGTCCTCGTTGAGGGCCAGGCGGGCGCGATGCAAGAAAAGATCGCGCTTGGGCAGGCCCGTGATCCCATCGTAATCGGGGCTTCGGCCGCTCAGATCACGCATGGTGTCGGCGAGGCGAGACGAAATTATGCGCATGACGTTAGCCGCCACCGCCTTGTTCTCCATCACCAACTCGATGAAGGTGTCTCTGGCGATCCTGAGGACGATCAGTTTCTCCGCCGCCAAAATCGTCGCCGTCCTGGGAACGTCACTCAGCAACGCCATTTCTCCAAGCAACTCGCCCTTGCCGCCGGTCGACACCGTGCGCGGCCCATCGGGTGTTTCGACGCTGACGTCGTAGGTCCCATCGAGGACGACATAAGCGCTTTCTCCCTTGTCGCCTTGTTGGATAAGCGCTTCGCCGGGCTGAAAAACCTGGCGTTCGCTGGTGAACGCCAACAGCTTCAGCCGCGATCGGTCGACGCCGGCGAAGAACGCAATGCTCGCCAACACTTCGGTTTCCTCGCCAAGTCCGCCCGACGCAACGGCTTCTTCACCCGCCGCGGCGGGCGCTTCCGCCGCTAGACCGGGGGCGCCAGCCGTCTCGTCCTGGACCCGGCCCTGGTCGACCGTAAGGGCCCGATCGAAGGCGCCTTTTTCGGCGGCGGCACCAACCCATACGAGGCCGCGCCCCGCCATTTCCAATTTCACCCCTTTCAGAATCTCGCCCTGGGCGTCGGAATCCAAGGACGATACCGCCTCGTTGACGATCATGACCCGCGGACGTTTCGTGAGGGAGCGCGCCATCGATAGCCTTTGGCGCTGGGCGCCGGAAAGGCGCTTGCCGGCGATTCCGACGTCGAAATCGAGCCCGACATCGAGCACCACCCAACGCAGGCCGAGTTCGTTGACCGCATCGGCCATGATCTCGCCGACGCGGGCGATGCTTTCAGAACGATTGTCGGCCATCTTGCCGAACAGGATGTTGTCCTGGATGCTGCTGGCGGCGTTGTAGTTGGCAAGCTCGAAGAACTCGATCGAGGGGCGTAAGTCCCCGGGTAGTTTTTCGGCGAACACCCGACGCGCTTCAAGGATGCGATTCTGGACCTCGGCGGTGATCTGGTCGAGGCGGTGGCGCGAGGGGATCAGCTTGAACGCCAGGTCGGAGAGCTTCGTGCGGTCTTTCTCGCCGAGGGAATCCAAGCCGTCGGTTTCGACCTGTTTGACTACCTTTTGGTATCCGGGAAGATCATCGGCATCGATGAAGCTGAACCGGTCCATGAGTTCGTGGCCGGGCGGCAGGTCGCGGAAGAGTTCGATCATCAGCACGGCGGTGGCGCGGCCGATCTCCATGAAACCGTCGCGCAGGCCAACCTCGTCGAGGACCTCGCGGACGTAGGGATGCGCGCCCAGGTCATTGATATCGAATTCCGTCCCCACCTGTGTTCCGAAAAGGATGTTTTCGGCAACCGAGGCGTGGAAGTTGAACTTCTCCTTGTCGAACGTCTCCACGAGGTTGGAGAGCCCGGGCGCCATCAGCGTCTTGGTGATAATGGCACGTGCCTTGAGCACACCTTCGACCAATTCTGGATAGGAGCCCGGGTCGATAACCCGGCGCAGGCCGAATTGGAAGACGTCTTCCTCGAGGCCGACGGTGTGAAGCACGTTCATGGAGCGCTCGGTCAGCCCCTTGGCGTCGGCGGCACCCGCCGCGTCGTAGTCGATCCAGTCGGCGTCGATGTCGAAGGGGTTGTTGCCTGATTTTAAGGCTTCGCCTAGGCGCCATTCCCGCGACGCCCGGGCCTCGTCATCATCGGCCCCGCCGTCCGCCCCCGGCCGGCGCTTGAGGCCGTAAAACAGGTTGTCGCGTAATGAGCCGGAACTGATGTAGCTGTCCTGATCGACGTACGCGAAGTGGCGGCCGATGGCCTCTTCCGGCAAGGTTGAGAGGTCGTGGCCGCCAACCAAAATTTTTCCGCTAGACGGTACCGTTTGCCGCGCCATGAGACGCGCCAAATCCGATTTGCCGCCGCCCGCCCCCGAAACGGATACGTGTTCGTCGGCGCCGAGGGTGAAGGTAGCGGCGTTGATGACGCGGTCCCCCTCCTCCTCCTCGAGGCTCACGTTCAGGGCCTCCAGCCCGCCGTCGATAGCGATGGCCTCGACCTCCGCGTCCAACAGCTTGTCGTCCATCATGCCAGCGGGTTCGAACTGCTCGACGAGCTGTTCGAACTTGATGCGCGCGTCCTCCATGCGCTGGTAGTAGCCGAGCAGCTCCTTCCATGGCGGCGACAGGTCTTTGTAGGCGCCGATCACGGCGACCAGGGAGCCGAATGACATGTCCCCCATGATCACCAGATAACCGCCGATGGAATAGAAGAAGAACGGCGTCAATTGGGCGATGAAATTGTTGAGGAACTTGATGAAAAACTTCAGTTTGAAGATCTTGACGCGGATGACGAAAATCGTGCCCAGCCGTTCGGTGAAGTCGGCCAACTCAAAATTGGCCGTCCCGTGGGCGTGAATGTCCGAGGCCCCGGCGATAACCTCGCCGAGCCGCTCGGAAAGCTTTCGCACGGTGCGTACCCGTTCCTTGGCCTGGACGTTGACGAGCTTTTGGATCCTCGGGATAAGGTACATCTGGACCGGATAGAGCATGATCGCCGCGACGCCGATCAGCGGATCCTGGACGAAGATGAAGGCCAGCAAGACCACCAGTTGGCCGCCCTGGAAGGCGGGCAGCGAATAGGCCTCCCCGAAAAAGCCGCCGAGGGGCTGGGTCTCGGCCACCAGCATGGACACGATCTCGCCCTGCGAGATGCGCCGGAAGTGAGGCAACGGGAAGCGTAAGATCTGCTTGATCAACTGGTAGCGCAGGCGGCGCAGGACGCGCTCGGCCATGGTACCCCGGTAAACGTTGATCCAGAACTTGAAACCGCCGTTGATCAGAACAATGACGACGAAGACGACGCACAGAAACAACAGAAACGGTATCTGCTCGAACTCGACCCCGAGCACCGATATGGGAAAATTCTCCTCCGTGGCGTTGATCGCCTTGTTGATGATGATTTTTGGGAGGTCGTACGAAAAATAGAATGTGGGAAAGGAGACGAGCGTAATCACCAACAGAATGATTTGCTCGGATTTACTGTAGCGGAAGACATACTTGAAGATGCTCTTCGTCATTCTCCGTCCCCCTTCTCCCGAATGGCCGGAAGGCGCTTATTATTAATAGGTCAGCTTATTATAGATCGGCATCGTGAATCCCGGCGATAAAGTTGTCGATAAGCGATTTTGTGTCGTCCGCCTCGTCCGATTCCTTGTAGGAATCGGCCAACAAGTAATATTTCGTCAGGGTCGAGGCGATGACCCCTTCGTCCTTGAGATTCTTGAGGCCCTTAGCGGACACGGTCTTCATGGCCGCCGCTGCTTTTTTGGCGCTCTTGACTTGGCCCTTCTGTACCTGCTCTAGGGTCACGACGATAAAATCCTAGGTGTCGGCCCCTATCCGATCGAGTTCCGCGTCATTAGAATTTCTGGCCAAGGCGCCGATCAGTTTGCGGGTGTCGGCAAGCAGTTGCCGCGGAGACGTTCTGGCCATTTTTTTTTGAGATGTCGCCTCCCACCGAGCGCACCATCCAAACCCCCAGCACCAGGACGAGGAAGACGACGCCTCCGATGACTCTGCCGACGACATTCAACCGCATCACGTAGATGGAGATGGTCAGAACCACGCACAGCACCAGCGTAAGAAAGATACGGATTACCGTTGGGCTCATCGGGCGGTTTCTTACGGCGATAGCTGAATTCTACCCTATCGCCCCCAGTATTCCTGTCAATCGCTTGGTGCGGAAGCGCCAAGCACTGGTTCGCGACGGCCGAGTTGGATTGTATCCCTTAAAGCTTGATCCCGGCGCGATCGAGGATGCCGCGCACGCGGGCCCGCTGCTCGTCAGGGATGACCAAGCGCGCGGCGAAATCGCGCCCCTTGGGCTTGGTGGCGTCGACGCCGACTTTGGTCAGGGTGTGGGTCTCCGGATCGGAGGTGGGATCGAGAATAGCGCCCATGGCGCCGGGCACGAAAACCAAATCCTCCTCGGCACGGACGCGGGTGCTCACCGCCCACATGACGTCCGACAAATTGAAAATATCGACGTCGTCGTCCACCACCACCACGCACTTGCAGTAGAACTCGGTGCCGAGCGCCGCCATGATGGCCTGGCGTGGTTGGCCTTCCTCCGTCTTCTTCATGCCGACGACGGCGGTCAGCGCGCCGGCGGTATTGAGCGGCACGTGGACACCGGTAACATTGGGAAGGTTGCGCTTGAGGGTGTTCAGGATTTCCGCCTCGCGGCTGACGGCGGCGATGAGCAGGTGGTCGGCAGACATGCCCGAGGCGACGCTGTGGAACATGGCATCCTTGCGCATGCTCACGCGCTTGGCGACGAAGACGTTCTCGGTGCTGCGGTAGGACGCGTATCCGGTGAGCTCGCTGAAGGGCCCCTCGGGCTCGCGCACGTCGGCCAGGATTGCGCCCTCGATGACGATCTCGGCGCCGGCTGGCACCTCCAGGCCGTCCGTGCCGCACGCCGTCACCCGGTAGGGTTCGCCGAATAGCCCGCCGATGATCTCGAGTTTGCGCACGTCGGGCGGGTAGTGATAGGCCATGGAGCCCATGTAGTGGAGCGGATGAATGCCGATGGTGACGGCGGCAGGCAGGTCTTCGCCCCGAGCTTCGGTCTTCTGGTGGTATGCGTACATGCGCCGGCGCGAATGCAGGGACAAGCCGAGACGGTCCCTGCCCTTGAGCATGAGGCGGTGGAAGCCGGTGGTGTCGACGCCGGTTTCGGGATCGCGTGCCGTGATCTGCCCGGCCGAAATATAGGGCGCTGCGTCGATGTCGAAGTGAAGGGGGATGGGCAGGCGCGTGAGATCCACGTCGTCCCCCTCCATCACCACCTCGCGCCAGGGGACGTCGCCGACGACTTCGGCGGGAATGTAGGTCTGACGGCGCTCCCTGAGGGTATCGGGCAGCTCTTCGGGTGCCACGCCGAGGGCGGCGGCGAGCAACAACCGGCTGCCGGCGAGGTTGGTTACCACGGGGATATCGAATCCCTCGACGGATTCAAAAATCACCACCGGGCTGCGGCCCTTGCGCTCCAGCTCGAAAACGGCCGAGGTGATGTCGAACTCGCGCCGTACCGGCTCCGTGATTCGTAGGATCTCGTCGGGGAAATCCCGATCGATCATCTCGAGAAACCCACGCATCGTCTGACTGCTCACGTCACCCCCCTCCTCGGAGTACACCCTGGCTCATCTTCGTGGCGCATAGATATCCGAGATCGCGGCACGCCGCCACGATAAATGTGACACGGGGCAGTCCCCGCCGGCCGTTTGTGCGGGGTTGCAGCGCGACTACCGCTTCAGTGCCCATGTTGCCTATTGCACTTGACCGCCATCATGTACGCGCGCTTTCGCCATGTATTACGCCTCGCGATCCTAAAAGGATTTACAGCGCGGGCCCGGCTTCCCCGTCCCTTGCAACAAGCTCATATAACTGGCGGTCGCCGTGATCGTCACGTTGGCCCGTGGCAGATAGGGATAGACATCCAAATCGAGCCGGGGCGGGCGGCGCTCGACGCGGCACAGCACCAAGTGCTTGACTGCGTCGTAACCGATGGCGCCCAGGCGCAAGGCGTCCTTCACCGCACTGTGAAGCTCATCGAGACCGAAGGTTTTCAGAAGCTGCAGGACCTGGACAAACTCCCGTTTGCCTGACTTGCCCATTCGCGCCTCCAGGAGACGACGCAGGGTCGGGAACCCGTCGGGCAGTTGCCACCCGGCCAGCAGCGCGGCCTGGTCCAGGGCACCGATCTTCTTCTCCAGCAAAGGCAGGTAGTGGATCGGATCGAAGACCATATCCTCCCGGTCGTAGGAACGGGGGTGACGAGCAATGATCTCGCTCCCGCAACCGATGACCACCTCATGGACATAACCACGGACCCAGACCTCTTGGTGGCCGTAGGCGACAGGCACCGAGTAGTCGTTGCCCCGGTAGCGCACCAGGGACAGGGAGTTGACCCGCGTACTCTGCTTGTCGCAGGCATCGAACGGCGCTGGCGGCAACGTCATCAACGCTTCGCGGTCACGCTTTGAGGCGCTCGCCCATGGACTCGCGGTGGCCGCGCAGGACGTCGCCTTGCCGTTTGTGGCATTGTTCCTCCAGGTAAGCGTTGAAGGCGTCCCAGCTCTTGAACCGGGGAAGCGGCACCATGAAGTTCCGTCGGGCGTAACGGACCAGACCCTCCACCTTGCCCTTGTCGTTGCCCTTGCGGGGACGGCCAAAGCGGTCCTCGAAGAGGTAGTGGGACTGGAGCCCGTTGAACGCCCGCGTCCGTTGCCGTGTGCCGTCCGGAAGGATGCGCGATACCAGGCACTTATCGTTGTCGTAGAGGATCGATTGGGGAACACCGCCGAAGAATGCGAAGGCTTTGTTGTGGCCGTCCAGCCAAGCCTCCGTTGCCGCCGCCGGGTAGGCCGCAACGAAGCAGGCGTCGCTGTGGGAAAGGTCCATGGCAATAAAATGTGCCCGCCGCTTGACACCGGCGATGATCGCATCCGCCTCGTCAAAGTCTGCCTGGGCATGACCAGGAGGATGCGCCAGCGGCACGAACATCTCCCGGAGACGACGTTGCCGTTCCCGAACGTATTCCTTGACGATGGTATAGCCGCCGCCAAAGCCATGCCCGTCGCGAAGACGATCGAATATCCGCTTCGCCGTGTGGCGCTGCTTGCGGTGGACCGTCCGGTCCTCCTCTAGAATGCGGTCGATGATCCCCGTGAATGGATCCAACTTCGATCGCCTGGGTGGCTGGTGGCGGCGGCAGCCCGGCGGCTCCGAGTGCCGGAGCATCTTCTTCACCGTCTCTCGCGCAATGCCAAACCGACTTGCCGCCTCTCGCTGACCCAGCACATCAACAATAGCAGGACGGCCGAACGCGTAGATAAAGCTCCACGGAATACATCCTCCCACCTTCTATCCCGGAAAGGATCGAAGGCTACAGGTGGCAGAGTTTTACTCCGCCCGCGGCTGGAAAAATCCCCCCGCTTCCGTGGGCAAATTTGTCACCGCCACATACAAATGGCCGGCCTCCTGGAATCAATGGCTTGGCGCGATCGGCCCCGCCCCGCTGGCGGCGCGCGCCGCACGAGAGGCTCGCCTCCGGGGCCGGGGTGTGTAAAATACTTTCGGGATCGCCGAAGATCACGCACCGGCGCCGCAAGCGGGGGAACCATCATGTCCGACACATCCATCGCCGACCGTAGCTTGGCCCTGGAGGCGGTGCGCGTCACCGAGGCGGCGGCGTTGGCCGGGTCGCGCTTCATGGGACGCGGCGACGAGCGGGTGGCCGACGAGGCGGCGGTCAACGCCATGCACGCGGCGTTGGCCAGCCTCGCCATCGACGGCACTATGCGCATCGGCGAGGGCTTGGAAGGCGAAGCCGCCAAGCTCTACCTCGGCGAGAAGGTGGGCAACGGCGCCGGCCTCGTCATGGACGTCGCCGCCATGGCCCTTGAAGGGCCCACCATCATCGCCAAGGGCGAACCCAACGGCCTGTCGGTCATCGCCTTGACCGAACGGGACGGCTTCCTCGACGTCCCCGCCATCTACATGGACAAGATCGCCGTCGGCGCCGGCCTGCCCGACGGGGTTGTCGACCTCGACGAGACGCCCGCCAAGAACCTGCGCGCCCTGGCTAAGGCCAAGGGCGCCGGGGTTGCCGACATGGTGGTCTGCATTCTCGACCGCCCGCGCCACGCCGAGCTCATCGCCAAGACCCGCGAGGCCGGCGCCCGCATCATGCTGATCCACGACGGCGACGTCTCCGGCGTCATCTCCACCACTTGGCCCGAGGCCGGCGTCGATATCTATTTGGGCATCGGCGGCGCCCCCCAGGGGGTGCTAGCGGCAGCCGCCCTGAGCTGCGTGGGCGGGCGCATGCAAGGGCGTTTGGTGGTGCGCGGCGACAACGACAAGGCCCTGTGCGCCCGCCACGGGATCGCCGAGGCGGACCGCAAGTACGGCGCCCAGGACATGGCCGCCGGCGACGTCACCTTCGCCGCCACCGGGGTCACTGGCGGCCACCTGCTGGCCGGGGTGCGCGGCAGCCGCGAGGGCGCAGTGACCCATTCCGTGGTCATGCGCTCCAAGTCGGGCACGGTGCGCTACATCGAGGCCCATCACGACTTCGCCCACCGGCCCGGCGCCGGCGGGCCGCCGAAGTAGCGGCGCCGTGGGCGGCCCGGTGAAGGGGCGGGAAAGCTTCCTCGGCGTCGAACGCTCGCTCGGCGGAAAGCGCTGGGTGGCGCGGCTCGCCGACGAGCGCGCCGCCCTCGCTCTGGCCCAACGTGCCGCCGTGCCCGAGGCGGTGGGGCGTGTCCTCGCGGCGCGTGGTGTGGGCCTCAGCGACGCCGAGGGCTTTCTCGATCCGACCCTGCGCCGCGCTTTTCCCGACCCCAGCCACCTCAAGGACATGGACGCCGGCGCCGACCGCCTCGCCGGCGCCGTCATGCAGGGTGAGCGGATCGCCATATTCGGTGACTACGACGTCGACGGTGCCACCTCGGCGGCCCTGTTGCGGCGCTTCCTGGACGCCGTCGGTGCCAGGTCCGCGGTCTACATCCCGGACCGCCTCAGGGAAGGCTACGGCCCCAACGCGGAAGCCCTCCTCAAGCTAAAGGAAGGCGGCGCCTCAGTGGTCGTTACCGTCGATTGCGGCACCGCCGCCCACGAGGCGCTGGCCGTCGCCGCTGACGCCGGGCTCGAAGTCATCGTCGTCGATCACCACGTGGCCGAGGCGCGCCTGCCGCGCGCCGCCGCCGTTATCAACCCCAACCGACTCGACGAGGAAAGCCCGCACCGCCAGTTGGCGGCGGTCGGCGTCGCCTTTCTGTTGTGCGTCGCTCTCAACCGGGCCCTGCGCCAGGCCGGCTGGTACGCGGCGCGCCCCGAGCCCGATCCCTTGGCCTGGCTCGACCTGGTGGCGCTCGGCACGGTGTGCGACGTGGCGCCCTTGACCGGCCTCAACCGCGTCCTCGTCGCCCAGGGCCTGAAGGTGATGGGGCAGCGGCGCAACCCGGGGCTCAGCGCCCTCGCCGACGTTGCCGGGATGGACCAGGCACCCGGCGCCTATCAGGCCGGCTTCGTGCTGGGGCCGCGCATCAACGCCGGAGGCAGGGTCGGCGAGGCGAATCTCGGCGTGCGCCTGCTGACCACCGAGGAGGAGGGCGAGGCGCGGGATATCGCCGAGCGCCTCGACGACCTCAACCGGGAACGCCAGGCCATCGAGGCGGGGGTATTGAACGAGGCGCTCGCCCTGCTCGAGGCTGGCGCGCACCGGGGCGCCACTGCCGATTCCGCCGAAGCCGCTGATGCCGCCCTCGTCTTCGCCGCCGCTGAGGGCTGGCACCCCGGCGTCATCGGCATCGTCGCCAGCCGCCTTAAGGAACGCTTCAACCGCCCCGCTTTCGTGGTGGCGCTGGAGGGTGCCGTGGCGACCGGTTCGGGGCGCTCGGTGTCCGGGGTCGATCTCGGCTCGGTGGTCATCGCGGCACGCCAAGCGGGCCTTGTCGTAAAGGCTGGCGGCCACGCCATGGCCGCCGGCTTCACGGCACCCGTCGAGCGCCTCGAGAATCTGCGCGTTTTCATCGCCGAGCGTGTCGCGCTTAGCCTCGCCGAGGTCGACACCGTGCCCAGCCTCGGCCTCGATGGGGCGTTGCAGCCCGCCGCCGCCACCGACGAGCTGATCGCGGCGCTGGGCCGGTTGGAGCCCTTCGGGGTTGGCAACGCCGAGCCCCGCTTCGCCATCCCCTCGGCGCGGCTCGCCTACACCAGGGTGGTGGGCGGCGACCAGAACCACCTGCGTTGCACGCTGGCCGGCGCCGATGGCCGACGCCTCGCCGCCATCGCCTTTTCGTGCATGGACAAGAACCTGGGCCAGGCCTTGGCGCGTCACGACGGGGCGCCGTTCCACATTGCCGGGCGCCTGCGGGAGAACGTCTGGCAGGGCCGCTCGAGCCCGCAACTCCTCATCGACGACGCGGCCCCGGCGTGGTAGGCGGCAACCTACTTGTTGAGGATCTTCGCCACCTTGTTGGGGCGCAGGTGGTAGGCGTCGGGCATGCCCGAGCCGAGGAGCGGGCGCAGGTACATGATGAACTCGTCGGTCACGTCGTTGCCGGACTCGAAAATAAACGCGTCCTCCATCACCTTGGTCTTGCCAGCGATCTCTTGCAGCGGCGTGAGGCGGTACTCCACCGAGTAGAAGCCGGTGCGGTGGATGGTCACCGAGCCGTCCTCTTTGCCCCAGTTAGCGTACTGCACCGCCTTCTCGCCGACCTCGCGGGCCTCGCGCGCATCGATATCGGAAACCACACCGAGGAAGGAGCGCTGCAGATACCCGAAGGTATCGCCACGCACCCGCGAGATGTCGGTGCTTTCCTTAATGGCGGAGGTGAGCAGGTCGGCAAGGGCGCCGGAGCCGGAGAGCTGCACGTTGCCGTGAGCGTCCTTCTCCACGTTCTTCGACAACGCCTGGGCGATGGGCTGGCCGGAAGCGTCCTGGATGCCCTCGGAGACGGCGATGACGCAGCGTCCCAGGCGCTCGTATTTTTCCTTCACTTCGGAAATAAATTTTTCCATGGCGAAGGGGCGCTCCGGCAGATAGATCAGGTGCGGGCCATCGTCATAATACTTGCGCGCAAGGGCAGCGGCGGCGGTCATGAACCCGGCGTGGCGGCCCATGACGACGCCGACGTAGACGCCGGGCAGCGCCAGGTTGTCCAGGTTGATGCCGGCGAAGGCGCAGGCGACGAAGCGCGCCGCCGAGGGATAGCCCGGCGTGTGGTCGGTGACCATGAGGTCGTTGTCGATGGTCTTGGGGATGTGGATGCAGCGCAGGTCGTACTCCCTCTGACGCGCCTCCTCGGCGACGATGCGGAGCGTATCCGAGGAATCGTTGCCGCCGATGTAGAAGAAGGTGCTGATCTCGTGCGCCTGCAGCACGTTGAAAATCTCGCGGCAATAGGCGGCGTCCGGCTTGTCGCGGGTCGAGCCCAGGGCCGAGCACGGGGTGGAGGCGACGAGTTCCAGGTTGTGGGCGGTCTCCTGGGTGAGGTCCAGGAACTCCTCGTCGATGATGCCGCGTATCCCGTGGTGGGCGCCGTAGACCCTCTGGACGCCCGCGAACTTGCGCGATTCGATGACCGCGCCAACCAGGGATTCGTTGATGACCGCCGTCGGGCCGCCACCCTGGGCGACCAGCACCTTGCCTTCGAGCATGGGATCGATTCCTCTCCTTGGGCGGCGCCGCCATCCCCTCGGCGGAGCACGGCGCCAGCGCTTCGATGGCAAACCATATCGCTTGGCGCGCCCTTGGCAAACCCCCACCGCGAGGGCTCGGGACCGGAGCTTGATTTTGGCGGCAAAGCCGTATAGATCACTGATCGGCGAAAGGCCGCGACCGCGGCCGCGACCCCGTCGTCTAGCCCGGTCCAGGACACCGGCCTTTCACGCCGGCAACGCGGGTTCAAATCCCGCCGGGGTCACCAGTACTTTCAATAGGTTAGATGCCAGTATGTGTGAGTTTTGTCGTTTATACGGCACAAAATACGGCAAATACGCCCAGAAACATCCCCGTATAACTACGGACAACTAAAGTGCAGTTAGGGCCAGTCGCGCCGTCCCGGGCAAGCTGCTACAGCGCTCTCCACGCTCTTGTGACCTAATAGGGCAGCCGTGCCCCCTTAGCCTACCAGGATGCTCCCCAGCCCTCCGCTACATGGGGGCTACTTAAGTTAGACCTGACACCGTTGGAGGGAATGGCCGATACGGCTGTAGCCCCCATGTAGCGGAGGGCTGTCCCATTTATCTTGACGACGGACAGTTGGGACACACATCTTATTTAAGTTCTGAACTAAGAATTTCTAGATCACTAGATCTTATTTCAACAACTGTCACATCTAGAAAGGTTTGGGTACGATAACCATGGCCGCACTTTTTCTCGATGTCTCAAATGTTTTGATGACGGACACTGATTTGAGAGAATCTAACCACCACGTTGATGGGAAGGTTTAACGTGTCCAACCAAGATTTCCAGCGATGGAAAAATAGGAGAAGGCGGTGGACGATCAATCTTGGGTTGGTTTGGGCATTAATCTTCCTGTTGGGATTTGCAATCAACAAATGCAATCTAGGTTCCCTGTGAAATATCAAACATGTCTGACGTCAGCGCCCTTGGGACACATTGAGGTGTTTTCATAAGGGAGGATTTCTGGCTCATCGTAGTGACCGAAGGGAACGAAGATGAGGCAGAAATCCATGAGCAAGAAGGCCCCAGCCGAGCAGGCTGTCCGTGATATCCGGCGTAAGACGCGCAAGCAGTATTCGGCGGAAGAGAAGATCCGCATCGTCCTTGAAGGCTTGCGTGGCGAG
>PVBE010007532.1_pt1 | contig 43478 bp, 42 predicted proteins | sample 1631181 | NCBI WGS metagenome assembly PVBE01 (sample SAMN08397723, study PRJNA350692) | Marine metagenome, whole genome shotgun sequencing project. | isolation source: water | place: Pacific Ocean | collected 2012-04
GCCGAGCGCCGAGCGGCTGCCGCCGCCGTCGCCGCCGCCCGGGCGCGTGAGAAAAAGGCGGCCGAAGCCGCCGTCGCCATGAGGAAGGCGGCCGCCGCCCAGGCGCTGGCCAAGCAGCGTGAAATCGCCGCGGCCACCCCCAAGCGGGTGTTTTCCAAGGTGCCGCAGGATGAGGCCCTGAAGGCCGGGCTGAATGCCTACATGGCCCGGGACTACCGCGTGGCCATGGATTATTGGCTGCCCCAGGCCCGGGCCGACGACGCCAACGCCCAATTCCTCGTCGGCGGTCTCTACCACGACGGTGCCGGCGTCATGGCCGACCCCGTGGCGGCCTATTTCTGGTGGGCCCTGGCCGCCCACAAAGGTCACGGCAAGGCCGAACGCATGCTGGCGGCGCTGGTCACCGAAATGCGTCCCGATCAGGTTACCGAGGCAAGGCGCCTGCGTCGCGACTGGCAGCCGATCAACTAGTAAACAGGCTGTTGGAAGCCGGGGAGGCAATATGGCGATCACACGAAACCACACCACCGGCCGTATGAGCCAATGCGTCGTTCATGGCGACACAGTCTACCTGGCGGGACAGGTGGCGAACGATCCCGAGACCGGGGCCGGCGATCAAACGCGGCAGGTCCTGGAAAAGATAGACGGCCTGCTGGCCGAGGTCGGCAGCGACAAGTCGAAGTTGCTGTCAGCGCAGATCTGGCTCACCGACATCCGCGACTTCGCGGCCATGAACGAGGCCTGGGATGCTTGGGTCCCCGAGGGCCAAGCGCCCGCTCGGGCTACCGGCGAGGTGCGCCTGGCGCGCCCCGAGTTCCGCGTCGAAATCATCGTCGTAGCCGCCAAATAGGGGCTCGCCCCCGCTTCCGGCCCTGGCGGCCGAATGCCAATGGCCGTTTCCAGACGAACAATTCGGCGCCTGCGCACTGTTTTCGTGCTGGCGCTGCTTATGGCGTTGCTGGTCTTGGGCTCGGTTTTTCTCTCCAGCGCCGTACTCGATCAGCCGGTTTCGGGCCGTAACCTGGTCGAAGCCATAGTTCTCGGCGGCCTGATCGGCGGCCTGCTGGCGGCTTATGAACTGCTGCTGGTCGAGGGGCGCTATGGCGGCTGGATCCGGCGCACCCACTTCGCGCTGTCGCTGGGTCTCAGCGCCGTTGTCTATCTCGTTATTATCGCCAGCACCATCCTGACATACGAGGCTTGGGTCTACGGCAACGACGACCCCGATACTTACATGGGCTTCGCCATCGATCACGATCTTGCCGTGATGCTCGACGTCGTCTCCGGCACCGCCATGTTCTCGCTGTTATTGTTCATCGTCACCATGCGGCGTGTGGTCGGCGGGCAGGAGCTGGCGAATATTCTGCTGGGCCGCTACCGGCGCGGCATAGCCGAGCAACGCGTGTTCATGTTCGTCGACATGGAAGATTCGACCCGCCAGACGGAAAGGCTGGGCGACCTGGGCGCTTATCGCCTGATCTCGATGTTCTTCTTCGACATCGATGAAGCCATCCTCGATTTCGAGGGCCGGGCGCACCGTTACGTCGGCGACGAGGTCGTGATTAGCTGGCCACTGGCGCAGGGTCTCAGGAATGTCAACGCACTACGCTGCTTCTTCGCCATCGAGGAAATCATCGAACGCCGCGCCAGCCGCTATCAAGCCGCTTTCGGTGTCGTGCCGAAGTTTCGGGCAGGACTCCATTGCGGGCCCATCATCGTCGGCCAGAGCGGCGATTCACGCCGCCAGGTGGCGCTGTTTGGCGATACCGTCAACACCACAGCGCGGCTGGAAAAAAGAAGCCGCGAGTTGGGCTGCCGTTTGCTGGCGTCGGCGGACTACATCGAGCGCGCGAGCCTGCCCGATGAGTTTGAGGCCAGCTCGTTGGGCAACTTTCAACTGCGTGGCCGCCAGCAAGAGATCGAACTTTTTGATGTCCGCCGGCGCCCCCAGCCTCAGCAAGTACTTAGCTAGCGCCTAGTGCGATTCGCGTGGCACCGCGGCGCCGCGATTGCCCACCAGGAAGTCCATGTCACAGCCCCTGTCGGCCTGCAGCACGTGGTCGACGTAGAGCTGCTGATAGCCGCCCCGCATCGAAGGCTCTGGTGCCGACCAGGCCTGGCGGCGGCGTTCCAACTCGTCTTCCGAGACCTCCAAATTGACGCGCCGGCCGGCCACGTCGAGCTCGATCATGTCGCCGTCCTGGACCAGCGCCAGGGCGCCTCCGGCCGCGGCTTCGGGGGCCACGTGCAGCACCACCGTGCCGTAGGCGGTGCCGCTCATGCGGGCGTCGGAAATGCGCACCATGTCGGTGATGCCCTTGGCCAGGATCTTCGACGGCAAGCCCATGTTGCCAACTTCGGCCATGCCCGGATAGCCGCGCGGTCCGCAGTTCTTGAGCACCATGACGCAGGTCTCGTCGATGTCCAGTTCGGGGTCGTCGACACGTTCCTTGTAGTGCTCGATGTTCTCGAAGACCACGGCCCGGCCGCGATGCTGCATCAGCTCCGGCGTTGCCGCCGAGGGTTTGAGCACGGCGCCATCGGGACAAAGGTTGCCGCGCAGCACGGCGATGCCGCCGCTTTCGGTGAGCGGTTTCTTGAAGTCGCGGATAACCTCGCCGTCGAAGTTGGCAGCTTCCTTGCAATTCTCCCAGATGGTCTGGCCGCTGACCGTAATGGCGTCCTTGTTCAAGAGGCCGGCCTCGCCCAGTGCCCGGATCACCGTGGGCTGGCCGCCGGCATAGTAGTAGTCCTCCATGAGAAAGCGGCCCGACGGCATCAGGTCGACGATGGTCGGTACGTCCTTGCCCAGGCGGTCCCAGTCGTCGAGGTTGAGATCGACGCCGACACGGCCGGCCAGAGCAATCAAATGGATCACGGCGTTGGTCGAGCCGCCGATGGCGCCATTGACGCGGATAGCGTTTTCGAAAGCCTCGCGGGTCAGAATTTTCGACATGCGTACGTCGTCGCGCACCATCTCGACGATGCGGCGGCCGGCGATGTGGGCCAGCGTGAAGCGTCGCGCGTCGGCGGCCGGAATGGCGGCGTTGCTGGGCAACCCCATGCCCAGCGCCTCGACCATGTTGGCCATGGTCGAGGCCGTGCCCATGGTCATGCAGTGGCCGATCGAGCGGCTCATGCCGGATTCGGCATCCATGAACTCGTCCATGGTCATATTGCCGGCCTTGACGTCCTCGCTGAACTTCCAGACGTGGGTGCCAGAGCCGATCTGTTCGCCGCGGTAGCGGCCGTTGAGCATGGGTCCGCCCGAGACGGCGATGGCCGGCACGTCGCAGCTCGCCGCACCCATCAGCAGAGCTGGTGTGGTCTTGTCGCAGCCCACCAGCAGCACCACACCGTCAAGCGGGTTGGCGCGGATTGATTCTTCGACGTCCATGCTGGCCAGGTTGCGATAGAGCATGGCCGTTGGCCTGAGATTGGTTTCGCCCAGCGACATCACGGGGAATTCGAGGGGAAAGCCGCCGGCCTCGTAGATGCCGCGCTTGACGCGCTCGGCCAGGTCGCGGAAGTGGCCGTTGCAAGGCGTCAGTTCCGACCAGGTGTTGCAGATGCCGATAACCGGACGGCCATCGAACTGGTCGTCGGGCCGGCCCTGGTTCTTCATCCAGCTGCGATGGGCAAAGCCGTCCTTGTCGGCGCTGCCGAACCATTCCGAGGAACGGTACTTCTTGCCTTTGGCCATGATTCCTCTTAACTCCCATGGGGTGTTTGCGCTGCCATCCTTTGTTAGGTGAATTCACGGGGGACGGCAAGCACCTGTAGCGTCGTGGCGGAGAAAAGCATGAAAATTACGGCCCTGGAGACCATTCGCCTGGGTGAGTTTCCCAACCTCATCTGGCTGAGACTCCACACCGATGAGGGTCTGATCGGCTTGGGCGAGAGCTTCTATGGTGCCGCAGCCATCGAGGCCTACCTGCACGAGACCGCGGCGCACCATCTGCTAGGCCAGGACCCGCTCTCTATCGAAGCGCTGGGACGCAAGCTTTACGGTTACGTTGGCTATACCGGGACCGGCGTCGAGATGCGCGGTAACTCGGCTGTCGACGTGGCGCTCTGGGATCTCTTTGGAAAGGTCACGGGGCAGCCTATCTATCAGCTGCTGGGCGGCGCCAGCCGCGACAGCATTCGTATCTACAACACCTGCGCCGGATACAACTACGTGCGTGCGCCGGCCCATGCCATCGGCAACTGGGGTCTGCCCGAGGCCGAACCGGTGGGGCCCTACGAGGACCTCCAAGCCTTCCTCGAACGCGCTGATGAACTGGCCGAAAGCCTGCTCGAACAGGGCATCACCGGCATGAAAATCTGGCCTTTCGATGCCGCCGCTATGGCCCGGGGCGGTAACGATATCTCGGTTGCCGAGATGAAGGCGGCGCTGGAGCCCTTCGAGAAAATCCGCCGCGCCGTCGGCGACCGCATCGACGTCATGGCCGAGATGCATCTGCTGTGGAACCTGCCCACCGCGGTGCGCATCGCCGAGGCGCTGAAACCTTTCGATCCCTATTGGATCGAGGACCCCATAAAGATGGATAGCCTGGGCTCGTTGCAGGAATACAAACGGCGCACCGGAGTGCCCGTCACGGCCAGCGAGACCATCGCCACCCACTGGGGTTACCGCGAGCTGCTGGAGCGCCAGTGCGCCGACGTCATAATGCCCGATATCGGCTGGTGCGGTGGCATTACAGAGGCCAAGAAGATCGCCGTCATGGCCGAGGCCTATCACCTGCCCGTCGCACCGCACGACTGCACAGGTCCGATTCTGCTGACGGCCTCGGTGCACCTCACCATCAACGCCCCCAACGCGCTGATTCAGGAGACGGTGCGGGCCTTCCATTCGGGCTGGTACCGGGATCTGGTGACCGAGGTGCCGCCCATCGAAAACGGTCACATCCGATCCCTAACGGGCCCTGGCCTGGGCACCGAGCTGCTGCCCGACCTGCCCCGGCGCCCCGACGCCATGGTGCGCCGCAGCGAGGCCGAGTGAGCAGCGATTCCCCTTCCGGCGTGCTGCTGGTGACCGGTGCCGGACGTGGCATCGGTGCCGGCATTGCCCGCATGGGCGCAAGCCGGGGCTACGCGGTCTGCGTCAACTACGGCCGTTCGCAGATCGAGGCCGAGACGCTTGCCCACGACATCGAGGCGGCCGGCGGCCGTGCCCTGGCGGTGCAGGCCGACGTCGGCGATGCCGACCAGGTGGCGCATCTCTTCGCCACGATGGATGCCGAATTGGGCCCTCTGACGGCGCTGATCAACAACGCCGGTATCTTGGAAACCCGGCAGCCCCTGGAGGACATGGAGCCCGAGTTCCTGGGCCGCATCTTCGCCGTCAACACCTTCAGCTGCTTCTATTGCGCCGGCCAGGCCATCAAGCGCATGTCGACGGCACATGGCGGCAAAGGCGGCGCCATCGTCAATATTTCCTCGAAGGCGGCAGTGCTGGGGGGACTACCCGGCTGGAGCCACTACGCCGCTTCCAACGGCGCCATCGACAGTTTCACCATCAGCCTGGCCAGGGAGGTCGGGCCCCAGGGCATTCGCGTCAACGCAATCCGGCCCGGTGTCATCCCCACCGACATCCAGAAGGCGGCCACGGACGTCGATTTCCCCGCCGCCGCCCGTCAGACCACTTCGCTGGGCCGCATGGGCACCGTCGAAGAGGTCGCTGAGGCGGCGCTCTGGCTGCTGTCCGAGCAGGCTTCCTACGTGCATGGTATCGTGCTCGATGTTTCCGGCGGGAGATAAGGAGTAGACGGCGTGAGTAATGAATCCCCTCCCTTCCATGGCATCTATCCCATGATGTACGCCTTTTTCGGAGCCGACGGCGGCCTCGACCGGGCCGCCATGCGGCGTCAGGTCGAGGCTTGTCTGGCGGCCGGTTGCCACGGCATTGCCGTTCTCGGTCTGGCTACCGAGGTAAGCAAGCTCAGCGATCACGAGCGGCGTCAGTTGATCGATTGGACCGCTGAGGAAATCGCTGGGCGGGTGCCGCTGTCGGTCACCATCTTCGGCAATACGGCCGAGGAGCAGCTCTCGCTGATCGCTGCCGCGGCCGACGCCGGAGCAGGCTGGGTGGTGTTGCAGCCACCCCGGGATATGAGCATGAGCGAGGACGACCTGATCCGTTTCTTCGGCGGTGTCATCGACAAGTCGCCGTTACCGGCGGCCATCCAGAACGCACCGGAATACATCGGTATTGGCCTGACGCCCGACGGCATCACCAGGCTCAGGAACCAGCACCCCAACTTCGTGCTGCTCAAGGGTGAGGGACCGGCAATGCTGATCCGCCAAATCATCGAGCAAACCGGCGATCTCGCCGTCTTCAATGGCCGTGCCGGACTGGAACTGCCGGACAACCTGAGGGCCGGTTGTGCCGGCGTCATACCGGCCGCCGAATGCATCGAGAGCCTGGTACGAATTTACGAACTCATGCGCCAGGGCGGCGAGACCAACGAGACTGAGGCCGAGCGGCTCTATGCCAAAGTGCTGCCGTTGATCACCTTCACCATGCAGTCGATCGACCAGATGATCTGCTACGGCAAGCGCGCCGCGGCGCGGCGGCTGGGTGTCGAAGTTTTTGACCGCGAGCCCTGCATGGTACCGACGGCGTTCGGCCTAGCGTCCCTGGAACGCTATGCGGCGGACTTCCCACCATTCGATTAAGCCATTGAAAAATCATGAGAAAACAAAATCCCCTGAAAACAAAACTGGCCGCAGGAAAAGCCGTCCTCGGTACCTGGGCGATGATTCCGTCGGCCGTCACGGCCGACATCCTCAGTCTCTCCGGCCTCGATTTCATCATCATCGATTCGGAACACGGCTCGATCGGCTACGAGACCGCGACGACCATGGCCATGGCCTGCGATTGCCATGGCGTGTCGCCGGTGATGCGCGTCGGCGGCGTCGACGAGGCGATGATCCTGCGGGCGCTCGACATCGGCGTCCACTGCGTCCAGGTGCCCAACGTGCATACCGCGGCGGCGGCGGCGGAGGCGGTGAGCTGGGCCAAGTACCCGCCGCTCGGCCGGCGCGGCTTTTCGCCTGTAACCAGAGCCGGCGACTACACCTTCGACTTTGCCACCGAGCACACCGGAGTGGCCGATACCAACACCCTCATTGCCATTCACATCGAGGGTGAGGAGGCCATTGCCGGAATCGACGATATTTTGGCCATCGCGGGCCTCGACATCATCTTTGTTGGCGTCTACGACCTCTCCAAGGCGCTGGGCATCCCAGGCCAGGTGACCGACGAGCGCGTGGTCGGCAGGCTGCGTGAGCTGAGCGCCAAAATAGCCGCCGCCGGCAAGTACCCCGGAACCATCGTCACGCGCGAGGAACAGATTGCCGAGGTGCTGAGCTACGGCATCAAGTACATCACTTATTCGGTCGACGCCGAGATTCTGGGCGCCGGCTACAAGAGCGCGAGGGCCGCCCTCGATGCGGCCACAGCGTAGGAGGAATTCGAGACATGAAAGTTTTCCAGCTCCAGGACGAATGGACCATCGATCATCTGACATTGACGGAGCGGCCGGACCCCGCGCCCGGGCCGGGCCAGGTGTTGTTGCAGATGAAGGCGGCTTCGCTCAATTACCGCGACAGCCTGGTGGTACAGCGGGGCTACGGCTCGATGACCGGCGAGCTGCCGCTGATACCCCTCTCCGACGGCGTCGGCACGGTGTTGGCGGTGGGGGAGGGCGTGACGCGGGTTGGGGTCGGCGACCGGGTCTGCCCGACCTTTATCCAGGTCTGGATCTCGGGTCCGCCGTCGGGGGCGCGCGGCCCGGCGTTGGGCGGTCCGCTGGACGGTGTGATGGCCGAGAAGATGGTGCTTTCCGAGGAAGGCGTGGTGGCTTTGCCCGACCACCTCAGCGATGCCGAGGCGGCGACGTTGCCCTGTGCTGCGCTGACCGCCTGGAGCAGCCTGGTAACCCGCGGTGGCATCAAGTCGGGCCAGAGCGTGTTGGTCCAGGGCACCGGCGGCGTGGCGCTATTTGCCTTGCAGTTTGCCAAGCTGGCCGGAGCACGCGTCATGATCATCTCGTCGAGTGACGAGAAGCTCGAGCGCGCCAAGGAACTGGGCGCCGATCTTGGCGTCAACTACAAGACCACTCCGGATTGGTGGAAGCCGGCGCTCGAATTTTCCGGCGGCGCCGGCATCGACCACATCCTCGAGCTCGGCGGCACGGACACCATGTCGCAATCGACCCGCTGCATCCTGCGTGGTGGCCGCATCAACATCATCGGTGTGCTATCGGGCGACCGGGTTGATCTCAGGCTGGGCGCAGCGATTGCCAGGAGTATCCGCTTCGAGGGCATCTCCGTGGGTTCGCGCAACGGCATGGAGGCCATGATCAGGGCCATCGGCCAGCACGGCCTGAAGCCTGTTGTCGACACGGTCTTTCCTTTCGACGACCTGCGTCAGGCGCTCGACCACATGACCAGCGGCGCCCACTTCGGCAAGGTCTGCCTCGAACACTGAGAAATCCGAAGGGCGGCGGCGAGCTATCGCGCAGCGGACGATCAGGAATTGACCCCGTCCGCCAATACTGGATAGCTTGGCCCACCCCCCCCTGAAATCGGAGACCGGTATGTCGCCTTCCGCGCGGATCCTGTTTGATCCCATCAAGATCAACAACCTGACGCTGCCCAATCGTCTGGCGATGGCGCCCATGACGCGCTGCCAGTCGCCCGGTGGCGTCGCCACAGCGGAAGTTGCCGCCTACTATCGCCGCCGCACCGAAGGCGGCATCGGCCTGATCATCACAGAAGGCACCTCGATCAGCCACGTCAGTGCCAGCGGCAACCCGGCGGTGCCGGCCATCCACGGCGAAGCCGCCCTGGCCGGCTGGAAGCTGGTGATCGACGCCGTGCACGAGGCGGGCGGCTGCATCATTCCCCAGCTATGGCATATCGGCGCGGCGCGTCAGCCCTGGATGAAGATCGAGATTGCCGGCCACAGCCCCTCGGGCCAGGTGCTGGGCGACTTCGGCGAAGGCGTCGAGATGAGCCAGGCCGACATTGAGGACGTGGTCGCCGCCTTCGCCAGCTCGGCCGCCGACGCCCAGCGCATCGGCTTCGACGGCGTCGAAATCCACGGCGCGCATGGCTACCTCATCGACCAGTTCCTCTGGCAGGGGAGTAACCAGCGCAATGACGGCTACGGCGGTTCGTTGGAAAATCGCCTGCGCTTCGCCCTCGAGGTAGTGGCTGCAGTGCGTCAGGCCACGTCGCCGGATTTCCCCATCGACTTCCGCTTCTCGCAGTGGAAGTCGACGGATTACGAAGCCCGGCTGGCCGAGACACCCGAGGAGCTGGAGCGCGTTGTAGTACCTCTGGCCGAGGCCGGCGTCGACGTCTTCCACGCCAGCACCCGGCGCTATTGGGTGCCGGAATTCGAGGGCTCCGACCTCAACCTGGCCGGCTGGACCCGCAAGATCACCGGCAAGCCGACCATCACGGTGGGCAGCGTCGGTCTCGACGACGTCTCGCGCGAGGGTGCCAACCCCAGCGATATCACGGAGCTGGTCGAGCGCCTGGGCCGTGACGAATTCGATCTGGTGGCGCTCGGCCGGGCGCTGCTGACGGACGCCGAGTGGGCCAACAAGGTGCGTGATGGCCGCCACGACGAGATCGCCGGTTTCGACAAGGAATCTCTGAAAACACTAACGTAGGGCGTTACTTGGCTGGCGCTGTGCCCCCTCCCTCCTCGTGGGGGAGGGGGTGTTTGGTTCAGTGATGAGGAGCCGAATTCGGCGCAAACCCCAGGCTACGAATCCTCGAGGCCGGGACCCGGCACGCCCTTTATGTCGCGGGGCGCCAGTGCCCTGCCGTCGGTGCTGCGGACGCTCATGTCGGCGATGGGCTGGCCGCTGGCGCGTTCGATAAAGATCATCCGGCGGCCCTTGGGGCTGGGCTTGTAGCGGTCGCCCCAGTGCGTCATCGAGAGCAACACCGGCTGCAGATCGAGGCCCTTGTTCGTCAGCACGTATTCGTACCGGCCGGAGTCCAGCGGGCGTCTTTCCATAATGCCCTCGCTGACCAGACGCTTCAGCCGCACCGTCAGGATGTTACGCGCGATGCCCAGGTTGTGTCGGAACTCGTCGAAGCGCCGGGTGCCGCAAAAGGCGTCGCGCAGGATCAGCAACGTCCAGCGCTCACCGATGATGTCGAGAGTCTTAGCCAGAGCGCAATTCATATTGTCGAAGGGCTTGAGTTTCACGGTGTCCCCCGCGCTTGAATTGCGTCACCCAATTGGGATTGTTATAGTCGAATCAGTTTCATGACGCAACTTAGAGGTTTCGCGCCGTGCCGCAAGGCCAACCCAAACCCGTAGCGCTGATTGTAGGCGCCGGCGATTACATCGGCGCCGCCATAGCCAAGCGCTTTGCCGTCGGCGGCTTTCAGGTTTGTTTGGGCCGACGCAACGGAGACAAACTAGCGCCTTTAGTCGAAGAGATCGAGGCGGCCGGCGGCACCGCCCATCCCTTCGGCTTCGACGCTCGCCAGGAGGCGGAGACCGAGGCGTTGTTCGCCAAAATCGAGAACGACATCGGAGCTCTCGACGTGGTTATTTTCAACGTCGGCGGCAACGTCTACTTTCCCATCCTCGAGACGACCTCGCGGGTTTTTCGCAAGGTTTGGGAGATGGCCACCTTCGCCGGTTTCCTCTCGGGCCGCGAGGCCGCCAAATACATGGTGCCCAGGCGTCGGGGCGCGATCTTTTTCACCGGCGCCACGGCCAGCCTGCGCGGCGGGGTGGGTTTCGCCGCTTTCGCTGCCGGCAAGTTCGGCCTACGCGCCCTGGCCCAGTCGATGGCGCGGGAGTTGGGGCCAGACAACATCCATGTGGCACACCTGGTGATCGATGCCGGGGTCGACACCGAATGGGTGCGCCAGCGCATTGTCGAAAGTGATGGCGAAGACGCCCTTTCGAATCTCGTGCCCGGCCAACTCATCGACCCTGCCTCGATTGGCGAAGCCTACTGGCAGCTCTACCAACAGCCGCGCGATTGTTGGACTCACGAGCTCGACGTCCGCCCATACATCGAGAAATGGTAGCCCCTGATCCGCAGTATCCTTCAACACGAAAAGGAACCCTTTCATGAGTTTGCCGCCTGTTTTCGATCCCCTGCGCATACCTGTCGTCGCTGCGCCGCTTTTCATCATTTCCAATCCCGATCTGGTGATCGCCCAGTGCCAGGCCGGCATCGTCGGCTCTTTTCCCGCCCTCAACGCGCGGCCCATCGAGATGCTCGACGAATGGTTGACGCAGATTGGCGAGGAACTCGACCGCTACAACCAGGAAAATCCCGAACAGCCGGCGGCGCCTTTTGCGGTCAACCAGATCGTGCACAAATCCAACGACCGCCTGATGCAGGACCTGGACCTTTGCGTTAAGCACAAGGTGCCGATCGTCATTACCTCGCTGGGCGCCCGGCCCGAGCTCAACGACGCCGTCCATTCTTACGGCGGCATCGTGCTGCACGACGTCATCAACCAGAGATTCGCCCGCAAAGCCATCGAGAAGGGCGCCGACGGTCTGATCACCGTGGCCGCTGGGGCCGGCGGCCATGCCGGCACGCTGTCGCCCTTCGCGCTGGTGCAGGAGATCCGCGAATGGTTCGATGGGCCGTTGCTGCTGGCCGGCTCCATCGCCACCGGCTCGGCCGTTCTGGCGGCACAGGTCATAGGCGCCGATCTCGCATACATCGGCTCGCCCTTCGTCGCCACGGCCGAGGCCCGCGCGGCCCAGGAATACAAGCAGATGATCGTCGACAGCAACATGGACGACATCGTCTATACCAATCTCTTCAGCGGCGTTCATGCCAACTACCTCAAACCCTCGGTTCGGGCCAACGGCCTCGATCCCGACGCCTTGCCGGAAAGTGATCCCTCGAAGATGAGCTTCGGCTCCGACGGCGGCTCCAAATCCAAAGCCTGGCGGGATATCTGGAGCGGCGGCCAGGGCATTGGTGCGGTAAAGGACATCCCCCCGGCCGGCCAGCGCGTGGCCGAACTGGCCAGCCAGTACGAGGCGGCCAAAGCCCGGGTTCAGGCTCTGGGCTAGGAGTGGAGTCTCAGGGGGTTGCCCACTCGACCTGAACCGCGGCAAACATTGTTTGTCTTCCATAGCGCGCGTATTGTGGCGGCGAGTGTTTCACTGTTGCGTTCGAGAGGTGGGGCATGGGGTCGGTACGCTTGGTGGCCTTCATTCTGTGCCTCGCACCTCAACTGGCGCAGGCAGCCGGCGAGATATCGTTTGGCCGCTACCATGCCGTAATTATCGGCAACAACGATTATGCCAACCTACCGGATCTAACCACCGCTACCGGTGATGCGCGGGCGGTGGCCAAGATACTGCGGCAGGAATACAGTTTCGAGATCAAGCTGTTGATCGATGCCACCCGCAACCAGGTCATCAATACGCTGGCCCGGCTGCGTGCCGAGCTGACTCCGAACGATAACCTACTCATCTATTTCGCCGGCCATGGCGTGCTCGACAGCTATTCCGACGAAGGGTACTGGTTGCCCGTAGATGCCGACGAAGACACGCCGGCGAATTGGGTATCGAACGGCGATGTCACCAATATGCTACGCGCCATTCGGGCTCGGCATGTCTTGGTGGTCGCCGACAGTTGCTACTCGGGCACCCTGGTTCGAGCCGCACCCGTGAAAATCAAGACGGCCGAGGATCGAAGCGTTTGGTTCAAGCGTCTGGCTGCCAAGCGCTCGCGCACGGCGCTGGTCTCGGGAGGGTTGGAGCCCGTGACCGACGTCGGCGGTGGCGGCCATTCTGTGTTTGCCAAAGCTTTCCTTGCTGCCCTGCGCGATAATCGGGATGTCTTGGACGGCCATTCGCTATTCACGGCCATCAGGCGCCCGGTCGCCTTGGAGGCCGAGCAAACTCCGCGCTACGCCGACATTCGGCGGGCCGGCCACGACGGCGGCGATTTCCTGTTCGTACGCCCGGAGTCGACGGCAAAACCCGCGGCTACGAAACCTGCCTTCGACGCCCGCGCAATGGATCTGGCGTTCTGGACTTCGATCAGCCAAAGCCGTGACCCGGCCGCCTTCAAGGCCTACCTGACGCAGTTTCCAAAAGGCACTTTTGCCGCGGTGGCGCTTTTGAAGATCAACGAGCTGGAAGCCGACAGCGTCGCCGCCGAGAGCCAGCGCCAAGCTGCACAAAAGGTCAAGGAGGAGGCCGCTGTGCGGGCCCAGGAGGCGGCACGGGCGGACGCTGAGGCGGAGGCCGACGAGGCGCTGTGGCGTTCGGTCGTGGCTGGCGGCACGTCGGCATCCTTTCAGACCTATCTCGCCACATACCCCGAGGGCCGCCATGCTGCCGAAGCGCGGCAGCGGGAGTCAGCGGCTGCCCAGCGCGAGACGGCGGCCGCCGCGCGCGCGACGGCGGCACTCGAGGCCCGGGCGCAGGCGGTGGCGGAGAAGAAAGCCAAGCGGGAGGCCGAGCGCGCCCAAAAGGAGGCCGAGGATCGTGCCGTCGCGGCCGAGCACGCGCGTCGCCAGGCTATCGCCGCCGCTGCTGCCAAGGAACCCACCAGACCGTTGAAGGCACAGAAGCTGGCCGCACTGCCACCCACGATTGCGAAACCAGCACCGGCGCCAAAACCCAAGGCGATCCCTCTGGCCTCCCTTAGACCCACCGATCTGCTGGGCTTCTGGTCGGACAAATGCAACAGCAAATATGGCCGCCGGTTGATTATCGGGCCCGACAAAGTGAAGTTCCAGGATGGCCTCAGCGATATCGACGAATGGACAGTCTCCGGGATGCAGATCGACGGTTTTGCCCAGGCCACCATCGACGCGGACCAAAACAAGATCGAGTTAGTGCGCAACATCGACAGCACGATTTCCGTTATTCGCCACAGCCTGCTCGACGACAAAGGCACCTGCGGGGGCCGCAGCCTCCTTGCACGCTGCAACGACAACCGCCTATTCTACCGAAAGTTCCTGTGGATAAGCCTGCGCCTGGCCCGCTGCCAGCCGCCTGCGCCGCAAGCCGTTGCCCGGCTTGCCGGCTACCTGAAGGAGGGCTGGCCCCGGAAAGGATCGCCGACGGGCACCGGTGCCGATGATGCGGCGCCGTAACGTCCGAACCTTCGTCCGGGACCGTTTATCAACAAAGATCCACTTTTCGACCTCGGCCGCCGCCTATTTGCCCGGCAGGTCGAAGGAATGGATGTCGCCGTCGGGCTTGCCGAAGTACCAGCCCTGGCCCAAATCGACACCGCATTCGGCGAGGAACTTGGCCAGCGGCTCATCCTCGACCATTTCGGCGATGGTCTCGATGCCGGTCTGTTTACAGAGCGTTGCCATCGAGGCCAGGAAGGCCTTGCCCTTGTCTGTGGCGTAGGCCCGCTTGACCACGGGGCCGTCGAATTTCACGGTGTCTATGTCAAAGCTGTTGAGGTAGTCGAAACTGGCGGCGCCTGCGCCGAAATCGTCGAGTGACACCTTGTAGCCTTTGGCCCGGAAGCCTTGGATGGTGATGTTGGTGCCTTCGAGGTCCTCGATGCCGGCGGATTCGGTGATTTCGAACATCAGATTAGCGGTCAAGTCACCGACCTTGTCGAGGAGCGCATGAAGATTCTCGACGAAACCGGCATCGACGATGGAGTTGCCCGAGACGTTGACGGCGATGGACGGGATGTTGCGGTTCTGCTCGATGATGAACTGGATGGCCTTCTTGGCCACGGCAATGTCGAACTCGGGGATGATGCCGACCTCTTCGGCGAGCGTGATGAGCTCATAAGGCGAGGCCCCAGCGCTGCCGCCGCGAAAGCGGGTGAGGGCCTCGAAATGATGTATCTCACCGGTCTTGAGGTCGCAGATGGGCATGTAGACGAGGTCGAAATGCCCGGTGTCGCAAACCCGCTTGAACGAAGCGATGGCCTGCGCCGTCTCGGCCACGCGCTTTTGCAGCATGCCGTCCAGGCTGGCGCCGCCACCGACATTTGCCGGGTCCTTGCTGAACTCGCGCATGGAATAGATCAGTGCCTTGGTCATCTCGGCTTCGCTGAGCGCCGAGACATCGGCATCGAGGGTCGTGGACTGGGTGCTGACGCCGACGCCGTCGGGGTCGAGTTCGGCGGTGCTGGCGGCGATCTGTTCGCTGATCATTTCCGGAGTCACGTCGTCGCCATGGACCAGGCTGAAGTTTTCCTCGTCGATGCGGCCGGCGGTATCTTTGCCCAGCGAATGTTCTTTGATGATGGAGCCGATCGTGGCCATCATGGTTTCCTGGTTTTCGCTGGTCAGTTTCCCCTTCAACTCCTCCATGTTGTCGATCTTGATCATCGAGACCTTGGGCTTGCCACCGGCCTGCTGGTAGGACTTGATGCGGTCGGCGGCGACGGTGGCGAAGGATTCTTCGCTCAGCACGTCGGCCGCCTCGTCGCGGTCTTCGGTGCGGCGCTGCGGTATCGGCACGCGCCTGGGTGCCACCTTCACGGCAAGAAAGAAGTGGTCGTCGAAATCGGGCGTGCGATAGCCCGAGATGGAAACCTCGGAAACCGTGTCGTTGCCCAGCGCCATGCGGGCCGACGGCTCGTCGATGCGGCCGCCCGATACGGTGACGTTGAGAAGCTCGGTGATGAGGTCGCGGTCGCGGTCGTCGATGAAGGGCAGGAAGGGCTGGCCCATCAGCTCCGCCTGACCGGCGCCCAGCAGCTTCTCGGTGGCGCCCACCGAGAAGACGATCTTGTGCTCGCGGTCGAGCTCGAACAGCATGTCGGCCCAGCAAAACGCCAGACCGGCAAAGCGCATGGTCATAACGGCCCTGTCCGTCATCGCCGCCACCCAGGAAATCTTACTGGCATCATGATCCGAATTGTCCCGCCGACGCCAAATTGCCGGCCTGCCCGCAATGTTAGAGCATGTTCGCCCTCTGTGCATGGCTTGAGTTGGCCGAAGGACCGCTTATGCTTGGCGGTGCTGGGGGCTGGAACGTAACCGGAGCTGGATGATGACGGAACACGAGGAAATTGCTACCGCACTACAACTTTACTTCGATGGGCTTTACGAGGGCGATCTGGAGAAGTTCGAGCGTATCTTCCACGAAAACGCTCACCTTTACTTCCATGCCGATGGCGCCGTCAGTGACTGGCCGCGCAAAGACTATTTCGAGCGCATCGCCAACCGGGCCTCGCCGGCCAGCCAGGACTTGGCGCGCCGCGACCGCATCGTTTTCATCGACGTCTCCGATGACGGCACGGCGTATGCCAAGGTCGAATGCCAGATGCCGCCGCGCTATTTCACCGACTACCTCACCTTGCTGCGTGACGGCGGGCGTTGGCGCATCATTTCCAAGACCTTCAGCACCGTGGTGCGGGAGGAATAGTCCGTGGCTGCCAATTTGATCGACATGAGCGGCAAAGTGGTGCTGATCACCGGCGGCAGCCGGGGCCTGGGCCGGGCCATGGCGCTGGGTTTTGCCGAGGCCGGTGCCGACCTGGCCATTGCCAGCCGTAAACTCGAATCCTGCCAAGCCACGGCCAAGGAGATCGTGGCCCTGGGCCGCCAGGCCTTCGTCCAGGCTTGCCACGTCGGTCACTGGGAGCAAGTGGATGCCCTGATCGAGGCCGTTTACGGCCACTACGGCAAAATCGACGTGCTGATCAATAACGCTGGCATGTCGCCCCACTACGACCGGCCGGTTGATATCAGCGAGGCGCTTTACGACAAGGTGCTGGAAGTTAATCTCAAAGGCGCCTTCCGGGCTACCGCCAACGTCGGCCAGCGCATGATGGAAGGCGCCGGCGGTGCCATCATCAACATCTCCAGCGTCGCCGCCATCCGGCCGCGCAAGGACATCATCACCTATGCCGCCGCCAAGGCCGGTCTCAACGCCATGACGGAGGCCTTCGCCGACGCCTATGGGCCCAAGGTGCGGGTCAACGCCATCATGCCTGGGCCATTTCTCACCGATATCTCCAAGGCCTGGGACATGGAGGTTTTTGCAGAACGTGCCCGCACCTCGATTGCTTTGGGCCGCGGCGGCGAGGCCGACGAGATCGTCGGCGCAGCGCTTTATCTGGCATCCGATCACGCCAGCTACACTACCGGGGCTATCCTCAGAATCGACGGTGGATCGATCTAGGTCCAATAGCGGCAGCACGCTTGACGCCGCAGGTATGATCGGACCATTCTCGGCGCCCGCGGTTTTCTCCCCCCCTAATTCGCCTATGAACCCTTCCGAAAGATCTCTTGTGTCCGCGCCGCAAGCACCTTGGCGCATTGGCGTCGACGTCGGCGGCACTTTTACCGACATGGTATTGCGCGATGCCGCCGGTCGCTTCTTTGTCTTCAAGGTGCCGACGGTGCCGGAGGATCCGGCGCAGGGCGTACACGACGACCTCAAGCTGGCGGCTGAGGCCTTCGATCTGGGACTGGGCCGGCTGCTGGGCGGCTGCGAGCTTTTCGTCCATGGCTCGACCATGGCCACCAACACCATTATCGAGCGCAAGGGCGCCCGGGTGGGGCTTTTGACCAGCCAGGGATTTCGTGATTCGCTGGAGATCCGGCGCGGCATGCGCGAGGACCAGTGGGACCACCGGCGGCCCTTTCCCGAGGTGCTGGTGCCCAGGTATCTGCGCCTGCCGGTTGGGGGACGGCTGGATCGCGACGGCGCTGAGTTGCGGCCGCTGATCGAGGCGGACGTGGGGGATGCAGTCGCTGTATTTGCTGAAGAGGGCGTCGACGCGATAGCCGTCAGTCTGATCAATAGCTGCCTCGACGCCAGCCACGAGCGGCGCTGCGGCGAACTGCTCGAGGGCGCCTGGGCCGGCGACTGGGTGTCGCTTTCGCATCAGATCGTGCCCGTGATGGGCGAATACGAGCGCACCTCGACGACGGTGATGAACGCCTACCTGGCACCGCGTGTGGTGGGCTATTTGCGCCGCCTCAACGAGCGGCTGCTGGACTTGGGGCTAGGGCATCCCATCCTGTTGGTGCAATCGAACGGTGGCGCCGTGTCGGTCGACCAGGTGGCGGCGCGGCCGGTCAACCTGGTGCTGTCGGGCCCGGCCGCCGGTGTCGGCGCGCTCAACCACTACACCCACACGGCCGGATCCAAGAACCTCATCTGCATGGAGATAGGCGGAACCAGTTGCGACGTCACGCTGATGGGTGAAGGCAGCATTGCCGTTACCGACCAGTTGCGCATCGAAGGCTATGACTTGGCGACGCCGGCCATCGACATTCAGACCGCCGGTGCCGGCGGTGGCACCATTGCCGGCGTCGACGGGGCGGGCATGCTGACGGTGGGGCCGCAGGGAGCCGGGGCGCGGCCGGGGCCGGCCTGCTACGGCTTCGGCGGTGACCGGCCGACGGTGACCGACGCCCAATTGCTGCTTGGCCGTCTGCGCTCGGGCAACTATGCCGGCGGCGCCGTCAGCCTGAACGAAGACCTCGCCCGTCAGGCCATGGAAACGGTGGCCGAGCCCTTGGGCATCGGCGTCGAGGAGGCGGCCATCGGGGTAATCCGGCTCTTGGAGCAGAACCTGCTGCACGTGGTCGAGAAAATTTCCATCGAACGTGGCCACAACCCGGCCCGATTCGTGCTGGTGGCGGCCGGCGGCGCGGGGCCCATGCACGGCGCCGCGGTGGCCCGGGCGCTGGGCTGCAAGCGCCTTTATGTGCCGCGCCAGGCCGGTGCCTTTTGCGCTTTCGGCATGCTGCATTCCGACGTGCGTCATGACCATTTGCAGGTGCTGATGGATGACTTGGACGCGGTGACCGGCGAACGCTTGGAAGCGGTCTATGGCGATCTCGAATCCGCCGCCGTGCCGGTGCTGGAATCCGAATCCTTCGGGCCCGAGAACCGTCACCTGCAACGCCAGCTCGATCTGCGTTACCGCAGTCAACAATGGTCTATCCGGGTCGACGTCGACATGGCCGCAGGTTTCGATCCCCAAGCCGTGCGCCGCGCCTTCGAGGTCGAGCACGAACGCCAGTTCGGCCACATCCAGCCCGAAGGCGGTATCGACATAACCGCGCTGAGGCTGGTGGCGCGGGGCCTGATCGAGCTCTCGCAGCCCGAAGCCCTGGCCCCAGCCGGCGCGCTGCCCGATCCCGAGAGCCGCATGGTCTATCAGGACAGCCAGACCGGCTGGTCGGAGACGCCGGTCTACAACGGCAGCAACCTCGGCCCCGGCCATCGCCTGACGGGGCCGCTGCTGATCGAAGAGCCGACCACGACGGTGCTGGCCGGGCCTGGCGACAGCCTCGGGGTGGATGAATTCGGCAATTTAGCGATCGACGTGGGCGCCATCGACCTGGGAGCCGGTTCATGAACCTCGATCCCATTCAGCTGGCCCTGGTGCAGAACCGACTCGACCACGTCTCGCGGCAGATGGGCTGGGTGATGACGCGCACCGCGCGCAGCCCCATCTTCAACCAGTCCCACGATTTCTCCTGCTTCATCACCGATCCGGCCGGCACCCTGGTCAGCCAGGCCGACGGCATTCCCATCCATACCGGCGGTGGAGGTTTTGCGGTCAGGGCGCTGTTGGCGGCCTTCGCAGACGATATTGCCGAGGGTGACGTCTTCTTGCTCAATGATCCCTACGTGGCGGGCGGCAACCATCTGCCGGATTGGGTCATCGCCCGGCCCATCTTCGTCGACGCCACCTTGGTGGCGTTTTGCTGCAACCGGGCGCACCAGTCCGATATCGGCGGCGGCGCCGCCGGCACCTACAACGCCGAAGCCACCGAGATCTTTCATGAAGGCGTGCGCTTGCCGCCGCTCAAGCTGATCGAGGCCGGGCGCACCCGCCAGGACCTCTGGAACCTGCTTCTCCTCAACAGCCGCACGCCCGACCTGCAGGACGGCGACCTGCGGGCAATGGTGGGTTCGACGCGCATCGGCGGTGAACGCGTGGCCGGCCTGATCGCCGAGCTTGGCGTAGCGTCGGGGCTGGCTTACTTCGAAGCCATTCTCGACCACGCCGACCGGCGTTTCCGGACGGCGCTCTCGGAGCTTCCCGACGGCCGCTACGAGGCCACCGAGGTCATCGACAATGATTGCTTCGAGTTTCGCGACATCACGATACGATTGGCGCTAGAAATCTCCGCAGACACAGTACGAGTCGACTTCACGGGCACGGATGGTCAGATCCTAGGCTTCAAGAATTCCTCGCTGGCCAACACCTATTCGGCGGTCTACATGGCGCTGGCGTCCTATTTCGAGCCCGACCTGCCGCGCAACGAGGGCACCTTTCGCGGCGTCGAGATAACGGCGCCCGAGGGCTCGATCGTCAACCCCCGGCCGCCGGCACCGGTTACCATGTGCACCGTCTTCGTCGCCCACGAGATCGTACACGCGGTATGGAAGGCGCTGGCCGAGGCCGATCCGGCCCGCAGTTGCGCCGGCTGGGCCAAGTCGATCCACAGCGTCACGGCCGGCGGCATAGGCTCGGACCGGCCCTTCGTGCTTTACCACTGGCACGCCATGCCGGGCGGCGGTGCGACGGGGAACCGCGATGGATTCAATACCATCGGCCACTTGATTGCGCTGGGGGGATTACACCTGCCCAATGCCGAAACCTACGAGCAGGTCTATCCCATCCGCATCGAGCGCCAGGAGTTCCGCTGCGACGGCGGCGGGCCCGGCGAGTTCCGAGGCGGCAGCGGCATCGACTACGAGGCCCGGGTCCTGGCGGCCGGCGAACATACCTTCCGCGGCGAGGGCGTCGGTGCACCGTCGGGCTTCGGCATTGCCGGCGGCGAGGAGGGTAAGGGCGGCGTGATTACCGTTTACCCGGAAGGTCAGCCCGAATTCGAAGCACCCAAGTACGGCAAGCGCAATCTGCCGCCGGCTCGCATCACCGCCGCCTCGCCCGGTGGTGGCGGCTGGGGCGAGGCGCTCGAGCGCCAGCCCGGGAGCGTGCTGCGCGATGTCCGCGACGGGCTCGTCAGCTTTGCGGCGGCCCGCGATACTTACGGCGTCGTGCTCGACGATGCCGGTTGTGAGATCGATAGCGACGCCACCAACGACCTCAGGACCCGCCTGTCCCAAGAACGAGGGAACATATCATGAGCGCCACAGTGACTAGCGAATTCGCTGACGCCATCGCTACCATCACCCTCAATGGCCCCGATGAGATGAACGTGCTTTCGCTCGAACGCTCGCGCGATCTGGCCCGCGCGGTGACCTTGGCAGGCCAGGATACCGAAGTGCGCTGCGTCGTGCTGCAGGGAGCGGGTGGCAATTTCTGCGCCGGCGCCAACGTCAAGTCGATGCTGGAGAATCTCGATCTCAGCGATGCGGAACGCCACTTCCGCGCGCGACAGATCCTCAACGAGTTGCACCTGACGACCCGCACGATACGCGCCATGCCCAAGCCCGTGATCGCCAGCGTCGAGGGCGCGGCGGCCGGTGGCGGGTTCAGCATCGCCATGGGTTGCGACATGGTGGTCGCCGCAGAAAATGCAAAATTTACAATGGCTTACAACAATCTTGGCCTTTGCCCCGATGCCTCCGGAACCTATTCGCTACCGCGCCTGGTGGGGGTGCGCAAGGCGGTCGAGCTGGCCTTCATGGGCGATCCTATCGGCGCCCGCGAGGCGCTGGATCTGGGCATCATCAACCGCGTCGTAGCGGACGCGGAACTGGCATCCGAGACCGCCGCCCTGGCGAGCCGGCTGGCTGCTGGTGCCACCTTCGCCTACGGCAAGACAAAGATGCTCTACTACCGTTCGTTGGCTTCGTCCTACGACGAACAGCTCGAGGCCGAGGGCGACGCCGTCACTTCGTGCATGGCTTCGGATGATTTTCGCGAGGCGGTAAAGGCTTTCGTGGAAAAACGCCCCCGTAATTTCACTGGGCGCTGAGGGTCGTGACCAGACAAGAAATGCGGGCTAGAGTGCCCCCCCAATTCCAATGAGGCGAAATATGTCAGAATCAGTGGCCGCGGCCGCACCTTCCCCTAGCGGTCCGACCGACAAGAACGCTGCCGTCGAGGCCATCGTCGATGGTCTGGGCAGCGTCGGCTACATCGCCTCGCAGCAGATCGCCACGGCGCTTTTCGTCGCCGAGCACTTGCAGAAACCGATCCTGGTCGAAGGCTCGGCCGGCGTCGGCAAGACCGAACTGGCGCTGTCGGCGGCGGCCTGGCTGGATCTGCCGCTGATCCGCATGCAGTGCTACGAAGGGCTGGACGAATCCAAGGCGCTTTATGAATGGAAGTACGGCAAGCAGCTTCTGTACACCCAGATCCTCAAGGACAAGGTGGGCAGCACGCTTTCCGATGCCGCCGATCTCGACACCGCCATGGAGCGGCTGCAAGGCTTTGGCGACCTCTTCTTTTCGGAGCAGTTTCTCGAGCCCCGGCCGCTGCTCAAGGCGCTACGCCAGGAAGGCGGCGCGGTGCTGCTGATCGACGAGGTGGACAAGTCCGACGAGGAATTCGAGGCCTTCCTGCTCGAGGTGCTGTCAGATTTCCAGGTCTCGATTCCCGAGATCGGCACCGTCACCGCCATCGTGCCGCCGCTGGTCTTCCTCACCTCCAACAACGTGCGCGAGATGGGCGATGCCCTGAAGCGGCGCTGTTTGCACCTGCACATTCCGTTGCCCGATGCCCGGCTGGAGCAGCGCATCGTGGCCTCGCGGGTGCCCGGCATCGAGGAACGTCTGAGCCGCCAATTGGTCGATTTCGTGCAGATGCTCAGGGACGAGGAGTTGAAAAAGCTGCCTTCGATCTCCGAAACCATCGACTGGGCCCGGGTCTTGCTGTTGCTGCATGCCGAGACCCTGGAGGTCGGCCTGGTGCGGGACACCATGAACGTGCTGCTGAAGTTCGAACAGGACATCGCCGCCATGAAGCCCAAGGTGCCGGAGATGGTGCGCAAGACGGCCGGGCAATTGCCACAGGGCCGCCCACAGAGCTGAACCGGACAGGGCCGTGCAACAGACTCTGGAGAACTTCCTGCGGGCGCTGAGGGCAGCCGACATCCGTGTTTCGCCGGCCGAGGCTATCGACGCCCACCGCACCGTCGACGTGGTCGGTTACGGACATCGCCAGCTTCTCAAGGACGCGCTTTGTGTGACTCTGGCCAAGACGCCAGACGAGGTCGGGCGCTATGAGGAGTGCTTCGAGCTCTTCTTCAGCCGTGAGGAGTTCCGCGCCGGCGATGATGGCGAAACCGCGGCCGGCGGCGAGGGACTGAGTGAATCCGAAGCCCAGATGCTGACCGAGCAGGTGCTGGCGCAGATGGTCATGGAAGGTGATGGCGAGGGTCTGGCGCGCGAGATGGACCGGGCCGCCAGCGAAGTCGGTGTGACCAATATCCAATCCTTTATCCAACGCGGCAACTTCGCGCGGCGCATCCTCGACCAGATGGGATTGCGCGACCTGGAGCGACTGATCGCCGATCTCAACCGCCAGGACGACGCGGCGGCGGACGATATGGCGGAGCGCCTGGAGGCCGGCCGGCGCATGCTGCTTGACGAGGCACGGCAATACGTCGAGCGCCAGTTCGAACTCTACGCCCGCAACGCTGGCCAGAACCTGCGCCAGGAATTTCTTGCCGAGGCTCGCCTTTCGGCGGTCGAGCAACGCGACTTCGACGTCATGCACCGCTTGGTAAAGCGCCTCGCCAAGCGGCTGGCCACGCGCTACAGCCGTCGCCGCCATCGCTCCCGGCGCGGTCACCTCGACGTGCGGCGGACGCTACGCCGCTCCATGGCGCACGACGGCATACCCTTCGAAACGGTGTGGAAACAGATCAAGATCGAGCGGCCCCGCATCGTCGTGCTCTGCGACGTCTCGCGCTCGGTGGCGGCGGCGGCGCGGTTCCTGCTGCTTTTCCTCTACAGCCTCAACGAAGTTATCGCCCAGTTGCACGCTTTCGCCTTTTCCGACCGCCTGATCGACGTCAGCGACATCATGGAGAAGGAGGACGTCGAGACGGCCATCCCGGCGGTGCTGGAGGAGATCGGCTACCGCTCCACCGACTACGGTCAGGCCCTGGTCGATTTCTGCGATCTCCACCTGGAGCGCCTGGATCGGCGCACCACCGTAATTGTATTGGGCGACGGGCGCTCCAACTTCACCGACCCCCGCCTCGACCTGATGCGCACGCTGCACGACCGTACCAAGGCGGTAATCTGGCTCAACCCGGAGCCCGAGGGTTTCTGGGGTCTCGGCGATTCTGAAATGCACCGCTACCGCCGCTTCTGCCACGTCGCCCGCACCTGTAACACTATCCAGCACCTGGAAGACGTCATCAACGACGTGCTGAAGAGCTACATGTGAAGCTAGCGGTCCGCAAGTTGGCGGAGGTTCCCGAATACCTGTTCTACGGTTTTGGGCCAGCCATTGTCACTGGGTTTGCCCGGATTCAGGCCACCGAGCGAGGCGTGCCGTCCAGGTAGCGCCAACCCTCGTCGCCGTAATAGAAGCCATTGGAGAGCGGGGCGTCGAGCAGCGCCTCGAGCTCCTGTCGGGCGCTCTCGGTTTCGCGCTGGTCGTCGAGCACGGCGCGGAAGAGGCCGGCCACGGCCACCATGTCGGTGTCGTGGGGTGAGAGCCGGAAATGCTCGACCCCCGAGGCCCGCAGCGCGGTCAACTCGCCGAGCAACGAGCCGTAGCGATAGCTCAGGGTCTGGGTGCCGTTGACGGCCAAAAAAGCATCGCCGTCGAGGGTCTCGACGGTCATGCCGTCGGGGTCGCGGTCGCAGACGTACTGGCAGCCGTCCTTGTGCAGGCCATGGGTCCGGGCGTGGTAGCAGCGCGCCGAGATGGCCAGCGGCAGGCGGCCGAAGACGGCTGCTTCGAGTTCGACGCCGCGGCCGGCCAGCGCGGCGATCGAGGCGCCCGGCAATTCGTGCGGCAGGCAGATGCGCTTGGCGCCACGGCGGCCCAGGTAATCGACCGTGCCCTCGTTGTAGACGTTGACGAAAGGGCCGATGCAGTGCGGCCGGCCGGCCAGCAGGGCTGTGCCCGAGAGGTCATTGGCTTCGACCAAGCGTTCCTCGTCGGCGGCCAGGCCGCGCAAGGCCTCCATCTCACGCGGGCTCATGATCAGTGCCAGCGTCGAGATCACGACTTCCTTGCCCGCCGCCTCCAGGCGTTCGATGACGGAAGCCAGAAAAGGCTCGAAAAAGCTCTCGCGCTTGGAGCACACCACTTCGCCGAGATAGACGGTATCGAGGGCAGCCTCGTCGGCCATTTGGAAATAGAAATCGCGCTTCCGCTCGGCCGGCCAGTTGAACAGCAACGGCCCCAGCGTCAGCGCCGGCTTGCTCATCGCCAGGCCTTTTCGTAGACGCCGGTGGTGCCCTGCTGGCCCTCGCTCAGGTCTTCCAGGTCGAGCGCCGGGATGTCTTGGTCGGCAGCAACGGCGTCGACGGCCTTGCGGAAGGCGGCGACGACGCGGGCGACGTAGGCTTTGCCGCGCTGGCGGCCTTCGATCTTGAGTCCCGTGACCCCGGCTGCTCGCATCTCGGGCAGCATGGCCTGGACGCTCAGGCTGGTGGGCTCCTCAAAGAGGTAGGAAGCCTCGCCCTCGGCCACGAAGCGGCCCTTGCAAAGCGTCGGGTAGCCCCTGGCCTCGTGCTCGGCAAAGACGTTGATCGTGAACTCGCCGAGCTTGGAAACCAAGCCTTCCGGCCGTTCCTCGTAGTGGGCGTGGCTGGCCGGCGAGCAGACACCGCAGTTGTTGGGCGACTTGCCGGTAACGTATGACGACAACGTGCAGCGGCCTTCGGCCATGACGCAGAGGCCGCCGAAGGCGAAGACCTCGGTTTCGACCTCGATGGCCCGGTTGAGCTCGGCGATCTCGGCCAGCGTCAGCACCCGCGGCAACACTACCCGGCGCACGCCGAACTCGCGGGCATAGAAGCCGATGGCCTCGGGGTTGGAAGCCGAGGCCTGGACCGAAAGATGGCGCCTGAGATCGGGCTGGTTCTGGCAGCAATAGTCCAAAAGCCCGATGTCGGCCAGGATCAGGGCATCGGCGCCCAACGCCGCGGCGTCGTCGACGGCGCGGTGCCAAGGGCCGGCATTGCCGGCTTCGGGATAGGTGTTGACGGCGACGAAGACGCGGCAGTCGCCGGCGTGGGCATATGCGATGCCGGCCCGCAGCTCGTCACGGCTGAAGTTGAGGCCGGGGAAGTTGCGGGCGTTGGTCTCGTCGCGAAAGCCCAAATAGACCGTGTCGGCACCGGCATCGACGGCGGCTCGAAGTGCGGCCGGGGTGCCGGCCGGGCAGACCAGCTCGAGCGGCCCGCTCATGGCGCCGCCCGTTTGCGCTGCCGTGCGGCACGCTCTAGATGTTCCAGCCGTTCGCCCAGCCGTGAGAGTTCGGCGGCCTGGCCGCGGCCGCGTCTCTCGACGTCGTCCAGCAGCGCATTCCGCAGCGCCGCCAAGTCGGCGGCCGCCCGGCCCAGCAGAGCCTCGGCCCGGGCCGCCAGCAGCCGGGCCAGCGGGTTGAAGGGGCCAAATAGCGACAGCACGTCGTCCAAAAGGTCGATCTCCTCGCCGTCGAGCGCATTGCGTAGCGCCACCACGACCTCGGTGTCGCCGTCGATGACCAGGGCGCGGGAGAAAAAGAGCGCATCGCCGTCGAGCCGCCCTTCCATCAGGTCAAAGAGCGTCATCAGCGGGCCGCGCACGCTGGCCGTCGCCACTTCGTCATCGCCCGCACGCGCCAGGCGTAGCTCGGGCCGGGCCGCATCTGGGCACAGCGCCAGACGGAAGGGCAGGTCGACGGGATCGATCAGCATCAACGGGCATTCGAGCCCTTCGAGGCGGTCGAACATGGCTGGGTGGCGCGCCACAACGGTGTTGAGGGTCAGGCGCAGCAGGGGATTGAGCAAGAAGCCGGGCAGCGGACGCGCCAGCATGCCTCCGATCAGCACCGGTGACAGCGGTGCCGCAGTGGCTCTTGGGTGTGGGGTCGATTGGCTCATGCACTGTACTCTATGGGCCCGCAATCAAGCACTGTTGTAGACCACTTCACCGCTGTTGGAAATGTCGTAACCGCCCAGCGCCGCTGCCCGTTCGACGAATGCGGGGTCGCTCATGAAGGCCGCCAGAGCGGCCAGCGGCGGCTCGAAATAGGCCCGGCGGCGCATCACCAGATCACAACGCTCTTCGTGTAACGGTATGAAGTCGAGCCCGGTTTGCCGCGCCACGGACTCGATGGCGAGGCCGGTATCGGCGCTGCCGTCGCGCACCGCCAGCGCCAAATCGAGCTCGCTGCGGCAGGGATCTGCAGCGATATCGAGATCGGCCAGCGTGAGGCCTACCCGGCCCAACAGATATTCCAGCAGCACATAGCTGCCGGCCTGGCGCTGGCGTAGCGCCATGCGCCGGCCAGGCAGATCGGCCAGACCCTTTATGCCCAGCGGATTGCCGGATGCCAACACCAGGCCCTGGCGCCGCCGCGCCCAGGTGATGGCGACGATGTCGTAGCCTCCCAAGCGCTGGCGCACAGGCGCTAGATCATAGCTGCCGGTGTCGGCCTCGATCAGATGCACCAGCGCCGCCGAGGCTTCACCGGCGGCCAGGCGTTCGATGCCGTCGAGACTGCCGCCGGGCAGCATGGCCAGGCCGCAGCCCGAGGCTGCCAGGGCCCACTCCAGCAGCGGATCGTGGCTGCCGGCGACGACGGCCGGCGGCGGCGCGGTGGGCAGAGCCGGGTGCTTCAGCTCGACCCCGGCCAGTACCCAGGCCTCGACCAGGTGGCGGGGAAAGAGCCACTTGCCGGCCACCCGTGAGCAGGGAATGCGGCGGCGATGCACCAGATCGTAGACTTTGCGCTGCTTGATGCGCAGGTATTCCGCGACCTCACCGGTGGACATCATCTCGGACACGACGACCTCGCTTGTCGGCGGCGTGGATTGTTCTAGTTCAATATGTTACGTTCCCCAGTATACGCCAATTGATGAAAAATAGCCAGAAATTTGCATAAATATGCCTAATTGTTTGCCGCCGCCTATTATCTTGCCGGTCCCTCGAAAAGTAGGAAAAGTAGGGACAGGGACCACTTTTCGAAAAGTGGGGACAGGGACTAATTTTTTCTTGTTTTTCCAAAGCGGGATCGGGCGGTGATTTCGGGCGACAACGCGCTGGGGACGGCGCTTTCGCTGATCGCCAGCCTGGACGCAGATCTGGTGGCCATCGTCGGGCTGTCGTTGCGCGTCAGCCTGACGGCGGTGGCGCTGGGCGCGCTGGTTGGCCTGCCGCTGGGCGCCGCGGTAGCGCTTTACCGCTTTCCTGGCCGGATCTATGTGGCGGCGCTCCTCAGCGCCTTGATGGGCTTGCCGCCCGTGGTGCTGGGCCTGATCGTCTATCTGGCGCTGTCGCGGGCCGGGCCGCTCGGCGTCTTTGGGCTCTTGTTCACACCCAGCGCCATGATCATCGCCCAATGCCTGCTGGTCATCCCCATCATCGCCTCGCTCAGCCGCCAGGTCGTCGAGGATCTCTGGGCCGACTACGAGGAGCCGCTGCGCTCGCTCGGCGCCGGCCCCGGTCGGGCCCTGCCGACGCTCTTGTGGGACGGCCGCTTCAGCCTGATGACGGCGGTATTGGCCGGCTTCGGCCGGGCCAGCGCCGAGGTCGGTGCGGTGATGATCGTCGGTGGCAACATCGACCAGGTAACGCGGGTCATGACCACGGCCATCGCCCTGGAGACCTCCAAGGGAAATCTCGAGTTGGCGCTCGGGCTGGGCATCGTGCTGCTGATCCTCAGCCTTGGTGTCAATGTTCTCGCTTTTGCCGGCGGCGCCGCCGCCCGGCGTGTGCTCTGAGGCCGCCCATGGTGCCGGAGATTACCACGGGCGCTTCGATCCTGCCCCTCGAGGTATCGCAGCTGACTTTCGAGGCCGGCGGCGCGGCGCTGCTCGACGGTGTCGATTTCGTCCTGGCCGCAGGCAGCCGCTCCGTCATCCTGGGGGCCAATGGTGCCGGCAAGAGCCTGACGCTCAGGCTCTGCCATGGTCTGCTGGCGCCCAGCCGTGGCCGCGTCAACTGGCAGCGCCCGGCGGCAGAGGCGGCGCGGCGCCAGGCTATGGTCTTCCAGCGCCCGGTGCTGCTGCGGCGCACGGTGGCGGCCAACGTGGCCTACGGTTTGGCGTTGCAGGGCGTGCCTCGCGGCCGGCGCCGGCAGCTGGTGGCGGAAGCGCTGGAGGTGGCCGGCCTGGGCGCTTTGGCCGGCCGGCCGGCGCGCTCGCTGTCAGGCGGCGAGCAGCAGCGCCTGGCCCTGGCCCGGGCCTGGGCGCTGGGGCCTGAAGTGCTGTTCCTCGACGAGCCCACGGCCAGCCTCGACCCGGCCGGCACCCGTGCCGTCGAGGAACTGATCGATGCCTTCCATACCGGAGGCGCCAAGATCGTCATGACCACCCATGATCTGGCCCAGGCCCGGCGGTTGGCCGACGAGGTGCTGTTCTTCCATCAGGGCCGGTTGTTGGAGCAATCACCGGCGGAGCGTTTTTTTACCGCTCCCAGCAGCCTGGTGGCGCGGCGCTTCCTGGCAGGAGAAGTGGTATGAGACTGGCGATGTTTGTCTTCGTCGTATTGCTTGCTTGGCGCAGCGAAGTGGCCGTAGCGGCCGAGCGCTTCATCGTGCTGGCGTCGACGACGTCGACCGAGAATTCCGGTTTGCTGGCTGATCTGCTGCCACGATTCAGGGCCGCGAGCGGCATCGCCGTGCGCGTCGTCGCGGTCGGCACGGGGGCGGCGCTGCGCCTGGGGGGGCGCGGCGATGCCGACGTCGTGCTGGTACACAGCCGCCAGGCCGAGCTCGATTTCGTAGATGCCGGCCACGGTGTCGAGCGCCGCGAGGTGATGTTCAACGATTTCGTCATCGTGGGGCCGGCGGACGATCCGGCCCAAGCTGGCGGCGACGACGTGCTGCAGGCACTGCGCCGCATCCGGGGCCACCCCTTCGTCTCGCGCGGCGACGATAGCGGCACCCATCGCAAGGAATTGATGCTCTGGCGCGCTGCCGAAATCGACGCTGCCGCAGCCTCTGGCAATTGGTACCTCGAATCCGGCGCCGGTATGGGGGCGACGCTCAATTTGGCCGCCGCCAAGGGTGCCTACGCGCTAACCGACCGCGCTACCTGGCTGGCCTTCGGCAACCGCCGCGGTCTGGAGCTGCTGGTGGCCGGTGACGATCGGCTGCGGAACGTCTACGGCGTCATGCTGGTCAACCCCGCCCGCCACCCGGTCAAGGCTGCCGCGGGCCGCGCCTTCATCGCCTGGCTGATGAACGACGGTCAGGCCGCAATCGGGGCTTTTCGCATCAAAGGTCAGCAGGCATTCTGGCTGCTGGGAGGCAGTCCATGAGCCTGGTTGACGAATACTTGAGACAAGACGCCTGGCGGTCTTTCGACGCCATGCTCAAGAAGCTGCCGCTGGAAGCTGGCCAGCGCGTCCTGGATCTGGGTTGCGGTCCAGGCACCATGACGGCGCGCCTGGCGGCCAAGGGCGCCGAAGTGCTGGGCGTGGATCAGGACAATCTGGCGCTCAAGGAGGCGCGCGAGAGGGCAGGGGGCGAGCCCCGCTATGTGAATGCCGATCTGCGCACGCTGGATCTTGACGAGCCACCCTTCGACGGCCTCTGGTCAAGCTTTACGGCGGCCTATTTTCCCGATTTCGCGCCCGTGTTGCAGCGTTGGCTGGAGCACCTGGCGCCCGGTGCATGGCTCGCTCTGGTCGAGGTCGAGGCCATGTTCGAGCACCGCCCGCTCGACGAAAACGCCCGTACCGCGCTGGAGGAATTTGCCACCGAGATGCGGGCCAAGGGGCGCTACGACTTCGACATGGGATCGAAGCTTGTGGACTATTGCTCGGTCGCCGGCCTGGAGGCCATGGAGAGCTCGCATTGGGCCGATGCCGAGCTCGCCTTTCAGGGCCCGGCGGCGCCCGACGTGCTGGAGGCCTGGCGGCGCCGCTTCGCCCGCCTCACGGCCATGCGCGAGTTCCTCGGCCAGGCCCGCTTCGTGGCCAGCCGCGAGGACCTGCTGCACAGCCTGGCCGCGCCCGAGCACGAGTCTGGGGCCAGCGTGACCATGGTGCTCGCCCGCAAACCCTAAAGGTGGCAGCGGCACAGCCGCCTTTTAGTTAACTCTATCTAGTTAATATGTTGTTTTTCAGTGATTTAAATTAATAGTTCAGCGCTGAATTAGTTTAAAAAGGCGAGCTTTAACAGGAATGAAAATGGGCCCGCGGCCCCCCCTAGTCTTCGAGTTTTTCGCTGACGGCGGCTTCGGCGAACGTCGCCATGCCGTTATGCGTGGCCACGGCCGCTTTGATCACGTTGGCGGCCAGGGCGGCGCCCGAGGCTTCGCCCAGTCGCATGCCGAGATCCAAAAGCGGTGCCTTGCCCAGCGCCGCGACCAGGCGGATGTGGGCCGGCTCGGCCGAACGATGCGCTACTTGGCAATGATTGAGCGTGGCCGGGTCGAGGGCATGCAAGGGCGCCGCCGCGGCACAACTGACGAAGCCGTCGAGCAGCACAGGCACGCGATGTTTGCGCGCCGCCAGAATGGCCCCGCTCATGGCTGCGATTTCCCGTCCGCCCAAGCGGCGCAGGATATCGAAGCCGTCGCCCATGTCGGGCCGGTGCAAGGCCAAAACGGCATCGACCACTTCGGCCTTGTGGCGCACGCCGGCGCCGTCGAGGCCGGTGCCGGGGCCCACCCATTCGGCAGCGGTGCCGCCGAACGCGGCCATCGAGAGCGCGGCTGCCGAGGTCGTGTTGCCGATGCCCATCTCGCCCAGGCACAGCAGGTCGGCATCCGGGTCGAGCTTGGAGGCTCCCAGTGCCATGGCGTCTGCGCATTCCGCCTCGCTCATGGCCGGGCCCTGGCTGAAGTCGGCCGTCGGGCGCTCGAGTTCCAGCGCATGCACCCCGAGCGTCGCCCCGGCCACCCGACAGAGTTGGTTTATGGCGGCCCCGCCGCCTTCGAAGTTGGCCACCATCTGCACCGTCACCTCGGCGGGAAAGGCCGAAATGCCCTGGGCCGTGATGCCGTGGTTGCCGGCGAAGACCAGCGCCTGGATGCTCTCCGCGCGGGGCGAGGGACGGCCCTGCCAGGCGGCGGCCCAAATCGCCAGATCTTCGAGGCGGCCCAAGGCGCCCGGCGGCTTGGTCAGCTCGGCGTTGCGGTTGCGGGCGGCCTCGGCGCTCTCGGCGTCGGCGCCGGGCTGGTTGGCGATCATGTCGCGGAAAGGCTGGAAGGGCATGAAAATTCTCTCCTTGGGAACACACAAGAGCGGCCCCCCCAAACGTGCCGTGCTCTTATAAACCGAATCGGGCGGTGGTATACCAAACGAATGCCGCTCGGAAGACAAAAATGAATGATCCTGAACGCCTCGGGGTGCGGGATTGGCGTTGGGACCTGCGGGTGGCCGCGGCTTTCCTCACGCGTCTGCCGATCCGTCTGCCGGAAGGCTATCTCCCCAGTGACTTGGGCCGCGCCAGTCGCCTTTTTCCGGTGGTCGGCCTGGGGCTCGGGCTGGCGGCCGGACTGATCTTTGCCATCGCCCTGGAACTCGGCCTGGGCCCGCTGCTGGCTGCCATCGCCGCCGTGGCGGTCCAGATCGCACTGACGGGAGCGCTGCACGAGGATGGCCTGGGCGATCTGGCTGACGGTTTCGGCGGTGGCAGCACGCCCGAGAAGAAACTCGAAATCATGCGCGACAGCCGTATCGGTATCTATGCCCTGGTGACCGTGGTGCTGACGCTGATCGCCCGCATCGCCGCCATCGAGGCCCTGGAGGACACGATCGTCGTGCTCGGCGCCTTGCTGGCCGCCGGGGCCGCCTCGCGCGCCGCCATGGTCTGGCTGATGCGATACCTGGAACCGGCCCGGCCCAACGGCCTGGGCGCCAGCGCCGGCCGACCGGAGCAGCAAAACGTCCTCATCGCCGCCGCCATTGCCGCCGCCGTGGCACTTCTGGCCCTGGAGCCCCGCCTCGCCATCGCCGCCCTGATCGGCAGCGTCGCAGGCGCCTTTTTTGTTGTCACCTTGGCCAAGCGCCAGATAGGCGGCCAAACCGGCGACGTGCTGGGCGCCGCACAGCAGGCGGCGGAACTGTGTTGTCTGATTGCGGTGGTATTGGCCGTCGCGGTTTTTTTGTAGCCCCTCACCGGGCGGGCGCATCCGCGCCCTTGGCCTCCGCCCCCATCCGGGGGCGGCCTAGCGCCGCCACCGCCAAGTGTGTCTTTTGCTGTTTGGTCTTGGTGCAACGGGAGCGACGCGACCCGCCGCAACTGCGGCGCGCCCGCGCAGGCAGCGGACCGCAGGTCCGCCGCCGTGAGCGACAAAAATCCAACGGGAGCGACGCGACCCGCCGCTACTGCGGCGCGCCCGCGCAGGCAGCGGACCTTCAGGTCCGCCGCCGCGAGCGACAAAACTCAACGGGAGCGACGCGACCCGCCGCACCTGCGGCGCGCCCGCGCAGGCAGCGGACCGTCAGGTCCGCCGCCGTGAGCGATAAAGAATTAGACCGGGGCTCGGATACGAGCCCCGGTCTAATGCGCCGCCAGAATCTGATCGCGCAGCACCCGGGCTTCCAGGCGCATGTCGTCGACCCGTGCCTTGGCCACGTCGCCGACGCTGATCAGGCCGACGAGTTCGTGCCCATCCATTACCGGCAGGTGGCGCACGTGGTGCTTTTGCATGGTCGCCATGGCGTCCCAGCAGCTTTCTTCGGGATCGCAGGTGACGACCTTCGGCGACATCACGTCGCGCACCTCGAGCCCCAGCAGGGCCGCCCCCTGGGCGGCCAGGCCATAGACGATGTCGCGCTCGGCGATGATGCCCACCAGCTCGCCCTTGGCGTCGCAAACGACCAGCGAGCCGATGCGCTTGTGGCGCATGATATCGGCGGTTTCGGCGATGCTACAATCGGGCAGGACGGTGACCACGTCCTGGCCCTTTTTCCTGATGACGGCCGCGACTTTCATGACGCACCTCCCTTCAGAGGCCGCCCGTTCCGGTCCTCGTGTTTGGGCCTCCCGGGGACCCGATCGGGACGGAAAATTCCGCACATCCAGACGAAATTCGATTCTACCACATATATGGGGTCAGACCTACGGTGCCGCACCCCCTAATGCGCGTCCCATTGCCGCAGGGCGGGGACGTGGGGCGGGGACGGGGCTGATTTCTGACCACCGCCAATCGCTCTATATGCCTGGCATGGCGACCAGAAAACGAAACCTCGCGAAACGGCTCTGGGGCAGCGCCCTCGCTGCCGGGTTCCTGGCCTTCGGCATATTCACCCTCACCGGCACGCGTCAGCCCGATCCCGTGATCGCCGAGCGGGCGCTCGGCTTCGGCTCGACACTGGTCATCGCCGGCCTGGCGGCCCTGGCCGCGTCGTGGCTGATCGCCGACCTCGACATGATCTGGTGCCGCCCGCCGAAAAGGCCTTGGTGGCGGTGGTAAGGGAAAATTCCTGACAATTCCCGGCGGGCGAATTATCATATTCGGAATTCGACCGATTTTGTTACCGCCAGCGATCGATAGGGAATTTCCCATGACCTCTGCCCGCCTGCGCCTGCCTACGCATCCCGGCGCCCTGTTGCGCGAGGACTTGCTTCCGGCACTCGGCGTCAGTGTCGCGGCGGCGGCCCGCGACTTCGGCATCTTGCGCCAGACGCTGCATCGCATTTTGGCTGAACGCGCCCCGGTGACCCCGGCCATGGCGCTGAGGCTCGGCCGTTACTGCGGCAATGGCCCCGATCTCTGGCTGACCATGCAGAGCAAGCGCGACCTTTGGCAGGCCGAACAGACCATGTCGGCGGAAATCGAGCGAACGCCGCAACGTGAGGGGGCTGACGAGGCACGTTGTGGCCAAGGTTAGGGTGAAAGCAAAAGACGACATCGCGGTTGAGCGGGGTTCTGGCAACGTCTTCGCCGATTTGGGCCTGCATAGCGCCGAAAGCCATCTTATCAAGGCTGAACTCGTTTCCCGCCTCGTGCGAATCATTCGTGAATGCCGGCTGACCCAAACCCAGGCTGGAGAGATCATGGGGATTTCGCAGCCTGATGTGTCGCGGCTGGTGCGCGGTGATTTTCGCGAGTATTCGGTCGAGCGGCTGCTGCTGGCGCTGGGGCGCGATGTGGAGATCGTGATTCGTGAGGCAAAGTCCGGGCGCGGGCGCTTGACGGTGGCGGCCTAGCGCGGACCAGACGTGGCGCTTGCGTCCCTGGAAAGCAGGTGTTACCTTTTCACCGAACGAGCGTTCGTTGGGTAATTTGTATGGCCGGCGTTGCGGGTGAGTCATTCAGCGGGGACACGGTTGGCGCCGCCGAGCCTGGCGGGACGAGTTATCAGAACCATGTCCCCATCTTGTGACTACCGTGCCCCCATTCGGCCCATCCACTTTCGAGAAAGCAAAACATGACGGCAACGGCGATCAAGACCGAGACGACGAACCGGCGCGGCGAAGTGCTCGACACGGCGGCGCGGCTGTTTGCCCGGCATGGTTATGCTGCCACCTCGATCCGCGATATCGCCACCGATGTCGGCATGCAGCCGAGCTCGATCTATTACTTTTTCAAGTCAAAGGACGAGCTTTTTGCCGCCGTTTATGCCGAGGGCGTGGAGCGCATATTGGCGGCCGTACAAGCCGCCACGCGAAACGGTGGCAACCCCTGGCAGCGTTTGCGCCAGGGAGCCGTGGCGCATCTCGAATCGCTGCTCAATGGCGGCGATTATGCGGCCGTGGTGATCAAACAGCAGCCAGAGCGTGACGACGATCTGCGCGATGAGCTGGTGGCCTATCGCGATCGTTACGAGACCATGTTCGGCGACATGGTGGCGGAGTTGCCGCTGACGGATGGCTCCGGGGGCGGCGGAGCGGATCTCCGCTATTTGCGGCTGACCCTGCTGGGCGCGCTGAATTCCGTCGTCACCTGGTACCAGCCCGGCGGCGATACGCCGGCCGTCATTGCCGGGCACATTATCGATCTCATTCGCAGCCAACTCGATCCGGAGGCAACCCCATGAGTGCTCAAGAGGCCGCGGGCGAACGCCCGGCCAAGATCCTATTGACCAAGATCGGCCTCGACGGCCACGACCGCGGCAGCCGCCTGGTCGCCACCTTCCTGCGCGATGCCGGCATGGAAGTTGTCTACACCGGGCCCTGGCAGGAAATCGCCGCCGTGGTCAACTTGGCCATCCAAGAAGACGTCGACCTGATCGGCGTCTCGTCGCTGGCCACCGACCACCTGATCGTGCCCAAGCTGGTGACGGCGCTAAGGGAAGCGGGGCTGGGCAACGTCGCCGTGGTGGTTGGCGGCATCGTGCCCGACGGCGAGGAAGCCATGCTCTACGACGCCGGAATTGCGTACGTCTTTCATCCCGGTGCCGGGCGCGAGGAGATCGTCGGAAAAGTCAGCGAATTGGTGACCCAAGGCCGCGCGGCCTAGCGAACCAAGCAGGAGACGGAACATGGCCGACACGGCAGTAGATATCAGCACGGACGGCGCTTCTGACGAATCGGCATCCGAGATGCCGCGCGACCGTTGGCAGCGGGAATTCGATGCCCAGGCCAGTGGCAGCAAGCGCAACCGTTCGGGGCTGGAGATCAAACCGCTCTATGGGCCCGAAGACTGGGATGCCTCGCGCCATGATGCCGATCTCGGCTATCCCGGTCAGGCACCCACCACCCGCGGCATCCATGCCAGCATGCACCGCGGCCGGCCCTGGAGCCCGCGCATGGTGGTCGGCTACGGCCTGCCCGAGGATTACAACGAACGCATGCGTTCGCTCTACGACGTCGGCCTGACGGGGCTCTTTCTGGCGCCCTGCAACACCCACATGCGCGGCCACGACCCCGACGAGATGGAGCGCGAGTTGATCGGCACGTGCGGTACCCTGATCTCGACGACCGACGACATGGCGAAATGCATGGACGGCCTGCCCATCGAGAAGAACAGCATCAGCCTGGGTGATTGCGCGCCCTATACGCTGTCAGCCATGCTGCTCGGCGTGGCCGAGGATCGCGGCATACCTTGGAAGAGCCTCAGCGGTACCAGCAACCAGTCGGACTATCTTTCGCACTATGCCTCGTTGCACATGTTTTTCCGCGTGGCGCTGGCCGGCCAGCGCCGGCTGCTGCTCGACCACATCGAATGGATGGGCCGCGAAGTGCCGCGCTGGAACGCCCTTTCCATCGTCGGCCAGCACATGCAACAAGCCGGCGCCACGCCGGCCCAGGCCATGGGGCTGACGATCTCGTCGGCCATCCAGTACGCCGAAGACTTGCTTGCCCGTGGCCACGAGGCCGACAGCTTTCTGCCGCGCTTCAGTTTCTTCTTCGATGTCTCCATCGCCTTCTTCGAGGAAGTCGCCAAATTCCGCGCCGGGCGTCGGGTCTGGAACCGCCTCACGCGCGAGCGCTTCGGGGCCCAGGATCCGCGCTCGCAGCGCTTTCGCTTTCACGCCCAGACCTCGGGTGCCGATCTCACCCGCCAGCAGCCGCTCAACAATATTGCCCGCGTGGCGGTGCAGGCCATGGCCGGGATCTTCGGCGGTCTGCAATCGCTGCACACCGACAGCTACGACGAGGCCCTGGGCACGCCGACGACACCGGCGGCCCAGATCGCCGTGGCCAGCCAGAACATCCTGCGCGACGAGGCCCACCTTGACGACGTCATCGACCCGCTCGGCGGGTCTTTTTATGTCGAGAGTCTTACCGATGAGATGGAGGCGGAGATTTTGTCGGTGATCGCCAAGATCGATGCGGCAGGCGGCATGTATGCCGCCGTCGAGCAGGGCGTCGTCCAGGGCATGATCGGCGAATCGGCGCAGGCCTGGCAGGAACGCCTGGACAGCGGCGATGAAACCCTGGTCGGCGTCAACGCCTACACCACCACCGACGATGCCGGCCAACGGCCGCCGCCGCTGGAGCGCCTGGAACCGGCTCGGCTCGACGGCTATCTGGCCAGGCTCGAAGCCTTCAAGCGCGAGCGCGATCCGGACGCCGTGCAGCGCGCCCGTGACGCCTTGGCGCGGGCTTGCAATTCCGCTGACGAAAACACTTTCGGCAAGGTGGTCGAGGCCTCCCGGGTCGGCGTCACGCACGGTGAGATCTGCGCCACGGTGCGGACCGAAATGGGCTTTGGCCAGCCCTTGGTCCTAGCTTGAGGAGAGCAAGACGATGACGAAGCAAGACGCCCACGATCGTTGGCAGGCTGAATTCGCGGCCCAAGCAGGTTCGGAGCAACGCCAGAATCGCTCGGGCATCGAAATCAAGCCGCTCTATGGGCCTGAGGACCGGGATGCCGGCGGCGACCAGACGGATCTTGGCTATCCCGGGCAGTTGCCCATGACCCGCGGCATTTACTCTTCCATGCACCGCGGCCGGCCCTGGTCGCGGCGCCAGCTCGTGGGGCTCGGGCTGCCCGAGGACTACAATGCGCGCCTCAAACAGATGATTGCCGCCGGCACCAGCGCCGCCAGCATCATCCCCTGCAATTCCTTCATGCGCGGCTATGACATCGACGAGGTCGAGCCGGAGCTCGTGGGCACCTGCGGCTCGACGATGAACACGCTCGAGGATCTGGACATCGCGCTCAACGACATCCCGATGGAGCGCATTTCGGTGGCGCTCAACGACCCCTTGCCGTTTACTTTGCTGGCGCAAATGCTGGCGCTGGGTGAAAAGCGCGGGGTTCCCTGGTCGGCGATTTCCGGCACCTCGAACCAGTCGGACTACATTTCCCACTTCGTGGCCAACCACATGTTCTACCGCCTGTCGCTGGCCGGCTCGCGCCGCGTGCTGCTCGACCACATCGTCTATACCAACCAGAACGTGCCCGGCTGGAACCCGGTCTCGGTGGTCGGCCAGCATATGCAGCAGGCCGGTGCGACGCCGGCCGAGGCCATGGCGTTTACCCTTTCGACGGCGCGTCAGTACGCCCGCGACTGCCAGGCCCGGGGCCTCGAGGTCGACAGCTTCCTGCCGCGCTTCACCTTCTTCTTCGACATCTCCATGAGCTTTTTCGAGGAGATCGCCAAGTTCCGCGCCGGTCGCCGCCTCTGGGCCCGCCTGGCCCGCGAGGAATTGGGGGCCGAGGATCCACGGTCCTGGCGCTTCAAATTCCACGGCCAGACTTCGGGCTCCGACCTCACCCGCCAGCAGCCGCTCAACAACATCGCCCGCGTCGCCGTGCAGGCCATGGCCGGTATCTTCGGTGGACTGCAAAGCATGCACACCGATGCCTACGACGAAGCCCACGGCACGCCGGCCGAGGAAGCGGCGCGGGTGGCGGTGGCGACCCAGGCCATCCTGGGCCAGGAGGCGCATTTGGAAGACGTCATCGATCCGCTCGGCGGCTCCTATTACATCGAGACGCTGACCGACGAAATGGAAGCCGAGATCGAGACCATCATGGCCGAGATCGAGGCGGCCGGCGGCATGTATGCGGCCGTCGAGCAGGGCCTGGTGCAGGAGCGCATCGGGCGTTCGGCCGTGGCCTTCCAGCAGCGCCTGGACAAGGGCCAGGAGACCATCGTCGGCGTCACCGCCTACCAGCGAGAGGAAGAGGATACTGCCGCCGACACCGGCCAGGACCGACCCGACCTGGAGCAGATCGAATTCCAGATCGCCAGACTCAAACGCTTTCGCCAGAATCTCGACCAGGGTGCACTGCACCGCGCCATGGACGATCTGGCACGAGCCGCCAACGACGAAAGTACCAACATCTTCGAACACACCATTGCCGCCGCCCGGGCCGGCGCCACGCATGGCGAAATGGTCGCCTGCCTGCGTCGCGAGTTGGGCGTTGGCCAACCTTTGGTAGCCGCATGAGCAAGACCGCCCAGGCCGAGAAGCCAGAAGTGCGACAGAAGACCCAGAAGGCCAAGAAACCTACAAGGCAAAAAGCCGCCAACACCGAAGCGACGTTGGTCGAGCGTCTTTTGGGCGGCGAGCCGGTGGCGCTGGCCCGCGCCATCACGGCGGTCGAAAACCAGACCGAACGGGCGGCCGAGATCATGGCCGCCATCCATCCGCACCTGGGCACGGCCTCGGTCATCGGTTTCACCGGCCCGCCCGGCGCCGGCAAGTCGACGCTGATCAACACCTTCGTCGAGGAACTCAGGCGGCGCGACAAATCTGTCGGCATCGTTGCCGTCGATCCCTCCAGCCCGATCACCGGCGGTGCCATCCTGGGCGACCGCATCCGCATGGCGACCCACACTTTCGATCCCGGCGTCTTCGTGCGCTCACTGGCCTCGCGCGGGCACTTGGGTGGGCTCTCGCGCACCGCCGCCCATGTCATAGACGTGATGGATGCGGCGGGCCGCGACGTCGTGGTCATCGAGACCGTGGGCGCCGGCCAGTCCGAGGTCGAGATCGCCGAGATCGCCCATACCAAGGTGGTGGTCTGCGCGCCGGGGCTGGGCGACGACATCCAGGCCATCAAGGCCGGCATCCTGGAGATCGCCGATATTCTTGTGGTCAACAAGTCCGACCTGCCGCTGGCCGACCATACGGTGCGGCACCTCAGCGCCATGCTGGGTCTGCGCGATCACGACGCCCCCAACGTGCCCATCGTCTCGACCACGGCGACGACCGGCGAGGGCATGGCGGAGCTGGCCGATGCCGTCGAGAGCCATGGCGAGACCTTCGCCACGGCCGACCGCCGCCGCGACCCTCGGGTGCGCATCCGCCGCCTGGTCGCCGAGGCCGCCGGCCACCTCATCGGCGTCCGCGCCAAGAAGACCTCGGATGCCGAATTCGATGCGCTCTGCGATCGCGTGCAGCGTGGCGAGATCGACTTCGACGAGGCGGCCGAAACGATGCTGCGTGAGCGCATGCTGGGACTGGGTTGACAGCCCACGCCAGCCTTCCGACCATGTGACATGAGCGAGGAATCGCACCTTCGGATCGAGGTCGACGAAAGTATCCTGCGTGTCACCATCGATCGGCCCGAGAAGCGCAACGCGCTCAGTCGCGCCGTGCTGGCCGAACTGGGCGAGACGTTTCGCGCCGCTGCCGCCGACCAATCTCTGATCGCTGCGGTGTTGCAAGGTGCCGGCGACAAGAGTTTTGCTGCCGGCGGTGATCTCAAGGATCTCGACAGCGTGCGCAACCGCGCCCAGGCCACGGAAATGGCCGATGACGCCAAACGCGCCCTCGATGCCGTGCGCCGCTTTCCCGTGCCCGTGGTGGCGGCGGTTAACGGCGACGCGCTGGGCGGCGGCGCCGAATTGGCGCTGGCCTGTGATTTCCGCCTGCTGGCCAGCCACGCGCGCATCGGTTTTCTGCAGGGCCGCCTAAACATCGCCACGGCCTGGGGCGGCGGCATAGACGTGCTGCAGAAGCTCGGCACCACCAAAGGGCTTTGGCTGCTGGCCAGTCGCGAAATGGTGGGCGGCCGTGCGGCGTTGGAGATGGGTCTCGCGGACGCCGTGGCAACGGAAGGCCAATCACTCGAAACCGCCTTAGCGACTTTTCTCGGCCCCATGCGGCGCCAGATGCCGCAGGTCATGCGGGCCTTCAAAGCTCTGGCGATGGGAGTTGCCGGCGGGCTGACGCGGGACGCGCTCGAGAAACTGGAAACCGAGAAATTCAGCGACACCTGGATCCATGACGATCACTGGTCGGCGGTCGACAAGCTGCTGGCGGGAGACACCTCATGAGCGATGCCAAAGCGACACCTTCACCCCGGCTCGGCCCCGAGATTCCTTCGGGTATCGAGGTGCCGGAACTGGTTACCGGCGATATGGTCGATGTGGCTGACGAACGCCCGGGTGAATACCCGTTTACGCGCGGGATCTTTCCCAACGGCTATCGTGGCCGGCTCTGGACCATCCGGCAGTATTCCGGCTTCGGCAGCGCCGAGGAGACCAACGCGCGCTACAAATTCCTGCTCGACCAGGGCCAGACCGGGCTTTCGGTGGCACTCGATCTGCCCACCCAGTGCGGCTATGACCCCACCGATCCCATGGCCCGGCCGGAAATCGGCAAGGTCGGTGTTTCGCTTTCCAATCTGGCCGAGATGGAGTTGCTGTTCGACGGCATCGATCCCGGCGGCATCTCGACCTCGTTTACCATCAACGGCACGGCGCCGATCATCTATGCCATGTACGTCGCCGCAGCCGACAACAAGGGCGTCGATCGCGAAAGCCTAACCGGCACCATCCAGAACGACATCCTCAAGGAATATGTCGCCCGCGGTACCTGGATCTTCCCGGTGCGTCCGTCGATGCGACTGATCGCCGATACCATCCTTTTTGCCAACCGGGAAACGCCGCGTTTCAACCCCATCAGCATCGCCGGCGCCCACTTCCGCGACGCCGGTGTCAGTGCCGTCGAGGAGATGGGTTTCACGCTGGCCGACGGCCTGGCCTACGTTGATGAATTGCTGGCGCGGGGCGGCGACGTCACGCATTTTGCCAGGCGGCTGAGCTTCTTCTTCTACGTCCACATGGACCTGTTTGAGGAGGTCGCCAAATTCCGCGCTGGGCGGCGCCTGTGGGCGAAACTTTTGCAAGAACGTTATGGCGTCACCGACCCGAAGGCGCTGATGTTCCGCTTCGGCGTGGTCTGCGGCGGCTCGTCGCTGATTGCCTCGCAGCCCTACAACAACATTGTTCGCGTCGGCATCGAAAACCTGGCCGCAGTGCTGGGGGGCGCGCAGTCGATCTTCACCTGCGCCTACGACGAAGCCTTCCAGATCCCCACCGAGACCAGCGCCGAGATCGCCGTGCGCACGCAACAGATCGTGGCTTACGAGAGCGGCGCCGCGCGAACTGTCGATCCCTTGGGCGGCAGCCACTATGTCGAGTGGCTGACCGACGAGATGGAATCCGGCATGCGCCAGGTGATCGACGAGATCGAAGGCTACGGCGGTGCCGTCAAAGCCATCGAGGAGGGCTATTTGCAGAGCCGCACGGCCCAGGCGGCGCGGCGGCGCAAGGAAAAGATCGATAACGGCGAAACCGTCGTCGTCGGTCAGAACCACTTCCGCCGCGATGACGGCAGCAACGATTTCGGAGAAGTGTTCCGGCTCGACCCCGAGGTCAGCGCCCGGGTACTGGAAAAATACCGCTCGATCCTCGACAGCCGCGACAACGCCGCCGCCGAGACGGCGCTCGCTGCCCTCGACGGAGCGGCCGAGAACGATCGTGAAAACCTGCTGCCCTACCTGGTCGATTGCTGCCACGCCTATGCCACGGTGGGCGAGATGGTGGCGGTCTTGAAGGCCCGCTGGGGCGAGTTTCAGGAACCGGTGAAGTTCTGAGGGGCACGATGGCCAAAAAGAAACAAAACCCCCTCCCCCCAACCCCCTCCCACGGAAGGGAGGGGGAGGTTGCTTTTGCTACTCCCTCCCCCTTGACGGGGGAGATTCCATGGGTTGGTGAGCGTGCTTCCGATAGGTTTGGTTTTCCTAGCAAGCAAAACTATCGGAGATGACAGATGAAAACATCGACCATTTGCACGCCCACCAGGGAACATTGTGCCAC
>PVBE011702769.1_pt1 | contig 43473 bp, 35 predicted proteins | sample 1631181 | NCBI WGS metagenome assembly PVBE01 (sample SAMN08397723, study PRJNA350692) | Marine metagenome, whole genome shotgun sequencing project. | isolation source: water | place: Pacific Ocean | collected 2012-04
ATGGTCTCGCCGGTCGTCGAATAGCGGTTGTGGCCGATCGCCATGTCGCCGATCAGCCGGCCGATAACCTCTTCGGAGCTGAAAATGTCGCCGACCAGGCCCATGGCGCGATGGGGGTGGAACTGATGGCCGTCGGTGGCCACGATGCCGGCCGCCTCCTGGCCGCGATGCTGCAGGGCATGCAGGCCCAAGGCCGCGTGGGCCGCCGCCTCGGGATGGCCGAAAACGCCGAAGACACCGCACTCTTCGTGAAAATGATCGTCGTCTCGCCTGGCGGGAATGATCATCGGGCTTCCGTTCTCCTACTCGCGCGTCTGGATCAGACGATCCAGCGCGCGCCGCTCCTTGCCATCATAACCCGGCCGCTCGGGCGGGCTCGGATTTTTCTTTTCCGGTTCAACCAGCCGGCGATAGGTTTTATCCAGCTCAATGATCTCACGGGCCTTCTCGGCGGCATCCTCGGCCTTTTCGGCTCCGACGCTGAGCGCGTCCTCGGGGAGCACCGCGCTGAGCAGCTTGGCGCTGGCCCTGATCAGGATCAGGGATCGCGATTCCTTGATCCAGTTCGGCTGGTTTTCGGTGGGCAGCATGGGCTCGGCGATGAGGAAGGTTCCGGTAATGATCAGCGCCGTGGTGGCCAGCCCGGCCATCATGCCGAGCGAACGATCGAGCGCGTTGAGGCGGCTCGCCCGGACCCAGCTTCCGATCACCGAGGAGAGTAAGAATAGAACCACCAAGGTAACCAAGAACAGCCCGACGCCGGCCGCCAGATCCGCGATCCACGCGGTTTCGATCAATTGGCGCGCATAGGGACGGACAAAGGAGAATCCGAAAATGGTGACCAGTCCCGAACCCACCCAGGAGACGACGAACAACCCGCCGCGGATGAAGCCGAGCGCCAAACCGATCAGCCCGCCGAGGCCGAAGGCGGCGATGGTCGCGATATCCAGGGGATTGATCGCCAGACTATCCATCGCGCCCACCGATCGCCTGCGCCGCCGGCCCACCCTCCGCCGCGCGCAGATTTCCGATCAAATCATCGAGATGGAGGATTTCGCTGATTTCCATGGACCCCTCGGCCGGTTGGCGCGCCCCTCCCTTGCGGCCCCGGCGCTCGGGGCAAAGCGCGCGGTCGAAGCCGAGCTTGGCCGCTTCGCCCAAGCGCATATCCGCCTGTCCCACCTGGCGCACCTCGCCGGACAGCCCGATTTCACCGAAGACCACTGTTTTCTGGGGCACCGCGCCGCCACTGACCGAGGAGACCAGCGCCGCGGCGACCGCCAGATCGGCGGCCGGCTCGCTGATGCGCAGGCCCCCGGCGACGTTCAGATAGACGTCGCTGGCCCCCATGTTCAGCCCGCAGCGGGTCTCGAGAACGGCGAGAATCATGGCCAGCCGGGCGGAATCCCAGCCAACCACCGCGCGCCGGGGCGTGCCGAAGGCGGTCGGCGCGGTCAGCGCCTGGATCTCGACCAGCATGGGGCGGCTGCCCTCGATGCCGGCGAAGACGCAGGCGCCGCTCACTTGGTCGGATCTTTCAGACAGGAACAGGGCAGACGGGTTCTCCACCTCGGCCATCCCGCCATCGGTCATCTCGAAGACGCCGATCTCGTTGGCCGGGCCGAAGCGGTTCTTGACGGTGCGCAGGATGCGGAACTGATGGCCCCGTTCGCCTTCGAAATAGAGCACGGTGTCGACCATGTGTTCGAGCACCTTGGGTCCGGCGATCAGGCCTTCCTTGGTCACATGGCCGACCAGCAGGACGCAAAAGCCGCGCCGCTTGGCCAGGCGGATCAATTCCTGGGCCGAGCTGCGGACCTGGGCGACGGTGCCCGGCGCCGAGTCCAGATTGTCCATATACAGCGTCTGGATGGAATCGGCGATCACCACCCGGGGGCCATCGGCGCTGTCCAAGGAGGCGGCGATATCGCGGAGATTGGTCTCCGCGGCAAGCGCGACGGGCGCGCCGGCCAGGCCCAGGCGTTCGGCCCGCATGCGCACCTGGTCGACCGCTTCCTCGCCGGAAATATAGGCGCAACTGACGGCGTCGGGGCCGCTCGCCAGGGCGGCGCAGATCTGCAAAAGCAGGGTCGATTTTCCGATCCCCGGATCGCCGCCGACCAGGATCGCCGAGCCGGCCACCAACCCGCCGCCGCAAACCCGGTCAAACTCGGCGATGCCCGTCGCCTTGCGCGGCTCCCGGCTGGCCGGCCCGTCGAGCCCGACGAATTCCACCTTGCGTCCCTTTTTGCCGCCCAACCCCTTGGGCGGCCCGGCGCCGCCGGCCTCTTCCAAGATTGAGTTCCATGCCCCGCAGGCGTCGCAACGGCCGCTCCATTTGGCGTGGCTCGCGCCGCAGCTCTGGCAGGTGAAATGCGAGGTTTGGCGGGCCATGTTTAACGCACCGCCATCTTGATCGAGCCCTCGCCGATGGATTGCAGGAAATTCATCGCGCCTTTTTGCTTTTGAGGTATTGACGGTGGGGCCGGCCGCCGAGCCGGGTGAGCATCTCGTAGCCGATGGTGCCCGCGCCTTGGGCCACCTCGTCGAGCGGATTGCGCGCCCCGATGAGGTCCACATACAGGCCCGGGCGGGCTAGATTTTCAGGCACGTGGGTGACGTCCAAACCCGTCAGGTCCATCGAGATACGCCCCAACACCGGTACTTTCCAATCCTCGATGTAAGCGATCCCCAGGCTGCCGAGGGAGCGCGCGTAGCCATCGGCGTACCCGGCGGCGACGGTTGCGACCTTGGTCGGCAGGGTAACCCGGTGGGTCGCACCATAGCCAACGGTCTGGGGCGAGTCAACGACCCGCACTTGCAGGATTTTTGCTTGTAAACGAATGACTTGGGCCATCGGATTGGGGCGTTCCGGGGTCGGATTTATGCCGAAAATGGCGGCCCCCGCGCGGACCAGATCGAGGTGGTAGGCGGCGCCCAGGAAAAGACCCGACGAGGCCGCGATGCTCGCCCGGGCCAGGGGTAACCGGGCGCGGGCCTTGAGCAACTGGGCCAATTGGCGGTCGTTCATCGGATCCTCCGGCTCGTCGGCCCGGGCGAGGTGGCTGAGCAGGCAATCCAGTTCGAAATCGGGCCCGTCGACGGCGGCCAGCCGGGCGACATCCGCTTCGTCCAGGCCGAGCCGCGAAAGGCCGGTATCGATCATCAGGTCCGCCGCGCCGGCACCTGGCAGGCCCGACCAGGCCTCGACCTCCTGGTGGGTGTTGAGGACCGGGATCAGGCCGAGCCGGGTGAATTCCTCGCCGGCACCCGCGATCAGGCCGTTGAGGATATGAATGCGCGCCGCGGGCAGGATTTCGCGTAGCTCCGCGCCTTCTTCCAGGGTGGCGACGAAAAAATCCTGGCAACCGATTTCGGCCAGGGTGGTGGCGATCGGGCCGACGCCGAGGCCATAAGCATCGGCCTTGATCACCGAGGCCAGCCCGGCCGGCGCGACGCGCCTCGCAAGATCGCGGTAGTTGGCGGTAATGGCGTCCAAATCGATGGTCAGGATGGCGCCCCGGAGTTCCGCCTCGGTCATCGTCCGCTCAATATTGCTCGGAGTGATGAGTGTCCAAATCCCCGAAGCGGGTGAAGGTGCCGTCGAAATAGAGCTTGACCGTTCCGGTCGGACCGTGACGCTGCTTGGAGAGGATAACGTCCGCCTCATGGAGCACCTTATCCATTTTCTCCTCCCAATTATGCGTCCGCTCGGAGAATTTTTCCGGCCCTTCGTCAGCCCTTTCGGTCGGTTGAGAGCGTTCCAGATAGTAGGATTCGCGAAAAATAAAGGCGACCACGTCGGCGTCCTGCTCGATGGTTCCCGATTCGCGCAAATCGGACAATTGCGGTCGCTTGTCTTCGCGCTGCTCGACGGCGCGCGAAAGCTGCGAGAGGGCGAGCACCGGCACGCTGATCTCCTTGGCCAGGGTCTTCAGACCGCGGGTGATCTCGGCGATTTCCTGGACCCGGTTGTCCGACCGGGTGGTGCTTTCCATAAGCTGCAGGTAATCGACCACGATCAGGCCAAGCCCGTGTTCGCGCTTGAGGCGCCTGGCCCGCGTGCGCAAGGCGCTGACCGAAAGGGCAGGGGTGTCGTCGATGAAGATGGGCAGATTGTGCAAGGTCTGGCTGCCCAGCGCCAGCTTGTCGAATTCGTCGTTGGTGAGGACGCCCCGGCGCATGCGGTCAGAGGCGATTTCGGTTTGTTCGGAGAGAATCCGGGCGGCCAACTGCTCGGCCGACATTTCAAGCGAGAAGAATCCGACAACCGCGCCGTCGATCACCTTTTTCACGCCGTCCTCGTCGGTCTCGGTCTTGTAGTCATAGGCCGCATTGAAGGCGATATTGGTGGCCAGCGCGGTCTTTCCCATGGACGGCCGGCCGGCCAGGATGATCAGGTCCGAGGCATGCAGCCCGCCCAGCAACCCATCAATATCGCGAAAGCCGGTGGCCACGCCGCTCAGCTTGCCTTCGCGCTTGTGCGCGGCCTCGGCCACGCGGATGGCGCTGATCACCGAGGTCTTGAAATCCTGGAACCCGCCTTGCGTCTCGCCGGTCTCGGCCAGCTTGTAGAGGCTCTCCTCGGCCAGCTCGATCTGGCGGGTGCCGGTATCCTCGACCTCGGGCGAATGGGCATCGTTGACCATGGTCTCGCCGAGATCGATCAAGCGGCGCTTCAAATGCAGATCATGGATGGTCCGCCCGTATTCGTGGGCGTTGATGATGGTCACCATGGACGCCGAAATTTCGGCCAGATATTTCGCTCCCCCCAACTCGGCCAGGGTGCCGTCCTGCTCGAAGAAATTCATCAAGGTGATCGGATCGGCGATCTGGCCGCGCTCGATCAGGGTGCCGCAAGCCTCGAAGATACGCCCGTGCAGCGGATCGGCGAAATGGTCGGGCCGGAGGAATTCCGAAACCCGCTCGTAGGCCCTGTTGTTGATCAGGATAGCGCCGAGTAGCCCTTGCTCGGCCTCGAAATTCCGCGGTGGTGTCCGATAGTCGGGTGAGTTGGGAGAGTCCGGAGACTCCGGTTCCGCGATGGCAAATGCTTCAGCCAACGTCTTCGATCCAATTCCGTTGTGTCCGCGGACCCTACACGAATCGGACGACGGCCGGGTAGCCACAATTCCCTTCGAAGTCTGTTGAACCTGGGGGCGGAATTCACTCTCGCGAGGGCGGGGTTGAAACCTGGGGACAAGTGCCCGATCCCGGGGATAACCCGCGCCCGAAAAACGTCAGGCGGCCATGCCGGCCCCCTTGGCCCTCTTGGCTTCGGCGTCCTAGTGGTCGCGCTCCCAATCGGTGACGTAGTCGCGGACCAGCGGTACGGCGTCCTGGCGCCGCGCGATCTGCATCTGGAACACCATCTGGTTCCAGTGCTTGAACGACATCTCGCAAGCCTTGAGGTAGAACTCCCACATTCGGCAGAAGCGCTCGTCATAGATTTCGGCGACCTTGTCCCAGTTGGCCTGGAAGCGCGAATACCAGTGCGCCAGCGTTTGGGCGTAGTGCATCCGGAGCACCTCGATGTCGGTGACGTAGAGCTGCTCGCGCTCGACCGCCGCCAGGGTCTCGGACATGGCCGGCGTATAGCCGCCCGGGAAGATGTATTTGCGCAGCCACTCGCTGGTCGTTCCGGGCGGCTCCATGCGGCCGATCGAATGGAGAAGCGCGACGCCGTCGTCGGTCAGCAGATCGTGCACCTTGGCGAAGAACTCGTTGAAGTGCTTGGCGCCGACATGCTCGAACATGCCGACCGAGACGATGCGGTCGAACCGCTCGGTCTGGAGCCGGTAGTCCTCGAGCTTGAAGCGGACACGGTCGGACAGCCCGGCCTCGGCGGCACGAGCCTCGGCGTAGCGGTGCTGCTCGACCGACAGGGTCACGCCGGTAACGTCCACGTCGGCGGCGCGCGCGAGATAGATCGCGAGCCCGCCCCAGCCGGAGCCGATGTCGAGCACCTTCTGGCCCGGCCGCAACAGGAGCTTGGCGGCGAGATGGCGCTTCTTGTTGTCCTGCGCGGTCTCCAGGCTGTCGCCGGGGGTCATGAAATAGCCGCAGCTGTACTGGCGGTCGGCGTCGAGGAACAGGTCGTAGAGCGTATCGGACAGGTCGTAATGATGGGCGACGTTGGTTCGCGCCCGGCCGACCGGGTTATGCTGCTGCAGCCACCGCGTCTTGTAGCCGAGCCACTGGGTCAGGCGGAACAGGGGGAGATCGTGGGCGGTGGTGCAGTTGAGGCACAGGATCTCGATGAAGTCGTCGAGCGTGCCGTCCTCGATGGTGAGCGTGCCGTCCATATAGGCTTCGCCCACGTGAAGCCACGGGTTGGCGACCAGCGAGCGGTGCAGCGCGCGCTTATGCAGGCGAACCGTGCAGGACGGCCCCTCGGCGCCTGCGATCTCGTGTGTCCTGCCGCCGGCGTCGATCAGCGTGATCGAGCCGATGTTGATGATCTTGCGTAGTCCCCAGGAAAGCAACATGCCTTGCGCTCTCTCTGTTGTTGCGGTCTTGTTGGTGCACCAACCGGCGCGACACTAAATTGTAATCGGATTTGGTCGAATTTGTCCATTCCGTCGCCGGGGACGGAGTGAGGAGGACGACGACATGACGGGACCGCTGGAAGGCTTGCGCGTGATCGAGCTCGCGGGCATCGGGCCGGGGCCGTTCTGCGCCATGATGCTGGCCGACATGGGGGCCGAGGTGCTGAGGATCGACCGGCCCCGCAAGGTGCCGCTAGGCACGCCGATCGCGGCCGAGTTCGACTTCACGCTACGCAACCGGCGCTCGGCCGCGGTCGACCTCCGCCATGCCGACGGCGCCGGGGTGGTGCTCAGGATGGTCGAGCGCGCGGACGCCCTGATCGAAGGATTTCGCCCCGGTGTCGCCGAGCGGCTCGGCGTCGGGCCGGAGGCTTGTCTCGAACGCAACCCGAAGCTGGTCTATGGCCGCATGACCGGGTGGGGCCAGGACGGCCCGCTCGCCGGCGCCGCGGGCCACGACGCCAACTACATCGCGCTGAGCGGCGCGCTGCACACGATCGGCCCGGCCGGCGGCCCGCCGATTCCGCCGCTTAACCTGGTCGGCGATTTCGGCGGCGGCGCGCTCTATCTCGCGTTCGGGGTGATGGCGGCGGTGTTCGAGGCCGGCCGGTCGGGACGCGGCCAGGTCGTCGACGCGGCGATGGTCGATGGCGCGGCCTCGCTGATGGCGCCGGTCTACGGGCGCTACGCGGCCGGGACGTGGATTGACGAGCGCGGCCGCAACGTGCTCGACGGCGGCTGCCATTTCTACGGCGTCTACGAGACCCGCGACGCCAAGTACGTCGCCATCGCCACGATCGAGCCCAAGTTCTATGCCGAGCTCCTCGAGCGCATCGGCCTCGGCGAGGAAACCCTACCGGAACAGTGGGACGAGGCAACCTGGCCGGACATGCGGGTGCGCTTCGAGGCCATCTTCAGGCAGCGCACACGCGAGGAATGGCGGGCGCTTCTCGAGGGCACCGACACCTGTTTCGCGCCGGTGCTGTCGCTCGGCGAGGCGGCCGGGCATCCGCACATGGCGGCGCGCGGCACCTTCGTCGACTTCGCCGGCGTCCGCCAGCCGGCGCCGGCGCCGCGGTTCAGCCGCACCGCGCCGGACATCCGGCTGCCGCCCGCTGTGGCGGGCATGCACACCGACGAAGCGCTCGGCGATTGGGGATTTTCATCTTCGGAGATCGCAGCGTTGCGCCAAGCCGGCGCCGTCGGCCTCAGCGACGACGACTGACGCTGGAATTACATCAAGGCTTGCAATATCCGAGAAACGTTCTCGACGAAAATTTTCATGGCCGTCACCACGTTGTCGAGAGTCTTGATGCCGACATGCAAGACCTCGTTGGAACGACGCCGTGGTTTTACTCCGCGATCTTCCGGCTCGGTCTTGTGAATCCGGCTCGGCTCGACAGGCGTGATCGGGGGGCGCCGTTCGGTCTCCAGGCCGGTGAAATCATAGGTGTCGGAGATCGGGTGCCCACCCGGCGTCGCGCGAAAAACATCGGCGTCGATGAACTGGGATCGGCCCGTCGGGTTCCTGGTGCTCGGCCTAAGCCGTATCATCATGTCGGGCGATGGTTGCCACACGGCCGGATCTTGAATCCGTTCGAAAGGGGGAAAATCGAGAGAGAACGGCATTGGCTGCGCGTCATGCGCCACGGACACGACAAGAATCGCGGCCAACGAAATATAGACTCCCGATTTCAAGGCATGTCTCGGCATTGGGCGATCCAGGCGTTTTTGTAGCATCGTAAGAGCCCGTGCAATCGCCATGCCAGTCGAGTTAATCCATGTATTTTCAACGAGTTAAGATGGCGCCCCCGGCGCGTTCGCGGCATTCCCGTAAAGCAGTCCGACATTTGTGGCGGGGATATCGTGGCGACGCAAGCCCGCCGGGCGCGCGACTTGGTATTCGATAAGGTCTCTTCAGCCGCCGTTCGTCATGATTCGGGCCGGCCCGGACAGGATGAGACGGACCAACTCGGCCTGACGATCGGTTCCCGTCTTGCTGAAGATGCGCTTGAGATGGGTACGGACGGTATTGAGGCTCACATCGAGGTCGGCCGCGACGTCTTCCAGCCTCAGTCCCTGGGCCAGCAGGGCGGCGAGCCGAGACTCGGCCGGCGTCAGCTTGTACAGCTGCCGCAGCTTCTTCGGATCAAGCGCGAATCGTTGCTCCGGATTGGTGACATGGATCGCCGCTGCCCGCCGATTGGTGCCGAGAAACCGGGCGACCAGCGGCAAGCGGCAAACTGTCACCGCCAGATTGGGGCGGTCCGACGACCGCTCGAGCGAAATCGTATCGGTCACCGGGACGTCGCTCTGCCCATCGGGGCGGGTGGCCAGGCCGATCAGCTCGTTCAATTCGGCGGTCGCTTCGCGCGTACGGCCCTTCAGACCATGCCGATCGATCATCAGCCCGTCGTTCTCGGTGAGGATCTCGTTGGCGATATAGTTGGACTCCAGGATCTTTCCATGATCATCAACGAAGATCACGCCGACATGGACCTGGTCGAGCGCCGCCAGCGCGGCCTCACGCTCCATCGCGGTACGGCTCAGGATGTCGTGAATTTCCAGCGCGCGGCTCAAATGCGCCGCCTCCCGATGGAAGATATCCATGACGTCGTCCTCGAGGCGTCCACCGGACTCGCTCCTCAACACCGCGCAGACAATGTGGGTGCCTTCGCGGCGCATCAACACTTGGAACATGGAATGGAACAGGTCCTGGGGCGCCAGCCAGTCGCGGTAAAAGTCGCTGCCGATGAGTAGCCGCTCCGAGGTGAGGTCTTCGCCCTTGGCGGCAATGGAAGCGCCATTCGAATAATTGAGCCGCTTTAACCAGACGTCGTGCGCGGCGTGAATTTCATTATAGGCGCGAGCGAAACCTGGTTTCAGACCAATGGACTGATGGATGAAGCCGGCCTGGGAATCGCGGTCGTATTCGATCAGCGCGATCGCGTCGGCGCGAAGGCCTCGCTTCAGCTCATCCAGGATATCGGCCCAGCCTTCGCCGCGCATCGCCACGTCGTAGACGGTGTCGGCGATACTCGGGGCCGCATCCTCGATCGGCATGTCGAGAAGGGTCATTTGGTTGCGAGACTTTGCCATATTATTCTTTCGTCCGCCGTGAGCGTGAAGCCGTATCTGTCGGACCGCGGCCAAGAGCTCGGCCGTCCCTTGCTCCAACCGTAAGCAAGATCCGTGCCAACGGGAAAAATCCCGCGAATTCAACCGGTTATGGGTTGACGCCCGATCCGCCGTCCTGACCTGTAAAGGATCTTGACACCGGCGAAAGATGGAACCTTTCGCATCGTTAGGATTAATTCAATAAAAACAGATAGTTAACGCGAAAGTCCTGGAATTCGCGACGGATCGGCCAATGTAAAATTAATCGACACGCGGAACCGGCCTCCGGGCCGGCGGCCGCGACAATCGTCCGGGCGGGGTATCAGTCCGACGCCTGGGCCTGATCGAGCGCCGACAGCATGTCGGCCGGCGTGATGAACTTGCGGCGCGGCGCGCCGGGCGAAGCAGCCTGTTCCTCGAGCTGGTCGATGATCTGCCATTCCGGGAAGCTGACGGCGCGGGCGCCGCGGGCGCCGAGCAGCTGGTCCATCGCCTCCGGACCCGGCTTGTCGGCGCCGGCGAGCTCGGCGACGATTCTGTCGACGACGGCGAGCGAATCGTTCTTGTTGGTGCCGATGGTGCCGACCGCGCCGCGCTTGACCCAGCCCGCGGCGTAGAGCCCGGCGCGAACCCGGCCGTCCTCGTGAACGACGATGCCGCGACGGTCGTCGAACGGCACGCCATCGATCGGCTCGGCGCGCGAACCGATGCACGTGATCACCATGCCGCACGCGACCTCGAAGGTCTCACCGGTGGGGATGCAGCGTCCGTCCTCGACGCGGGTGCGTTCGATGCGCAATCCCTCGACCCGGTCGCCGCCCAGGATCTCGACCGGCGAGGCGAAGAAGGTGAAGTGGAGCCGCTTGTCCTTGCCCTCGGGGCTGACATCGAGGAACGAGCGCATGGTCTCGACGTTCTTGGCGCGGAGCCGGAGATCGCGCTCGCTCAAGTGCGGCGCCACCACCTCGTCGGGCAGCTGGGCGGCATCGAGAATCGGCGCGCAGTTCTCCAGATGCCCCATCTCGCGCAGCTCGACGTTGGTGAACGCGCCCTCCACCGGGCCGCGGCGGCCGAAGATGTATATGTCCTCGATCGGCGAAGCCTGAATGGCCGCGCCGGCATAGGGCGCGAGATCGGTGACCGACATCTCCTTTTCGGTCTTGGCGAGAATGCGGGCGACGTCGACGGCGACGTTGCCGAGCCCGACGACCGCCGCCCCCTTGATGTTCAGGTCGGGATCGAGGTCGAGGAATTCGGGGTGGCAGTTGTACCAGCCGACGAAGGCGTTCGATCCGAAGACGTTCTTCTTGTCCTCGCCCGGAATGCCAAGCTGGTTGTCGTAGGGCGCGCCGTAGGCGAGGACGACGGCGTCGTAGATCGACTGGACCTCCTCGACGCTCACGTCGCGCCCGACCTCGACATTGCCCAGGAAGCGAACGCCGTCCGACTGAAATGTCTTGGCGAAGGCGCGGCTGACGCGCTTCGTGGTCTGGTGGTCGGGCGCGACGCCGAAACGGATCAGACCGAACGGCGAGGGCAGCTTGTCGATCACGTCGACCCGGCAGCCGGGCAGCTTGTCGACCAGACCTTGGGCGATGTACATGCCGCCCGGGCCCGATCCGACCACGGCAACGCTTCGGCTCATGCGGTGCTCCCCTCCTGGTCCTCCCACCGGACCAATACCATTAATGATACTTCAGACCGCGTGCGGGTAAAGGGGGCGAGAGAAGATTTTTCGCTTGCGGTGCGCGTTTGCCCACTGGAAACAAAAAAACCCGGCCGAATCGGCCGGGCCTCTTGCATCGTTCCGGGGTCTCAGGACGGCGCCACCGTCCACGTCCGCCCCTTGCGCAGCAGCGCGTTGAGGTCGACCGGTGGGGACTTGGAAGTGACCTCGGCGTTCTGCTCGGCGACCGCCTGATCGTAGGGCTTGGTCGGGTCGCAGTAGAACACGCCGATCGGCACCGGAAAGTCGGGGTGACGCATGCGCGCCAAGAGGCCCGCGATCATCCGGTTGGTCTCATCGTGAATCACGATGTCGTCGGCGCTGACGCCGTCCTCGCCGATGGTCACTACCTCGAGCTCGATCCGGTCTCGGTTGAGCCGGATGCCCCTGTTGCGGTCCTTGCCGAAGATCAGAGGCTCGCCGTGCTCGACGACGAGCTGGTGGTCGGCCGCGGCGCTCTTGTCGGTCCAGCCCGAGAACGCGTCGTCATTGTAGACGATGCAGTTCTGGATGATCTCGAGGAACGACGCCCCCTTGTGAGCGTGCGCGCGCTTGAGCATCTCGGGCAGGTGTCTCTGATTGGTGTCGTACGACCGCGCGACGAAGCGGGCGCCGGCGCCGAGTGCGAACTGGGTCGGCGACACCGGCGAATCGAGCGAGCCCTGCGGCGTCGACGGCGAACGGGTGCCAAGCTGAGAGGTCGGCGAGTACTGACCCTTGGTCAGGCCATAGATCTCGTTGTTGAACAGCAGCATCTGAAGATCGACGTTGCGCCGGATCGCATGAAGCGTGTGGTTGCCGCCGATCGACAGGGCATCGCCGTCGCCCATCACCAGCCAGACATCGAGGTCCGGGTTGGCGAGCTTTGCGCCGGTCGCCAGCGCCGGCGCCCGGCCATGGATGGTATGAAACCCGTAGGTCGCCATGTAATAGGGAAACCGCGCCGCGCAGCCGATGCCGGAGACGAACACCACCTTCTCGGGCGCCAGCTGCAGATCCGCCATGGTCTTCTGCACCGCCTTGACGATGGCGTAGTCGCCGCAGCCGGGGCACCAGCGGACCTCCTGGTCGGAGGCGTAGTCGGCGGGCTTGAGCCGCTCGGGGGCCGTCGCGACGTTCATGTCATGCCTCCAGACGGGCGCGAATTTCGGCCTCGAGGTCCGAGACCTTGAACGGCTGGCCCGAGATCTGGTTGAGCCCTTCCGCCGGGACCAGGTACTCCGCCCGCAGCACGGTGACGAACTGGCCGTTGTTCATCTCCGGCACGAGGATCTGGTCGAAGCCCCGCAGCAGGTCGCCGAGGTTGCTCGGCAGCGGCCAGATATGGCGGACGTGGATCTGCGATACATCGAGCCCGGCGTCGCGGCAGCGCTCGACCGCCTGGTTGATGGCGCCGTAGGTCGAGCCCCAGCCGACCACCGCGAGCTTGCCCGACGGATTGCCGAGCGCGACCTCTTGGGCGGGAATGTCCTTGGCGATGCCGTCGATCTTGGCGGCGCGCACCTTGGTCATGCGATGGTGATTCGCCGCGTCGTATGAGATGTGGCCGGTGTCGTAATCGCGCTCGATGCCGCCGACGCGGTGCATCAGCCCGGGCGTACCGGGGATCGCCCAGTTGCGCGCCAGCGTGTCGTCATCGCGCAGGAACGGCTGGAAACCCTCCGCTTCGGTTCGGAACTCGACCTTGAACTCGGGGATGTCGTCGACGTCCGGGATCGCCCACGGCTCGGCCGAGTTGGCGAGATAACCGTCGGTCAGCAGGATCACCGGCGTCATGTATTTGGTCGCGAGACGGATCGCCTCGATGGCAGTGAAGAAGCAGTCGCCCGAGGTTCGCGCGGCGATGACGGGAAGCGGCGAGTCGGCGTTGCGGCCATATACCGACTGGTAGAGATCGGACTGCTCGGTCTTGGTCGGCAGCCCGGTCGACGGCCCGCCGCGCTGGCTGTTGACGATCACCAGCGGCAGCTCGACGGCGCATGCGAGCCCGATCGCCTCGCCCTTGAGCGCGACGCCCGGCCCCGAGCTCGACGTGATGCCGATCGATCCGGCGTAGGACGCGCCGATCGCCGAGCACACGGCGGCGATCTCGTCTTCGGCCTGGAACGTGATCACGCCGTACTCCTTGAGGTTGGCGAGCGAGTGCAGCAGCGCCGACGCGGGCGTGATCGGATAGGAGCCAAGGAACAGCTCGAGCCCCGCCTTGTGGGCGCCGATGACAAGCCCCCACGCCATTGCCTCGGCGCCGGTGACGGCGCGGTAGACGCCCGGCTCGACCTCGGCCCGCGGCACCTCGTAGGCAACCACGCCGCTCGGCAGCTCCGCGGTCTCGCCGTAGGCGTGGCCGGCGTTGACGGCGGCGATGTTGGCTCTGGCGATCTCGGGCAAGCGCTCGCCGAAGCGGCTCTGCAGCCAATCGATAGTCGGCTGCCGGTCGCGGTCGAACATCCAGCACATCAGGCCGAGCGCCCACATGTTCTTGCAGCGCAGCGCCTCCTTGTTGGAGACGTCGATTCCCTCGACCGCCGCCAGCGTCATCTTGGAGATGTCGATCGAGACCAGCACGTGGTTCGACAGCGTGCCGTCGTCCAGCGGATTGGCATCATAGCCGGCCTTGGCGAAGTTGCGGTCGGTGAACGCGCCGGAATTGATCACCACGATGCCGCCCTTGCGCACGTCGCGGAGATGGACCTTGAGCGCGGCCGGGTTCATGGCCACCAGCACGTCGGGCTCGTCGCCCGGGGTCAGGACATCGTGCGAGGCGAAATTGATCTGGTACGCCGAGACGCCGAAGGTGGTCCCGATGGGCGCCCTGATCTCGGCCGGGAAGTCGGGAAAGGTCGCCAGGTCGTTACCCATCAGCGCCGTCGACTGGGTGAATTGCGTCCCGGTCAGCTGCATGCCGTCGCCGGAATCGCCGGCGAACCGGATCACCACCGCATCGACGGACTTGCGCCCGTCGCCGGTCGGTGTGGTCTCCGCTAGATTGGTCGCCATCGTGTTCGAGCTCGATTGTTCAATTCATATGTACACGAACGGTTTTATGGTGGCGTTTCGGCAAAAGTCAAGCCGCGTGCCACCGCCGTCCGAAAGCGCCGCGCGAACAATACGCCAGCGTATCGTCGACTCGCGAATAATACCACATCTGAGGCGTTTTCGGCAGCCGATTCGCGACCTCTCGTCGCCTCGGCCCGGCACCGGCAAATCGGCGGCCGGGGCGAATTCGCGCTCGCCCCAACGCCTCACATTTGGTAGCATCCGGCCTTCTTTATACGTGGGGCACATGTCCGGGCGCGTGGGAGGCACGCTGGGACGGTGAGTTCGGGGACACCGTATTGGCCAGACAATCAGGTTTGATGCCGTGGCTAGGCCGCGTGCCATCGCCTTCCAGCGGAACGAGGGGCGATCACGCCTCGGAACAGCCAACGAACTCCGACACTGATCTTGTGCTTTTGCTCGCCGCGTTGCGGCGCGGCCTTCCGATGTACATCGCCGACTCCGCCGGCCGCCTGGTGATGACCAACCCTGCTTTCGACGACCTGCTAAACGCGGGATTGAGGGACGCCGCGACCGATGGCGCGGGTATGGCGCCAGGCGCGCTACGCGATATCTTCCTCCGGCTCGAGAACGGCGGCGCCGAGGCCACATCGGACGACACCTGGTCGATTGACGGCGCGCCGAAGCGGTTCAGATCAAGCCACCACCGGATCGCCGGTCCGGACGGCGGGGTCGCGTTCGCCGGGCAATACGTCGAGGTCTCGGACGATGGCGGCGACGGCGGCGGGCGGGACTCCCACCAGCACACCTCTGTCAGCCACGCGGCGGCGGCGGCCAAGAACGCGTTTCTCGGCAAGATGAGCCATGAGATGCGCACCCCGCTCAACGCCATCATCGGTTTCGCCGAGATGTCGGAGTCCCAGCCGTTCGGGCCGCTCGACCGCCGCTATATCGCCTACCTGCGCAACATCGGCAACGCGGCGCGGCATCTGTCCGGTATGATCGGCGACCTGCTCGAGCTCGCCAGCATCTCAGAGGAGCCGGCGACCGACGACGGCAATGCCGTCGCCCTCGCCGGCATGCTCGACGAGGCCAGGGTGGCGGTCGCCGAGCTCGCGCTGCGCCGCGCCATCGATCTCGGCGCGGTCGCGACCGGGCGCGACTGGTGCGTCGCGGCGGACCGCAGCCGCTTGCATCGGATCTGTGTCAACCTGCTCGACAACGCGGTCAAGTTCACCGAGCCGGGCGGCCGGGTCGGGGTCGAGATCGCGCGCGCCGCCGAGGCCGGCATGCTCGACATCGTGTTCTGGGACACCGGCATCGGCATCGCCGCCAACCGGCACGACCGCATCTTCGAGAGTTTCCACCAGGTCGATCCCGATACCCTTCACCTTCCGACCAACGGCGCCGGGCTCGGGCTCGCGGTGTCGCGTCATCTGGCGCGGCTGATGGATGGCGACATCCACGTCGACAGCGCGCCGGGCGAGGGCGCACGCTTTACGCTCCGTCTGCCCGGCGCGCCGGGCGGATAGCTTCGACGTCGCTCGGTATCGGCCTGCTTCACCGCCGAGAGATTCTCCGCTGTGTGCCGTGGGCTGTCCAGGTGGAAACTCCGGTCTTGATGCGATAAACCTGTCGGGTCGCGACAACGAATGGGAGGAAACGCGGTGCAGGACAACACGGTCGTCCTCGATCATTCTCAAAGCCCGCCGGCGATCCGGACCTCGCCGGTGTTCAATGTCGCGGTGCCTTTTATCGACCGCCATCTCGAAGAGGGACGCGGCGACAAGGTGGCGATCCGCACGGTCGACGAGGAAGTCACTTTCGGCCAGCTCGCCGAGAACGTGAACCGCTGCGGCAACGTGCTCAAGGACCTCGGCGTGGGACCCGGCGAGCGCGTCCTGATGGTGGTCAAGGATAGCCCGGAGTTCATCGCGCTGTTTTTCGGCGCGGTCAAGGCGGGCGTCATCCCGGTGCCCGTAAACACCATGCTGCGGGCCAGCGATTGCACCTATCTGATCGAGGACTCGGGCTGCCAGGCGCTGGTCTACAGCCCGGAATTCGCCGATATCGTCGAGGCCGGCCTCGCCGCCTCCCGGCACCAGCCAGCGCGATCACTGACGACCCGCGGCGCGGGCTCGCTGCTCGACCTCGCGGACGGCGCCTCCGCCGATCTCGCGCCGGCGCCCGCCACCGCCGAGGACGACTGCTTCTGGCTCTACTCGTCGGGCTCCACCGGCCGGCCCAAGGGCGTCGTCCATGCCCACAAGGCCATTCTCTATACCGGCCAGCGCGTCGCGGTGGAGACCATCGGCATCACCGAGGACGATGTCTGTCTGTCGGCCTCGAAGCTGTTCCATTCCTACGGCTTCGGCAACGTGCTGACCTTTCCGCTGTGGCTCGGCTGCACCGCCGCGCTCAGCGATCGGCGGGTTTCGCCCGAGATGACCTTCGAGATGATCGAGGCGCTACGCCCGACCGTGTTCTGCGGCGTGCCCACGCTGTTTGCCCAGCAGCTCGAATATTTGGAAACGGCGCGCGTGGACACCTCGTCGCTGCGCATCTGCATCTCGGCCGGCGAGGCGCTGCCGGGTGACGTGTTCCGGCGCTGGAAGGACAAGACCGGCACGCAGATCATCGAGGTCTACGGCTCCACCGAGGCGCTCCACTGCGTAATCGGCAACACCGAGGACGAGCTAAAACCCGGCTCCTCGGGCCGCATTTGTCCGGGCTACGAGGCGCGGATCGTCGACGACGAAGGCAACCCGGTGAAGCAGGGCGATATCGGCACCGTCCATATCAAGGCGGGCTCCAACGCCAAGTATTACTGGAACAGCCCCGAGAAGACCGCCGACACCATGCTGCCCGGCGGCTGGCTCAACATGGGCGACACTTCGTATCAGGACGAGGACGGCTGGTTCATCTATTGCGGTCGCGGCGACGACATGATGAAGGTCGGTGGGCTGTGGTGCTCACCGTTCGAGATCGAGGCCAGGCTGATCGAGCACCCCAACGTGGTCGAGGTCGCCGTGGTCGCGCGCAAGGACGAGAACGAGCTGGTCAAGCCCGAGGCCTGGGTGGTGCTCAACGATACCGCCGCCGCGGGCGAGGCGATGGAAAGCGCGCTCGCCGAGCACTGCCGCGACGGCCTGGCGCGCTACAAGTATCCGCGCTGGTTCAACTTCGTCGACGAGCTGCCCAAGACCGCGACCGGCAAGATTCAGCGCTTCCGGCTGCGCTCGGACGGTTGATACGGACCGGCGCGGATCGAGACCTATGGCACATGCTTCGAGACGCCGCCTGCAGCGGCTCCTCAGCATGAGGTCAACGCCTTATATATAGGGCTCGACCTCATGCTGAGGAGGCCCGAAGGGCCGTCTCGAAGCATGGGCCATCGGCTTCGATCAGTGAGTTTTGGCGCGACCCGCGGCCTGAGTCAGGACCGGTCGAGGCGAAGCTGGGCGCGTCTGGGGATCTCGAACTCGGGCAGGCCCGCCTCCTTCCAAGTATCGAGCGCCTTCATCATCGTTTCCTTGGGCGGCAGCGAGAACTCGTTTTCCGGGAGCGTTCGGGTCGCGTCGATCACCAGCTTGCTGCCGAGCTGCACCCCGTCTACCGCGACCACTGTGGGCTCCATCGCCATGCGGATATAGACGTCGTCGACGATGATGGTGTCGCGTTTCGGGTTGTAGCGCGTGTTCATCGCCCAATCGACGTGCAGCGAATCGCGGATATCGATGTCCTCGTCGACCACGGTGATGCGCTTCAGCGAGCTCACCTCGGCGGCCGTCCGCCCGACCTTCTTGGCGTGACCGGGGTGTATCGGCGTCATCGAGATGATCCCGTGCGCCATCTGGCCGCCGAAGTGGAGGTCGTAGTGGACGTCATGGACGGCCTTTTCGCCGAGGTCCTCGCGCAGGATCTTCAAGGTCAGACCGGCGTTGGCGGTGCCCTGAAGGACGGTGCTCTCGCTCGGCGGCATCTGGCTGGAGATGCCGTAAAAGATCGGGTCCTTGCGGTGGGTGATGGCAGTAATGCGGGCGAGCGGCTTGACGCCGGCGCCGCTCATGAAGCCGAGATTCTCGCCGAACGGACCCTCGTCTTCCATCTCGCCGGGCAACACCTCGCCCTCGATGATGATCTCGGCGTTGGCCGGCACCAGCAGGTCGCTGGTCACGCATTTGACGAGCTCGATGGGTGCGCCTTTCAGCCCGCCGGCGATAGCGAGCTCCTCGACGCCTTCCTGCACGGCGGCGACGGACGCGAGGTGGAAGGCGGGCTCGGCCGCGATGATCCAGGCGATCGGCGCCGGCTCGCCGCGCTCGAGATAGGAGCCGGCCTGGGTATGGCCGTGACGGCGCGGATTGAGGTTAACCACCACATGGCGGTCGTCGCGCACCCGGGTGCGGTACACGCCCGTATTCTGGTTGCCGGTGTTGGCATCGCGCGTCACCACCGAGGTCGTGATGTAGGGACCCGGGTCCTTGCCCGGCGTCCAGGTCGGGATCGGCAGATCGCCGAGCCGCACCTCGTCGCCGGTGCGAACGATCTCCTGACACGGCGCCGTCGCGACCGTGACCGGTGCGATCGGATTACACAGCGCCCTCACCCAGGTGTCGCTGATCTCCTCGGGCGCCACGCCGAGGGCCAGGGCGTAGGCATTCCTGGATGCGCCCAGCACGCCGGTCGTCAGCGCGAAATCCGAGCCCTCGACATCCTCGAACAAGAGCCCGAAGCGGTCTTCGTTGGACAGCGCCTGGAACGCCCATTTGGCCAGACACGCGGGCTCCCAGCTCCGATCGACGGTCTGGCGCACGCGCCTGAGCAGCCCGTGTTGCTCGGAAACGGCGATGAATTCGCGGAAGTCGCGATGGCTCATAAGATTGCTCCCTTTAGGTCGTCGAATCACATTGGTGAGCGCGCCGGCACTATCACTTGATCCCAAGCCATTGCAGGATGCGCTGCCACAGCGACGGCGACGGCGCGCCCGGCGCGACGGGCTCCGGCCTTTCGACCTGGCGAACGAGGCGCTCGAAGAACTGGTTGACGATGGCGCGCGCCGCGCTGTCGAGCATCCGGCCGCCAACCGCCGCGACCTTGCCGGTGATCTCGGCGCTGTAGTCGTAGCTCACCCGAGTGCCGCCGTTCTCGGCCACGAGACGCACGCGGCCCTCGCCGCGCGACGAACCGAGCGGTCCGTCGACCCCGCCGGACAGTGTCGCCGCGTTGGGCTCGTCCATGTCCGACATCGTCACGCTGGCCCGGAACCGGCCGCGTACCGGACCCACGCCCAGGCTCACTTCGGCCCGGTAGGCGTTGTCGCCGACTTGGTCCAGCCCGTGGCAACCCGGGATCACCGCGGCGAGGCTCTTTGGATCGAGCAACGTATCCCACACCGTCTGCGCCGGCGCGGGCACGAAGGCCTGGCCCGAGCCGGTAAGGGCGCGGCCGTCGCCCACGACCGGCGCGGCAGCCTCTTCCGCCGCCTCCGGTCTGTCGGGCGGTGGCGGCTCGTCGCCGTGGATCAGCTTGCTGATCACAGACGGGAAAAGCGGCAGGCGGACGTTTTCGATATCGAGGGCGTCGCATACCGCGTTGGCAATACACACCGGTGTCGACATGCAGTTGCCGTCGGCCAGGCCCTTGGCGCCCAACGGCGTGTGCGGCGTCGGCGTTTCCATGTGCAGGATGATCGGCTCGGGCACCTCGTAGGCCGACGGCACCAGGTAATCGGCGAAGGTGCCGGTCTGGAAGCTGCCGTCCTCGCCGTAGGCGAACTCCTCGTAGAGCGCCTCGGCGATGCCGTGGGAGAACGAGCCGAGCAGCTGGCCGTCAGCCATGAGCGGGTTGAGGATGGTTCCCGCGTCGTGTGCTGACACGTAGTGATCGATGCGGACCTGGCCGGTGTCGCGGTCGATCTCGACGCCGCAGAAATCGAAGTTGAAGCCGTAAACCAGCGACGTATTGATGCGGTCCTGGTCATCGGGCGCGGTCAGCTGACGCGGCGTCCACACGGCGGTCTCGCTCAACCCGCCCTCCATGCCTTCGGGCAGGCTGCCGGGCGACCAGTGCGCGGTGCCGGCGACGCGGTGGAACTTCATCGCGTTCTCGGGGTTGCCGCGGGCAAACACCATGCCGTCGGCGAACTCGATCTCCTCGACTGGCACGTTGAGACTGGGCGCGGCGATGCGGGCGAGCTTGTCGCGCATCGACTTCGCCGCCATGTGGGCGGCGACGCCGGGCCCGGTGGTGAAGCGGGCAGCGTAGTTGCCGGCGGCGATCGACCATTTGTCCTTCTGGGTGTCGAGCTCCATGTTGCAGGTGATATCGGACGGCGTGATCCCGAGCTGGTCGGCGACGACCTGCGACAGGATCGTCGCATGGCCCTGGCCCTGGGGCGGCACGTCGGTCGAAACGCCGACCCCGCCGAACGGATCGATGCTCACCGTAGCGTACGAGTTGGTGCCCTGGGTGGGGCTTCTCTTGGCCCTTTCCTCGCGCGTCAGAATGGTCGTGATGTAGCCCATGTTCGAGTGGGTCGGCTCGACGACGGCGGTGTAGCCGATGCCGTAAAGCCGGCCCTCTTCCCGCGCCTGGTCGCGCCGGCGCTTGATCTCGTCGAGCCCGCCGTCGTTGACCGCCAGGTCGACGGCCTTCGGATAGTCGCCCGAATCGAATACCGCGCCGGCCGCCGCGTGATAGGGGAAGGCATCCTCCGGCACCAGGTTCTTGCGGATTACGTCCAGCGGATCGAGGCCGAGCTCGACCGCGACGCGATGCATGACGCGCTCGATGGCGTAATACATCTGCGGCCCGCCGAACCCGCGCACCATCCCCGACGGGCATTTCGTCGTCATCACCAGCCGATTGCGGATATAGAGGTTCTGGATGTCGTAGGCGCCGGTCGCGACGCCGTGCATCCGGTACAACGGCCCCGGCATCGGCGCGCGCAGAAACGCACCGTAGTCGTCGAGCTGATGAAGGCGGAATGCGGTCACCCGCCCGTCCTTCATCGCCGCCGCCTCGATCTCGACGACCCGGTTGGGCGCCGCGGTCGCCGAGGCGAGATGCTCGAAGCGATCCTCGACCCACTTCACCGGCGTGCCGGTAATGCGCGCCGCGACGCTCATCAGCACGATATAGGGGAAGATCGCCACCTTGATGCCGAACCCGCCACCCGAATTGGCCGGCGTGCGCAGCCTGAGCTTGGTGTTCTTCACCCTGAGCGCCCGGCACATCACCGGATGGACCGTGTACGGCCCCTGGAAATTGCTGAGGACGTCGTATACCCCTTCCGACGGGTGATACTCCGCGACCACGACATAGCATTCCATCGGCGTGAGCGAGCTGCGCGGGAAGTCGACGGTCAGCGAGACCTTCTTGTCGCATTTAGCGAACGCCTCGTCCGGGTCGCCATAGGTGAACTCTCGGTCCGACAATACGTTGGACTCGCATTCGGGATGGATGATGGGTGCCGCTTCGCTCGCGGAGTAGACCGGATCAACGGCGGGTTCGAGCACCTTGTACTCGATCATGATGTGATCCAGCGCGTCCTCGGCGAGGTAGCGGTCCAGCGCGACCACCAGGACAATCGCCTCGCCGACATAGCGCACGCGATCGATGGCGAGCGGCCACAGCTTCATCGGCGCCTTGACGATATTCAGGAACGGGTCGACGTATTTCTGTAGGTCCTCGCCGGTGATGACCGCGACGACGCCGGGCCGGGCGACCGCTTCGCTCACATCGATGGATACGATCTCGGCGTGGGCGTGGGGCGAGCGCAGGAGCGCGGCGTGCCGGGTATCCGGTCTGATCGGATGGTCGTCGGCGTAGCGCGCGAGCCCGCGAAGCAGGGCTTCGTCCTCGACCCGCTCGATAGGCTGACCGACGAACCTCTCCGGCTTGGTCGTTTCGTTCATCGCTTCTCCCTTCACGCTCTCGACTGCAGCCGGCTTGCTATCAGCCCCCAATACCCGTGGTCAACACGACCCTTCCCATGGTCTTGCGCTCGCGGAACAGGCTCAGCGCCGTCATGAACTGTTCGAGCGGATAGGTCGCCATGACCTTGGGCTTGATCTGGCCTTTGGCGTACATGTCATAAAGATCGGCCGTGGCGCGGTCCACGACATCGAGCGCGTGGGCGAAATACAGCTCGTAGGCGACGCCCACCAGCGACAGATTCTTGACGTTGAAGTAGTTCGCCTTGGCCGTCGGGATGCGGCCCGAGGTGTAGCCGATCGTCAAGATGCGCCCTTCGAAGGCGAGTGCCCTGAGCGAGGCGTCGAACACGTCGCCGCCTACCGGATCGAAAATTATGTCGGCGCCGTGGCCATCGGTCACGGCGAACACTTGCTGGCGCAGGTTCTCACGCAAGTCGTCGACCGACAGGTCGATGGCGTGGTCGGCGCCGTTCTCAAGGGCGAGTTGCCGCTTTTCCTCGGTATTGGCGCCGGCGATGACCCGAGCGCCCTTGGCCTTGGCGACCTGGATCGCGGCAAGACCGACGCCGCCGGCGGCGCCATGGACGAGCACGATCTCGCCGGGCCGGTAACCAGCGCGGTTCATGAGCGAGACATGGACGGTGGGGTACACCGAGCCCATGGCGGCGGCGACGATATAGTCTATGCCGTCGGGCAGGGCGAAGCAGCGCGTCTCCGGCACGGCGACCTGCTCGGCATAGCCGCCCCACTTGGCCTGCGAGGCGACCCGGTCGCCGGGCTTGAACCGCGTCACCTTGTCGCCCACCCGGGTGACCACGCCGATCGCGTCGCGTCCCGGAACGAACGGAAGCTCGGGCTTGGTCTGGTACAGCCCCTGAATCATCAGCGTGTCGGGAAAATTGAGGCCGATGGCATGGACGTCGATCAGGATTTCCTCCGGACCGGGCTCGGGCGCCGCCACCTCTTCGAGCACGAGATTATCGATCGGTCCGAATTCGTGAACCACAACTGCCCGCATCTCTTCGATCCTTCCTGTTCGTTCGGGGGGCGCCGTCAAGTTAATCGGTTTTCCGGTCGGTGGCGACCGTCATGGCGCTTGGCGGCGGAAATTAGCCGCGGAATCCATGCATGCTTGCCCATCGGGGGCGTCTGTATCACCATCGGCCCCTCCGATAGAGTCCGACAAGGGAGTTCCGACTTCATGCCCAACATCGACGACCGCGACGGCGTGATCTGGCACAACGGCGAATTCGTCCCGTGGCGCGAGGGCAAGGTTCATATCCTGACCCACGCGCTTCATTACGCGAGCAGCGTGTTCGAAGGCGGCCGGTGCTATGGCGGCAAGGTCTTCAAGCTTCGCGAACACTGCCAACGGCTGATCGATTCGGCCACGGCATTGGATTTCGAGATCCCGTACAGCCTCGACGAGATCGAGCAGGCGACCCGCGATACCATCGCCGAGCAGGGATTCACGGATGCCTATGTCCGGCCCATCGCCTGGCGCGGCAGCGAAGTGATGGGCGTGGCGGCGCCGGAGTCGCGCATCAATCTCGCCATCGCGGCTTGGGAATGGCCGAGCTATTTTTCTCCCGACGCGCGGCTCAAGGGTATCCGGCTGTGCACCGCGGCGTGGCGGCGGCCACCGCCCGAATGCGCTCCGGTGACGAGCAAGGCCGCCGGTCTCTACATGATCATGACGTTGGCCAAGCATGCCGCCCTGGCCGACGTTTACGACGACGCGCTGACGCTGGACTGGCGCGGCCGCATCGCCGAGACCACGGGGGCAAACATTTTCCTGGCGCAGGACGGCGAATTGCACACGCCGATCCCCGACTGCTTCCTCGACGGCATCACGCGGCGCACAGTGATCGAGCTCGCCCGCGCTCGGGGCATTTCGGTCGTCGAGCGCGTGCTGATGCCGGACGAGTTCGAGCGCGCCGACGAGGTCTTCGTCACGGGGACCGCGATCGAGGTTACGCCGATCAACGAAATCGACCACCACCGATTCCAGGTCGGGCCGATCACCCGCGCGCTGATCGAGGATTACGACGCGCTGGTGCGAACGTCACATACCAACAGTCATTGATGATGATTCGCTTCAGTTGGAGAACGACTTCAATTAACATCTCAAGACGAAGTCACCCGTATCCCATAACGACGATGACACAAGGGAGAAGAAGATGAGGTTCAGAGAGGCTCTGATCGGCTGTGCCGTCATGGCGTTCATGGCGTCCCAGGCATCGGCCGCGTCGGTCGGCGTTGGCACCACCAAGGGTGGCGCCACGGCTCAAGTCACGGCAACGATTTCGAAGGTCGTCTCCGCGCATGCCGGCGGACTGCAGATGCGCACCCAGGTCATGGGCGGCACGCAGAAATACATCCCGGTCGTCAATGCCGGAGAGCTCGAGTTCGGCGTTTCCAATATCATGCAGTACACCATGGCCCAACGGGGCACCGGACTGTCGGCGGGGAAGAAATATCTCAATCTCCGGCTGGTCGCGACCATGATGGTGTTCCGCACCGGCTGGCTCGTACCGAGAGATTCCGGCATCACCAAGATCTCGCAGCTGCGCGGCAAGCGGATCGCCAGCGGCTTCAAGGGCTCGCCGCTGTTTCATTTCCTGTTGTCGGCGGGTCTTGCCAATTCGGGTCTGTCTTACGGCGACGTGAAGAAGATCCCCTTCATCGGTCTGCGCCAGCACTGGAACGGCTTCAAGCAGGGTAAGATCGATGCCGCGTGGGGCGGCGTCCGTTTCCTGTCCTTCGATACCTCGCCGGCGGCGACCGCCAGAACGCAAGAACATGCGCCCCTTACCCATTTCCTCAACGTGAAGCCGGCCAAGCCCCTCGTCGGTGTGTTGAGCCCGACGAACATTCTCGCCTTCGATTACATGCTGTGGGCGCACAAGGATGTCGCGAACGACATCGTCGCCAAGGTGACGAAGGCAATGTATGAGAACGAGCCGGAGCTGCACTCCTCGAGCCCGCTGTGGCGCAGCCACAAGTCGGCTCAGATGGGCAAGGACCAGGGATTCTCCTATCATCCAGGCGCGATCGGTTTCTACAAGAGCGTAGGCATCTGGAAGCGCTAGCCCGCAACTCGTGATCTCCCGGCGCGCGCGCCGCCGACCCAGGCGACGCGCGCGCCGAACGGTCCGGGAACCGATCTGACTCCGGCCGGCCGACGCCCTTGGTCGGCGGAGAAGAGTGAGCGGGCGCGATCGCCGGTTGGAGACCAGTCCGGTACACGGGACGACACCCATGGCTGCCGATCATCCGCCCGCCGAGCCTTCGGAACCCGGCACCGATTCCGTGCCCTGGGTCCCCCGGGTACTGCTGCCGCTGCTCGGGACGCTGCTCTGCCTGATCGCCGTCTCTCTGGCGACGGAGCTCCATCTCAAATTGGGCTATGAGCTGTTTACCGAGCAGGGGCTGGCGGCGATATACGGCCTGGCGCTCACCGTCATTTACCTGAAATTGCCGGCGCGTCGAGGCGGGGATCGCCGATCGATTCCGTGGTACGACGGGTTCCTCGCGATTCTGTCGTTTTGTATCGGCGCCTATCTCGCGGTGCGTTATCCGCTGCTTCAGGACGAGCTGTACGAGCGCCGCGCCGAAGCGTTCGCCGTCGGCGTCCTTGCCATACCCCTTACCCTCGAGGGACTGCGCCGCACCGCGGGGTGGAATCTGGTCGTGATTCTCGCGGCGTTCCTGCTTTACGCGCTGTTCGCCGACCTGATGCCGAATCCGCTGGATGTCCGCGTGATGAAGCCCTTCGTGATGCCGGGATCGCTGACCATCGACAATGTCGGCCTGTTCGGGCTGCCGATGACGATCATCTGCACCATCGTCGTGATGTTCATCCTGTTGGGGCAACTCCTGCTCAAGTCCGGCGCCTCGGAATGGTTCACCGATATCGCGACGGCTCTGATCGGAGGAACCCGGGGCGGCTCGGCCAAGATCGCCGTGGTCGCGTCGGGGCTGTTCGGGTCGATCTCCGGCAGCGCGGTATCCAACGTGGTGTCCACCGGCGTCATCACCATCCCGCTGATGCGCCAGGGCGGCTATTCGCCGAAGGTGGCCGGCGCCTTCGAGGCGGTCGCCTCGACCGGCGGCCAGATCATGCCCCCGATCATGGGCGCCGCCGCGTTCCTGATGGCCGAGTTCCTCGAAATCTCCTATGTCGAGGTGGTCGTCGCCGCCATCATCCCGTCGGTGCTCTACTACTTCGCGGTATTCATCTACGCCGACCTGGAGGCCGCGAGCAAGAACATCGCCCCCGTCCCCAAGGACAAGATCCCGCCGCTCGGCCGCGTGCTCAAGGAAGGCTGGTTTTACGTTCTGCCGTTCGTGGTGTTGATCTACGCCCTGTTCAGCCTGAATCGGTCGCCGGAGGAGGCCGCCATATGGGCCGCCGGCTCGGTCATCGTGGTGAACTGGATCTTCGGATACAAGGGACGTCGGATGTCTCTCTCCGAGATCTACGGCTCGGTCCGCGACACCGGCGTCACCGGGGTCGACATCGTGGTCATCGGCGCGATGGCGGGTTTCATCATCGGCGTCATCGAGATCACCGGCCTCGGCAACGGACTGACCATCGTGCTGATCCAGTTCGGCGAGGACAATCTGTACGGCTTGCTGGCGATCACCGCCGTGGTGTGCATCATTCTCGGCATGGGGATGCCGACCACGGCGATCTATCTCCTGGTCGCGCTGCTTGCCGCGCCGCCGTTGATCCGGCTCGGCGTTCATCCGATCGCGGCACACATGTTCGTGCTGTATTTCGGTATCGTATCGTTGATCACCCCGCCGGTCGCGGTGGCGGCATTCGTCGCCGCCAACCTGGCGGGCGCGCGACCGATGGAAACGGCGATTACCGCCGTGCGAATCGGTTGGACGGCGCTCGTCGTGCCGGTGGTCTTCGTCACCTCGCCCGCACTCATCATGCAGGGCGGCGCGGTCGAGATCCTGCTGGCGTTCGCGAGCGCCGCCGGCGGCGTGTGGGCCGGCACCGTCGCGCTCATGGGCTATTTCGTCCGCCCCATGGGTTTGGTGGTGCGAACCGGCTTCCTGCTCGCGGCCATCGCACTGCTGATCCCCGCCGCCGCGTTCCCTGGCGCTGGTTGGCTGGAAGGCGCCGGTGCGGTTCTCGCGGCAATGCTCGGCGCCACTGAAACCAGGGCGAGCCGCGCTTCCAAATCCAAGAATTTGGCAACGTGACCGCTATCGGCGGTAGGCGGCTCGATACCCGTGGCCACGTTGAAACGACGAAGAAGGGCGGGCCGATTTTACGGCCCGCCCAATTTTCCGCCTGCCCGGTTTCCGGCTTGAGCCAATCGCCGCGGCGTAGCGATTACTGGACCAGGATAGTTCCTGTCATGCCTTGGGAGGTGTGAGTCTTCCCTTTCTGATCCTTGGTATCGCAGATCATTTCGTATCGGCCGGCGGCGACGGGGACGAATTCCCATTCGATGCTCGCGCCCGGGAGAATCTCGATTTCCGCCGGCGTGCCGACGACGATGGCGACGACCTGAGCGCCCTCTCCGTAACCGTCGAGGACCTTCACATGGGACGACCAAACGGCACCCACGAGCCCCGGTGAATCGAACTCATGCACATCCAGACTGGGATTATGGATGACCAGCCTGTAGCGCTTTCCCTTTTGGAAAGTGAGATTGTGGGGATGAAACCGGCGTTTCTTGTCAGTGTCCGAGCCCAGGGCCATCGTGACGGTGATGACCTTTTGTTCCGCTTTGTTCTTGTCGGCGTCCTTGTTGCCGTTCGCAAGGGCCGGGTTGAAAGCGAAACCGGACATTGCGGCGAATACCGCGCAAATCACAAAAGTTTCTATTCGCGTGACCATGATTTTCTCCTTGTTTATCTTCCTACAACACTGTCGAGCAGAATTATTTCCAGTTCGCCGGCCGATGCGTCGACAAATCCGAAGGCAGCCATTGCAACCAATATCTCACTCAACAAAAATTTCATGACGTCCCCGTCAGGTTCATGTTGGCCGTCCTGGGGTCATGATCGGGTTTGCCCATTTATGCGTCATCGGCGGCCATCCCGGTTTTACGAGAGATTGATACAAGTTAAATTCACGGTTTGCGTCATCACCCAATAGGGTGACGCTAGGATCAATGATCGTGAGCCGTCACCGGTCGGGAAACGTGGTTTTATACCAGCGATCTCGACCCTACGCGGTCAGGATTGTTCGAGCATCGACGCGGCCCGCTTGGGGATCTCGAATTCCGGCAAGCCCGCCTCGGTCCACGACTCGAGCGCCCGGCTCATCAGCTCCATCGCCGGCAGCGAATATGCTCCACGGTCGCGCTTTTGCGTCGCGTCGCAGACGATCTTGCTCGACGGCTCGGTCACCCCGTCGACGACCGCGAGCGTCGGATCAATGGCGTCCGGCGCGAAGGTGTCCTCGATGATCACGGTGTCCTTGGCCGGTCTGAACCGCGAGTTCATCGCCCACGCCATGTGCATGGGATCGCGGATGTCGATGTCGTCGTCGACCACCGTGACGCGCTTCAGCGTCGTGGCGTCGGCGACGAGGCGGCCGATCTGCTTGGCGTGGCCCGGATGGCTGGCCGCCACGGCGATGGTGCCATGCGCCATCTGGCCGCCAAAGGTGAGGTCGACGTGAACGTCGCGCACCGTCTCGTGGCCGAGGTCGTGGCGCAGCATCTTGAGGATCAGTCCGGCATAGCCGATGCTTTGCAGCGTCGTCGATTCCGAGGGTGGCATCTGACTGATGTAGCCGTAATAGATCGGATCGCGGCGATGAGTGATGGCGGTGACGTGCGCCACCGGCCGTTTCTCCCGGGCGGCGTTCATGAAGCCGGCAAACTCGCCGAACGGGCCCTCCTCGGCGATCTCTCCGGGCCGGATCTCGCCCTCGATGACGTATTCCGCGTTGGCCGGGACCAGCAGGTCGATGGTCCGCGCCGGGACCAGCTCGACCGGCTCGTCCTTGAGGCCGCCGGCGACGGCGAGTTCGTCGACGCCGTAAGGGACGTTGGCGACGGCGGCCATGTTGACCACCGGCTCGCCGCCGATCACCCAGGCGATGGGCGCGGGCTCGCCCTTGTCGTGGAAGGAATCGATGCAGCGTGCCCCGTGCCGCCCGGGGGGCACGTTGACGACCACGGTTCGCTCGCCGGCCACCATGGTCCGGTAGACGCCGACGTTGTAGACGCCGGTGTCGCGGTCGCGGGTGATCACCGGGCACGAAATGTAGGGCGCGGCATCCTTGCCCGGCGTCCATACCGGGATCGGGACGCGGCCGAGATCGGCGTCGTCCCCGGTATCGACCACCTCTTGGCACCACCCGGTCTCGCCGGTCCGGGGCGACAGGGGACGGCTCAGCGCGTCGACCCATTTGTCGTTGATGTCGTCGGGCTCGACGCCGAGCGCGATAGCGTAGGCCTCGCGCGAGGAGCCGAGAATGCCAGTCGCGACGGCGCTGTCGAACCCCGTGACTTGCTCGAACAGCAGCCCGAAACGGTCGGCCTCGTCGAGGCCCTGGAACATCCACCTCGCCATGCAGGCGAGCTCCCAATCCCGCTCGACCGGTTTCGAAACCCGCCTGAGCCTGCCGCGCTGCTCGAGTACGGCGATCAATTCCCTCATGTCCTCATAGGCCATCGGAGCATCCTTTCGTCGCTGCGTATGCGTTCGCGCTCGAGTTCCTTGAATAGCCCGAAAAGACTATTGCGCGGCGCCGGGCGAGTCCAATGGCATGCGCCCCACCTCGGCGCTCTTTCGTTCAATGTCCACCGGCGCCGCTCGTCCTTGTCGCCGCACCCAAATGATGCACAATGGTTGATCAAGGGCGTCTCACGGACGCCCGGTAAATGGGAGGATGGTGATGAGCAAGAGTGAATCGACGGCATGGATCGAGGTCCCGGCGGACGACGCCGGAGACGCGATCGTCGCGGCCATGGCGGCGGGCGGCATCGACCACCTGTTCTTCACCTCGGGCTCGGAGATCGCGTTCTATCAGGAGGCGACCGCCAAGGCGCGCGCCCACGGCGACAACCGCGTCCCCAGGCTGATCACGGTGCCGCACGAGCACGCCAGCCTCAACGCCGCGCTCGGCTTCGCCGCCGTGAGCGGCCGGCCGGCGGCGACCGCGGCCCATGTCGATTGCGGCACGATGCATTACGGCGGCGCCGTCACCACCGCGTGGCGCAGCAACCTTCCGGTCGTCATCACGGCGGGCTTTCCGCCAACCGCCTATTCGTTCACCCAGCCGGGCGCGCGCGACGACGGCGGACATCTTTGGATGCAGGAGACATACGACCAGAACGGTATCGTCCGCAATTACACCAAGTGGGACCACCGCATGACGTCCCAGGACAACCCGGGCCTGATCGTCTCACGCGCCATCCAGGTGACGCGGAGCGAGCCGTGCGGGCCGGTCTATCTGAGTTTTCCCAAGGAGCTCACCCTGGAGCGCATCGACAAGGCGCGGTTCCCGAGCGCCGACCAGCTCGGAATTCCGCGCCCGACCGCGCCCGATGCCGACGCCATCGCCGAGATCGCCAAACGCCTCGTCGCCGCCGAGAATCCGGTGGTCGTGGTTTCCGGTTCGGGCCGCAACTCGGCCACCGTGCCGGCGCTGGTCGAGCTCGCCGAGCTGTTGGGGCTCGCGGTCGTCGATTCGGCCCAGAAGGCCTACATGTGCTTCCCGTTTCGCCACCCGCTCTATCAGGCCCAGCCGGCGCTCGCCGATGCCGACGTCGTGCTGGTGCTCGAAGCTGACGTGCCATGGGTGCCGGGCCGTGGCTCGCCGGGCGATAACGCCTATATCGCGGCCGTCGGGATCGATCCGATCAAGCTTCGCATTCCGACCTATGAGTTCACTTCCGACGTCGTCGTCGCCGCTGATTCACTGCTGACGATCCGCGCCCTCGCTGCCGCCGCCGACAGCTTGCTGAAGCCGGCCGACCGGGACCGGATCGCGGCGCGCTCGGCGCAGCTCACCGAGGCATCGAGGGCACGCATCGATGCGATGGACCAAGACGCCATCGCCCGATCGGACACCACCCCGATCGATCCGCTGTGGCTCAGCTATAACGTTGGCCAGCTGCTCGACGACAACTGCCTGCTGCTCGACGACACGTTGGGCGGCAACCGGGCGCGCGGTTTCATGCCGTGCAATCGGCCGGGCAGCTATTTCGCCAATCCCGGCTCGTCGGGCGGCTGGGCGCCCGGCGCGGCGCTCGGCGCCAAGCTCGCCGCGCCCGACCGCGACGTCATCGCCATCACCGGCGACGGCTTCTACATGTTCGGCACGCCGGCGCCCGCGATCTGGGCCGCCTCCCACCACGACGCGCCGTTCATGTGCGTCGTCTACACCAACCGGAGCTATACTACCGGGACCTCGCGCGTCGTCGGCACCTACGGCGCCGACAGCCACGCCGCCAAGGGCGGGTTCGAGGGCGGCTACTTCGATCCGCCGATCGATTTCGCCAAGGAGGCCGAGGCGGCCGGCGCCTACGGCGAGAACGTCCGCGATCCGGCCGAGGTCGCGCCGGCGCTGGCGCGCGGCCTCGAACAGGTGCGCGGCGGCACCCCGGCCGTCATCTCGGTCTGGCTCAAGCGCCTCGAGGGCGATGACTGAGACCTCACACTCTCGATCCCGAAATGGCTGAGCCGGCGGCGGTCAGTCACCCTCCGTCAAAAAAATGTCGTCGCCCATCATGTCGATGATCTGCCTGGCCTTGAACAGCGAGGCGGAGGCGGCGGCTTCGCGGCCGGGATACATGTCGGCGCGGATGAAGCGATGCTCCTTGACGCCATCGGCGAAGCGCTTCTCGATGACCGCCGACGTGATCCACTGGCCGCCGTCCTGAAACGGGGCGGGGCGGATGGTGTATCCGGAGTACTCCTCGGCCGCCGGCTCGGCATCATCCTGGCGCCCGGCGCCGCCCGTCGGCGCGCCGCCAAGAAGCCTCGCCATGAATTTGGATAGTCCGCCGGCCATGTCGCGATCCCGTGGAGGCTGTTGAACGGACATGATCTTATCAGTTCCTTGCCCATCACGTCCTGTCAATCAGTTGCCGAAAACAGCCTCGCCGCCGTGCAGGCGATTGCCGTCGAGCATGAACTCGAAACCGTCCTCGCCGTAGCGGTCGGAGGCCGGCTCGGGATACTGTTCGGCGGAGCGTGGCGGATTGAGCTCGATCCCCGTCAGATCGTGGCGCAGCAGCACGGCGGGAAAGCTCAGGGCCTTGAAACGGGACGACGGATATTTCCAGGCATTGACCGTGAACCGGCCATCGAGACAGACGCTCGCCAGCCAATAGAACCCGTTGGAATCGAGCCTGAGCCGCTTGGGCGCGGGGCGCAGCAAGCCACTGTCGACAAACGCCCGGCGAAGCCCGGCCGTCTCGTCCGGCCCGAGCCGGGCCAGCTTTCCCCGCCCCCGCCACGGCCCGAGCGGATCGCCGAACGACAGTCCCCGGCTGAGATCGGCCCGCTCGCGCACCCGCGCCTCGAACATGGCGCCGCCACCGCTACCGAGCGCCGTGACGTCGTAGCTCCGGACCTGCTCGTCGTAATCGCCGTTGTAGATCAGACGAAACCGGTCGGCGGCGCCGGGCCGGCAGGCGGAGCGGATGTCGCCGGCCCCGGCGTAGCTGAACCACGTCATGCTCCGCGCCACCGGATTTTCGACGCCGGGGCGGTAGGTGCAGGCGGCCAACGCGAGCGCGAGGACGGCGGCAGCCATGGCCGGGATACGTCCCAAGGTGCGTACCCGCCGACACCGCCGAAGCGGCGCGGGATGGATCGGAATTTGGGACGGACGGCGGCTCATGGGGCGCCTTTCCTCGGTTCGGGGATTGATCATACCCCAATCGTGTCGGCGTCGAGCGACCGCCGGTCCAGACCGGCCGGATCGGCTGATATTTCGGACGAGTTCCTAGCTGCCGGTTTTTTAGCGCGTTTTCGAGATCGACGTTCAGGTATTCCATGATGTCGTCGTTGAAGCCCTGGAGACAGCGGCGCAGGCTGCGGGCGCGACCATTGTCGGCGGCGGCAGCGCAGTGCTCGACATTGAACCGGGCGCGCTCCAGCGCGGCGGCCGGAATCCCGCTCCGCCGGGCATTGTCGAGCACGCGCGGGCTGTGGACATTCGCGCCCACCGGCTTCATTGTCGAGCCAACGAAAACGAGGAATCGGTGCCATGAGTGAGTCCCATACCGCGACCGGCGAGGTCCGCGCGGCGCTTACCTTCATCGTCAAACAGGACACCAAGCCCTATTTCAATTCGTCGGCGCTTACCGGCGGAAAGCCCGAGGTGTTCTTCGAAACCGAGGACCGGGAAGTGACGATCCACGACATGCGGGCGGAGGCGAAAGGCTTCACCCTCGACGGCGCCGGCTTCGAGCTCCGCCGCAGCCCGACCGCGGTCGAGGATCTCTACGACGACGAGGCGGTGGAACGCCTGTACGACCGCGAGATCGAGGCCTTGCTGAAGGATGCGACCGGCGCCGATCGCGCCGTCGTGTTCGACCGCACCCGGCGCTCGGACGCACCGGACGGCGCCGCCAACCCGGACGGCTTGCGCGGGCCCGCCGACCGCGTCCATGTCGACTACACGACGCTCTCGGGGCCGATCCGCGCCGGCGACGCCTTCGGCAAGGGCGAGGTCGAGCGCATCCTGGCGGCCGGTGGGCGCATCGTGCAGATCAACGTGTGGCGCCCGATCACCGGCCCCGTCGAGCGCTCGCCGCTGGCGCTCGCCACCGCCGATTCGATTGGTCCGGACGAGCTCATCGCGGTTGATCAGATCTTCCCCGACCGCACCGGCGAGATCTACCAGCTCGCCTATGCGCCGGAACAGCGCTGGTACTGGGCATCGGCCATGGAGCGCGACAAAGTGCTGCTGATCAAGGGCTGGGACAGTCTCGATGACGGGCGCGCCCGGTTCACGCCGCACGGCGCGTTCCGGCTGCCCGGCCACGATGCCGCCGGGCGCGCGCGGGAAAGCATCGAGATCAGGGCGTATGTGATTTTCGGGGGCTAGTACGCCCTCGGCCCGAATTGGCCGACGAGCCGATTTTCATCGCCCTCGCGCGGTTCCTCGAAGCACATCGGCGAGCCCAGCGTGCGATAACAATAGATCGGCGCGGCGTAGTGAACCTTGGGCTTGACCCAGCCTGTCCCGAGGATGCTGCGCTCGGTCGAGCGGTGTTTCAAGATATCCTGAAAACCGCAGCCGCCAAGCGCGAAGCCGAGCGAAACGGCGCAAAGCATGAATAACGTGGGTCTGGTCATGGCGTCCTGCCGGGCTAATTGGCAACATCATGTCACCGATCGATGAAATGGACCTTATCACGATAAGTCAAAATCGCCAAATTTCAGAGGTAACCAAGAATTAACCAAGAACTCACGTCTTGACGTCGACGACAACGCGACCCTGGGTCTCGCCCTTGAGAATCTTGGGCCCAAGCTCGGGCAGCGCCGCGAGCGGCACCGTGTGCGACAGGCGATCGAGCGCGTCCGCGGGCATCTCGCGCGCGAGCCGGGCCCAGGCCGCCTCGCGCCGGTCGCTGGGGCACATCACCGAATCGATGCCGAGCAGCTTGACCCCGCGCAGCAGGAACGGGATCACCGTCGTCTCCAGCTTGGTGCCGCCGGCCAGCCCGCACGCCGCGACCGCGCCGCCATAGGCCGTCTGCGCCAGGATGCTGGCCAGCGTCGTGCCACCCACCGCATCGACCGTGCCGGCCCAGCGCTCGCCCAGCAGCGGGCGCTCGGGCGCGGTGGCGAACTCGGCGCGGTCGATGATGGTCTCGGCGCCCAGCGCGCGCAGATGATCGGCCGCCTCGGGCCGGCCCGTGGAGGCGGCGACCCGGTAGCCGAGCCCGGCCAAGAGCGCCAACGCGACGCCGCCGACGCCGCCGTTGGCGCCGGTCACCAGCACCTCGCCGCGATCGGGGGCGAGCCCCGCGCCCTCGAGCTCGATGATCGCCAGCATCGCCGTGAACCCCGCCGTGCCGAGCGCCATCGCGTGGAACGCATCGAGGCCGTCGGGCAGCTTCACCAGCCACTCCGACTTGACGCGGGCGCGCTCGGCATAGCCGCCCCAGTGGGCCTCGCCGACCCGCCAGCCCGTCAGCACCACGCGGTCGCCCGGCGCGAAGTCGGGCGACTCGGAGGTCTCGACCACGCCGGCGAAATCGATGCCCGGGACATGTGGATAGTTGCGGACCAGCCGGCCGATCCCGCCCAGCACCATCCCGTCCTTGTAGTTCAGCGTCGAATACTGGACGTCGACCGTCACGTCGCCGTCCGGCAGGTCGGCGCGGTCGAGCGTCTCGATCGCGGCGGCGATCTTGCCGTCATCCTCGCGCAGCACGAGCGCCTTGAATGTCGCTTGATCGGTCATCTTGTCGGTGTCCTCTCCATCACGCGGCGCGCGAGCCACCGTGCGCCTCGCCCAGCGCCTCGTCAACGTCACCGCCTTCGCGGCGGCCCAGGATATGGTGGTTGTGCCACAACGCATAGAACAGCAGCACCCACGAGGCGAACCCGGCGCGCTTGCCGCGCGTTTTGAACAGCCGCTCGACCGCGGCGAGATCGCACATCTCGGCGACGCCCGGCTGGCGCGCGACCAGTGGCGCGAGGCGATCGCTTCGCCGCGCGATCCATTCGCCGACCGGCACGGTGAAGCCGCGCTTGCGCGTGAACGGCTGCGCTTCGGGCAAATTGTCGGCGAGCCAGCGCCGCAGCAACCACTTGCCCATGCGGCCCTGGACCTTGAACCGATCGGGTAGGCGGAAGGCGACCGACGCGACCTCGGGGTCGAGCATCGGCGTCCGCCCCTCGACGCCGTGGGCCATCAGGCAGCGATCGACCTTGATCAGCAGGTCGTGAGGCAGCCAGTCGGCGCAGTCGACCGCCTGGGCGATCTGCAGACGGGTACGGCCGGGCTGCGCCTCGATGCTTTCGCTGGCGGCGATGCCGTCGCGCCAGCCGGGCGATTCGTCGCGCAGCACACCGAGCCCCTGGAACGTGCCACGCCAGCGCATGGCGCGGCCGCCCGACCACCACGGCCGCATCAGGCTGCGATAGCGGCCATAGCCGGCGAACAATTCGTCGCCGCCCTCGCCCGAAAGGATCACCTTGAGATCGCGCGACGCCGCCTCGGCCAGCTTGTAGGTCGGCATAACCGCGTAATCGGCCGTCGGATCGTCGATCACGCCGGCGATGCGGGGCAGCAGCGTCCAGAAATCGTCCTCGGTGAACTCGACCTCGACGTGCTCGGCGCCGACCGCCTGGGCGACAGCCCGGGCATGATCGCGCTCGTCCGAGACCGAGGCATCGCCAAATCCGGCCGTGAAGGCGCGCACCGGCCGGTCGTTGAGCCGCGCCATCAGGGCGAGGACGACCGAGGAATCGATCCCGCCGGAAAGAAACATGCCGTACGGCACGTCGGAGCGCTGATGGACCGTGACGCTGTCGACCAGCGCGCGTTCCAAGCGCTCCAGGGCCTCGGCCTCCGACCACGCTTCGGCGCCACCGTCGGGCAGCGCCGAGCGCTTGCGGCGCTCGACCACGCGGCCGCCGGCGACGACCAGCGTCTCGCCCGGCAGGACACGCTCGATGCCCTCGAACACGGTGCCGCGCCCGGTCGAGAACTGGAGCTGCAGCAACTCGGTCACGGCGTTGCGGCGAATGCGGGGCTCGACCAGGCCGGCGCGGATCAGCGCCTGCGGCTCCGAGGCGAAGGCGAAGCCGGACGCGGTGTCGGCGTAGTAGAGCGGCTTGATGCCGAACGGATCGCGCGTCAGGACCAATTGCCGCGCGCTCGCGTCGTGGATCGCCAGGGCATACATGCCGCGTAGCGAATTGGTGAACGCCAGCCCGTCGCGCCGGTAGAGCTTGAGCGGCGGCTCGCAGTCCGACGCGGTCGCGAAATCCTCGCCCGCCAGCTCGTCGCGCAGCTCGACGTAATTGTAGATTTCGCCGTTGGCGACCAGCGCTGCGCCGCCTGAATCGAACAGCGGCTGGTTGCCGGTCTCCAAATCGATTACCGCGAGTCGCGTCTGGGTCATGCCGACATCGTCGGCCTCGAGCCGCCCGTCGCCATCCGGGCCGCGATGGACCAGCGCATCGCGCATCGCCTCGGGCCCCGCCATGTCGGGCAACCGGCCGGTCGCCGTCATCACGCCGGCAATGCCGCACATCAGCGCGCCACCTTCTCGAACAGCTCGATGTATCGCTCGACCACCGCCGGCTCCGAAAATCGTCCCCGATAAGCGGCGCGGCCGGCTTCCGCCAGCCGCGCGGCCAACCCGGTGTCGCTTAACACCCGACGGACGGCCGCCGCAAGAGCGTTGGCGTCCTCGGGTGCGGTAAGAAGGCCGGAAACCCCGTCCTCGACGAGCCAGGCTGGCCCCGAACTCGCCGCCGCGACCACCGGACAGCCGTGCGCCCAGGCCTCGATGACGACGTTGCCGAGCGGCTCGATGCGCGACGGACACACCAGCGCGTCGGCCGCCGCCAGCAGCGCCGCCACGTCGTCGCGCCAGCCCAGATACCGGATACGCCCGGCGACGCCCAGCCCATCGGCGAGCGCCTGAAGCGCCTTCCCCTCGGCACCCTCGCCGGCGAGCCATAACACCGCGTCCGGCAGCTCGCCGAGCGCCCGGATCGCCACGTCGAAAGCCTTGTTGCGATGAAGCCGGCCAAGCGCCAGAAGCACCGGGACATCCGGTGCCGTGTCGAGCGATTGGCGCGCGACCGCCGGTGCCGGCGTCGCATCGACGAAGTTGGGAACGAAATGCGCCCGCTCCGCCGGCCAGCCGTGGCGCCGCAGATGGTCGACGATATCGGGCGTGTTGCCGATCAGGTGATCGCAGCCCCGGTAGTATTTGAGCTTGTAGTAGCCGCCGAGCCGGCCGATCTGGACCGGCCCCCGGCCGCGCCGGGCGCGCGCGCAGAGGCGGCTCGCGCGGTTCATCCACGACAGCACGACGTCGGGTGCGAAGGTCTCGATCTCGGCGGCGAGGCGCCGCGCGGTCGCGCGGTCGAGGCGACCGCCGAAGGCGAGCTCGACCGGATCGAGACCGTGCTCTCGTAGCGCGGCCGCGCGCGCGGCGTGGCGGCGAATGACGATGCGCTGGTCGAAGCCGGCGCGGGCGAGCGCGCCGGCGAGGCGGACGAAGAACGCCTCGGCGCCGCCGACCTCGCCACCCGACATTGCCTGCAGCACCTTCACGACGGGATCAGCCGCTCGAAGGCCGCCGCCGCCTCGGGCCAGCCCCAGCCGCGCTGCTTGGCGACCGAAGCGGCACTCTGGCGGCGCCACAGATCGTCGTCGGCGAGCAGCGCGATCGCGGCATCGACGAACGCCCTGTCGTCTGTTGCGACGAAACCGGTCTCGCGGTCGACGATGCGTTCGGCGACGCAGCCGATGTCCTGGACTACCGCCGGGACGCCCGAGGCCTGCGCCTCGCCGACAGCGAGGCAAAACGTTTCGCCCGGGTCGCCGCGATAGAGAAGTACGCGCGCGCCGCCGAGCTCGCGGGCGAGCTCGGCCTTGGCGACGGGAGGCCGCAGCACGACGCCCGCCGTCTCCAGCTCGCGCGCGCGGGCGAGCACCGGCGCCATCCGCGCCGCCCGCGCATCGCCGTGCTCGCCGTATGTCGCAGGGCCTGAAAAGACGTGGAGCTCGGCGTCGGGAACCGCCGGGCGGATCAGGACCGCCCACAGCTCGAGCAGCCAATCGAGCGATCTGAGGGGGCTCGACGTGAAGACCGCGCGGGGCGCTGGCGGAGTCTCGGGTGGATTCGCGGTGCGGAACACCTCGGAGATTCCGTACGGGATCTCGATCCGTTCGCCGCACGGCGCCCAGCCCGGATAGCTGTCCGCGTGGTAGCGGCCCGAAAACACGATCGCCGGGCGGAGCCGCCACAGCTTGCTCAGATAGCGCCACTTGAGCAGATACCGCGCCGGGTTGTGGATCCAGAACACGTTTCGCCGCGCGCCCGGCATCAGCGCCAGAAGCTTATCACCGCGATTGGCGATATACATGTCACAACCGTCCGGCAGACCGTCGCCGAGCGGCGCCCAATCGACCCCGTTGACGGTGCCGGGCCGGGAACAGTTGTTGCGGATGGCGACGTCGTGACCGCGCGCGGCCAGGGCCTCGGCGAGCGAGACGAACGCAGTCTCGGCGCCGCCGAGCGGCTTCAGGCCGAGCGAATGCCCGTCGAAGGCGATGCCGTCGTCGGCCATCACGACGCGAGCCATCATCCCCTCCGGGATCGCGGCGCCGGAGCGGCCGGCGAAATTGTGTGACGCGCGAGATCGGTTGCCATGGGTTTCCGTGACGCCGTTGCGGCCGTTATAGCCGCGCCGCCCGGCGGTTGCCAGGCATTGCCCTTGCCCGCGGCCGGACAAGGTCCCAATTCAAGGCGAGGACGGGCACGGGCACAATGGGGAATCAATCGAATGACGGCGAAGCGTTACCTCGCCCTTGCCGACCGCGCGCTGATCAGGATCGCCGGCGAGGACGCGCGCGGGTTCCTTCAGGACCTCATCTCGAATGACGTGGAAAAGCTCGCGCCGGAAAGGGCGATCCACGCCGCGCTGCTGACGGCGCAGGGCAAATACCTGCACGACTTCTTCGCTTTCGAGCACGCGGCGGCGATCCACCTCGACTGCGAATCCGAACGCCGCGACGACCTGATGCGCCGGCTGAAGCGTTATCGGTTGCGGGCCAAGATCGACATCGCGGACGAAGACACGTTGCAGCCGTTCGCGCTCACCGGCGATGGCGTGCGCGAGATGGCGGGATCGTTCGCGGAGGGCGTCGTTTATGCCGACCCCAGGCTTGCCGAGCTCGGCGCACGGGCAGCGCTTCCCGAGGGCGGTGCGGCGGCGCTCGAAGCGGCCGGGCTCACACCCGCCACGCGCGATGATTACGAGCTGCTGCGCATCAGCCGGGGTGTCCCCGACGGCAGCCGCGACCTGGTGGTCGACAAGGCGCTGCTGCTGGAGAACGGCTTCGAGGAGCTCGGCGGCGTCGATTTCGAGAAGGGCTGCTATGTCGGCCAGGAGGTCACCGCGCGGATGAAGCACCGCGGGCTGGTGCGCAAGCGCCTGCTGCCGGTCGAGATCGACGGCCCGGCGCCAGCGCCAGGTACCGCCGTGCGGCGTGGCGAGGTGACGGTGGGCGAGATGCGAACCTCGATCGACGGGCGCGGGCTTGCGCTGCTACGATTGGCGGACGCCGAGCGGGCGACCGTCGGCGAATCGGAGTTGCAGGCCGGCGACGCCCGCATCCGGCCGGTCATGCCGGATTGGATGCGAACCGACGGTCAGCCACGGCGCCAGGGAGACACCCCATGACGTTCTTTCCTTCGCTGCCCGAAGACGCGACGGTGTTCCATGTCTGGAACGCCCAGCCCGAGATCTACGCCCCGTTGGCGCGCGTCACCCAGGCGATCATGCGAAACGATTCGCCGCTCACGCCGGGCGAGCGCGAGCTGATCGCGTCCTACGTCTCGGGCCTGAACGCGTGCCAGTACTGCTCCGGCGGACACGCCGCCGCGGCCGAGGCGTTCGGCATCGACGAGGGGTTCCTGGGCCGGCTGCTCGACGACGTCGGGGCGTCGGGGGTGGATGAAAAACTCGTGCCCGTGCTCGGCTACGTCAAGAAGCTGACGCTGACGCCGGCGCGCATGACACAGGCCGACGCCGACGCGGTCTACGCCGCCGGCTGGGACGAGAAGGCGCTGCACGACGCCATCGCGGTGTGCTGCATGTTCAACTTCATGAACCGGCTGGTCGACGGCCACGGCGTCGAGGCCAATCCCGAGGTGTTCAAGGAGCGGGGCCAACGCCACCGCGACCTCGGCTACCTCGACCAGTACCCCGATCTCCAGGAATGGGAGCGCAATCGCCAGACGGCGGATTAGCGCGCACCGGGCGGGATCGTCCGCCTTGCCTCCGAACCGACGTTTCAGTACGCCGGCGTGAACGTCGCGCCGCGGCCGTATTGATTGGGCCAGTCGGGACCGTCGGCTTCGATCGCGCGCGCCGCGTGGCGGGTGAAATAGGGATCGTACAGGTGTCCCTTGCCGACGACGCAGAGATCGGCGCGGCCCTCTGCGATCACGTCGTTGATGTCGCCCGGGCCCGTGATGTTGCCGACGGTCATGGTCGGCATATCGATGGCGTTCCGAATCTTCTCGCTATAGGGCGTCTGGAACAATCCGGTGACGGTCGGGCGCGCGCCTTCGATCACGTTGCCGGTCGAGACGTCGAGGATGTCGAGTCCGGCATCGCGAAACATCCGACCGATCTCGACCGCGTCGTCCTCGGTGGTGCCGCCCTCGACCCAATCGACGGCCGAGATGCGGGTCGAGATCGGCTTGTCCTCGGGCCACGCCTCGCGCACCGCGCGGAAGCATTCCAGCGGAAACCGCATCCGGTTCTCCAGCGGTCCGCCGTAGTCATCGTTCCGCTGGTTGGTCAGCGGCGAGATGAAGCTCGACAGCAGATAGCCGTGGCCGGCATGGAGCTCGATGATGTCGAAGCCGGCCTCGTCGGCCATGCGGGCCGCCGATCCGTAGGCATCGCGCACCCGCTCGAGATCGCCCTCGTCCATCGCCTTGGGCGCCTGGCTCTCGGGCAGGTAGGGGATGGCGGACGGCGCGAAGATCTGCCAGTTGCCGGTCTCGAGCGGCTGATTGTTGCCCTCCCATGACCGCCGCGTCGAGGCCTTGCGCCCGGCATGGCCGAGCTGGATGCCGATCTTGGCGGCGGTATGACCGTGGACGAAGTCGACGACGCGTTTCCACGCCGGGACGTGCTCGGGTCTGTACATGCCGGCGCAGCCGGGCGAGATCCGGCCTTCGCGCTCGACGTCGGACATCTCGGTGAACACCAGCCCCGCGCCGCCCATTGCGCGGCTGCCGAGATGGACGAGATGAAAGTCGTTCACCGTGCCGTCGTCGGCCGAGTACATGCACATGGGCGACATCACGACGCGGTTGATCACCGTCATTCCGCGCAAGGTGAACGGCGTGAACATGGGTGCTACGGAACTGCTGTCAGACACCTTCGATCCCCTCGATCGATCAGAATTCATCCGCGCGGATCGTGGTCGATTCCGATCCGCTGGGCAAGCGCTTCACGATCACAAGGTTGGCATCAGCTCCGAACCCGGTCGACGGCCGCGCGCCAGCCAGCATAGAGGCGCTCGCGGTCGGCGTCGTTCATCGTCGGCTCGAACCGGGCTTCCGAACGCCAGCGGTCGGCGACCTCGTCAAGCGATCCGTAGAGCCCGACGCCGAGCCCGGCAAGGCACGCCGCGCCCAGCGCCGTCGCACATAACCAATGGTGTTATGCGTGTTGCCCTCGCCAAACACCCAAAAGTCCACCAGGAACAGTACCGCCGTTCCCCAATGGAGGAGGCGAACGAGAGGGTCCCAAACCTTAACTGACTGCATGTTCGGTCTCCGCTGCTATCATTTCTAATCGCTACCAATCCCGAACAGCCTTTTGAGGAACGAGCCCTCGTTATCTCCGTCTTCGTCGCCTTCGATTATTTCGACGACCTTGCCGGTCTGGGGATCGGTAAAGATTTCGAACGGCTTGCCATCGAGGGAGACCTCGGCCTCGAGCTTGCCGTCTTCCTCCGCGACTTCCTCAACTTCGTATCCCTGTTGTTCAAGGCTCTTGGTGATCTCGGCTTCGGTCTTGCCGACGTAGTCGCCACTCGCGAGAGCGGCGAACGCCGAGCCCGCGGAAAGTGTGACCGCGGCGGCCACGAACAAGGCAGCAAGAAGCCGGGAAGGGGTTGATAACTTTAGCATGTGAACCTCCTGGTATGAGTGTCGTTCTGCGCGCCTGCCAGTTGCGGGGTTGCGACCAAGGACCATGAGACCGGTGTCTTGATCACAACGTCGTCGTCCGAACCTTCCAACATCGCGCGCTTCCTCCACGTCGCTAATGGTACAATTAGCAAATACGACGTGAACCTGGTTTGAACGGGCGGTTCATCAACCGTTCATGCACGACTTCCGCGTTTTTGCCTGGTTTTCTATCGCTAATTCCCCCGTTCCGTCGGGCCGCCGGCATTGGCAGCGGAGCGGGCGCGCGGGCCGCCTAG
>PVBE010050198.1_pt1 | contig 43472 bp, 40 predicted proteins | sample 1631181 | NCBI WGS metagenome assembly PVBE01 (sample SAMN08397723, study PRJNA350692) | Marine metagenome, whole genome shotgun sequencing project. | isolation source: water | place: Pacific Ocean | collected 2012-04
CCAGGAAGTGGCACGTTCACGTGGCCTCGGCCTTCCCTCTGGCCCATTACTACCGGGCTGTGCCCGGCTATGGCTGATACGGGGTGTGCAAGCGGTGTTGAGTCAGGAGGAGAAAGGTGCGTTGCGCCCCAAAACGGATAAAACCCTTTATTTACGGTGGATCTGGATGGAAGAGGTGCCCAGGAGGGTATCTTTTTGTGGACTTTTTGGACTTCTCGGCGGGAAGTACCGCCGACAGGGAAAATAAGGCCGTATTTTGCGAAAAGGAGAGCGTTGCCGCATAATTCCGGTTTTACCTACTAGCCTCGGCTCAGCCCTTCCCGCGCTTGCGGGCGGACCGGCCCCATCCTCCGCCGCCAGGCGTCTCGAGCGAGATTATATCTCCCGCCCTGGTCTCGAGCCGCGCCTTGCCGGGGACGGGAATTTTCTCTTTTCCCCGGAGGATGGCGTTTCGGCCTTTTTTGCCCGGCATTCCCCCCGCGAGCGGGTAGGGGGCCATCTCCCGCCGCTCGGTCATGAACGAAACCGTCGCGTCCACCATCACCTCGATTTCGCGCACGATTCCGTCCCCGCCCCGGTGGCGGCCCCGGCCGCCGCTGCCCCGGCGCACCCCGTAGCGTCGCACCCGGTAGGGGTAGGCATGCTCGAGCGCCTCGATCGGTGTATTCATCGTGTTCGTCAGGTGGGTATGGATGGCGTCCTCGCCGGGGCCCGCCGGGCCTCCGCCCATCCCCCCGCCGGTCGTCTCGTAGTAGGCGAAGGGTTTGCCCCGCCGGGGGCCGGGCCGGGGGTCGATCCCGCCGATGGAAAGATTGTTCATCGAGCCACAGGAAGCCGCAGGAACTTTTTCGGGGCACGCCTTGGCCAGCGCCCCCAGCACGGCGTCCACCATCCGCTGGCTCGTCTCGACGTTTCCTCCCGCCACCGCCGCCGGAAATACACTGTTCACCACGGTGCCCTCGGGCGCGATCACCTCGATCGGGTCCATGCAGCCCGCGTTGTTCGGGATGTCGTAGGGAACGAGACACCGGACCGCGTAGTAGGCCGCCGTCCGGGCGATGCTCTCCACCGCGTTCACGCTGCCCCGCGTCTGGGGGGCGGAGCCCGTGAAATCCACCCGCAGGCGGTCGGCCTTCACCGTCAGCTTCACCCGGATCGGAACCGGACCGCTCCCGAAGCCATCGTCCTCCATCGCGTCCTCGAACCGGTAAACCCCGTTCGGGATGCTCCGGATCGCCGCTCGGGTCATCCGCTCGGCGTAGTCCTGAAGCTCGAGGGTGTAGCGGCGCGTCCGGGAGAGTCCGTGGCGCCCGACGATCTCGAGCACCCGCCGCTCCCCGACCCGGTTGGCCGCGATCTGGGCGGCGATGTCTCCTTCACGCTCCACGGGGGTGCGCACGTTGGCGAGGATCAGCCCAAGGACATCCTCGTCGAGCTTTCCGCCCCGCACGATGCGCACGGGCGGTATCACCACGCCGTCCTGGAAAATTTCGGTCGTGATGCTCATCGAGCCGGGCGCGGTGCCGCCCACGTCGGAGTGGTGGGCCCGGTTGGCCGCATAGTAGATGAGTTGCTTTTTTCGCCCCGGCGCGAAGATCGGCGAGATCATCGTGATGTCGGGCAAGTGGTTCCCGCCGTGAAAGGGATCGTTCAGCGCCACCACATCGCCCGGCGCGAGCGTCATCGTTTCGATCACGTACTCCACCGACATGGGCATCGATCCCAGATGGGCGGGAAGGTGCGCCGCCTGGGCGGCCATCCGGCCCTCCGCGTCGAAGATGGCGCAGGAGTAATCCCGCCGCTCCTTGATGTTCGGCGAAAACGAAGAGAGGCACAGCGCGACGCCCATCTCCTCCGAGGCCGCGAAAAACAGGTTGCGGAAAACCTCAAGAAGGATGGGATCGTATTTTTTCGCCCGTTTCATTGTTAACCTCCGCCCGCGACTTCCATCACCAGGTTCCCCCGCCCGTCCACCCGGCAGACCGCGCCGGGGGGCACAACGGTGGTCGCGCTGAGTTCGGTCACGACCGCCGGCCCCCGGAAGCGGTCGCCCGCCCGGAGAAGCTCGCGCTCGTAGACCCGCCCCTTTGTTTTCTTTCCTTCGAATATCATCTCACGCCGCCCGGCGAGCGCCCGCGAGGCGGACCGCCCGCCGCCCGCCGCCCGGTCCGCCGCCGGCTTCCGGACCCGGCCCGAGGCCCTGAGCCTGAGGGTGACGATCTCGGCCGGGCGCTCCGCGTTCGAAATGCCGAAGCGTTCCTGGTGGGCCCGGTCGAAAGCCGCTCTCAGCCGGGCGGGCGTTCCAGCGGCGCCGGCCGGGACCGGAATCCTCAGCTCATAGGACTGACCGAGATACCGCATGTCGGCATAGCGCTCGAACCGGGGCCGGGGGAAACCCTCGGCCCGCATTTCGCGCTCCGCCTCCCGGCGCATCGCTGCGAAATGGCGGTCAAGCGACCGCTTGTCCGCCGCCTCGGCGGGCAGGAGAACCGTCCGCGAATAGTCCTTGGCCACGTCGGCCGTCAGCATCCCCCGCGCCGAGAGGATTCCCGGATTATTCGGGACGACTACGGTGGGAATATTCAGAACCCGCGCCAGTGAGACCGCGTGCATCCCGCCCGCCCCGCCGAAGGAGACGAGGGCGAACTCGCGGGGATCGTGGCCCCGCTCGACCGAGATGATCCGGATGGCCCCGGCCACGTGCTGATCCGCGATCCGAATCACGCCCTCGGCGGCCTCCGCCGGCGAGAGGCCGAGCGAGCGGGCGAGCCTCGAGATCCCTCTACCGGCAGCGGCGGCGTCGAGGCGCATCCGCCCGCCGAGGAAACGCTCCGGGTCGAGGCGGCCCAAAAACAGGTTCGCGTCCGTGACGGTGACCTCGCGGCCCTTGCCGTAGCAGATGGGACCCGGGTCGGCGCCCGCGCTCTCGGGCCCCACGGCGAGCGCCCCCCCGGGGTCGCGCCGGGCGATGGAGCCGCCTCCCGCCCCGACGGTGTGGATATCGATCACCGGGACGCGGATGGGACACCCGGCCACCTCGGTCTCAGAGGTAAAGCCTATCGCGCCGCTAAGGAGGGAGACGTCGGTGCTCGTCCCCCCCATGTCGAATGTGATGGCGTTTTCATAACCCGCCCCCCGCGCCGCCTCGCGGCCGCCCACGACGCCGCCCGCCGGACCCGAAAGGATCGTCCGAACGGCCTCGCGCGCGGCCACCCCGGCCGAGATGACCCCGCCGTTGCTCTGCATGACGCGCAGCCGTCCCGGGCCCATCTGTCGCTCCAGATCGCCTAGGTAGCGGCTCATCATGGGCGAGACGTAGGCGTTTACGCAGGTCGTGCTCGTCCGCTCGTACTCGCGGTACTCGGGAAGAACGCTGCTCGAAACCGAGACCGGGATGCCCGCGCCGCGAATCGTCTCGGCCACCCGCTCCTCGTGCACCGGGTTGGCGTAGGCGTGAAGAAAACAGATGGCGGCGGATTCGGCGCCCGCCTTTTTAATTTTTTCGGCGATGGATTCGAGGTCGCGCCGCCTCAAGGATGAGACCACCCGCCCGCGCTCGTCGAGGCGCTCGCTCACCCCGAACCGGAGCCGCCTCGGAACGAGGGGGGCCGGGCGGTGGTAGGCGAGGTCGTAGAGGGTTTTCCGGTTCTGGCGGCCGATCTCGATCACGTCCTCAAAACCCTCGGTCGTGATCAGCGCCGTCCTCGCCCCTATCCGGGTGAGGAGGGCGTTCGTCGCAACGGTGGAGCCGTGGGTCAGGTCGATCCCGGGGATGTCCTCCCCCTCAGCCAGATCGGAGAGCCCCTGAAGAATCGCGCGGGCGGGGTCCTCCGGGGTGGAGGGCACCTTGTGCACACGCACCCGCCCGCCCCGGACGAGAATGAAATCGGTGAACGTCCCGCCCGTGTCCACGCCGATGCGGACGGCGCTCGCGCTGCTTTTCCCCTTCAAAGCCATCGCTTCTCCTGAATCACCGACGCACCTAGATCACCGCCGCCTCAGGGGCCACGTCTCGGGGTTCAGCAGATCCGGCGGCCGCCGCCCCGCTGTAAACTCCCGGATATTCAACACCACCCGATCCGCCATGTCGCCCAGCCCCTTGTCGGTCGAGGAGCCGATATGGGGGAGCATCACCACGTTTTTCATCCCGAACAGGGGGGATTCTCGAATCGGCTCGCGCTCATAGACGTCAAGCCCGGCCCCGCCCAGATGGCCCGAGCGCAGGGCGCGCACAAGCGCCCGCTCGTCCACCACCGCCCCGCGGGCCGTGTTGATGAGAATCGCTCCTTTTTTCATTCGGGCGATCTCGGCCTCGCCGATCAAGTGGCGCGTCTCCTCACTCAGAGCGACGTGGAGCGAAACGAAATCCGACTCCGAAAGAAGGCGGTTCAGCGAGAGATAGCGCAGGCCGAGCGCCGACTCCTCTTCGGGGCTTCTTTTACTCCGGCTCCAGTATCGAACCCCCATTCCGAACCCGCCCGCCATCCGCGCTACGGCCGAGCCGATACCGCCCAGCCCGGCGATGCCCAGCGTCCGGCCCGCCAGGCTTCTTCCCTCGAGGAGATAGGGCGTCCACTTCTCCCACCCGCCCGAGCGCACAAAAGCGTCGGCCTCGGGAATCCGCCGGCAGACGGCGAGGAGCAGGGCCATCGCCGACTCGGCCGTCGGCCCCACCACCGCGCCCGGCGTGTTGGTGGCCAGGATTCCCCGCACGGCCGCCGCCCCGAGATCGATATTGTCGAACCCCACCCCGAAGTTCGCCACCAGCCGAAGTCCGGGGGCGGCGTCCATGAATGCTTCGTCGATTGGGTCCTCCACCATCGGGATAACAACCTGCGCCTCCTTCACCGCGCGCCGGTATGCTGTCGGAGAAGGCGCGGAATCCCCCCGGTGGACCTTGAGATCGGTGAAAACCCTCAGCTTGTCGAAGTTGCCCGGCCGGAACCGCCGGGAAAGAAACACGCGCGGGAGCTTTTTCCTCGCGGGCGGACTCATTTCCTCAGCTTGGCCAGGGCGCCCGCGATGCGATCGAGCCCTTTTTCGAGGTCCTCCATGTTGTTGGCGAAACACATCCGAAGGTGCCGGGCGGCGTGGGATCCGAAGGCCGAGCCCGGGAGCGCCGCCACACCCGCCGAGTCGAGCAGATAATCCGCCAGATCCTCGGCGTTCATGTCCACCTCGCTCACGTTGGGGAAGGCGTAGAAAGCGCCGTCCGGCGATTTGCAGGAAATTCCCGGGATCTCGTTCAGACCCGAGACGAAGAAATCGCGGCGGCGCTTGAAGTCTTCCATCATCGCCCGGCTCTCGGACTGATCGCCCGTGATGGCCTTCGCCCCCGCCAGTTGGATGAACGGCGGAACGCAGCTCACCGAGTTCGTGATAAGCTGGGTGAGCTTCTCGGCGATCTCGGCGGGCGCCGCCACAAAGCCCAGCCGCCAGCCCGTCATGGCGTAGGTCTTCGAGAACGTCTCGAGCATGATCGTCCGCTCGCGCATCCCGGGAAGCGTGCCGATGGAAACATGCTCTCCCTCGAAGAGCATATGGGCGTAAACCTCGTCGGAGAGGACGACGAGATCGTTTTCGATCGCAATCCCGGCGATGGCCCCGAGCTCGCTCCGCGTCAGCGTTCCGCCCGTCGGGTTGTGCGGGTAGTTCAGGATCAGCAGCCGGGTACGTTCGGTGACCCGCTCGCGGAGATCGTCGGCCGAGAAACGGAAGTTTTTTTCCTCGAGAATGGGAAGCGGGACCGCCTTCGCCCCCGCGTAGAGGACGACGGACTCATACACCGGAAACCCCGGATCGGGATAAATCACCTCATCGCCGGGGCCGGCGAACGCCATGATCGTGTAGTAGAGAAAGGGTTTGCCTCCCGCGCCGACGACGATTTCATCGGGCGTGTACTCGCCCCGGCCCATCCGCCTGAAAAACTCGCAGCAGGCCTCCTGCAATTCGAGCACCCCGGCCGAGGGGCAATAATGGGTCTGCCCGGCCTTGAGTTGGGCGTAGGCCTCTTCGACAATATTCGAAGGGGTGTCGAAGTCGGTGTCGCCGATTTCAAAATGAACGATATCGCGCCCCTGGCGCTCGAGGCCCTTGGCCTTGGCCAGAACGACGAATGAACTCTCCGTCTTGAGCAAATTCATCCGCTCGGCAAAACGCATGGTCCTCTCCTCTTAATCGTTTCCGGTCATTCGTCAGCGATCAATCACCACCGGGCACGGCCAGCACGCCGCATTCGGCCAACCCCGCGAGCACCTCGGGCAACGGCAGTCCGACGACGTTCGTATAGCTCCCGGCCACCCGGTCCACGAATCCGCCCCCGGCGCCCTGAATCGCATAGGCGCCCGCCTTGTCCATGGGTTCTCCGCTGTCAACATAACGCCCGATGACCGCCTCGTCCAACGAACGGAAGCTCACCTCGGTTTCGACGACGCGAGTGCGGGCGGCGCCGTCCACGAACACCGAGAAGGCGGTGAGCACCTGGTGCCCGCGCCCCGAGAGGCGGGCGAGCATCCGCCGGGCCCCGGCGGCATCGGCCGGTTTTCCCAGAACTTCACCGTCCAGGACCACCACGGTGTCCGCCCCCAGCACCGCCGCATCCGGCCGCCTACCGGCCGCCCAAGAGGCCTTGGCCAGCGCGCTCGCGCGCGCACTCTCGACAGGCGGTAGCGAGGGATCGACGCCCTCCTCCTCGGCGGGTGGTGGCGCCAACACCTCGAAAACGAGCCCCGTGCTCTCGAGCAGTTCCTTGCGGCGCGGCGAGGCCGACGCCAGCACCAGCGGACGCCTCAAATCGATCATTTCCATTCCAGGTGACGAATTTGAAAGAAGGGGGGGAAATCAGGGCGCGGGGTTAATAGTCCCGCTCCACGACATAATCGGCGATGGCCCTGAGGGAATCAACGTGGGTGGAATCGGGAAGCGCCGAGAGCGCGGACTTCGCCGCCTCGACATAGCTCCTCGCCCTGTCCAGGGTATAGGGAATTGTTTTGTATTTCTCCATCAGCTCGAGGACGATCTCGAAATCCTCGGATGAGATAACGTCCGAATGCGTCACAAGCTGATTGACCCGCTCGAATTCCTCCGGCGTGGCCTCGGCGCACACCCGGAGAAGCGGCATCGTGATATTCCCCTCCCGAAGGTCCTTGCCGACCTCCTTGCCCGTCCGGTTCTCCTCGCCCATATAGTCGAGCGCATCGTCCACGAGTTGGAAGGCATAGCCCACCTGGACGCCGAACTGGCTCAGGGCGTTAAGAATTGGCGTTGAGGCGTCGCCGAGAAGAGCGCCGACCCGGCAACTGGCCGCGATGAGAGCGGCCGTCTTTCGATAGATCACATCGAGATACTCTTCCTCGGTGATCCGCACGTTGTACATATTGACGAGCTGGAGCACCTCGCCCTCCGAGAGAAGGGTGCAGGTGTCGGACATGGTCTGGAGGATTTCGCTGCTGCCGTCCTTGGCCATCATCGAAAAACTCCGGGCGAAGAGAAAATCCCCAACCAGAACGCTCGCCTCGTTTCCCCATTTCGAGTTGGCGGACTCGCTTCCCCGCCGCACCTCGGCCTCGTCCACCACATCGTCGTGGAGGAGTGTGGCGGTGTGAATATATTCGACGACGACGCTCTGGGTGATGGCTCGCGGGCCTTCGTAGCCGCAGGCCCGGCTGGCGAGCAGGAGCAGCAGAGGGCGGACTCGCTTTCCGCCCGAGTTGCTGAGATGTCCGCTGACATCCGGAATCAAAACGACATCGGAGCGGAAATTGTCCTGAATCGCTTCTTCGACTTGTTCCATATCGGCGGAGAGGTTTTCGACAATTTCGGAAAACTTCATCGTTCCTCCGGAGGGCCGAAATGAGAAAGCGGAAAACTTACCTAATAACAGCGGAAACACACATAACAGGGCATTCTCGGAGGGCCGGGGGAGCCCTGTCAAGGCCGCCCCGGCTGAACACCACCCCGGGTGACTCGGGGGGCCATGTCCGATAGATTAACCACCCCCTGAGGCGGCATGGAGGAGGAACCGGGATGGGCCGGAAAATTCGAATCACGGCCGGGGCGGTCCGGATGGAGGCCGATCTGTTGGACGCGCCCACGGCGGACCTGCTCTGGGAGGGGCTCCCCACCGGGGGCCGGGCCAATATCTGGGGCGAGGAGATATATTTCGCCATCCCGCTCAACGCCCCCGCCGAGCCCGCCGCCCGCGAGGAAATGGCGGTGGGCGAAATCGCCTACTGGCCTCCGGGCAAGGCGTTTTGCATCTTTTTTGGAAGGACCCCGGCCAGCGTGGACGACGCCCCGCGCGCGGCGAGCGCGGTGAACCCCCTCGGGCGGCTCACCGGGGACGCAGGCGCGTTTCCGGGCGTCCCGGGCGGCACGGAAGTCCTTATCGAGAGGGCCGAATGACCCCGGACAAATCCTCTGCCGAGGGCAGCGCCGAAGGCAGGGCCGGCTGCGTAATTCTCCATTACAACGAAATCGGTCTGAAGGGGAAAAACCGCCCGCATTTCATCCGCCTGCTCGCCCGGCGGGTCGAGATGGCCGCCCAGCCCCACCGATCCGGCCGGCTCACCCGCCTCTCCGGGCGCTTCCTCCTCGACATGAAGCCCGAAACCGACTGGGAGGGCCTGCGCGGGGCGCTGGGCCGCGTATTCGGGCTCGCCTACTTCGCCCGCGCCCGGAAATTCCCCCTCGACCTGGGGGCCGTCGCCGAGGGCGTACTCGAGATGATCGCCCCGATGGAAATTTCGAGCTTCGCGGTGCGCACCCGGCGGGAGCACAAGGGCATACCCGCCAGCTCGAAAGAGTGGGACCCGGCCATCGGCGCGCGCATCCAGGCCCGCCGCCACCTGCCCGTCAACCTGACCGCGCCCGGCACGACGATCCACATCGAAGCCCTCAAGAACCAGGCCGTCGCCTACGCCGAAAAAATCCCCGGCCCCGGCGGACTGCCCATCGGCGCGAGCGGCCGGGTCGCCGCCATGCTCTCGGGCGGAATCGACTCGCCCGTCGCCGCCCGGCGGATGATGAAGCGCGGCTGCGAGGTCGTCTTCGTCCACTTTCACGGCGCGCCCTACCTGAGCCGGGTCTCGGCCGAAAAGGCCGGCGACCTCGCCGAGATCCTGGACGGCTACCAACTCGGCAGCCGCCTCTACCTCATCCCCTTCGGGTCGCTTCAAAAAGACATCGTGCTCACCGCCCCGGCGGCGGACCGCGTCGTCCTCTACCGCCGGTTCATGGTACGGATCACCGAGCGCATCGCGGCCCTCGAGGGCGCGCTGGCCATCGTCACCGGCGATAGCCTGGCCCAGGTCGCCAGCCAGTCCCTCTCGAACATGGCCGCCGTCGAGGAGGCCGCGACGATCCCCATCCTCCGGCCCCTCGTCGGAATGGACAAAGAGGAAATTATCGCAGAGGCCCGCGCTCTCGGTAGCTTCGAGATTTCAATCGAGCCCGATCAGGATTGCTGCTCGCTTTTTGTGCCCAAGCACCCCGCCACGAAATCGAAGGCCGTCTTCCTTCGCCGCGCCGAAGCCCAAATGCCCGCCGATGAGATGATCGACCGCGCCCTCGCCGATAGCGAGGTCCTCGAAATCAGCGCCGGCAAGCGGCCCGTGAGCAAGCCGTTTTTGGAGGTGCATCCATTTCCGGTTAAATGAAGAGGCAGGATCCTAAACCCGCCGCCTCATAATAAAAACCCCCGGACCTTTCAGCCCGGGGGTTTTTATTAGCGCTTTCGGGCAGCCACTTCTTTGCAACCCCTTTTGAGACCTTCTATTTCTTGGTCACATGCTGATAAGCTTTCTTGAAGTGTTTGACCGCTTTATCGTAGCGGACCTTATTCATCTCCGACATGCCCTTGGCGTATTCCTTCTCGGCCTTGGCGATGTTCTTGGCGCTGGTCTCGCCCTGGGCGAAGGCGTCATCGATCGTCTTTCGGACCGCGTCGCGGATGACGGCCGCCGCTATCTCGTCCACCGATTTTTTCTGGAGGAAAGAAAGGATCATCGAACTGATGGTCGCATCGCGCTCGGCGATGGTCTGGTTTGCCGCCGTCAGGTCAGCCGTTAGAGTGGAAATTTCAGCGTTTTTATCCTGAATGGTCTGGTTCGCCGCCGCCAGGTCCGAAGCCAGCGATGTGATTTGACCCGCCTGGGATGTAATAGTCGCGTTCGTGGCGGTCAGATCGGACTGAAGCTGGGCGTTCTGGCCGCTTGAGGCCGTGAGGTCGGCCTGACACTGGGTCAGGTCCCCCTGGAGCGACGCGATCTGGGCGCTTTCCGCGGCGCGGGCCACCGGAGTTTCGAACACATCGGCCGCGCCGATGGCGGAACCGCTGGAAGCTCCGCTATTGTAGGCTCCGACGCCAACCAGGCCGCCGCTGACGGATACGGAATTGCCGAACCTGTCCGACGCCTGGGCGTAGTCAGCCGTGAGTTTGGCCGCTTCACTCCAGCCAGAAGCACCCCGCTCGAACACATAGGCCGCGCCGGTTGAGAGATTAAAGCCCGCCCCTGCTGCGACGGTATCGCCGTCAACTGAAACCGAAGAGCCCAGTTGATCGTATAATTCGGCGTCGCTCGCCGTGAGCTTGGCCGTTTCACTCCAGCCCTAGGCCCCCTTCTCGAACACACAGGCCGCGCCAGTGTTGGTGTCGGCGCCATCATTTCCTTGGGCCCCGACGGCGATGGTGGGGCCATCGATGGAAACGGATAGGCCGAAGAAATCATTGTTCGCGCCGTCGCTCGCCGTGAGTTTGGCCGCCTCACTCCAGCCCGAGGCCCCCTTCTCGAACACATAGGCCGCGCCATAGGCCAGGTATTGGCTTGGATTACCATCCTCCTCGGAAGCCCCGACGACGATAGTGTCGCCGTCGACGGAAACGGATATACCGAAATTGTCAGACTGCTCCCCGCCGCTGTCCGGTTTGAGCTTTGCCGTTTGGCTCCAGCCCAAGGCCCCTTTGTCATATACATAAACTGCGCCGGTTCTATCACCGTCAAAGAAGTTCTCGTTTAAGATGCTGGCCACGATGGTGCCGCCGCTGACGGATACGGAATGACCGAAGACCTGATACGCGGTATTGAGGTCCGTTACGAACTTGGCCGTTTGGGTCCAGGGCGAGCCCGGGGCCATCCGCTCGAAAACATAAACCGCGCCGGAATTGAATGCGTTATCGTCGTCCCACTTGGACCCGACGGCCATGATGTTGCCGTCGACGGAAACGGAAACGCCGAAGAGATCATCCGCCCCGGGGTCGCTCGCGGTGAGCTTGGCGATCTGGTTGTAGGGTTCGGCGGCCCGCGCGGTCGCCGGATGAAGCATCGGCGCCGCGGCGACGGCTGCACCTAACAGATAAGCGGCAATTTTTTTCATCTCGTAGGCTCCCCCCCGAGAAGAAGCCGGAAATCTACACCCGGCCCGGCGAATACAAATCTATGACATGATTTTGAGCAACTTATTTATGTTAGCTAATAATATAACACTTTCGTAAATTTTTGCGTTAATTTTTTATCAAATTGAATTTATAGGTTTTATGTCGGTCAAACCCAACCGAAAGGACCGGCGGCACAAAAAAAAGCCGCCCCCAATTCCCCGAAGGCGGCTTTTTGTCTGTTTCTTTTGGGCGAAACCCTAGAGCGTCGCCCCCCCTGGCCCCCTCACCCGGCGACGTGGATCTCGCGGATGGGGTATTGCTGGGGGTTTTCGATGCCCTCTCGGTGGACGATGCAGCAGTCCCCGGGCCAGACGCCACGGGTCTCGTCGTGGTCCGAGGGCCAACCGACGACGTTGATGCACTGGTTTTTCTCGAAGATGAAATCGGGGTCGGTGATCCGGTCGCCGTCGCCGCGCACGTCGGGGCGCGCGTTCCGGTTCGACCAGCCGCAGATGCTGGTCTTGGCCATGTAACCCGCGTCCTGAATCGTGTCGGGGCAGAGCCGGGTGAGGTCCCCCGTCCGGACGCCCGGCCTGATCGCGGCGGCGATGACGTCGCTCGTCTTGACGGCGAGGCGGAACATCTCCTCGTACTCGGGCGTCGGGTCGCCCACGAAAAAAGTTCCCCAGATCTTCCCCGAATAGCCGGCCGTTCCCACCGCCACCTCGGTCATGACGGCATCGCCCGCCCGGATCGGCGTTGTGAGCGGGTAGTAGTGCGGATAGTTCATGTCGGGATCGCTCATCGGGGTGCGCCCGACGTGGCCCAGGCAGACACGCCCGCCCATGTCCACCGAGGCTCGGACCAGGTCGTTGTAGAGATCGCAGGGGCGCACGCCCGGCCGCACGGCGCGGACCATCACCTCGTAGGCGGCGTCGGTCATGGCCGCGACCCGCCGCATCAGGGCGATTTCCTCGTCGCTCTTGATCAGGCGCAACTCCTCGTACCACGAGGTGAGGACCTCGAATTCCGCCCCGGGGAGCGCCCCGGTGATCGTCTCGTGGGCCTCGTGGGGGAGGTGAATGCCGAGCCAGGCGGACTCGCCCATGATGCCGATCCGCCGGTTTTCGAGGCCGAGCTCCTTGAGGCGCTCCGCCACGCGGCGGGGGGCATGGGTCATCCCGCCGGCCTCGAAGAAGGTTCCGCCCGCGCGGACATCGCGGATGGGCGACATCGCCTTCGTATTTTTGACGTGGTTTTTGTACATGATGAACATCGTCGGCTCCCCCTCCAGGGGGAAGACGATGAACGTCTGGCCGGCGGAGGCGACGCTCGCGAGGTAGACGATGTTCGTCTGGCCCGGGTCCATGTTCATCGATCGGCTGACGCCGTAGACCACCAGGGCGCCGAGACCCTTTTTCTCCATCGCCGCCCGGATGTTGGCGTAGCGGCGCTCGTATTCCTCCCCGGAGAACCAGGGCCAGAAATAATTCGGGCACTCCATGGCAGCGCCCTCCCCCCGGGCCGCGGGAGCGGCGATCGAATCCCGGCGGCGGCCGCGCCGGGGAATCGCCGGCCAGCCCTAGAGCGTGACCCGCCTAGGGCGCCGCTTGGGCCGGTCCACCGGGAAGGTGACGCCGCTGGCGTTGACGCCCATGTTGATCATCAGCTTGGCGAGTTCGATCGAGGCGCCGTATCCCTCCATGACCGGCACGTCCCAGCCGCGCTCCTTGAGACCTTCCTCGACGAAGGGCTTGAGCCAGAAACAGCCCGAGCAGCCGAAGGTGATGACCTCGGCGCCGTCCTCCTCGAGGGCCGATTCGGCCTCGGCGATGGCGCGCTGGACGGCCTCTGAGGGCTCGCCGCGCAGCGCCTTTTCTTTTTCTTCGTGGAGCGACTCCTCGCCATCGAATCCGGGCCGGGGGTGATAGTAGCCGAAATTCCGGATCGAGGCGCAGCGGTGCTCGAGCCTGTGCTGGAAGACGAGGTTCCGGTAGTACATGTTATGCGTCTCGGCGAAGTCGATGACGCTGAACTTGTTTCCCAACATGGTGGCGAGGTACATCTGCGAAAAAGCGTTGGCGGTGACGACGACGCCGTATTTTCGCGAAATCTCGCGGCACTCGAAAAAGCCCGGCTCGCCTCCGCCGAGGAGGATGATGCCGTTGTACTTGCCGCTCTCGCAGGCCTCGCGGACGATGCCGAGCCGCCCCCCCGACACGAGCCCGAACTCCTCGCGGTTCTCGACCGCCCAGTCTCCGTAGGAGGCCAGCGTGCCCCGGTCGAACTCCCATTCCACATCACCGAGATGGTGCTTCACCATCTCGTAGTTCATCAGGCTCTCCTCTTTCGTCCTGCCCAGCTTGCGCTCGTAGTAGCGGCTGTCGTCCGGTACGTGGAAGGGTTGAACGAGCAAAAAGCGGTATCTTTTATTTCCATTTTCCATGACATCTCTCCCCTTTTTTGATGGCGATGATGGGTTTCCTCTTATTAGCTTAGCGTTAGCTTAGCGATTGGTCTGAAAAACCATACTATCCCGAATCCCCCGGCGGCGCATCCCGCCACGCCCTAAAAAACGCCCCCAGCCCGAGGGCGAAACCGGGCCAGAAAACCCACCATGGATAGGGCCCCGGCATCTCCCAGCGCATGGCCGCGGGCCCCCACCAGAGATAGCTGGCGATGATGACGAGCCCCGAGAGGACGACGGCCGACCACCCCCCCGCGCCGAGCCGGAAGACCCCTCCCCCGCCTGTGCGATACGCCACCGCCGCTCCGCAGCCGATGAGCCCGGCCGAGACCACCACCGGCGACCACACGGGCCCCACCCAGACGATGGGGATTAGAAAGAGAACATCGAGCGTGAACACCGAGGGCGGCCAGCCGAGAACGGCCCAGAGCCAGATATAGTAGAAAATGTCCCAGATTCCGAAGGCGGCCATGAAGTAACCGAAGCGGACCCAGGGGCGGGTGTCCGCCAGCCAGGCCGCCGCCGCGAGCATGATCATCGTCGCCGCCTCGCGGGCGACCTCGACCCCGAGGATAGACTCGAGCATCTCGGGTTTGAGCGGGAAGGCGAACCCTCCGGGGTAGAAAATCCGCCGCAGGTAAACAACGACGGCCGCCTCCACAAACGCGAAGGCGGCCGCCCACACAAACAAGACTACGAGTTTTTTTTGAATCTCCCGCCGCGCGCGCTCCGCTCCCGCCGCCATCGCATGGCCCGCCATATCATGGCCCGCCACGGAGTGGCCCTCCGCAGGATGGCCGCCGCGCCTAGAACTCCCGGAGCCTGCTCACCGCCTCCGGGGGCAGTACCTCGCCGCAGGCCGCGTTCTGGGTGGATTGCTCGGGGGTGCGGATTCCCGGGATAACGCAGGTCACGTCTGTGTTCGAGACGCAGAAGCGAATCGCCGCCTCGGCGGGGCTGATGTTGAGTTGGCCCGCCACGTCCCGGAGCCGGTTCAGCTTGTCCTGGAATTTCTTGATGTTCTCGGGCGAGAGCATTTTCTTCCGGCGATCGCCCTCGGCGAACTCGAAAGTTTCGTCGATGCGGCCCGAGAGAAAACCCCGCTTGAGCGGAACGCGCGAGATGACGCCCATGCCCGCCTCTTTCGCGCGGGCGAACGAAGCCGCCGGGCTCTGCCCGAGGATATTGTACTCCATCTGCATGACCGAGGGCCGGCTCTGCTCGACGGCGTAGTCGCACTCATCGTCGGTGTTGACCGAGACGCCCCAGTTCTTGATCTTACCGTCGTCCTTGGCCTTTTCGAGAACGGCGTAGCTGTCCTCGGCCTGCATGTTGTCGAGAACCGGGTTGTGAAGCAGATAAAGATCGATGGCCTCAACCTCGAGGCGCTTCAGGCTATTCTCAAGGGCGTTCGCGATGTACTCGGGTGTGAAGTCGCGGTTGCCCGTAGCCATGTTGTTGCCGCCCTTGGTGAAGATGATGATATTGTGGCGGTCGGATCGCTCCTTGAGAAACTTGCCGATGACGTTCTCGCTCAGCCCCGCGCCATAGGCGTCCGAGGTGTCGATGAAATTCATGCCGCCGTCGATGGCCGCATGTAGGGCCCTGTTGCTCTCGTTGTCGTCCACGGGGCCGAAAGCGCCGCCGATGGTCATCGCGCCGAAGCCGACGACTGTCACCTCAAGTCCCGTGTTTCCGAGGATGCGTTTTTCCATGTCAAAAGTCTCCTGTCTTGAAGAATGAAAGGTTCCTGCAGATGCGCTCGGGCCGCCGGGGACCAGCCGCCGGAGAAGATTTTCTCGGGTACGGGAAATCATATCCGCCCCGGAGGAATCGGGCAATCGCGTACCGCGCACGACTCCGCCTTCGTGGCCAAGGGCGGGACCGGCGTGCGATAATGCGAAGAGTATTTCCGGCAGTGCTCCTCATCGCCGACAGGTGGCCGATTGCTCGAATCCCTGCATCCCAACTATATCGCGCTCATCTCGGCCTTCTTCACAGCCTCGGCCCAGACCCTGTTAGGCAAATCCATCAGCCAACTCAGTCCGGCGGCGGCTTCCCTCGTGGCCAACGTGGTGATCACCATCATCGCCGCAGCCTTCTACCTCGCCGGGGGCAGGGTGGAAGCGTGGCCCCCCTACGCAATCGCCCTGTTCGCCGTTTCCGGCGCCATCGCCAACTTCGCCGCCCGCTACCTGATGTACCTGGCGATTCACTTAATCGGGCTATCGCGCACCCAGGTGCTGTTTCAGTTCTCTCCGCTTTGGTCCTCGATGGTGGCAATCACCTTCCTGGGCGAGCGGCCCACCATCGAGGTCGTCATCGGGACGGCGTTCATCGTGGGCGGGGCGACACTCATCATGGCCGAGCGCGGCGGAGAGGACCCAAAAAAACGGTTCGTTTACTACCTTCTCCCTATCCTGGCGGCCCTGGTCATGGCGGCGGCGCCCTCGATGCGCAAGCACGCCTACAGCATGATTCCCTCGGCCACCTTCGGCCTGACCGTCGCCTGTTTCGTTGCCTCGTTTCTTCAGGCCGCGCTTCTACCTGTCACCGAGCGAAAGACCGGAATCAAGGCCGAGCTTCGGCCCGTCCTAATCGCCGTCGCCGGAGGAGTCATGAACGCCTTCGCGGCGATGACTTTCTGGTTTTCGCTCCGTCTCGGCGATGTGGTCGAGGTGGTGCCTATCCGGCGGATATCGGTTCTGCTGGTGGTTCTTTTCTCGTGGCTCTTCATGGGCAAGCTAGACACGATCACCTGGCGGGTCGTCGCGGGGGCCGTCATCACCCTCGCCGGCGGGCTGGCCATCATCTGGGGCGGATAACCTCGCCTGTCCGCCGGGCCAGCCCTCCGGGCGAAGGGGAGTTTCCCCGGCGGCTAGGCCAGCAGCTAAGCTGGAGGCTCGTTGAAGCTGATGAACACCATGTCGGCCGCCTCGTCGCGGTTCGGAATCAGGGCCTGATACTCCGGAGAGTCATACCAGGCCTTCGCAGCGACCTGATCGGGGAACTTGATGACCACCGCCTGTTGTGGGAGTGCACGCCGTGGAAGACATCGGCCACCTTCCCCCGGAGGATGAACTCGCCCCCGTGAGCCGCGACCGTGGGCTGAGCGCCCCCTCCATACGCCTTGAACTTTTCAGGGTCTTTCACATCGACATGGACAACGACAAATGCGCTCACTCTTATCTCCTTTGATGATTAGGGCGAATCCGGGGACACCCTCCAGGGAATAACAAACAGCTGGTGGAGCCCGGAAACGCCCGGTTAAAGCGAATTCGGAACAAGCCCGTGGCGCCCGGAAACGCCGATTGTATTTTGCGGGGTGCAATCACCGTAAACCGGGACTAAAATAGATGATCGAGCGGATAACAAAAAGACGCGATCTTCCACGAGGGAAACACCATGAAACCGACAATGGGCCTCATCGCTGGCGCGGCGGCGCTTCTGACCGCCCTGTCCCCGGCCGTTCCGGCAGCCGCCTTCAAAAAAGCCGCCCTGGCGCGCCTCAAGAAGACCAAGAAATGCCCGAACTGCGATCTGAGCGGAATCAAGGTCCGCCGAAAAGGGATGTCGCTTTACAAGGCCGACCTCAAGGGGGCCAACCTCGAGGGCGCCGACCTACAGGGAGTGATCATCTGGCGCGCCAACCTCGAGGGAGCCAATCTGAAAAAAGCGCTCCTGCTCGAGACCAATCTGCGCTTTGCGAACATGAAGGGCGCCAACCTCGAGGAGGCCGACCTGCGCCGCGCCAACCTGCAATTCATCGACCTTGGGAAAGCGAATCTCTACGACGCCAACCTCGGGCGCGCCATGATGCAGGGAACCAAGCTCCAGGGCGCCAACCTCAAATACGCCAACTTAAAGCGGGCGGTGTTTAAGGGATAGGTGAAATTCAAGGGCGCCATCCTCGATCTCGCCCGCTGGACCAACGGCAGGAAATGCAAAAAAGGCTCCCTCGGCAAGTGCAAGCGCTAGCCGGGCCACCGGGAAAATAGTTAATCGATAAAGAGGAAAGTGCGCGGCGCCTTCAGGCGTCCACCTCGATCGTCCCGGCGGGGCCGTCAATGACCTCGCCGATGATCCTCGCCGCCGGGACGCCCGCCGCGTGCATCTCCTGAACCACCCTCAGCGCTTTCGAGGCCTCGACCGCGACGAGAAGACCGCCCGAGGTCTGGGCGTCGTTCAGGATGGCGGCCATCTCTCGGCTGACGCCGGCCGAGGGCTCGACGAAACCTTTCGTCCACTCGCGGTTGCGCTCGCCGCCGCCGGCGGTACCCACCATCGCGTGGGGCAGCAAATCATCAAACTGGGGAACATCCGTGAAGCGCACGCGCGCGCGCGCGCCGCTCGCCTCCATGACGTTGTGCAGGTGACCGAGAAGGCCAAAGCCCGTGATATCGGTCGCGGCGTGGGCCCCCGACCGCGTCATGATCTCGCCGGCTGTGTTGTTGAGCGCGCACATCGAGGCGACCGCCTCCTTGAAAACCCCGTCCTTGAGCTTGCCGCTGTGACCGAAAATACTACGCGCCGCCTGGACGATGGGGTTCACCGCCTTGGTGACGTTGGTGACGATTCCGGTGCCGACTTTCTTAGTGAGGATGAGCTTGTCGCCCGCCCTCGCGCCCCGGTTGGTGATCATCCGGCGGGGATCGACCGTGCCCGTGACGGCGATGCCGTACTTGGGCTCGGGGTCGTCCACGCTGTGGCCGCCGACGATGACGGCCCCGGCCTCGCGGACGACATCCGCGCCCCCGGCCATGACGCGCCCGAGAACATCGAGCCCCAACTCGCAGGGAAAGGCCACCAGATTGAGCGCGGTGACGGGCCGGGCCCCCATCGTGAAGCAGTCGCTCAAGGCGTTCGCCGCCGCGATGCGCCCGAAGTCGTAGGGGTCGTCGACGATGGGCGTGAAAAAATCCACCGTCTGGACAAGGGCCAGATCCTCGCGGAGCTTGTAGACGCCCGTATCGTCGCCCGCGTTGGTGCCGTAGAGCAGGTTCGGATCGCTGAACGGCTCGAAACCGTTCAGCGCTTCCCGCAGGTCCTCCGGACCCAGTTTCGAGCCTCAGCCGCCCGCCTTGACCAGGCTGGTGAGCAAGATTTTTTTATCGGATGCCGCCGCCACTTTTTTCTCCCTTACCGCTCCCCGGAGGAAGCCTTGAGCGCGAAACTCCCAACGGGGAGCGCGGAACTCCCAACGGGCTTATATCACGGATAGGCAAAACCCATAAAGAAGGGAGAAAATGCTCCGGCAAGCTTGAACCTCGGGCGGCGCGGGTTCATATTGGGGGCCTTATTAAAAAAACGTTGCCCGCCACACCGGGTGCCGGTTTCGGCGCGGGGGCGAATTTCGACATTGAACTGAATAGAGGGATACCGAGATGAAAGTAGTCATATCCGACGATTATCAGGACTGCATCCGGGGCCTCGATTGCTTCTCGAAAATGGCCGCGCACGATGTCGTCATCCACAACGACACCGTGAAGACGGTGGACGCCATCGCCGAGCGTTACAAGGACGCAGAGGCCCTCGTCCTCATCCGGGAGAGAACGCCCATCACCGACGAACTCCTCGAAAAACTCCCCAACCTCAAGCTCATCAGCCAGACCGCCCGAGGGGTGAACCACATCCCCCTTGAGGCCTGCACCCGGCGCGGCATCGTAGTCGCCGCCGGGGGCGGGAACAAAAACGTCACCGCCGAGCTCTGCTGGGGGCTGATTCTCGCCGCCTCGCGGAACATTCCCCTTGAAGTGCAGAACATGAAAGAGGGCCGCTGGCAGACCACCCTCGGCTCCCGCCTCACGGGCAAGACGCTGGGGGTCTACGCCTACGGCGGGATCGGCAACATCGTCGCCAAGGTCGGCGCCGCCTTCGGGATGAATATCCAGGCCTGGGGCCGCGAGGGCAGCCGGGAGCGCGCCGAGGCCGACGGCTTCGAGATGGCGGCGAACCGCGAGGCGTTCTTCGAGGGGGCCGATGTCGTGAGCATCCACATCCCCCTCAAGCCCGACGCGCGGGGGATCATCACCTCGGAGGACCTGGGCCGCATGAAGCCCACCGCCCTTTTCGTCAACACGAGCCGGGCCGGCCTCGTCGAGGAGGGCGCGCTTGAGGCCGCCCTCAGGGCCGGGCGCCCGGGCCGCGCGGCGGTGGATGTATACGAGGACGAGCCCGTCCTCGGGGGCAACCACCCCCTGCTCGAGCTGGATAACTGCCTCTGCTCGCCCCACCTCGGCTACGTCTCGATGGATTCATTCGAGGAATACATCGGCGGCGCCTTCGACCGGGTCGTGGCCTTTGCCGAGGGAAACCCGATCGACGTCATTAATCCCGAAGTTTTGAAATAAACGGAGAAATTCCCTTGGACTTTGCTTTCAATGAAAAACAGGAATTGATGCGGCGGACGCTGGACGAGTTGCTGGCCCGGGTCTGTCCGCCCGAGTACGCGATGGCGTGCGACCAGAAGGGCGAGGCGCCGGTCGAGGCTTACGCCGCGATGGCGAAGGACGGCTGGATCGGCGTTTCCGTCCCCGAGGAATACGGCGGGATGTGCGGGGACGCGCTCGATCTGGCCATCGTGCTCGAGACGGCGGGAAGCCACTATCTCGACCTCGCCACCATGATCTTCCGGAACGTCTGCTACGGGTGCGAGGCGATCCTGATGAGCGGCACCGAGGCCCAGAAAAAAGAATTCGTCCCGGCGACGGCGAGCGGCGACGCCTTTTTCGCATTCAGCCTGACTGAGCCCGACGCGGGCTCGGACGCGGCGGCCATCATCACCCGCGCCGAACGCGAGGGAGACACTTTCCGCATCACCGGCACGAAAAACTTCACCTCCGGGTTGCCCATCGCGACGCATATCCTCGTCGCCGTGCGCACCGACAACTCGGGCGACAAACACGAGGGCATCACGAACTTCATCATTCCGGCGGCGCGCGAGGGCGTTTCTTGGAAAAAGCTCGGCCTTCTCGGCCACCGGGCGATGGGCACCTGCGAGGTGCACTACGACGGCGTCGAGGCCGGGGAGGACGAAGCGCTGGGCCCGATCGGTGGAGGCTGGCAGGGGCTGATGGACTACATCACCACCGAGCGGCTGTGCCTCTCGGCCGCGCGGACCGGGGCGGCTGGGGCGGCGCTCCGTCTTGCTCTCGACCACGCCAAGGAGCGAAAGCAGTTCGGCCGGCCCATCGGCAAGTTCCAGGCCGTGAGCCACATGCTGACCGAGATGCACACCCTCGTGGACACCGCGCGGCTTCAAGTCTACCGCTTCGCCTGGCTCGTCTCCGAGGGTAAGCAGGGCCGCATCGAGGCCGCGACGCTGAAACTTTTCGCGGGTGAGGCATATAAAAGAGTGTCCGACCTGGGCGTCCAGGTGATGGGCGCCTACGGCTACAGTAGCGAATTTGCGATGGAGCGTCACTACCGGGACGCCCGCCTCGCCACCATCGGAGCGGGCACGAGCGAGATCCAGCGGAACATCATCGCAAAGGCGCTCGGCCTCTAGCGTCCCTTAATTCTCACTCACTCATGGGTATCCACCTGCTTCTCGCGGGCCGGGTTCCTCGTTCACCCTCGGGCGGGGGAGCAACGGGATTTTCCGAAAGGCGCCTCGACCGCTTTTACGTCTCGGGTCAATGCCATGTTCACGAAATTCACTCATAATGCCGTAAGTGTCCGGGCGGATTGAAATCTCCGCGAAAATCGGATAATCAGTCATTCACCCGATCATATCGTCCGCGCCTGCGGGCGGTCTTTTTCATAAGGTGGAACACGATGCCACTGGACCCGGACGTACTGAAAAGAGAGTTTCCTGAATTCGAACTTACCGCCGAGCGGGGGAAAATTCGCGAGTTCGCGCTGGCGCTCGGCCTCGAGGACCCCGTTCATTTCGACCTCGGTGCGGCGCGCGCGGCGGGATTTGAGGATCTTCTCGCCCCCCCGACGTTCACGCGCCAGTTCTGGCACGAAGACGAAGAAAACGATCCGATGGTCCATCTGGGCTACGACCCCAAGCGGCGCCTCCACGGGGAGCAGGAGTTCGAATACCACAAACCCCTCGTCGCCGGAATGGCGCTGCACGGGCGTAACGTCATCGCCTCGACGCGCGAAAAGGAAGGCCGCCGGGGCGGAAAGATGACTTTCGCCGTGATCGAGACACGTTTTGTCGATGAAAACGGCGAACTCGTCCAGGTGGCCCGGCGCACACTGATCGAAACGGCCGCGCCGCCCAAAGAGGCCGAAAAGGAGTAACCCTGTTGCCCGAACGAATTTCCTACGCAAGCTGGGACGCCCTCGCCGAGGGCGCCGATCGCGAGACAACGACGGGGCCCCTCACCCGCACGGATTTTGTCCGCTTCGTGGGGGCGAACGGTGATTTCAACCCGAATCACCACGACGAGATTTATGCGATCAGGGCGGGATTCGACAAAATTTTCGCGCCGGGGATGCTTCAGGGCGGTTATCTGGCGCGGCTGATATCGGAGTGGGTGGGACCGGGCTCCCTGCGCACCCTCCGGATCCGTTTCTCGGCGATGGCCTGGCCGGGGGACATGGTGATCTGCCGGGCGAGAGTGGCCCGCCGTTTCGAGGAGGCGGGCGAGCGGCGCGTCGAAATCGAGGCAAAGGCTGTCAACCAACACGGCGACGCACTCATTAAAGGGAGCGCTATCGCCGCGCCTCTCTCCTGACCCCGCAGAAAGAGGGTTATATGCTCGAAGGCTACCGCATTCTCGACCTGGGACAGGTCATCGCCGGGGCAATCGGCGGGATGGCGCTCGCCGACATGGGCGCCGAGGTCATCAAGGTGGAACCCCCGCGCGGGGATCTCGGGCGAAATCCGGGTATCGCCGGTATCGGCGATGTCTCCAGCATATATCTGACTTTCAACCGGGGAAAGAAAAGCATCGTCCTCGACCTGAAAACCGATGACGGGAAAAAAGTATTGCTCGACCTCGTTGCCGCGTCGGACGCCGTATTAGCGAACTTCCGGCCGGGCACGATGGATCGCCTCGGCCTGGGTTTCGATGTCTTGCGGGAACGCAACCCCGAAATCGTTTTCGTCGATTCGAGCGGATACGGCGACACGGGGCCATGGCGCGACCGGCCCGCGTTCGATCTGGTCGAGGTGGCGATCAGCGGTCACATGTCCATCACGGGCGAGCCGGGGCGGCCCCCCGCGCGGCCCGGCACTCCCTCGGCCGATATATCGACTGCGCTCTATTGCGCCCTCGCGTGCATGGCGGGGCTCCTCGGAAAAGCCAAGGGCAAAGGCGCGCAGCATATGGAAGTGCCGATGTTCGATGTCCAGCTCGCCATGCTCGGCTACATCTCGACGATGTACCTCAACAAGGGAGACCTCCCCGGGCCGCAGGGCAGCGCACACGAGTACATGGTCCCCTATCAGGCGTTCCCGACAGGCACCGGCCATATTGTTCTCTCTCCGAGGGAGGATCGCTTCTACAAGAAAATGTGCGTGGCGATGGGAATCCCGGAGCTGGGCGATGACCCGCGTTTTCTAACGAACGAGCTTCGCTTTAAAAATCAGACCGAGTTGCTGCCGGTGATGGAAAAAATACTGCTCGAAAAGTCCGCCGAGGAGTGGCTGGCCATTTTCGAGGAGGGGGGCGTTCCCGCCGCGCCGGTGAACAAGCTCGACCGCGCCCTTGAAAACGATCAGGTCCGGGCGCGCGAACTGATCCGCGAGTACGAATACCCGGGCTCGGGCACCGTGCGCGTCGTCGGAAACCCGATCCGCGACCTCACGGTTCCGCGAAACCCGGACCCCGGGCCGGCGCCCTTCCTGGGCGAAAACACCGAGGAAATATTAAGAAACACTCTCGGCTACGGAGAAGAGCGGATTCGCTCTCTCATGGAATCGGGGGCTGTCCGGGGCCCCTCGAATTAGGCCTGCCCGCAGGCGCGGCCGCGTTCCCTCCCTGAAATCGTTCGGCTCCCCGCAACGCCATCGCTCGGAGATGGGTCCGCTGGAAATCCCCGAAATCATCGATCGCCAATTCGGGCGGGCATGATTCAGGGTGAAAAAAAGTTGCTCAAAGTAAAGGACGCGCTGCGGGCCGTTATTTGGTTTGATTGGAGCCCGTCGAGAGATTTTATTGGGGGCTTCTCATGAACTCCGGGATCGAAAAAACGCAGTTCATCGCGGCTCCCGAACTCCGCCTTCGTTGTCCTGATCGACGCCCCTTCGCACTCGGACGTTCTCCTTGAGCCGGTGGATATCAGCCTGGGCGGCTTCAGGGTCACGCTCCACGATGAACCCAAGGTGGGCGAAGTCATCATCTGCTCCATCGACATCCTGAACAAGGTGTTCGAGGGCTGCTCGATGACGGTGGCCCGCGTCGAGGAAAACGACGGGGACCCTCCTTCCTGGACGACCGGCATGTCGATCAAAATTCCCGATAATCTTCGAGCGGAATTTGAAGCTACATTGAAGATGGCGTTTCCCGATGCGGAGCGAGGGGGGCAGTTGGTCTAACGCCTCCGCATCGTCCGGCGGCGGCACGCAAACCCGCGTTTCATCTCCAGGCCCGGCGATATTATCCCACAGCCAAAAACCACCACGCTGTAAGTTTGTAAAATAACCGCCGGGTCCCGCATGAACCCGGATTCCCCGATCGATAGACCGGACATTGAGCGATTCCTGCTCATGGGGCTTTTCTCTTTTAGCCCGCTAAATTCTCATATCCCTCTGGATGTTCAAATAATAATAATTCCCATCCCGCCCTTTTACGGCTGGACTTCGGGAAGAAACCGTCTCCGGGATAAAAAAGTCTTGCGGAAGAGTTGGGTTAACGATAGCATCAAATACCATACCAAGCGGTCTTATTGTGCTATTTGTAGCTTGTCATCCCTGACACAGTGAAGGGCAAGGGGGACTATACGCATGGGGCCCATCCGAAAAATCGTCCTCATAGAGCCCAGAAGCGAGAGCCCGAACATCTACTCGGGGATCCATATCCCGCGCACCGGCGCGGTGCTCCTCGCGACACTTTTAAATCAGGCGGGCTACGAGACTAAAGTATTTTGCGAGGACATCGCCCCGGCCGACGAAGCGGAAATCCTTTCCGCCGACCTCATCGGCATCTCGGCCCTCACCAACACCGCCCGACCCGCCTACGAGTGGGCGGCGAAGTCCCGAGAACTCGGCATCCCCGTCGTCATGGGCGGAACCCACGCCACCTTCATGTCGGAGGAGGCGCTGGGCCACACCGATTTCGTCGTCAAGGGCGAGGGCGAGGCCCCTCTGCTCGAATTGCTCCCCGCCCTCGAAGGCCGGCGCGACTTCGCCGACATCCCCAACCTCTCCTATTGGTCCGGAGGGAGACACGGCCGGGGGGAAAAGATTCACAACCCCAACCGCCCCTTTGTCCCGGACCTCGACGCCTTCCCCATCCCGGACTTCGGGCTCGTCCACGGGTGGGACAAAAACTGCATCGCCTCGATCATGACCAGCCGGGGATGTCCTTACGACTGCACGTTTTGCTCGGTGACTGCCATGCTCGGCCGCGGCTACCGCTACACCAGCGAGGATCGCGTGATCGAGGAGATCAGGCGCTACCGGGAACACGACTACATTTTTTTCTGCGACGACAACTTCGCGGTGAACAAAAAACGGTCGAAAAACATCCTCCGCCGGAAGATCTCCGAGGGCCTCGGCACGGAATGGTCCGCGCAGGTCCGCGCCGAGATCACCGACGACGCCGAGTTGATCGCCCTCATGCGCGACTCAAACTGCTTCAACGTCTACATCGGCTTCGAGAGTTTCAATCCGAAAACCCTGGCGCTCTACAACAAGCGGATGGACGTTGACCGCATCCGGCGCTCGATGGACATTTTCCACAAGCACGGCGTCAAGGTGCACGGCATGTTCGTCCTGGGCTCGGACGCCGACGACGCCGAGAGCGTGCGCACAACCGTCCGGCTCGCCAAAAAACTCGACATCGACACCACCCAGTTCATGATCCTCACACCCATGCCCGGAACGGCCATGACCCGCGACCTCCACGCCGAGGGCCGGATCCGCACCCAGGACTGGGACTTCTTCGACGGCCACTACGTCACCTACGAGCCCCGCCGCATGACGCCCTACGAGCTTCAGCGGGAGACCGTCCGCGCCTTCCGCAAGTTCTACTCCCTTCCCCGCATCGCCTCGCGCCTCATTCGCGGGGACCGGTGGACCGCCTTGCTCCGCGCGGGCGCCCGCCAGTATCTCAAGATGTGGTACCGCCAGAACAAACACCATCTCGACCGGCTGCGCGAGGACATTCTCACCGAGGTGCGCCGGCTGACCGAAGCCGGACGAAAGAAGCGGCCGAAATACGTCGCCTTGCCCGAAGGGCTCCTGCCCAGCCACCTCGAGCGGTTTGTCCGGCGCTTTTTCCTCCGATTGGGAGCGAAGGTAATCTCGTTAAAGATAGAGGTGGAGGGCGAGATGGAAGACCTCGCCGGCCGGGCCGCCGAGGCCCTCTCCGGCCTCCGTCAGCGGGCAGACCTCATCATCGTCCCCGGAAGCGGCCCCTGGACCATCGCCATGGGCGATAAGCCTCTTATCGAAATTCCCCCCAAGCACTCGCTGCCGGCGCTCTTCTCGCTTCCCATCGAGGAGGACGGCACCCCGAACTATCTCGCCTTCACGCGCATCGGCATGGTCTTCACCAAAAAGGGGGCAAAGGTGAAGCGCGCCTTCGACGCCGCTCTCAGCGATATGGGAAGTATCGAACTGCCGCTGGCCTAGAGGCATCCAACCCGCCCCTACGGGGCGGCTGGGGCCAAGGGGCTGCAAGCGGTTTTGAGTCAGGTGGTGGTGGCGTATGAGAACAAGAGTGATCAACACATTCTGCGTACGTTTTGCCATTGCGGTCTTACTTGTTGCGCCGATACGCACCGCCGGCGCTGCCTCTCTCCCCAAAAAGATAACGAGCAGTGACGGCGCGCCGATGGTCCTGGTCCCTGCGGGGAAGTTCATCATGGGGTCGAACTCGGGCGATGACAGCGAAGAGCCGCGGCGCAAGGTCTATATCGACGGCTTCTATATCGACAAATACGAGTTGACGAACGCCAGATTCCGGGCGGCGGGAATGCGCACGAAAGAGAATTATGGCCCGAAATTCAACGGCTCAAAGCAACCCGTCGCGGGCGTGACATGGTTCCAGGCGCGGGACTACTGCGCCAAGGTTGGCAAGCGCCTTCCCTCCGAGGCCGAATGGGAAAAGGCCGCTCGGGGGACGGACGGTCGGAAGTACCCCTGGGGCGACTCATGGGAGCCGGACAAGGTCATCTGGAGAAAAAACAGCGGAGGAAAGCCCCACCCCGTGGGCCGGAGCTATAACACCAACGAGAGCCCCTACGGCGCCGTGGACATGGCGGGGAACGTCTGGGAATGGGGCCCAGGACGTCTACTCGCCGCACTATTACATCGATGCGCCCACGCGCAACCCCAAGGGGCCTAGCTCGGGCGACATGCGCATTTTTCGCGGTGGCGCCTGGTCCTACACATTCGCAACGGACTTCCGGGCCGCCAAACGGGGCAGGAGCATTCCAGAGACCCGGGTCTCCAGCAGGGGTTTTCGCTGCGCCAAGGACCTGAACTAACCTTTGCGGGTTTTTCGGATTAAAGACGCCCCCAGAATTCCACCATTTTCTTTCGGACGCCCGCGCCGGGCAAAAGGCCCCGGCCCGCGCCCATGTTGTCGAGAAGGTGCCTGGGCTTTCGCGTGGCGGGGATGACGCAGGTCGTCGCCGGGTTCGATAGAATGTACTTGAGGAAAAACTGACCCCAACTCTCCGCGCCGGTCTCGGCGAACCAGTCCGGAATTTTCATTCCCCTCACGGCGCGAAACAGATTGCCTTTCTCATAGGGCCGGTTCACCAGCGTCGCCACCCCCTTGTCGGCGCAAAAGGGCATGAACCGCTTTTCGGCCTCGCGCACGGCGATAGAAAAAGGAAACTGGACGAAATCGATCGGCTCGCGCTTAATCCATCCGGCCATTTCGCCGAACGCGCCGGTGCCGTAGTGGGTGATGCCGATGTAGCGGATTCTGCCCGCGTCCTTCCACTCGCGCAGGGTGCGGAGCTGGGTCCGCGTATCGACGAGGTTATGCACCTGCATCAGATCGATCTTTTTCGTGCGCAGGAGGCGCATCGATTCGTTCATCTGCCGTGCGCCCCGCCGCCGGCCGCTGGTCCAAACCTTGGTGGCGAGGAAGGCCTTATCGTGCAGGCCGAGATCCCTCAAAAAATCGCCGGTCACGCGCTCGGCCTCCCCGTACATGGGCGAGGAGTCGATCACCGTACCGCCCTCGCGGAAGAAAAGACGGGTCACCTCTCTTCTCGGGGCGAGCACCGCCGGGTCGGTTCCCACATCGAAGGTCCGCGACGTCCCCAGCCCGACGGCCGGAATTTTCTCCCCGCTTCGGGGAATTGCGCGCTTGAGCTGCGGGCCTGCGGCGTGGGCGAGCTCCTCGAGCCCCAGCCCGGCGGCGACCCCGGCCGCGGCGGCCAGCCTTAAAAACGCGCTCCGCGTGATTTTCGGCTCATTGGGTTTCGATCCGCTATCCATCGCCATCTCCTCAAGCCGTAAAACGCTCCCAGAGTTTGAGCATCTTCCTGCGCCCGGCGGCGTCGGGCAGGAGGCCTCGCCCCGCGCCCATGTTGTCGAGAAGGTGCTTGGGCTTTCGCGTGGCGGGAATGATGATCGTCACGGCGGGATGGGAGACGATGAATTTCAGGAAAAATTGACCCCAGCTCTCCGCGCCGAACTCGGCCAGCCACCCGGGCTTGCTCTTCCCCTTCACGGGCCGGAACAGGCGGCCCCGCTCATAGGGACGGTTCACCATGACCGCCACCCCTTTATCCGCGCAAAGGGGCAGCAGCCGCTCTTCGGCGTCCCTGGCCCTGATGTTGTAGCGAAGCTGAAGAAAGTCGAGCGGCTCTTTTTTAATGACGGCCTCGATATCTTCGTAGGCGGAGGGCCTGAAATGGGTGATTCCGATGTAGCGCACCCGCCCGGCGTCCCGCCATTTGCGCAGGGTTTTGAGATGGACATCGGTGTCCTTGAGATTGTGGACCTGCTCGAGCTCGATGGTCTTGCGGCGGAAGTGCCGCATGGATTCATTCAACTGGGCGATGCCGTTCTCGCGGCCCCAGGTGGAAATCTTGGTGGCGATGAAAGCCCTGTCGCCCGATCCCAGACCGGCCAGGATATCTCCCGTCAGCGCCTCGGACGCGCCGTAGGAGGGAGAAGTGTCGATCACCTTGCCCCCTTCCCTGAGAAATAGGCGGACCACCTCCTTGCGGGGGCGGACCATCGCCGGATCGCGTCCGACGTTGAAGGTGCGGGCCGTGCCGAGCCCCACCGCCGGAATTTTTTCCCCGCTTTTGGGGATCGTCCGCATGTGCTGCGGCCCTGCGGCGTGGGCGCTCTCCCCGAGCGCTAGCCCGGCGGCGACCCCTGCCCCAGTGGCGGCGGCGGCCAGCCTTAAAAACGCGCTCCTCGTGATTTTCGGTCCTTCCCGGAGATCCTTCGGCGTCATGTCGTCCTCCAAAAGAAAAAGGTAGCGTAATTCTAGCCGGACCCGGCCAGTTTTTCCTGTTTTTTCCCGAGCAGGAGTGCCACGCCCCCCCATATCGCGGCCAGCGGCACGCTCACGGCGGCGATGGCCGGGAGGCCCAGTCCGAGAGTGGATAGACCGGCGAAGGCCCACCCGCTCACGGCATCCCCGCCGCGATAGACCACGGTGTCGATGAAGTTTTTCGACTTGTATTTATCCTCGCGCCCGACCACTGTGAAAAGGACCTCGCGGGCCGGACGCGAGATGGCGAAGTTCAAGGCCCGTCGGATCGACTGAAAGGCGATGAGAACGGCGAGCACCGGCGAAAAGGCGAGAGCGAGAAAACCCGCCGCCACCACGGCGGGAAGGAACGCTGCGGCGGCCCCCACCCCGAAGCGGGCCATGAAGCGGCCGGTGACGAACCACTGCGTGAGCAGCGTCAGCAACCCGACGATGAGGTTGATCGACGCGAACACGCGCGTTCTCTCGGCGGGATCGTCAAAGGCCCCCGAGACGATGTGGGCCTGCTGAAAATATACGAAGGTCGAAGTCATGGTGAAAAAGAAGATATAGAGGCAAATGCCCATCAGGTAGGGAGAGCGAAAGACCCGGGCTGCTCCGGCAAGGATTCCGCCGCCGATGGCGCCTTCCCCGCCCGCGTCGCCGCTCGCCGCCTCGCCCGGGGCTACCCCCGGCGGCGCGCTCAACCGGCGAACGCACTGGACGGCGAGTTCCAGGAAAACCGCCGAAATGGGAAGAAGATTCATCGGCCCGAGCGGCACGGCCAGAGCGGCCGAGATCGCCGGACCCAGGAGGGCGCCCGCCGTGCCCCCCGCCGCGATGAACCCGAAGAGGCGCTTTCCCTGCTCGTTCCCGAAGATATCGGCCATGAAACTCCAGAAGACCGATACGACGAAAAGATTATAGACACTCACCCAGATGAAAAACGCACGGGCGAGGAACACCCTTCCGGAGCCCGAGGGAATAGCGATGAACAGAATATAAAAGATCAATATGTTGGCGACGAAAAACCGGTAGACCGCCGGAACGAGCCGTCGGCGCGGGAACCTCGAAACGGCGGCGCCGAACGCCGGGACCGCCGCCAGCATGACAACAAATGTTCCGGTGAAGAGCCAGGGGAGATTTCGCACACCGCCCGCGACGCCCATCTCTTCGCGAAGCGGCCTCAGGATGTAGTAGCCGCAGAGAAGGCAAAAGAAATAGGCGAACGAGAACAGAAGCGCGCGAATCTCATCTTCGCGCACGTTTACTGCTCGCCCGAGTTTTTCCTCAAGGCGCTTTTTCAGTGTAGCCATTTATGGACCCAGATAATTTCGGATAATGAGGCGGCAAGGCGATACCGGATTCTAACCAATTACGGCGGAGCGACAAACCGCCGGATTTTTTCGGAAAACCCCCGAAATTTTCAAATCATCAACTCTCGAGGGCGGACACCTCACGACCCATCAGGGAGACCCATCAAGACAGTCCATCAGGTCATATAGAACCCGCCGTTGATGACAAGCGTCTGGCCCGTGATGAAACCGCAGCGGACGAAGGTCAGGACGGTCTCGGCCACCTCGTCCACATGGCCAAAACGCGGCACGGGGGTGTAGGGCTCTTTTATCTTCAAATCGTTTGCGATCATATCGGTGGCAATCGAAGCCGGCGCGACGGAGTTCACCGTAATTCCCTCTTTCGCGTAAAAACTAGCGTAGGAGTGCGTCATGCCGTTCATCCCCGCCTTGGAAGCGGAATAGTGCGGCCCGACGCGGCCGCCCGTGAAGGCGGCGTTGGACGAGATGTTCACAATACGCCCCCACCCGGCCCGCCGCATGCCGGGCAAAACGGCCTGGGTCATCAGGAAAGCCGACTTGAGATTGACCATCAGCGTCTCGTCCCAGATCGCCTCGGTCAACTCCTCGGGCGGGCGCATCGGCGCGATCCCGGCGTTGTTGACGAGGACGGAGATGGACCCCAGCTTCTCACTCGCCTCGCCAACCAGGGCTTCCACCTGCTCGGAGCGGGAAACATCCGCGCGGATGGGGATCGCCCTTCCTCCCGCCTCCTCGATGAGCCGGCAGGTCTCCTCGGCCTCTTTTTCGCGCTGGACGTAGTTCACCGCCACCGAGCAGCCCTCCTTGCCGAGGATGATCGCACATGCGCGCCCGATCCCCCGACTCGCGCCGGTCACCAGACAGGTTTTTCCCTTCACCTCGAAATCCATGAATAATTCCTCCCCAACGAAATGGTTAAGATATCTGTAGGTGTACCATCTCCGGCGTCACTTCCGCAGCAGGGCGTGCGGCATGACCGCATCAAGCGGTGCCCGGTGATATCTCCGGGACAGTCCTCGGCCGGCAGCGACCCGGGGCCTGCGGCCCCTGGCCTCTTCCTTCGTATCTAATCGTAATATATGCCTTTATAAATTAACGCTTCTTTTCACGTCCCCCCTTTCATTTCGTCTTTCATTCGTTATACTTCGCTTAACATTCGCTTTCCGATCCGTGAGGTTGTTTCGGGAGGGAGAACCATGCTGGCAAAGACGCAATCGGCAGCTGTGCTGGGCGTGGACGCCTACCCGGTAGACGTCGAAGTGGATCTGGCCTCGGGCCTGCCCGCCTACGCCACCGTCGGATTGCCCGACGCGGCGGTCAAGGAGAGCAAGGAGCGCATCCGCGCGGCCATCGCCAACACCGGCTACCGGTATCCCCTCGGGAGGATCACGGTGAGCCTGTCGCCCGCCGACGTGCGCAAGGAGGGAAGCGCCTTCGATCTGCCCATCGCGCTCGCCCTGCTCCGGGCGACTAGCACGATCCGAGGGGAGGAGGTCGATGGCTCGCGGTACATGTTCCTGGGCGAGTTGGCGCTGGACGGCGCCCTCCGGCCCGTGCGCGGAGCGCTCAGCGTCGTCGTCCTCGCCAAGGAGCGGGGTCTCGGGGGCCTCGTGCTTCCGGCCGAGAATGCGCGCGAGGTGGCGGTTGTGGACGATCTGGCGGTCATCCCCGTCCACACCCTTCCCCAGGTGGTCGCCTTCATGAAGGGAGAGCTGACCATCGAGCCCGAACGTGGCGGGCGGGTGGAACTGGCCGCCGCCTCCGCGGTCGCGGGCGATTTCAGCTAAATCAAGGGCCAGCGCCACGCCAAGCGCGCCCTCGAGGTCGCCGCCGCGGGGGGACACAACCTCCTCATGCTCGGCCCTCCGGGAAGCGGCAAGAGCATGCTCGCCCGGAGGCTCCCGATCATCCTTCCCTCCCTCACCCTCGAGGAGTCCATCGAGACGAGCCAGGTCTGGAGCGTCCTCGGCAAGCTCGGCCCCGATCGCGCCCTCGTCACCAGGCGCCCCTTCCGCTCCCCCCATCACACCATCAGCGACGCCGGCATGGTGGGCGGGGGGACGATCACGTCGCCGGGGGAGGCCTCCCTCGCCCACAACGGTGTTCTTTTCCTCGACGAACTTCCCGGGTACAGGCGGAACGTGCTCGAGACCCTGCGCGGCCCGCTCGAGGACGGGCGCATCACCATCAGCCGGGCCTTGGCGAGCCTCTCGTTCCCGGCGCGGTTCATGCTCGCTGCCGCGATGAACCCCTGCATGTGCGGGTACTGGGGGTGGCCCGGGCCTGCGCCTGCTCGCCGGGCCAAATCGCCCGCTACCGCTCGCGCATCTCGGGGCCCCTGCTCGACCGGATCGACATTCACAACAACGTCCCGCGGGTGGAGTGGAAGGAGCTTTCGGGAGACGAAGCCGGGGAGAGATCGGCCGATATCCGCACGCGCATCGAGGCCGCCCGCGAAGGCCAGCGGGCGCGGCTCCGGGAATTTTCCGGTGTTTACTTGAACGCCCACATGAGTCCGGCGCTGATCAATCGCTTTTGTAGGACCGACACCGAGGGGAAAAAACTGCTTCAGGTGGCGGTCGAGCGGCTGGGGCCTATCACCGCGTACTGAAAGTCGCGCGGATAGTCGCCGATCTGGCGGGTGAAGACAAAATCGCCCCGGCGCACCTCGCCGAGGCGATTCAGTACAGACAGCTCGACAGGCCGGTAGGGGGGTAAAAAAAAGTCAACTGTTAAAATAGGATTGAAATCAAGGACCGTTGGATTATAAGACACCTGCTCATCTCTATTCAGCCCATATAATTCAGGTAAATCCACTCATTTAGCATGGACCGACGTGAGGGGGGCACGTCACTCCCCGGAGGGTTGTGTCCTCCCCCTCTCCCAGTTCCTCACCGTATCCTCATTAACTCCCAAAATTTTGGCCAACTCCACCTGCTTAAGCTCCTTCTCCAGCCGCAACTTCCTTTTTCCAGCCCAAAGTCTCATTTGGATGCCGGGAAATACGGAATGTCAGCTTCAACGCGAAATTTTATAACTTTGAACGGCATGAGTGAGATTTTGGTCTATGGCCGCCGCCGGGACGGCATCTTTCCGGGACGGCGCCCCACAGGGATGGCGCACCGCAAGAATGCCCTCCGCAGGAGCAATTCCCCGCTAGTCCATGACCTCGGGGTTGACCAGGTTGATCGGCCGCTCGCCGGCGAGGGCCTTCCGGATGTTGTCCGCCGACCGCCCCATGGCCTTCGCCGTGGTTTCCGCCGTCCTCGATCCGTTGTGGGGGGTGATGAGCACCTGTGGAATCGATCGGAGCAGATGATCCGCGGGCAGGGGCTCCGGGTCGGTCACGTCAAGCCCGGCCCCGGCGATCCGCCCCGCCCGGACGGCCTCGAGAAGATCTCCGGTGACGACGGCCTGCCCCCGGGCGAGGTTTATGATAATTACCTCTTTTTTCATCCACCCTATCGTCTCCGCGCGAGTGAACCCGCGCGTCTCGGGAGTAAGGGGCATCGCCAGGACGATAAAATCCGCCCGAGGGCACATCTTCTCGAACGATACAAACTCGATGGCGGCCTCCGGCACATAGGCCGGGTCGGGCGTTCGCGTGTTGACCAATATTTCGAGGCCGAAACCGTGCCCGATTTTAACCACGTTGCGACCGATGTCGCCCAGCCCGACCACTCCCATCGTCCGGCCGGTCAGCTGGATGGGCGGGGTCGCCTCCCAGCCCTCGGGGTCGTCTTTCATCCATGCGTGCCGCGCCAGATAGAGCATCAAGAATAAGGCGTGCTCGGCCAGGGCGCGGCCCCGCACTCCCGTCACGTTGCACACCCGGACCCCGAGCCGGGTGGCCGCCTCGACGTCGATGTTGTCGATGCCCGCGCCGGGCCGGGCCACCACCTTGAGGCCGGGCACGGCCTCCATCAACTCCGAAGGCACCGGCCGAAACGCGGTGAGAATCCCCTCGGCATCCCTGATCTCTTCCATGATATTTTCGAGTTCATAGCTCGCCGGTTGGACCACGTTATATTCCGGGCCCAGCCAGCCGGGCTTCACATTTTTCTGCCGCGGATCAATGACCAGAATCTTGTGCACGAGTGCGGGTCCTTTCGGGAAACGGGCCATCCGAGTTCATCAGATGGTTTTTCATGTCCTCGTACTTTTCGAGCATCTCGGGCGCCGTCTCGCAGAGCAGAGCGAAGGCGGGGTAGACGAAACCGCGCGCCTCGAGTACTTCATTGTAAAGCTGTTGTCCCTTGGGGCTCATCGCCATGGGTTCCTGCCTCCCTGTTGATACGTCCCGTCCCCCGGAGGGGCGGTATATGGGCGCCGTTATCCGTCAGATCGACATCAACTCGCCGCCGTCCACCGCGAAGGCCGCGCCGCTGATGAAACTGGCCCGCTCGCTCGCCAGAAATACGACCATCGCGGCGAATTCCTCGGGTTGGCCGAGCCGGCCCATCTTGATGTCCTTGACGACCTCGGCGTGGACATCCTCCTCGCTCCGCCCCTGCCCACTGGCCATTTGTGCGATCCGCTCGCGCCAATGGGTGTCGAACCGCCCAGGTACGGCGGCGTTGACGAGAATCCCCTCGCTAACGAACTCCGTGGCCAGCGTTTTCGTGAAGCTGAGAAGGGCGGCCTTGGCCGCGTTGGCGAGGACGCGCCGCTGGCGCGGCTGCTTGGCGCTGACGGAGCCGATGTTGACGATGCGTCCCCATTGTTTTTTTTGCATGTAGGGAATCGAGAGGCGGCTGGCCTCGGACGCCCCGAAGAGGATCGTCCCGAGTATCGCGTCCCAGTCCTCCCGCCCCACATCGAGAAAATCCTTGGTGATGCTCACCCCGGCATTGTTGACGAGAATGTCCACCCCCCCGAAGCGCCCGGCCGTCTCCGAGACGACCCGGGCGACGTCCCCGGATACGCTCATGTCCGCCCGGACGGCGTGGCAGCCCGCGCCCTCGGAACGCGCCAAAACATCGTCCCGCGCGCGGAGGAGGGTCTCCTCTCCCCGGGCGCAGATCGTCACGTTGCACCCCTCCCGCGCCAGTTCTTTCGCCGCCGCCAGACCGAGGCCCATGCTCGCCCCCGTCACGATGGCCGTTTTTCCCTTCAATCCGAGATCCATCCGGTCCCTTCCCGAAAATAATTTTCCCAATGAAATTTCGTTGAACTTCGCAGAAATCGCGGATTTCGTCAAAACCCGCAATGGGTGGGGCTAATTCTTCCGGGTGAGCTCCAGCAGATATTTGTGGCGGTCGCCCCGGTAGAAGATCCTTGAAAGCGCCTCGGGCGAACCACGGTGGCTCCGAAAAAAAGTCTCCACACACATCACCGGCGAGGCGACATCGATTGAGAGCTGGGCCGCGATATCGCTGTCCGCGCTTCTCGCCTCAATCGCCTGGGTGATTTTCTGGAGCGAAACATCCAAGCATTTCGCGAAGATGTTCACCACATTCAGCTCATTGAGATCCTTGATCGAGAAATGAGCGACCGTAGCCAAAAGAACGTAGTTCATCACATAGGAATAAGGGACCCCGTTCACGGCCCTGATGCGGCGGAACAGCGAAACCGTCCCCCCCGTTTCAATCCCGAAAAAATCAGCCACCACCCTGGGGGCTGGAATTTTCTCCATCGAAAGGAGACGGAGCGTTCCCCTCAGGTTCCTCGAGAGATAATCTTCGATGGTGCCGCTGAGGACGTAATAATTCGGGGCCGGCGGGACGTCCGCGACAAATGTGCCGCGTCCACGCTGACGGACCAGCAGGCCGTCCGCCTCGAGCATGGAAAGCGCCCGGCGGACGGGAACGCGGCTGACTCCGAAGAGTTTGGCCAATTCGAGTTCGTTGGGCAATTTCAGCCCGGAGGGAAGATCCCCCTCTTCTATTTTTCGCCGGAGCAGGGTTACAATCTGAAAATAGTAGGGAACCGTGCGATTCGACAGCGGAGTCGAAACGAATTTCACTTCCATAATTCGTCGATCCCAAAAAAAGTTCGGCCGGCTGGATCTCCCATCCACGATTAGGGCGGCGAACGGTCCTTGCGACCCGGAAAAACAAACGAATAAATTTAACTAAATAACAATAACATAAAATGCAAATTGATTCCCACTCATGCCCCCCTCGGCATCACTACCTATATTGCAGGCTTTTTTTGCCTGATTTCACTATACTATCGGCATCCCGGTTTTTTAAGCGGCGAGGCCGCCCATTCCGGTGCATGATTCATTTTTGGGGTTTTTTGGGGGGGGGCTATTTCATGGGAACAGAATACGCCTGGTTCATCCCCAGCGCCAGGGCCGGTGACGGTCACAAGATCAACCTACCCACCCCGGAGCGGCCGCCCACGGTCGAATATCTCTCCGAAGTCGCCCGGGCCGCAGAGGACGCCGGATTCGTCAATCTCCTCGTGCCCACGGGCACCCACTGCCTCGACGCTTGGGTGACCGCCGCCGTAATCGCCCAGAACTCGAACCGGATCAAATTCTGCGTCGCCCTCCGGCCCGGCCTTACAAGCCCGGTTTATTCCGCACAGATTTGCAACACCCTCGACTGGCATTCAAAAGGCCGGGTAACGGTTAACGTCGTTACGGGCTCCACCCCGATCGATCAGATGCGCTACGGCGACCATCTCAGACACGCCGAGCGCTACGAGCGGACGATGGAGTTTCTCGACATCATCAAGGCCATCTGGACGTCCCGGGAGCCGGTCACCTGCAAGGGCAAGTTTTACGACATTCGTGACGCTTCCTTCTTTCCGGATTCCGCCTCGAAACCCTTCCCCAAGGTTTACATGGGCGGAAGCTCCGAGGCCGGCCGCCGGGTCGGCGCCAAGCACTCCGACATCCATATGATGTACGCCGTCGAAGTCGAAACGATCGCCGAGGATGTGGCGGACATGAAACGCCGCGCCGCCGGGCTTGACCGCGAGAAAGAAATCGTCCTGGGCGTCCGGATGCATATCGTTTGCCGCGACACGAAGAAAGAGGCCCGCCGCGCCGCCGAAGCCCTGATCGGGGGCAGCGACATCTCGAATACCGGGGCATGGGCCAACATGAGGGACAATACCGAGAGCGTCGGGCAAATGCGCGTGAACGATCTCGCCAAGGGCGATTCGCTCTGGGTGACGGACACGCTCTGGATGGGCGTCAACCGGGTCCGCGCCGGGGCGGGCGCCTCTCTCGTGGGCACGCCGGACATGATCGCCGGCGCCCTGAAGGAGTATGTGGACGCGGGCGTAGGGTGCTTCATCCTATCGGGCTGGCCCCATGTCGAGGAGGCCACCCGCTTCGGACGCGACATCATGCCCCTGCTGAAGGACACCGGCCCCGCGGTGCTTGAAGACTCGGCGTCCACCCTGGCGTCCTAATCCGGAAATCCCCGGTTTCCGACGCGCCGAACGTCGACCCGAAACAGTGGGCCAGATCGCTCTGAACCCTCGGGGCCAGGACGCTCGACTTCAAATAGGCCTAGCCGCCCGCCCGCTCCAGCATCTCCGCCACCCCCTCGCCCCCCAGATGAAAGAGCGCGTCCACGATGCCCATGTTGGGCTCGAATCCGGGCGCGCCCTGATCGTAGACGGGATGCCTGAAATCCTGAAAGGCGACCTCGATTCCCGCCTCCCGGAACGGCGCGGGGTCGAGATACTCCCGGCCGGCGGACCCCGAGAGATAACGTCGGCCCCCACCTCGCCGGCGATCCGGGCGAGCAGCTCGGCCCGGCTGCCCACCGCGCCGAGCCCGGAGGCGCGCAGGACCCTCCGGCCGTCCAGATCCAGCTCGCCGAGAAAATAACCAAGCATCTCGAAGAGAAAATCCCCGAGCGAATCGCCCGCGCCATCGATCAGACGCTCGATTCCGCCGGCGTATCTCTCGTAGTGGGGGCGGCCCCGGTAGGCCTGCGCCAGCGTGGCTATGTGCTTTCGCTTCCAGTTCGAGGCGGGGTTGATCCTCATCTCCCCGATGGATTTTTCCGTGTGCCCCTTTATCAGGAGGGGGACGGTGAGCCACTTGACGCCCGAGGCGGTGCGGACGCGGTTGCGGTTCGCGAAGCCGTTTTTTTCGAGCTCCACGGTGTCGAGGAAGACAAAAACATCCGAGCGGCGGATCTTGTCGAAGTAGCCCAGCCAGGGAAGATAGGCGGGTTGGTGGATGGAGACGATCAAGGCGCTCGCTCCCTCAGGCCGTCTGCGGCTCCGCCCGGGCCCTCAGGCGAGGGTCCGACACGCCGGCCGTATCCACCTCGAAGCCCAGGTCACGGATCATCCGGCGGGCGTCATCGGCCGACTGGCCCGGTGTGGTGAGGTAGCCCGAGACGAACAGGGAGTTGGCCGGGTAGAGCGCCATGGCCTGATGCTCGCGGAGCTGGACCTCGCGCCCTCCGGCGACGCGAATCTCCGAGCGCGGGTTGAAGTAGCGCATCAGGCAAAGAAGGCGGAGACACTGGACCGGCCCCAGCGGGGCCACCCCCTCGAGCGGGGTCCTGGCGATGGGAGTGAGAAAATTCACGGGGACCGACTCGGGCCCCAGCGCCCGAAGCGCCTCGCACGAGTCGAGGATGTCCGCCCGGCTCTCGCCCTGCCCGAAGATCACGCCCGAGCAGAGCTCGAGCCCGGCCCCCCGCGCGGCGGCCAGCGTCTCCAGCCGGTCTCCGTAGGTGTGGGTGGTGCAAATTTCGGCGTAGTGGCGCTCGCTCGTGTTGAGGTTGTGGTTGAGGCGGTCCACCCCGGCCTCCTTCAGCCGCCGGGCCTGGTCCTCGCCGAGGAGGCCGAGCGAGAGACAAATACTGACCTCGGAATCCGCCTTGATCTTCCGGACGGCCTCGGCGAGATGGCCGATCTCGGCGTCGGTCGGGCCCCTCCCGCTAATCACCATGCAGTAGCGGCGCGAACCGGCCTCGGACGCCCGGCGCGCGCCCTCGAGGAGGCGCTCGTGGTCCAGGAGACCGTATTTTTCGATCTCCGCCTCCGAGACGGCCGACTGCGAGCAGTAGGAGCAATCCTCCGGACAGCGCCCGCTCTTCGCGTTCATGAGCTGGTGTATCTGGACCGAACGGCCGAAATATTCCCGGCGTATCAGAAAGGCCCCGTCTAGCAGGGCGAGCAGGTCCTCATCAGGCGAGTCGAGGATCGCCTCGCCCTCCGCCCGCGAGGTCTCCCCGCCCTCGATCACGCGCCCGGCCAGCTCCCTGTAGTCCATCGAATCCTCTCCTTAACCGCCGGCGGCCTATCGCGCCGAAGGGCCACTACCTTATGGCCCGGTGGGCATTTTCGCAACGGCGGCGCTCTCCTTCTCCACTTTGGCCTCTCCACCCTGGCGCGTCTTGCCCTGCCGGACGGACCTCTTTATGATGCGCCCTCCAGGTTGAGAACACCCCCCTGAAGCGAGAGAATCCGGTTTCAACGACCCTCCACCCCAACGCGGCCATCCACCGGGGCGGTTGATCACCGGGGCGATTATCCATCGTGGATGGAGCATCCCTCACGCAAGGAGCGGCCGGGCATGGCGGGCTGGGAAAAACTCGAGGGCGAACTCAAAGAGGCGATCGAGGGAGAGGTTCGCTTTGACCCTTACTCGCGCAAGCTCTACAGCACCGACGCCAGCATGTACCGCATCGAACCGGTGGGCGTCGTCATCCCCCGCACCTCCGACGATGTCCGGCGCACCCTCGAGATCGCCCGGGACCACCGGGCGGCCGTCCTATCCCGCGGCGGGGGAACCAGCCTCGCCGGCCAGACCGTAGGCCGGGCCGTCGTCATCGACTTCTCTAAATACATGAACCGCGTCATAGAGCACGACGCCGGGGGCGAATGGGCCCGCGTCCAGCCCGGTCTCGTCCAGGACCATTTCAACGACTACCTCAAACCCCACGGCTTCGTTTTCGGCCCGAACACCTCCACCAGCAACCGGGCCACCCTCGGCGGAATGATGGGGAACAACTCGTCGGGCTCGGAATCCCTCGTCTACGGAAAGACCGTCGATCACGTCCACGAGATTTCCGGGTTTCTCTCGGGCGGGGAGCCCTTCACCTTCGGCCCCCTCGAGGGCGCCCAGCTTGAGGCCGCGCTCGAGGAAAAATCGCGTGTCGGCGAGATTCACCGTGCCCTCTACCGCCTCTCGGGCGACAACCGCCGGGAGATCGACGACCGCTACCCGAAGATCATGCGCCGGGTGTCGGGCTACAACCTCGACGAGTTGATCAAGGGGGAGGCCTTCAACCTCGCCAAGTTCCTGGTCGGATCGGAGGGCACCCTCGCCACCATCACCGAGGCGAAGGTCCGCATCTGCCCCCGTCCGAAGGCGCGCGGATCGCTGGCCATCCATTTCGAGTCCGTCGAGCGGGCGCTGGCCGCCAGCGCCCTGATACTGGCCCACAAGCCCGCCGCGCTCGAGATCATGGACCGCCTCCTCCTCGGCCTAGCGGAGCAGAACATCGAGGCGAGGCGCTGGATGACCTCGTTCATGCGAGGGGAGCCTGAGGCCACCCTCCAGGTCGTCTTCTTCGGCGAGAGCCCGGACGAGGTGCGCGGCAAGGTGGAGGCCCTCGTAGCCGATCTCGAGCGGGAGGGCGCCGGCTACGCGCGGGTCCCGCTACTCGACGCCAGTGAACAGGCCGACATATCGAACGTGCGAAAGGCCGGCCTCGGTTTCCTCCTCGGCGTGAAGGGCGACAAAAAGCCCTACGCCTTCATCGAGGATTGCGCCGTCGCGCCCGAAAGACTACTCGACTACTACTGCAAGCTCGAAAAAATCATCAGCGCCCACGGGACCGAGGGCTCCTACTACGGCCACTCCAGCGTCGGGCTCATGCACATCCGGCCCGGCATCAACCTCAAGATGGGCTCCGAGGTGGAAAAAATGGTCTCCATCCAGGAGCAGACGGCGGAACTGGTCTTCGAGTTCGGCGGCGCCATGAGCGGCGAGCACGGCGACGGGCTGGCCCGGAGCCACCTCGTCCCCAAGTTCTTCGGCCCCAAAATCTACGAAGCCTTCCGCGAGGTGAAGCGGGTTTTCGACCCCGATGGGCTGATGAACCCCGGCAAGATCGTGGACGGCGACCCCTTCACCGACAACTTCCGGATCAGCCCGGCCTTTAAAACAGTCCCGGTCCCCACCATCATGGATTTCTCGAGCGACGGCGGCTTCGCCCGGGCGGTCGAGATGTGCAACGGGGTGGGTGCCTGCCGCAAGCGGGACGGGACGATGTGCCCCTCCTTCCAGGCCACCAACGAGGAGGAACACTCTACCCGGGGCCGGGCCAACGCCCTTCGCGAAGTCATCTCGGGCGGCATTCCCGGCGAGGACATCGCCAGCAAGCGCCTCCACGAGGTGATGGGCCTGTGCCTCAATTGTAAAGGGTGCAAGTCCGAGTGCCCATCGAGCGTGGACATGGCCAAGATCAAGGCCGAGGTGATGCAGGCCCACTGGGACCTCCACGGCGCCCCGGCGAGCGCCCGCCTTTTCGGCCGCATCGCGCAAATCAACCGGCTGAGCCGCCCCTTCGCCGCCCTCGTGAACTGGAGCTACCGGAACGGCTTCGTCCGCTCGCTCATGGAGCGCTTCATCGGCGTGGACAGGCGGCGCACCCTCACCCCCCTCGCGGGAGAGACGTTCGAGGAATGGTTCCGGGCGCGGCCGAACCGGGCGCCCGCGGTGCGCGGCAAGGTGCTTTTCATGAACGACACCTTCACGAACTTTCACCACCCCGAAATCGGCCGGGCGGCCGTCCGCGTACTCGAGGCGGCGGGCTTCGAGGTGGCGCTGGCCGAGATGGGCTGCTGCGGGAGGCCCCAGATCTCGAACGGCCTGCTCCGCGAGGCGAGGGATATGGCCGGGGAGAACCTGATGCGCCTCTCGGGGGCGCTCCGCGAGGGGGCGTATATCGTCGGGGTGGAACCGAGTTGTCTGCTCACCCTGCGGGACGAATATCCCGACCTCATCGTCGGAGAGGATACCCGGCGGCTGGCCGACTCCGCCTTTCTTCTCGAGGAGTTCCTCGTCCATCTCAAGGCGAAGGGCGAGCTCGATCTAGCCCTCCGCGAGCGGCCGGGCCGCGCCCTTTTTCACGGTCACTGCCACCAGAAATCCCTCGTCGGAAGCGGCCCCTCGCTCGAGGCCCTGAGGCTCGTCCCCGGCCTCGAGGTCGAGGAGATTTCATCGGGCTGCTGCGGGATGGCGGGCTCGTTCGGCTACCGGAAGGACAACTACGACATTTCCCTCAAAATCAGCGAGTTGAAGCTCTTCCCCGCCATCCGGAAGGGAGGGGCCCAGACCCATGTCATCGCCAACGGGGTCTCCTGCCGACAGCAGATCGGCCACGGCACCGGCCGCAAGGCCCGCCACCTGGCCGAAATACTGGCCGACGCGCTGGAAGGCTGATTCGCCCTGAGGGCTGAGGAGCCCGACTAAGACCTCTCCCCCGGCTGACGCCCCAGTGCTTAGAAACCCTACGGGTTTCTACCCATCGCCCGCGCAAACCGGCGGTTGATTTATAGATCGTGGACTCAACTGTCGAACAGACCGAGTTGTCCGCGTCTATTTACTCCCAATATGTGACTAAGAAGAAACGCCTCTGTAACAAACATATGGGAACCTCTAAAAACCGCCTAACTTCCCCCGATTTTGTGTTATCGCAGCATTTTAGCCACAATTCATACCCATTTTCCATTTTATCTTCGGTCATCGGAACTCCGAAGAGCCTCCCGATGGCCGGTTTTTCTCATGCGCG
>PVBE013013042.1_pt1 | contig 43472 bp, 35 predicted proteins | sample 1631181 | NCBI WGS metagenome assembly PVBE01 (sample SAMN08397723, study PRJNA350692) | Marine metagenome, whole genome shotgun sequencing project. | isolation source: water | place: Pacific Ocean | collected 2012-04
GAAGAAGACGACGACAAGGACTGACGGTACGGGCTCACTGGTGCATCAGTAGCCCGAGACGCCCCGACGGCGGCGTACTACGCCGCTCCCGCGCTAGTTCGGCAGCTCTTCTTCTTCGTCGTCGCTTGAGCTGTTGCTTACCCGCGTCGTCTCCTCGCCGTCGTCGTCATCGTCCGAGTCCGCCGCTCCGGGGACTTCCGCCTTCAGATCGACGCCGGATTCGGCCAGCTGCGTTTCGAGCAGTTCGAAGAGTTCATCGACGTCGTCGCCGCCCCACTCGTCGAGGATCCCGGTCAGGAATTCGAAATAATCGCCTGTGTCGAGGCGCCGTTCGATTTCCTCCACCTGTTCCTCGGTGAAGCTCTCGAGGATCTCCTCGCGAAGGGACTCCGTGTCCCCCTCTTGGATTGCCTCTTCTGCGGCGAGGCGAATCTGTCGGGCTGCTCTGGTGGCTAGGTAGACTTCCATGGAATCACACGCTTGCGTCCGCGTTTAGACAAATGCTCCGCGCGACGTCAAGACTTCCGCGCTTGTTGTCTGTTTTGGGGAAGCCAGCGGCTGCGCTATGTAGGGGGCGTGACCGGGGGATTTTGGGCCATGATCGCGGGAGCTGCCTTGGTGACGGCTGGCGGCAAATCGCCGGATCCGCCCGCGCCAGAGGCCGCGGGAGACGCCGCTCCGGAGCCGGCTGCCCCCCGGCCACCAGGCGGGTCGGACGCCTCTGGGGCCGTTCCGAGCGAGTTCACGCCTCCCAACCTGCGCCAGCATTATCTTCGGTACGGGGTCGGCCTAAACGGCGAGTTCGTGCTCGCATCTGGCAAGATCTGCCCGGATCCGGCTCCTGTGCCGTGTATTTTTGGCTCAGGTGGCGGCGTAGTCGTCCGCGTCGGCTACCGGACCCGGTCAAATTGGTACTTGGGCGGGGCGTACGGGTTCTCGGAGCAGAACTCGGATAATCTGCTCCGCCTCGCGATCCTGCAGCGGCTGCAGTTCGAGGCCCAGCGCTACCTCACCCGCGGAAACCGCGTGAATCCCTACCTGGTCATGAACGCCGGGCTGGCCCTCTACGGCAACGAGTGGGCGGCATCGACCTGGGGCATAGTCGTCAGTTCCGGCGTTGGCGCCGACTTCGAGGTCAACCAGGACACGCTTATCGGGCTGAACGTCGTCTACCAGCCGGTGGTGCTGAGAAACTGGCAGGACGCGGCCGGAACTTCCTTCGCCGACGGGTTTGCGGGGTTCGGACTAGCGCAAATGATTGCCGTGGAACTCACCGTTGCTCTCCAGAATCCGCTCTCGCGATTCTAGCTTGCGGCTGATGCGGCGCGTCAAAGCGTTCGCAAGGGGGTCGTCCTGAGAGCCGGATCCGGCCGGACATGAGGGATCTTTCTTTCCTTTTTGGGATCATGAGGCTTGACTCAGTGCTGCCCTCAAGGTCCCCTTCGGACCGTGGCAAGGTGCAACCGCTGCGGGCGTGAAAACCCGAATCAGCTCGTATTCTGCGCTGATTGCGGAAACCGCCTTGAGCCGATGCGCCACGCGCCCTCGGCGGCCCAAGTTCCGGCGTCCGCCATGGCGGCCATGCACGCGGAGGCGCCTGTTGCGCGAGCGGTGCCGCGGCCGTCGCCCTCGCCCGCCGCGGCGGCCGTAGCCCATTCTCCGCAGGGATCGCCCGCGATCGCGCACGCGCGCCCGGCGGCGCCAGATTTCGAGCTGGCCCCGCGCCCGTCTCTCGATTGCGCCGACTGCGGCACCGCAAACCCCCGAGACGCTCGGTTTTGCGCCGAATGTGGTCGGCGTCTGCAGCACGTAAACCCGCCAACCAACGGCGTTTTGGCTTCCAACGTCGCCCAGGCGGCGGATGGCCGCGCCGCCGGCAACGCAGCGCCTCCTCCCGGGCTCGTATGCCCTCGCTGCCGTGGCGCGAACGACGTACAGGCTCGGGTCTGCCAGTTTTGCCAATCGCAGCTGAGGGTCGCTCCACCGCCCGCCGTGGCCACCGAGCAGGACGCGCCTCTCTCCGGCCCCGGTCGCTCTACGCTACCCGAGAGCGGCGAGCAGCAGACTTCCCGAGCGCCCCGACTCGTCGTCATCTCGCAGGATGGGAGCGCCGGGCGAGAGTACCGGCTCTCCGACGAGCAAACGGACGTCGGCCACGCAGAGGGAGAGGTCGTCTTGGCCGACGACCCCTACGTCTCCCCGCGGCACGCCAGAATCATCCGTCGGGGCGATCGGGTGTTCGTGAGGGACCTGGGTTCAGTAAACGGCGTCTACGTCCGACTGAGGCGTGCGCACCGACTTCAGAACGCTGACTTGGTCCTGTTGGGCCTTCAGGTGTTAAGGTTCGAAATTGTGAGCGACGGAGAGCAAGGGCTGGGAGCCGCCGAGGAGCAGGGGACGCGCGTATTTGGGTGCCCCACGACTCCTCGTTACGCCCGCCTATGCCAGCGCACCGTCGAGGGCGTATCGCGAGACGTCTACTATTTGACCCGAAATCAGGTCGTCTTGGGCCGAGAGCACGGCGATATCGTTTTTTCGAACGACGCGTTCATGAGTCGGCGTCACGCAGTGATCGCTCGAGACCCAGAAAATCAGCATTTTATGCTTCGTGACTTGGGCTCATCCAACGGCACGTATATAGCGATCCGACAAGAACAGGAGTTACGCGAAGGCGATCACGTCAGGGTGGGGCAGCATCTATTTCGACTCGACATTGACCGTCGGACGCGCCCGATATGAACGCTTCGCAGGCTGTAGCGATGGAAACCGGCGAAATCCGAATCGACGTCTTTGGACGCACGGACGTTGGGCGGATCCGCGAGCACAACGAGGATAACTTCCTCGTCGCGAATCTGACCCGAGGGACGCGCACACTTCGGGAAGCCGACCGCCTTCAGGTTGTCGGAGCGCACGGGACCATCATGGGCGTCTGTGACGGCATGGGCGGCGCCGCGGCCGGCGAAGTAGCCAGCCAATACGCCGTCGACACGGTTTTCCGGGAACTCACCCAGGGCGACGCACCGTCGGATCACGACCAACTCGCGTTCAGGCTGGTAAGGGCCGTCGAGCATGCTGGGCTGCGTATCTATTCGGAAGCACGCACCAATCGCACGCGAATGGGAATGGGCACCACCGCCACCATCGCGGGAGTCCTCGACCGTCGCCTTTTCGTTGCCCAGGTCGGCGATAGCCGATGTTACGTGCTTCGCGACGGTGAGCTAGCCCAGGTTTCCCGCGATCAATCGTTGGTGAACCAGCTCATCGAGGCCGGACAGCTTACTGAAGAAGAAGCCGAGACCTTCGAGCACAACAACATCATTTTGCAGGCCCTCGGCACGGCGGACACGGTTTCGGTCGATCTCACCTACGTCGATCTCTGCGCCGGGGACGTGGTCTTGCTCTGCTCCGACGGCTTGTCGGGGATGATCCGAGCCGACGAGATTTGCGAGGTCCTAGTCGACCTCCCCGATCCCAAAGACGCCTGCCGCGAGCTGACCGAGCGCGCAAACCACGCGGGGGGGCACGACAACGTTACGGTCGTGGTTGCCAAGTTTTCAGGCGAGGGCCTGCCGCCACCCGGTCCCGAGGAGACGGCACCGGGCTACGAGAAGTACGCTCTCCAAGCGACAGAGGACCCCACGTGGCGTCCCGAACACACTCCTGACCCGCCACCGCAGGGCGAGATCAGCGAAGAGGCCCAGCGAGAGTCCCGCCGGCTCAAGGTCGGTCACACCATGTTCGGCATGCAGACTCCGGTCGCGGACGACGGGGATGGCGCGCCTGTCGACGAAGATTCGGACTCGAACCCGCCGTCGTCTGAAGGACTCGAGCTGCCGGTAAGCGGCATGTCGCCTGTCTTCGTTGGCGTGGTGGTTATCGGGGTTATTCTCGCCGTGGCGCTTGCTGGCGGATATCTCTTCCTGACCAAATAGCGCGCGCGCAGCTCTCGGCGGTCCCCGCCGTTGCTTAATGAGATTCGCGCGAGGGCGCTTATGTACTAGTTAGGTGGGCCCATGCCGCTCCTCGAGATCACTGAGCAAAATTTTGAGACTGCGATCATGCGCAGCGAGGTTCCCGTCCTGCTGGAGTTCGGGGGCGCTCGATACCCCGCGAGCCAAGCCGGGGCTGCCGAGCTGGAGGCGCTGTCGGTCGAGCTAGAAGGCAAGCTACTCGTGGCGACGTGCGATATCGACGCAGCCCCGCGATTGGCCCAGGCACTGCGCGTTCAGTCCGCCCCGACCTTCATGGTGTTTCAGGAAGGGCGACCTGTCGGCGGGCATCCTGGCCCGATGAATCGCCACCAGCTCCGCGAGCTCGTCGAGCCTTTTCTCCCCCGATCCGCAGGTGCGCTCAAGCCCGACGAAGTCGCTCAGTTGGCGCAGCAGGGTCAAGTGGCTGTGGTGGACACCCGAGAAGCCCCGGTGTTTGCCCGAGCTCACATCCCCGGCGCGGTGAACATGCCCGCCGAGGAGATCGAGACCCGATTGGCGGAGCTGCACATGCTCCCTGGGATGCCTGTTCTTGTTTGCCGTTCGGGTGACAAGACGAAGGAACTCACCGAGAAGCTCGCGGGTGAGGGGATTGAGGTTTCTTATCTCGAGGGTGGGGTTCTTGGGTGGGAAGGCGCTGGATTTGAGATGGAGCAGCCTGACGACTAGTTGCGCTCTTTCGTTGTAGACCGGTCGCGGACGCCTTCGGCGGGTGGATACAACGGCGGGCCTAGCGCGTCGCCGAATGCTTGTCGCGACGGGGACTTCGCTGCGCTCGCTACCCCGCCGCTGAATTTGGGCCAGTGGTGTGGGGATGTTGATTTCGGTTAGCTTGGGCTTGCTTGGGCCCTTGTTGTATCCAACCCACCGAGGCGCCGCTTCCTGCGTTTTGGCTCTGGCCTCCCCGGGTTTTTTTTGCCCGGGGTGCGGATTTGTAACGGATCCGGGCGGTTGGTGTGCGGACGCTGGGTGCCGCTTGGGGTCTCGGGTTGGTTGCGTGCCGAACCGCGTTTCGTGTTCCCCTCGACGGTAACGCAACGACCTCACAGGACAGCCCGCGAGCGAAGCGAGCGCGCGAAGCGGCGGCGTCCCGAGCGGAGCGCGGGGCGGCAAGAGGAGGGGGGCGGGGTGGGAGGGCCGGATATGACTAGTCGATAAGCGTGCAAAGGACGCAGGACCCAGCCAGTAACCAGAGTTCGTAACTCTACGTACCGGGCCCAACGCAGGACGTAGCCAGTAACTAGCGTGCGAGCCCCTCCGCCCGCCCGAGCACGCACCCTTCCGTTCCACCCTGCCCGTTTTGCCGTTTATCGCGACAAAAACGGCACTCCACTCGACCCAAACCCCTCTTTTGTCGGGATAAACAACAAAAAGACGGGTTGGCTCGCCGCCTCCTACAACCCCAGCGCAACGCGCGCCGCTGCCAGCGCTTCGGCGAGAACTTCCCGCACCGGCACGCCATGCTCGGTCGCGATTTCCTGACAGCGCGAAAACTCGGGCTTCACTTGGGGCGGTCCGTACGGTCCTTCGCTTACTTTGACGGATACGGTTCCGAAGCGTGTCTGGACGTCTAGGTTCCGGCGGGGGCGCTCGCGTCTCGATACGGGGCGAATGCGGACGCCCAGGCTGCTCGTTTCGCGCAGGAGTAGCTCGGCGAGTGTCTCGCTCAATGGTGCCGGCGCGAGCACACTTAGGGTGATTGCCGGGCGTGACTTTTTCATGGTGATGGGCGTCGCCCACGCGTCCAGTGCTCCCGTTTGCAGCGCGAGTTCGATGACGTGGCCGGCGAGTTCGCCCGTCATGTCGTCGATGTTGGTCTCGACCAACGCGTGAGTGGCCGTCGCGGCGTCAGACACGTCAGTCGTTGTCTGCACGCCTTCCGTTGGCGTTCCGAGGACGGCCCGCAATGCGTTCGGTCGATCCGCGAGTTGACGTGTGCCGCACCCCCAACCGATTCGTTCGGGTGTGAACGCGGGCCAGCGGCAGAATTCGGTCGCGAGGGCTGAGACAATTGCGGCCCCTGTCGGCGTGACGAGTTCCGCTTCAAGCCCGGAGTCGTAGGTCGGTACGCCCCCGAGACTCAGGCATTCCGCGGTGGCCGGGGCAGGGAGGGGCATGGAGCCGTGCTGGCACTCGATCCGGCCGCGCCCCAGCGGAAGCGGCGTTGAGACGATGCGCGCGTCGATCCAGGCGAAAGCTGCGGCCGCGCACACCATGTCGCAGATCGAGTCCACGGCGCCGACCTCGTGAAAGTGCACCGCACCTACTTCGACCCGATGAACGCGAGCTTCGGCTCGTGCAAGCCGATCAAACGCGGCTAAAGTGAGTTCCGTGACGCGCTCCTCGAGCCCCGCGCCAAGCACGAGTTGTCGAATCTCGGCGTAGCTTCGCCGGGGTTGATCCGCGCCCTCCTCGACGATGAATCGGAGGCCGCCGATGGCGCCGGCAAATGCGGCCTCGGTGCGAATGGTTGTGCCGTTGAGGTCCAGGCGCGCGACAGCTTCGCTCAGCACCTCGAGCGGTACGCCCAAGTCGACGAGCGCTGCCGCCGTCATATCGCCGGCGAGCCCGCTTTGCGCATCGAGAAAGAGCACCTTGCCGCGCCCCTCGTGTTTGGTGAGCGGCGGCCTCGCGTGCTCCGCCGCAACCGCCGTATCCGTTCCGTGCGAGTGCCCGTGTCCGTGCGAGTGCCCTTGAGTGCGAGAATGCTCCGCCATGGCTCGCTACTTTTTCGCCTCCGTCTCGGTTTTCGCCGCCAAATCGCGAGCGCGCTCTGCGGCGAAGAGGATCCGATGCGCGGCCATCGCCGCGCCAAAACCGTTATCCACATTGACGACCGTCACGCCCGCCGCGCAGCCCGTAAGCATGCCGCAGAGTGCCGTCAGTCCCGAGAAAGAGACGCCATATCCGATGGACGTGGGGACCGCGATCACCGGCGCCGCCACCAAGCCGCCGACGATGCTACCCAGAGCGCCCTCCATGCCGGCGACCACGATCACAACCGGCGCCGAGGCCAGGGACTCGACCTCACCGAGCAGTCGGTGGATCCCAGAAACCCCCACGTCGTTGACGCGCCTCGCGCTGAGCGACAACGCCGCGAGTGTCTCGATCGCTTCCTCCGCAACGGGCATGTCGCTGGTCCCCGCCGTCAGGACCGGTATGGCTGGCCAGTCGCGGCGCATCTCAGCATCTTTGGCGCTAGACGTCAGGACCCGCGCCATTTTCGCGTACCTGAGCGCGGGCACCAGATCCGGAACCAGCCGAAGCACTTCCGCTGCCTTCGGGGCGTCCACCCGAGTCACCAGCACATTGTCGCTGGCCCGAGAGAGCTCTCGGACAATGTTCGCAACTTGTTCGGCGGACTTGGATTCGCCGAGCACGACCTCGGGCGCGCCCAGCCGCAGCGCGCGATGGTGGTCGACCTTCGCAAACCCAAGGTCCGCGAAAGGCAGTGTTCGCAAGCGTTCGAGCGCTGCATCTACGTCGGTTTGACCCCGGCGCAGGGCGTCCAGGAGGTCCCGAAGCTTATCGAGATCCATCGCTGGTCATGTAGTGCACAGACGGGGTTGCGTCGACTCCGGGCTCGCGGCGCAGGATTGACGGCCGGGCGCCAGGGCGCCAGGCTCGGTCACGTGCCAGCCAATTCGCCCAAAACCTCGCCAAAAGACGCATCGGAACCGACCGAGCAGTCGAAAACCCTGACAGAGCTCGCTGAGCGTGTCGTCGCGCGTGCGGGGGCTGCCGGGGCCGACGTCGCTGAGGCCGTGGCCCGTTCGGGGTGGGAGCTGAGCGCCCGCGTGCGGCTCGGAGAGCCGGAGCTCGTCGAGGAAGCCGGCAGCCGCGCCATCTCGTTGAAGGTGATTCGCGATCAGCGGGTGGCACTGACCGCAACCAGCGACCTAACGGCAGAAGGGCTCGAGCGGCTCGTCACCGACGCCCTCGAACTCAGCGAACTCAGCGAACCGGATCCCTGCGACGGCCCTGCCGATGCCGACCAGCTCCTCCAAGGCGAGGCCGCCGATCTGGATCTCTACGACGACCGGATGGATGGCCTCGACGCCGACGAGGCCATCGAGAGAGCCATCAAAGCGGAACGCGCGGCGCTCGACGCGGACGAGCGCCTATCGTTGAGCGAGGGCGCGACGTTCGGCCGGCGTACCTCCACCTCTGCGATGGTCCTTTCGAGTGGGTTCAGCCGCGTCCAGCGCGGCTCGTACGCGTCCCTCGTCGTCTCGCCCGTCGCGATGGATGCGAATGACAAGCGTCGCCGCGGCTTCTATTGGACCGGCAACCGCCATCTGAGCGATCTCGAAGACGGCGAAGCTGTCGGGCGCGAGGCTGCGCGGCGCACCTTGGCGATGCTCGGCGCAAAGAAGGTCCCCACTTGCGAGGCCCCCGTGATCTTCAGCGCGGACGCAGCCCGCTCAATCCTCGGCACGTTTGCTGGATGCATCACCGGCAGCGCCATCTGGCGTGAATCGAGCTACCTGCTCTGTCGCGAAGAGACCGACGTCGCGTCGTCCCTCGTCACCATCGTCGACGATCCGACCATTCTCCGCGCTCCGGGCTCTCGCCCATTCGATGGGGAGGGGCTGGAGAGTCGTATCAACCGCGTCGTCGAGCGCGGGGTTCTCAAAACCTATTTGCTCGACTGCTACAGCGCTAGGAAACTAGGCAAAGCGTCGACCGCCAGCGCCTCCCGCGGCGGCGCGTCCGTCGCCCCGAGCACGACCAACTTCATGCTCCTCCCGGGCGGCATGTCCCACGACGACTTGCTCGCCTCCACAGAGCGAGCTCTCTACGTGACCGAGATGATGGGGTTTGGGTTCAACGCGATCACCGGCGATTTCTCCCGAGGGGCGTCGGGTTTTTGGGTGGAGAACGGTAAGCGCGTGCACCCCGTCTCAGAGGTCACGATCTCTTCGAATCTCGACGCGATGTTGAAGGGGATCGACGCCGTCGCCGACGACCTCGTACTCAAAGCTTCCACGGCCTCGCCGACGTTCCGCGTTGACGCGATGACTATCGGCGGCTCATGAACGAGCTATGCAGTTTTGCATAGCTCGCCCACCCTGCTCCCCGCTCGAGCCCTCAGCTATTCATAAGCGCATAGCTGAGGGCTATTCCGGCGCGCGGCTCTCGAGAATCTCGCGGGGTCCATCGCTGAATAGGAATTGGACCTCCTCGGCTCCGTACAACTTCTCGATGCGCTTCATGGCGGCCCCAAGCTCGGCCACGTCGTCCGGGCGGTGCGCGTCGCTACACGCTGCGTGATAGAGCCCCCGTTCCAGCAGGAGTTCGGCGCATTGTTTCGGACGTGAACCGTACTTACCGACCAGCGCTGCGGCATCAAGCAGCGTCACGGCGCCCGCCTCGATCAGCTGCTCCAGCGTCTCTGGCGACGCCCAAATCTTCCGATAGCGCTCCGGGTGAGCGATGACCGGGCGCAGTCGTTTGCGGACGCGCAGCTCGAAGAAACGCTGGGCCAGCGTCGGCGGCATCTCCTGGTCGTAGAATTCTAAGAGGACCGCCTTGTCGCCGGGGTAGGGCAGCCCTTCGCCAGCCAGGATGCGGGCAAATACGGTGTGGTCGAAGTAATGCTCGCAGCTCAAGGCGACTTCAGGCACTCCGCTTTCCGGTAGCTCTGCCTTGGCGCGCTCGAACGCTTCCTCGAGGGCGCTCTTCGGGTTGTCCCAGAGCCCCGGACGCATGTGCGGAGTGGCGACTACGGTGTCGAATCCCAGCGCGTGCAGGGCTTCGAGCATCTTGAGGCCTTCTGTGGGGTCCCTCGCACCGTCATCAATTCCAAAAATCCAATGGCAGTGTAGGTCGATCAGACCTCGGCCGTTTGCACCGTTTCCTCCCATAGTCGCTCACTGCAGTGTAGTCCGGATTCGCGCTCGGCGGCCGCTTCGCAGGCTCGATGAGCACCGGCCCAATGCCGCGTTTCGCTGATTCATCAGGCGGAAGTCTTGCTGCCTGTGGTAAGGCCGGGGCCCAGCATGGCTAGTGTCGCTCCGCTCATCGAGAACCGCCGCGTCTTGCTCTGCGTCGGCTGTGGTGGCGTCGGCAAGACGACGGTTGCGGCCGCGATGGCGCTAGCGGCGGCTCAGCGCGGCAAGCGGGTGCTCTGCCTGACCATCGACCCGGCTCGACGGTTGGCCAATTCCCTTGGCATCGACAGGATGACCGGGGACGAGCAGGAAATCTCGCCCGAACGGTTCAAGGAAGCGGGCATCGAGGTTTCCGGCAGCCTCACCGTGATGATGCTCGACACGAAGCGAACGTTCGACGAGGTGGTGACGAAGTACGCCTCCAGCCCCGAAGCGCGAGATCGCCTACTCAATAATCGGCTCTACCATTGGGTTTCGACCAGCCTCGCGGGCACCCAGGAGTACATGGCGATGGAGAAGCTGCTCTCCGTCGAGCGCGACACCCACTACGATCTGATCATTCTCGACACGCCGCCGACCAGCAATGCGCTGGACTTCCTCGACGCCCCCGAACGCCTCGTCGAAGCCATCGATAGCGGTGCGATGCGCTGGATGCTTCAAGCGTTCCAGAGCACCGGCAAGCTCAGCCTCAATCTCGTTGCTCGGAGCGTCGCCCTGGTGCTCAAGGGCATCAGCAAGATGACGGGTGGCGGGTTCCTCGAGCAGATGGCGGGGCTCATCGTCGATCTGAACGACCTTTTTGGGGGCTTCAAGGAGCGTGCAACGGAGGTTGCCGCCGCCATGCGCGGAGACGAATTTGCGTACGTCCTCGTGACGACGCCGGCCCCGGTCGCGGTGCGAGAGATCCTATTCTTTTCCGATCGCCTGAAAGAACAGGGGATGCAGCCCGACGCTTTCGTGGTCAATCGCGTCCACCGGGCCCCCGTGGGGCAACCTGACCTGGATCAGATTCGGGATGCGGTGAAGCGGCACAACGTCAAGCTCGAGGCCGACGGCCCTGAGCGTCTCGAGCGGTCTGTAGCCGACGAAGTACGTCAGGCAGCGACGGACCAGGAGCATTTGCGCTCCTTGGACGAAGCGACGTCCCACCAGGCGCAGGTCCCGCGGATCGAAATCCCCGCGCTGCCCAGCGACGTGCACGATATCCGCACGCTCGCCGGCATTGCGCGCCTGCTCGACTCGCCAGGCTGATCGCTCGCGGCTCGAAAAACTTTGCCGTGCGGGCCAGTCTGACGTCTGGTCGGGGCATCATGCGATGGCACCTGATCGCGCTCTTTGCGAGCGTTTTGCTCTTCGGCTCGACTCCGGGCCTGGCGAACGTCGAAGCTGAGACCGGTCACACCAAGGCGCGCACCTACAGCGCTGCGCTGAGGTACCTGCGTATCGATCTGGGGTACGAGGTCACCGAGCAGGATTCCGAGGCGGCGTATCTGCTCTTTCGCTTCAAACATGGCCGGGCGAAGCGAATGCTGCGCGGTTCGGTCGAGATCGTCCAGACCGAGAAGCAGGTTCGGGTTTTTGTGAAGATCCCGGAACTCCCCGAGTACGAAGAGCGACGGGTGAGCGACGGCCTGATGGCGAAGTTGCGGCGCGAGTACGGGGCCCCACCGCGTCGCGAGAAGCCGAAACCCAAGACTCCATCGAGTGATTCCGCTTTTGACAAGGACTCCGACTCAGACTCGGGTTCTGGGTCGGGCGATGACGCTGGCGACAGACCTGCCGATGAGAAGGCGGATCCGAAACGCTGAGCGGCGGATCCGAAACGAAGAGTCGCGGATGCCTGGCTTGGGCCCTATAGACTGACTCCGTGCTCGAACTTCCCGTCACCTCCGCGTCGACCTTCATCCTGGTTCGGCCTCACTACCCAGAAAATGTGGGCGCCGCCGCGCGCGCCATGAAGACGATGGGCCTGACCTCGCTGAGGATCGTCAAACCCGGACGTCTCGCCGTTCCCGAGCACGTTATGGCTCAGAAGATGGCGGTGAAGGCGTGGGATGTGCTCAACGGCTCGACACGGTTTGAGACCGTCGCCGAGGCCATTCGTGACATCGACTGGGTCGTCGTGACCACGTCACGACGGGGCGTCTGTGACATCCAGTCGCCCCGGTCCGTGGCCGAGCAGGCGGTGGCGGCGGCGGGCCGTGGCGAGCGTATCGCGGTGCTTTTCGGGAACGAAAAGACCGGCCTCACCAAGGACGAGCTGGCTTTCGGCCGCGCCAGGCTCCGGATCCCCATCGCGGCGGACCAGCCTTCGGTCAATCTAGCCCAGGCGACGCAAATCGTCGCCTACGAGTTCTTTGTTGCGGGCCTGGAGGCACGCGCTCGCGCTAACGTGTCGGGCGCACCCTGAGCCAGACGAGCCAGCGAGCAAGCCAGACGCCCGATGCATCAGATTGATCTCCGCTCCGACACCGTGACCCGCCCATCGGCGGGCATGCGCGAGGCCATCGCGAATGCCGACGTTGGCGACGACGTGTACGGGGAGGACCCGCTGGTGAACGAACTCGAGGAACGCGTCGCCGCGCTGCTCGGCAATGAGTCCGCACTCTTCGTTCCCTCTGGCACGATGAGCAACCAACTCGCGCTCCGGACCCAGACTCGCCCGGGCGACCACGTCTTGGTAGGCGAGGGCGCGCATTGCGAGCGTTTCGAGACGGGCGGTGCCGCGGCGCTCAGCGGCGTTCAGCTCGGTATCGTGGGGCAAGGTGGATTGTTCACGGCGGACCAGATGGAAGCCGCGATCCATCCGTCCGAGTTTCACCTGCCGCGCACGTCGTTGGTTTGCGTGGAAAACACGCACAACATGGCCGGCGGTAGGATCTTCCCGCAGAGCGATATCGTGGCCATCCGTGACCGCGCCCATGAAGTCGGCCTCCGCGTACACCTTGACGGCGCGCGGCTTTGGAACGCTGCTGTCGCCACCGATAGGTCCCTGGCCGAACTGGCAGAGGGCGTCGATACGGCGTCGGTGTGTTTCTCAAAGGGGCTCGGCGCTCCGATCGGATCCGCGCTCGTCGGCAGCGCCGACACGATTCACGAGGCGCGGCGTTATCGTAAGATGTTCGGAGGCGGCATGCGGCAGGTGGGCATCCTCGCCGCTGCGGCGCTCTACGCATTGGACAACCATTTCGAGGCGCTCGGCCAGGATCATGCACTCGCCGCGCGCGTCGGCTCCGCGCTCACGGGCCTTGCGGGCGTCGAGATCGGTAAGGTGGAGACGAACATCGTGATGATCCATCTGGACGAGTCGGTAGCAACCGCGGTCTCCGACGCGGCTCGAGCGCGCGGCCTGCTGCTGCACGCGCTCGATCGGACGACGCTAAGGATCGTCACGCATCGGGACGTCACCAGCGGCGATATCGACCTGGCCATAACGATCCTCAAGGCCGCGCTCGGGACGGCGCTGACCGAAGGCCGTGCGTCGGGAGGCGCCTCGTGAGCGGGCGCCCCGTCCCCGCCCGTTCGTGCGGCGTCTGGGCGTTCCTCGGTCTCTGTTTCGCCCTTGGCCTCACACTTTGGAACTGCGCTCCCACCAAGCCCGCCGAGTATCTGCACTCGAGGGCGGCGGCGACTCGCTCCTACGCGCACGGCAGGTACGTTCAGGCCAGCGAGTACTGGGCTCAGGCGGCGGCCGCAGCCTCGACAAAGCGCGACCGCGACGAGGCGCTCTATCGGCGGGCGGCGAGTCTGCGGCGTGCCGGGCGCGTCGACGAAGCCGCCGCTGCGTACGACGCGCTCCTGGCGGAACGGCCGCCGAATCTTCAAACGGAACGGGCCGCGCACGACCGAGCGAAGCTCGAGTTCCACCATCGCGATCGTCAGGCTGGCATCGCGCTCATGGAAAGCGCGCTGCTCGAATATCCCGAGGCCGGGTCGGCGAAGACGACGCTGCGCAACTTGGTCAAGGTTCACGAGGACGCGGGCGGCATGCCCGGTCTCATCGATTGGTTGCGGGAGACTCAGCCGAAGCTTACCCGCGGCGAAGTGGCGGAGTGGATACGCTTTGAGCTGGCTCGCGCCTACGAGCGCACCGGGCAGCTTGCGCAAGCGCGAGACGAATACATCGCGATGGCGGACCAGCATCCGTACCCTTCCGGTGGGTTGTGGGATGAGGGGCTCACCCAAGCGGCGCAACTCGAGCGGACCTTGGGCCGCCCCCAAGCGGCCATCCGGCTCCTTGAGCGTTTGCTCGCGGAGCGCGAAACGTCCCACTTCGAGGGCAGCTACTTGCGAGCGACGTTCGTGAAGGCCCACTTCGAGATCGCCGATATTTACGCCGATGACTTGGACGATCCCTACAACGCGTACGAGTGGCTCCAGCGCGTATGGGACGACCATCCGCGCAGCCTGCTTCGGGATAACGCGCGGTGGTTGCAAATCCTCGCGCGCCATAACGCCGGGCGGACGACGGACGCTTGCACACTAATGCAGGAGCTGATCGACACGCTCCCCGAGTCCCGATTCGTTCGCTGCGCTCCCGTGCTTTGTCCGGGGATGCAGGTGCCGTCCGGGACGAAGGCCTGCTCCGCGTCGCTTCGCGCGGAGATCGCCGGATCGCGTTAGCGCGCTGGCGCGCTGACGCCTTAGCGCGTGGACGCGCTTGCGCGTGGACGCGCTAAGACGCGGAGATCAGCCCTTCTTCTTGCGTTTTCGGTCGCGGAAATAGAGCCGAAAGGGAACGCCCTCAAAGCCGAACTCTTTCCGGAGCTGGTTGCTGACGAAGCGCCGGTAGCTTTCGCGAACGTGGTCCGCCGAGCTGGCGATGATGACGAACCCGGGCGGGGCCGTCGTCGCTTGGGTGATGTAGTAGAGGCGCGGCGCTTTGCCGCCGCTCGTGGGCGGCGGTTTCTTTTCGAGCACGTTCGCGAAGAAGCGGTTGAGCTGGCCCGTTGGGATGCGCTTGTGGAAATCATCGTAGACCACGCCCACGCGCCGCATGAGCGCGACGACTCCGCGACCGGTTTTTGCGGACAGGAACTGGGTCGGCGCCCAGCGCGCGAAGTGCAGCTCGTCTTCGGTGTGCTCTTCCGCCTTCTTGCGCGCGTCGCGGTCCTTGAGGAGGTCGAGTTTGTTGAGTCCGACGACGAGCCCGCGGCCACGCTGGCGGCAGAGTCCGAGCAAGCGCTGGTCCTGTTCGGCGAGGCCTGTATCGGCGTCGCACATCAGAACGACAACGTCGACGCGCTCCATGATGCGTAGCGCGCGCATCACGCTTGCCAGTTCGACGTCCTCGCTGACTTTCGCTTTGCGTCGAATGCCCGCTGTGTCGACGAGGATGTAGTCGCGGCCGTCCACCGACACGCGCGTGTCGATGGGGTCACGAGTCGTTCCGGGGCGCGAGTCGACGAGCGAGCGCTCGGAGCCCGCGAGGCGGTTGAAGAGGGACGACTTTCCCGCGTTGGGGCGTCCCAGGAGCGCGACGCGGGGGATGCCGTCGAGGTCGGACTCGAGCTGGCTTTCGACGGGCGGTAGCGCCCGAACGATGGCCTCCTCGAGCGACGCGGTGCCGCGTCCGTGTAGCGCGGATACGGCGATCAGCGGTTCGATGCCGAGTCGATAGAGGTCGTTGGACTCATGCGCCTTGCCCTCGGAGTCCGCCTTATTTGCGGCGTATACGACGGGTTTCTCGCTTCGGCGCAGCAATTCGATGGCTTCCGAGTCGGCGTGCGTCGGAGGCGCGGTGCCGTCGAGAACGCAGACGACGACGTCCGCTTCGGCGATGGCGACCTGCACCTGTCGCGCGATTCCTTGGCCCATCGGATCGTCCGTCGTGGGATCGAAGCCGCCCGTGTCTATCAGCGTGATGTCACGTCCGTGGACGTGCGTGTCCACATAATGCCGGTCGCGCGTTACCCCCGGCGCGTCGTGCACGATGGCGAGTTTGCGCCCCGCCAGACGGTTGAAGAGCGTGCTCTTCCCGACGTTGGGCCGTCCGACGATGGCGACGATGGGGATCATGAGTTGTCGTCCTTCTTAGGCTGCGGCTCTGGCAGGTCTTCTGGCAGGTCTTCTGGCAGGTCTTCTGGCAGGTTGCCGGTCATCACCTCGGCGGCACCTTCCGGAGCGCCCTCATAGCCGAGCTCTGCGAGTTGCCGCGGGATGTTGCGCCACCTCGGTGTCATTCGCACAAAGAGTTCCAAATGGACCTTCGTGTCGTTGAGCTTCTCGAGACGTTTTCTCGCGCGGGTTCCGATCTCTCGGATCATCTCGCCGCCGCGACCGATCATGATCTTGCGCTGGCCCTCTTTTTCTACGTGGATTGTGGCCATCGCCACGAGCGCGTTCTCTTTTTCCTCGATCTGGTCAACAGATACGGCCGAGGCGTGCGGAACCTCGCGCCCCGTGACGTCCAGGACGGCCTCGCGGATGTACTCTCTGATAAAGAAACGCAGCGGTCGGTCGGTGAGCGTATCGTCGCTATAACCCTGGGGGCCTTCCGGCAACCTGCCGGCGACCTCGGCCAGGAGCCGGTCGACGCCGTTGTCGCGCCGCACGCTCAGGGGCACGATGGCGGCGAAGTCACGCTTGCCTTGGTATTCGGCGAGCAGGGGCAGCAGCCGCGGCTTGTCCTTGAGTAGGTCGACTTTGTTGACGGCGAGGATCACGGTGGCCAAAGCGGGCAGCGCGTCGAGCACTTCTTGGTCCGCGCGATCGACGAGGGTTCTTTCGGGGGCCGAGAGCGACTCGCGCGAGCGTGCCTTTAGGACGGAGCTGACGTCGGTCATCATGACCACCACGTCCGTGCCTCGCGCGGCCTCGATGGCGGCGTGGTTCATGCGGCGCCCGAGTTCGGAGCGGGGCTGGTGCAGGCCCGGCGTATCCAGGAACGCGATCTGAGCGTCTTCGAGGTGCACGACGCCGAGCAAATTGTCTCGCGTCGTCTGAGGCGTTTTCGAGACGATGGCCAGGGGCTCGCCCAGCACCGCATTGAGGAAGGTTGACTTCCCAACGTTGGATCGACCGACGATCGCCACTGTCCCGAATCGCATGGCGCTTCCTTTACTGGTCCGAGCCGCTGCGTGCCAGGGCAGTCTGGGGCGATTTCGCAGAAGGATCGCATCTGCGCCTCCGATCCGGGCTCCAGCGCAGCCGCCTCACCGGGCCCTTTGCCGCGAGGCGACATCTGGTAATGTGCGCCTCGCGGGGCGTTCGCGCGGCCACGCAAGGACTCGTGCTCGCTGACAATGAGCACGGGTTCCGTCGTCGGAGAGACCCGCGCACCCCTATTTATGACGGACGGAACCAGCGGCACCAAGCCTCGGGCCACATCGGCCGGACCGCGGTCCGGCTCCGCCTCCCGGACGGGGACGGGGACGGGCACTGGGACGGGGCCAGGGGTAAGAGCCGCAGCCGGCGCGCGGTGGCTGGGCCCTCTCGCGTGGGTTATCGCGCTTGCCGTCCTGCTTGCGCCTCTCAGTACCTTTGGAACCCTCGGCGAGGCGGGCCTTTGGGATCCACCGGAGCTGGAGACCGCCGAACTGGCGCGGCGCATCGGCGTGAATATCCTGGGCGCCGACGGGCTCGTCGTCCCAGAGCGCGATAACAGCGTGCCTATCGCTTCGGAATTGGGCCGTGGCCAGCTGCCGTTGACCGTACTCGCTGGAGCGTTTGCCGGGCTCGGGCTCGAGCCGTGGGCGGGGCGGCTCGTGTTTGGGCTTTGGGGCTTGCTCGCGCTATTGGCGACCTGGATCGTTGCGCGGCGGCTTGCCGATCGAACGGTCGCGGCGCTGGCGGTGCTTGTGCTGGCGACGACCCCCCTCTTTTTCGTTCAGTCGCGCACGTTGCTCGGCGACGTGGTCACGATGGCGGGCAGCGCCCTGGCCGTAGCCGGGCTGGGCCTTGCCACGTTTGATTCCCGGCTGGGCAGGCTCGGGCGTGGGTTGGCGCTCGTCGTTGGGCTGCTGGGGCTCGCCGTTGGATTCGGGGCGCGGGGCCTGCTCGTCGGCCTCGCGATTCCGGCGTCCGGTGTCGGCGTCGCGTGGCTTGTTGCCACCAGCGCGGGGCTGCGGGAGTCGCCCGGAGCCCTCGTGCGCGCCGCTCAATGGGCGGGCGGGGCGCTGGTATCGGCTCGGGTCATCGTTTGGACGATCTCAGCGATCGAGACGCGTTCAGGTGCCGGGTCGTGGCTCACCGTAGCGGTCGTTGTCTCGTGGGTGGCGCTCTGCGCTCTGGCGCCGTCGCAAGCATCGGCCAGGCGCACGTTTTCCGATGCCATCGGTGCCTTCTCCCTGATGCTGGCGAGTTCCGCCGCCTGGGTCTCCGGCGCGGTCCTCTCTGGTGCTGGCTCTGGCTCTGGCTTGGGCGACTCGACTTTCACGCTTGTGATGGGAGCTGCGTTTCTCGACGGGAATCGTTTTCCCACGTTCGACGTCGAGTTCCAGGCCCTGGCTCACGGGCTGATCCCCTGGGCGGCAGTGCTCCCATTCGCGGTGGGTCGCATGCTTCGGTCGCCGGAGGCGTCTGAGTGCGCTCATCTCGCCACTCGCGAGAGGCGCGCGAGCCGCGACGACGCCTCAGCCTTCCGCCTCGTCGTGCTCTCAACGCTGGTGACCGGGTTCGTCGCCTACGCTGTCATGGCGTCCGCGGTCGCACTTCCGCCTTTTGCGCCCGTGTTTGCGGTCGCGCTCTGCGTCGCGTGGATGCTCCGGGATATTGATTTTGGCGCCCCGACGTCGCTCGCGCTCGGCGCCGGCATCGCGGCCCTCGGTGTCGTCTTGTTCTCCGATTTTCGGCACTTCCCGGAGAAAGCCTTTGCCGCCTATGGGCTGCCCGATGAGGAGTTTCCCGAGGCACTCGTTGCAAGCTCCACACTGCTCGTTGCGCTTGCTGTGGTGCTTCCGGCTTTCATCCTGGTGCTGATTTTGATGGAGCGTCGCAACGGGCCGGCGTTTGCGTCTGCTCCCTATCGGGCTTGGTTTGCCGGACTCTGGGGTGGTTTCAATGGGCGTCTTGGGTGGAGTCTCATACTTATCGAAGCGGGCCTTGTCTTCGCCGGTATCGGGGGGCTGGGGCTCTACGTTGGCTGGTGGCGGTTCGGTGCGGGGATCCCGGTGCCGATTCGCACGGCGCTTCTAAACGCGTGGTGGGTGCTCCCGGTTGCGCTGGTGCTCATCCCCGTCGCTGGTGTTGCCGCGCGCGACGCCGTACGGACATTCTTTCGCGTCGTGCCGGTGGGACGCGGCGTCGCCGCATGCCTATGCCTCGCGTTGGGGGGATTGGTGCTTAGTTTCGCGTACTTTCCTGCGCTCGCGGCGCAGCTTTCTCCCAAGGATGCGTTCGACGCTTTCGAAGAACGCAGGGGGGCCGGGGACGAGCTCGGGGTCTTGGGTCTTTCGCCAGCCACGGCCAGCTATCACGTGGAGGTGCCCATCGCGGCTCTCGAGGACCCGGAGTCAGCTGTGGCCTGGCTCTTGGACGATTCATCGCGTCCGCGCTGGGTAGTCATGGATTCCAAGTTGCTCGCCCGCGCCAACTCACTCTTTCGCGTTCAGCGGTCCACCAACTTGCCGGTCGCCTACGTGTCCGACCGGGTTCTTCTTGCCAAGACTTCTCTCCCGGCCGAAGAACAAAAAAACCCTCTGCAGCTATTCGTTCTGGACGCGCCGCCGGAGCTTCAGCACCCCATCGACGCCGAATTGGAGGGCTGGCTCGACGTGCTGGGGTGGGAAGTGTCGGATTCCTCGCACGCGGTCGTCGACACGCTGCTGGCGGGGACGCGATACGACCTCACCATCTGCTATCGCGTGAAGAAGCAGTTCGCCGGCACCTGGCGCACCTTCGTCCATCTCGAGGGAGCGGGCGCCGAGCGCCTCCAATTGGACCACGACACGCTAGGCGACCTGTACCCGATGGAGGAGTGGCGCGAGGGAGACATGATTTGTGACAAACACGCTTTTACGGTGCCGCCGTACTCCGCGCCCGCCGACCGTCAGCTCTACTTCGGCCTGTACCGTGGAAACAGAAGGCTGAAGGTGACGCGCGGTGACCACGATGACGACCGAATTCGCGGTGGTGTCGTAAAGATCCGCTAGAAATGACGCATTGCGACGCCCCGGGCCGACCGCATCGATCTTGAATCGTTCCGTGACAGCGACCCCGAACGGGGCTAATGGCGTTGGACGGTGACGGAACAAACGCGAGAGACCGGAAACCCTGCGGACCGACGCGAGTCGCCGAGAATCCCAGTGACTTGGGCCGTCGATTGCGAGACCGAGGACACCTTCCTCTACGCCTCGATTGCCAATATTTCCGAGATTGGCATCTTCGTTCGGACCAAAGACCCGCTCGAGGTCGGGACCCGTCTGACGCTTCGCTTCGCGCCGCCCGATCTGGACCAGCCCTTTGTCCTTACCGGCGTCGTCCAATGGGTCAATCCGATTCGCGCGCTTTCGGAGAACCTCAACCCTGGTATGGGCGTCCGATTTATTGAACTGAGTCGCGATGACCGTGAGCGTATCGTCGCCGCCATCCACACGATCGCGTACCTTCGGAACTCCTCCAACTGAGGGCCCACTCAACAATAACTTCGGTTTTTGTCTGGCCGATCCATCCCTGCTGGTTTTGTCGCTCCGCCGCCATGTCGCCTCGGCATGCCTCGGCGTACTGCAGTACGCCTCGTTGTCGCGCCTCGCCAGCAGGGCGCCTCGACCGCCAAAACTCCGAAGTTATCGGTTCGTGGCCCCTGAGCCGCCTCGGCCGCTCGAGTCGTCTCGCCGACGACAGAATCCGGCGAGTGTCGCCCCATCGGACAGGCTAGAGGCCGCGCACCGCCAGCTATTTGGCGATTCCGTTGCCCAAAATTGTGTGAAAGCTCCATGCTCCGGTCCGGGCGCCGAGGTGCTAGGCTTCGGCGGCAGCCGCTAGCTGAGGGGCGGGCTGGAAAGGTAACGATGAGGCTGTTCAAGCTCTTTTGGGTCGGGTTATTGATTTTTTGGGTGACGCCAGCGTGGGGCCAGACACCTGGCACGGGGGAGGCAGCAAAGGCTGAGCCAAATGCTGCGCCGAGCGCCGCTCCGGCTGCGCCCGCCGCGCCGGCTGCGCCCGCCGCGACCGCCACTCCCGAGATGGACGGAGCCACCTACTCGGTTCGGGTGCGCGACCTGGAGGTTGGCATCGGCGAGCTGAAAGAGCAGATTCGCCGCAGCCACACGCGGCTGAGCCTGCTCAGCGACACGGTATTCGCTGGGGGGTTTGGCGGAGCCGTGGCGCAGGTCACGGTGGTCGACAAACTTGGTGGCGGCTTGAGCATCCTGCGAGTCGTGGCGGTGCTTGACGGGGACGTCCAGTTCAGCAAGCAAAGCGCCGACGGCATACTTGGTTTTGACGCGCGACTCGTTGCGTTCGATGGGCCAATACCTCCGGGCAATCACATGCTCCAAGCGATGATCGAAGTGCAGTCGACCGGCTATGGCGTCTTTTCGTACATGGATGGCTACAAGAGAATGGTCGAGGCCTCCCACGAATTCACCGTTCCGGACGGCGACAAGGCAGAGATCCAAATCATCATCTGGGAAAAGGACGGCGTGACCACCTCTGTGCTCGACAGACCCGCCATCAAGTTCCTGGGTCGTATCGTCAAGGGCTCCGCGGATTCGCTCCAGGGTGCGGAGGGGGTGACGACGCCGTGAGAAAACGTTCGCGCGCTAGCTTCGCCAATCTGGCCCTATGCGTCCTCGTCTCCACAGCGTGGGGCGCGCAGGCAGGAGCCGAAACTCCCAACGAGGCGCGAGCCGAGGCGCGGGCCGGGCTCGCTTCGGTCGAGCGCGAGCTCCCCGCCCTTGAACTCGTTGCGCAGTCCGCCGGAAAGGCAAAGACCGCGACGGCCGCATCCCGCTTGGCGGCCGCGCAGCGTGCGATGGCTGCCGGCGACTCCGAGCGCGCAATCGATTGGTTCTCTCAGGTCGTCGAGCTCCACCGGACGGGGAAGGCCAATGCGTCCGACGACGCCGCCGCATTGCTGCTGCTCGGCGACGCCTACATTCGCACCGGCCAGTATCGTTCGGCGCGGGAGCCCCTCTTGCAGTTGATCCAGAACTCCGACGGACAGGCGTATCGGGAGCGGGCGGCGGAGGCGCTGAATCGACTCGTGGACGCTGGCATTCGCGGCAACGACACGCCCTCGCTCGAGGCTGCGCCCACCGAGGCGCGACGCCTGCAGGGGGCGGGCCTCCCGGTGAGCTACGCCGCGGGCAAGGCGCTCTACGCCCTCGGCCGCTACCCCGATGCTCTCGCCCAGCTTCAGCAAGTGAGCGCAACGAGTCCCTTCGCAATCCAGGCTGGGTATCTGCAGGGAGTTGTGCTCACGAAAGAGGCGGACGAGGCCGTCGCCGCCAGTGGGGCAACCCCCAATTATGCGGCCGCGGTCACCAAGTTCCACAATGTTGCGCGTATGCCCGGTCGGTCGCCTGGCGACGAAGCCGTGAAAGATCTCGCGTGGCTTGCCGTTGGTCGCCTGCTTTACGAGATGGGCGATTCGCCCAACGCACTCAACGCCTATTCTCACGTCGACGCGGAGTCGCCCCACTATCGGGACGCGCTGCAGGAAGTGGCGTGGGTGTACATCTCGCTCGGGGACAACGCCGGGGCAGAGAAAGCGCTCACTGGCCTGCTGCAGGGCGCTGATCCGGAAGGCCAGCGTCTGGCCGAAGCGGCTCTCCTCCAAGCGGACCTCAAACTTCGCTCGGGCTCGCTGCCGCAGGCGGCGAGCATCTACGAGACCGTTCGCAATCACTACGAGCCGTATCGCGAAGAGGTGGCTCTCTACCTGACTCAGGTGAGCGACCCTGGCTCGTATTACGACCTCCTGGTGAGCGGGAACGCCACCGCTCAGGGCGCGCCGCAAATGCCAGAACTGGCCCTCACGTGGGCTAGGGAAGACGCCGGCAGTGCCTCCGTTTTCACGGTGACTGATGACATCGTTCGCTCCCGGCGAATGGTCGAGGACGCAACTCGCAAAGCGGAGACGCTCCAGAAAATCTTGCAATCGCCCGCACGCGTCAAGGCTTTCCCGGAGCTGGTGACGGCACTCGAGACGTCTACGGTTCTCCTCAATCGACTGGCGCGGGTGCGATGGGCGCTCGCCGGCGCCCTCGACGAACTCGAGAAGGGTCAGCTATCTGACGAGCTTCGCACCGTTAGCAACGCGCGGCGTGCGCTCATGCCGCAACTCAGCAAGCTGCCGGTGGACGAGGGTGCGCTTGCGCGCCGCGAGAACGGCGTCCTCAGACGCTGGAATAGTCTGGTGCGAGACCTCGATTGGCTGAAGCTCCAGGTCGATAGTCTCGACGTCCTCGCCAAGCGACTGCAGACCGCAGCTCAAAATCCTGATGGATACGGCCTCGAGATAGAACCGGAGAAGGTTGCGGAGCTCGTGGCCGCGCTCAGGGAGACGCGTCAAGATCACGCGAAGTTCGAGCGGACCATCGACAACTTCAAGAACGTCGTTCAGGTCAAGCGGCTGCAAGTCGGCGTCGGTGACGAGGCCAGCGTCGAGGACGCTCGGCTGCGCGGCCAGTTCCGGGAACTCCTCGGGCGTGAGGTGACGCTCGCGGCCGAAGGGCAAGGCAGTGCCCAACTCCAGGCGTACGCGAAGAGCATCATGCCGACGCTGCGAGAAACGGATAGCGCCGACGCGAAGCTCACCGCGCTCTACCAAGAGATCGACGCGCAGGCCGCTACTCAGGCTGCGGTACTCGCGGAAGTCGTCGCGCGCGAAGCGCAGCGTATGGCCGCCCTCGCAAACGAGCTGGGCGTTGTAGACCAAGGCGCGCGGGCGACAGTGGGTGGCTTGGCGCGCGAACGCATCGCAGCCGTCGGCGGCCAGCTGAAGGGGATCGTGATGCGCGCCGACATGGGCAACGCCCAGCAGGCTTGGGAGGCGCGCGAACGCGCCAGAGATCAGCTCATCGCGATGCAGCGTGAGCGGGCCCGATTGGAGCAACGGCTCAACGCCGAGTTGCGCGAGGTCATGGAGGACGCGGGTAACCAGCGATGAGAGCGACTCTGTTGAGCACATGGTCTACGACTTTGCTGATCAGCGCAGGGCTGACGGCGACTGCGGTGAACGCTTCTGCAGCCACTGCCCCCGCGACCCAGCGATCCGGCGAGCTGCCGGTGATGGTCTGCGAATCGGCGAGCGTTTCCGGCCCCGGCGGCAGTGCCTCGGCGACGGTCGAAATGCTGCCCGCGCCCGGTCCGGAGCGCGCCGCGGCGCTCGAAGCGCTGAAGCAAGATGCCGAACTCTATCAAGCTGCCGCGAAGGACTACCGTTCGACGCTAACGAGCGTGGTGCGACATCACTTCGAGGAGCGACGTCGGCGGATGCTGGGCACCCTAGACGTCGAAATCGACAAACGGTCGGCCGCCGTCGACGCGGCTCGAGCGGACGCGATTGCCCGTCTCGAGGCGTTCATTCGCCACTACAGCGGACCCAATGCGGACCCCAAGGCCACACCGGACGCGATGTTCCGTCTGGCCGCGCTCTACGAGGAGGCTGCGCGTTCGAGCGATGCCGACGATTTGAGTCTGGGCCTCGAGCCAGCCATCAATATCTACGAGCGGATCATCCAAGAGTACCCCGACTACGAGGAGATCGCCGGCGTTCACTATTACCTAGGCCATTCTCTCGCGGATGCGGGCAGATCCGACGAGGCACAACAGGCTTGGCGCTCGCTCGTCTGCAGCAACGTGTACTCGGTACAGATCGATCCTGCTGCGCCGGGCAAAGTGCTCATCCAGCCGATGGTCCAGGACCACGAGGAGAAGTTCTGGAACGAGTGGCATTTTAAGAATCCTGTGCCCTTCGACCAAGACATCGAGACTGGCGAGACGACGTCGAACGCCGAGCTCGCGAGCGCACCAAAGTCGAAGGAACTCCTCTACCGCACGCCCTACGACGAGACCTGCGTCGCGATGTCGCAGGAAGTGGCCGAGGGAGAGGAGCCACGCTACATGGCTGAGGTCTGGTGGCAGCTCGGCAACTACCACTTTGACCGACTCGACAACGGTGGGCCTTTCGCTCTCAATCGCGCCGTTAGCGCGTACGAGAAGTCGATGAGCTCGAAGAAGCCGCCGCTCTACGGCGTTTCTATGTACAAGCGAGCTTGGACGCACTTCAAGCAGGAGCGCTACCGCGAGGCCGTAGACTGGTTCGTCAATCTACTGAACTATGCCGATGAGCAAGAGGCGCTAACGGGCGATCCGGGCGCGGACTTCCGCGCAGAAGCGTACATGTATATTGCCGGTTCGCTGGCCTATCACGACTTCAATGGTCCCCCCGGAGACCACCCGAATATCCCCCGAACGGATGTTCTCGACGTGGAGCCTGATCCGGTCATCGCGGAAGAGAAGATGGCGATCGCGCTCGAACGCGTTCAAGATCCAGCGCTCATTCCGCAGGACAAGAAGTGGTCTCCCGAGATCTACAAAGCGCTAGCGCAAGAGTTCATCGAGATCTCCCAAGATCATAACGCGATTGCCGCGCTCGAACTCACGCTCAAGAAGTTCCCCCTCGATCCCGATGCGCCGATCATGCAGAACCGCGTGGCGGAGATTTACGGGGATCTCGCTCGCAGTGCGCCGGCCGGCTCGGCCGTTCGCGAGGAGAATCAGCGCAAGGCGCTCGAGGCTCGGACTGCGCTCGCTCGCTACGTGGGTACGACGGATTGGACGAATGCCAATCGCGACGATCCCGAGGCGCTTATGGCCGCCGAGACGCTCGTGCGACTCGGCCTGCGCAGCGCGGCGGCGGACCACACCAATCGGGCGAGGGCCCTCTATGCGAACGCGCAGGCGGCTGCCGGCTCCGATGATGCCCGTCGTCTGATCTCCGAAGCGAGCGCTGAGTTCCGCCTCGCCGAGACCGCTTGGTATGCGTACCTCGCCCAAGATTGCGCGGCGTCTGACACCTACGAGAGCAAGTTCTGGCTCGCCGACGCGCGCGTCAAGGCCGTACTTCTCGACTTGAGCTTGGGGATAAGCCCGACGGATAGGGACGTCGAGAAGGCCTATGCAGCGGTCAAAGCCGTCCGTGACTCCAACGAGGATGATCGCTTCAAACAGCCGGCTGCGGTCTATGGCGTGACGCTCTCGGAGAACGTACTCGACGATCTCTATCGTCAGCACGCGGACAGCGAGGGTGCGCGCGGCATCGAGCAGCGCGACGAGGTCGTTATCGAGACGGTGGACGGCAAGCCACGCATCATCAAGGCCCAGATGCCGCCCGCGGTGCTCGCAGCGATCGAAGCACGCGACGCCTACAATCGAGCCATCCCGCCGGAGACCGATCCTCAGCACAATGGCCCGATGTACGAGTTCCAGGCGGCCGATTACTATTTCGCCTACGGACACTTTGACGACGCCCGGGCTCGCCTGACCCCGGTCTACCAGAAGTACTGCGGCAAGAACGAGTGGGGGTACCGGGCGTGGGAGAAACTCGTGAGCATGTCGGCTCACGAGAACGACGCCGACGCAACGCGCGTCCTGGTCGAGGCGCAGAGTTGCGCATTCGACGAGGAAACGAAGGTTGCCGAGCGCTCGATTCGCGAACCGGTGGAGAAGGGCATCGCGTACGTGGACGCGAGAAAGGCCTACAAGGAAGCCCAAGCCATGCAGCCTGGGCCGGCTCGTGACGCCAAGTGGCGGCAGGCGGCGGCGCTCTACGGCATAGCGCTCAAGAAGGCCCCGGACCGCGAAGAGGCTCCCGAAGCGGCGATGAACGGCGCCTTTGCGTACAAGCAGGTCGGCGACTACGACAAGGCCATCGGCATGTACTCGCTCTTCATCTCGCGCTACGGCAGCGAAGATAAGCTACGCGAGCTGCAGCGCGGCAACTCGAGAGCCCGCCCTCCCGTGCCGCCACAGCCCGAGAAGTACGAAGAGCGCGTCGGATATCTCAAGAACGCACACGACGCTCTCGGTGGCTCGTACGTTCTCTTCTTCGACTACGCGAAGGCCGCTCGCACCTTCGACGAGATCAGCGGCGTGGAGCATTTCTCGCCGACCGATCGTCGCGTCGCAGCGCGCGAGGCTCTGATCCTCTACTCGAGCCTGGGCGATAAGACCGGGATGGAACGCGCCAAATCGCGCTTCTTCCGGCTCGGCGCGTCGCCGCAAGAACGCGCGGAAGCCGAGTTCATCGTCGCCCGGTCCGCGCTGCGCGAGTGGGATCGCAACGCACCTGACACAGGCGCGAACGAAGCGGCTCGGCGTCGTGCGCAGCGATCGATGGAGGATTACTACAACCGCTTTCGGTCCCAGACGGCCGCGGCGGAGTACGTCGTTCCCGCCTCGTACTACGTAGCGCAGGCGAAGCTCGCGGCGGGGTCGCGGGATGCCAAGCGCTGGCTCGAGACCACGATCAATTCGTTTGACCGCTGGAACCGGCTCGCTCCGCGCGAGAACGGAAAGAGCATCGCACTGGGTAGCCCCGAGGCAAGCATGGCTGCCGAGGCGGATTACGCGCTCGTTGATGAGACCATCCGCAATAAGTTCGATTACGAGACGGGCCATCAGCGCTACAAGGGCACGCCGGCGGAGGTCCTGAAAGAGTATCGACGACAGGCCGCCGAAGCCAAACGCCTCGATGCGGATCTGACGCGAATCGTGAACGACTACCTGTCCCCGAAGTGGTCGGTCGTCGCGCTGGCGAGGCAGGGGACACTCTGGGACTCGCTCCGGACGGGGCTCTTCAACACCCGTGAGCCGCAGCTTCGGCTCTTCACCAAGAAGGAAGAGCGCGCCCTCGCCCAGCTCGAGGAAATGGGCACCGACGAGTCACTCGAGAAGGCCGATAACTTCCGAATGGAGCGCGAGACGCTTTGGTCGACGAATCGAGACAGAGAACTCGCCGACGCCGACAAGCTTGTCGTCGCTCGCTACGGCAATGCCTACACCCTCGCGCGCCGGTACAACGTGTCAGATCCGATGGTAGCGCGGTCGATTCGGAGACTCGCCTACATGACCGACCTGATCGGCAACGCGAAGATGGCGCAGCACGCTAGGGCGGTGCCGAGTCTGAGTTACGTGAACGGCATGTTCGTTCGCATTCGCCCGGGACAGGTCGTTGCGCCTGCACCCGCGAACCTACCTGCCGCTGCGCCTGTGCAGCAGCGCTAGTTCCGAGAGAGACGAACTGGGGATGAAGACCACCTTGGCACGCTTCCACCGCCCGCTTTTTGCTGTGACCACTGTCGCGTTGCTCTCGCTTGCTGCCGGGTGCAGTAAGAAGGCGACCGTCGCGACGCAGGCTCCTGCGCCGCGTCCTTATGCGGAGTTGTCGCCAGCGCAACGCGCGCCGGCTTCTGCCGTTAGGCCGCCGCCGCCGAGACCCGCCGCGCCGCCTCCAGCGGCGCCTATCCCGGCCGCGGTCGCTCCGCCGCCGGTCGCAGCGCCGCCCGTTGCAGCAGCGCCGCCCCCAACGTCGAACCTGCCGCGTGTGAGCCCGGCGGCTCTCGCTGCGTATCAAGCCGGGGTGGCGGCGTTCCAGGCCGGACAACTACCCACAGCAAAAGCCCAGCTGACCAAGGCGACTCAGCTCGACTCGAAAGCGTATATGGCTCACGCCGCCCGAGGCGCCGTGCTCGAGCGAATGGGCGATCTGGGTGGCGCGGAGACAGCCTACGGCCAGGCGCTGCTCATCGTTCCTGATTATGGGCCGGCTATTCGCGGCCGCGGCTTGCTGCTTCTGCGTGCCGGGCGCGCGGGGCGTGCGGAGCGTGTCCTCAACGAGGGCCGCGCCAAGCAGCCGGATAGCGCCGCTATTATTGCGACGCTGGCCGAGGTCAAATCGGTTGAGGGCGATTCTGCCGCGGCCCAGCGGCTCGCCTCGGAGGCACTCAAGAAGGATCCGGACTATCGGCCCGCCATGGTGACGATCGCGCGGGATCACTTCCGGCAGCGACGTGTTGACCTGGCGCTCTACACGCTCAAGGCGATTCTCGACGGGTTCGGTGAGGAGAACCCTCCGCGCGATCCTAACAACGGTGAGGCCCGACTATTGCGGGCGCAAATACTCCGCTCTCAGGGCTCCCGCAGCGAAGCGATCGAGGAATACGAGAAGGTGGTCAGGTTGCGACCCGATCTCGTTGAGGCGAATGTGACGCTCGCCTCGTACGTTCTGGAGGCGGGCAACGCGCAGCGCGCCACCCAATTGCTCGAGCGTGCCCTGCAATACGACCCCAACAACGTGGAGGCGCGCCTGAACCTCGGCGACGCCTATCGGGTTGGCGGCAGAATCTCTGACGCAGAGCGCGAGTTACTCTGGGTTCGCCAACGAAGTCCGAATAGCCCGGAGGCCCACTACAACTTGGGGCTGCTTTACCTCTTTTCGGAGCAGGTTCCCGGCAAGACCTCGGCTCAGGCTGCGAACGCCGCTGTGCAGTCCTTTGAGGCCTATCAGAAGCTGCGGCCCCGCGGCGTCCCTGGGGACGGCATCGAGGAGCTCATCACCCGAGCGCGAAGCCGGAAGGCCGTAGTGGAAGCGGAGTCCGAGCAAACTAGCGCCTCGGACGCGCTCCCGAATACCTGGTCCTCTCAGACCGTTGCCGGAGGTCGTGCATCATGAAGTGGATTCGTAAGGGCCCGCGAAAGAATAACTTCGGGTGGAGGGGGGGCGAGGCGCCCGGCTGGCAAGGCGCGACGACGAGGAATAGCAAGGCTATTTTGAGGAGGAGCAACGCGGCCAGGTGGGATGCATCGGTCCCAAAACACCGAAGGTATTCTTTCGCGGGCCCTAAGGGCGGGTTTCTCGCGCTCGCGCTGGCGGCTGGGCTGACAGCATCACAGACCGCAACGGCGCAAGAAGAAGGGCGCGTGATCACGCTCGCGGAGATCACCATCGTGGGCCGTGTTCAGAAGCCGGTTGCGGCAGTCGACGTGAGCCGCCTGCGGCCGAAACTAACCCTCAGCGAGCTGCGGCACCCTTTCGTGTACCGCATCGAACTCGTGGTTCGCCGCGATCCCTTCTAGGGTCCGGCCGGCTGTCACTCTAGGGTCTTCGTCGCGTGGTCTGGTGGGCTGCTGTTTTTGCTTTGGGCGCGGTGCTGGCCGCGTTCTGGCGCTATCTCTATTTGAGACGCGCATTTCAGCCATCCGGGGCGGTGTTGCTCGAGCAGATTCGGCGCCTGCGCCACGATCAACTGGGGACGCTCTTGGCGTCGCTCCCGGATGGAAGCGACGCTCACGCTGTCGTGGAGGCGGCTGTAGCGTCCGCTGACCCCGAGACTCGAGGCATCTTGGTCGACGAGGCGATGCTCGACGTTGAGGGCAAGTTGGCGCGCGGGGCCGGGATGCCGAAGACCGCGGCTCGAGTCGCGATGCTCGCCGGGAATGCCTTCGCAGTGCTCGAACTGCTCATGTCGCTGCCCAGCCCGGACATGGACGACCTCCTCCGAATTGCCGCCTGCCTGGTATTTGGCACGCTGGGCGCGTTTTCCTCGCTCTTTTGCGCCCGTTTCGCGTCAAAGGAGCGCGGGCGCCAGGCTGACGCTTGGTACGACGTAGCGCGGCGCTTGGCCGGGCCTAGCGAAGGCTCTGGCGAAGACTCTGGGATTCCGAGCGATCCGGGTGGACAAGGGCTGGTTTCCGGCCGCCAAGGCGGCTAGGGTCGCCTCCCGGGCCTGGCTTTATTTGATCCCGCCACCGTGGACGCCCGAGGTCTCTACGCATGACGCAATCGACGCAATCGACGCAACCGAAACGCCGCGCCACGAACACGGGGCGAATGACCGCCGTCATGCGTTCGGCCATGGCGACGGGTCCAAAGGTCCTCCGCATCGGCATGGTGCAAGAAGAGCGAGTCGTCGACGAGCGCATCATTAGGGACCGCTCCAACGTGAGCGTTGGTTCTAACGAGAAGAACACTTTTGTCGTCAGCGGTGCTGCCGTGCCCCCGGCGCTCCGTCTCTTCGAGCGCACCGGAGACCGGTACGCATTGAACTTCCTCGACGGTATGCAGGGTCGCATCGCGCTGCCGACGGGGATCAACGACCTTCAGGCGCTGAAGGGCCAGGCGAGGCGGACGCAGCAGGGTGCCTATCAGATCCCGCTTACCGAGGACTCTCGCGGCAAGCTAACGGTTGGCGACACGACGTTTCTCTTTCAATTCGTCGCCCCGCCGCCCGTGCAGCCGAAGCCGCAGCTTCCCGTATCCGTAATGCAGGGTGCGTCCCATCTCGATTGGACGACCACAATCATCGCCGCGTTCGTGTTCCTTTTCGACTTCCTGCTCATCGGCGCCATCTACTCCGATTGGTTTGATCAGGTTATCGACGAGAACCTCAGCGTGAGCGCGATTCTGTCGACCGTGAAGAACCTGCCGCCCCCGCCGCCCGTCGAGGTCGTGGCGGAGGAGGGCGAGGCGGAAGAAGAAGCGGAAGAAGAAGCTCCCGCGGCCGCCAAGCCGTCCAAGGCTTCCAGTTCCAAGGCGCCCGGGCCGACGGCCGCCGAGCAGCAGCAGGCCAAGATGGCCGCAGCCCTCGACGCACTGGCCGAGTCTGACGCGCTCCAGGCGAGCGCGATTTCCGCTGCCGTTGACACGGGCGCCGTCAGTGACGGCCTGCTTACCAACGGTGACGTCCCCATCAACTCCCTCGACGCAGCGGCCAAGTCCGGCAGCGGTGTGATGGCGGGCGGCGCGGGTCTTCGCAAACCCGGCGGCGGTGGTCCCGTAACGCCGGGTATGGCCGGCGGTGGCCTCGCGGGCGTCGGTGCCACGGGCAAGACGGGTGGCACCGGTACCGGTGTCGCAAAGAAGGTCAAGGGCCCCAAGGGACGCGCCACGATCGGGGGGACTCGCTCTGCCGGTGGGTCCATCAGCGGTGCTGACCGCGTGATTGCCCGCCTACGACCGAGGTTCCGCCGTTGCTACGAGAACGGGCTGAACCAGAACCCAGACATCAGCGGCAAGATCACGCTGAAAGTCAGGATAGGCCTCAGCGGCAAAGTCGAGAACGTGACCTCTTCAGTAAGTGGCCAGTTGCCGGCCTCCGTCGTCAATTGCGTAAAGAACGCCGTCAAGGCCCGCTCGTTCCCGCCACCCCAGGGATCCGCCACAGTACTCACCGTTCCTGTGAATTTCGTAAAACAGGATTAGGTCTCTCGCCCGACGACCGTAGTGAGGGAGAGGGTGGAGTTTCAATGTGGGATCAGACGATTTCAAACGTAGAAAATTGTTTGACCCACCTTGTTCGGTTCAGTACCGTCTGCCGAAGTGTCGCTTCATAGGGTCCGGGGGAGATAGTCGCAGATGACCAGAGCGAAAACATTGGCGGTTCTTACGGCGATCGTCGCTCAAGGCGTCGTCGGGCTCGCGTTTGCGCAGGGAGAGCCTGCCCAGCCGGGGCCGGACCTGTTTCCGCCGGAGGCGACTCCCCAGGCCGCGCCTCCCACCGTCAAGGTCTTGACGATGGAAGAGGCCGACAAGCTGATGGCCGAGATGGATGACCTCGCCGCGAAGGTCGAAAAGCTCTACGCCAAAGCCCGCAACAAGGGCGACGCCCTCAAGATTCTCTGCGTCAACGACAAGTTGACGAAGCTGAAGAAGGTTCGAGTTGAGGCCGGCCCGATGAAGGCCGGTATTGGCAAGCCGGAGACACAGCAGAAGGCCAGCGGCGATCTTCATGGGGCGAAGACCAAGATTGTTAAGCTGCACGCCGATGCCATGGTCTGTGTCGGCGAAGGCCCTGATGGCACGATCGTGATCACGGAGAAGGGTACGATTAGCGAGGAAGGTAAAGGCGGGGAGGGCCCCGAACAAGGCACAGGTGACACGGGCACAGGAACCGGCTTCGGTGGTCTGCCGGCGGATCCCTTTGTTAGTAATCCGCCTGTCGTGAAGAGCCCAACGGGCTGAGGGAGTTGGGGGGGGCATTCACCGATTGCAGGGAACGCCCATGTTGCCATTTCGGTTGTTTCAACGTGGTAAGTGATAGCGATTGGTACCAATGAAAAATCGCGCGTTGTTATTGGGGGCGCTCCTCGGTGGGATGGTTATCGCTGCGCCAGCAAAAGCTCAGAGTATTCCGTGGGTGGACAATCCCTTCCTCGGTGAGGGTATAGGCATCCGCGCCGGTGACTTCGTGTTCCACCCCTCGGTAGGAACCGAGTTTGGCTACGACTCCAACTACTGGCAGTCGGGGGGAACCGTCACACAGGGGGCGGAGGTTCTTTCCACCGAGGACCCGATACCCAGTCTGCGCTGGCAATTGATCCCCTCTCTGACCCTCCAGACGATCGACTCCGGCGATCGAACTGCGCGTGGCGGCAGGGACGGGAGGAAGGTTGCCTTTGCGTCAAACCTCAATCTGGTCCTCAACCAAGTTATCCCGCTCAAGGATGAGAGCGAGACTGGGGAACTCCCGGACAAGACCACAGTGTCCGGCGGTGGCGGCCTTGCCCTCTCACTTTTTCCAAAGGGCAAATTCGGCTTCAATTTGGGCGGGCAGTACCAGCGTATCGCTCAGCCCAACAATACGCCGACCAGCGTTCTCTCACTCAACCGGCAAAGCGCACGCGCCCAGACGGGCGTTGTGTGGCGGCCGGGTGGTAAGCAGTTCTCGTGGGGTGTCGGCTACGAGTTCCGAATGGAGTTCTTCGAGGAGAACGGATTCGGCAATCTGAACTACGTTCAGCACTATGGCACCACGTCAGGCGCGTGGGCGTTTCTGCCGCGGACCGCGCTTAGCTTTGACGGCCGGGTTGGCGTTACGAGGTACACGGGCACCCAGTCGAACCTGACCGACTCTACCGACGTGCGGGTCCGCATCGGTCTCAACGGTCGACTCACCCCGAAGCTGTCGGCGGTCGCCATCATCGGTTGGACGGCGGGCTTCTTCGAGACCAATCCGGCTGCTGTTGTGCAGCAGACAAATTATTCAGCTCCGATCGGCGAGCTTCAGCTCTCATATCGTTTGCGCAAGGGCGGTGTCGGGAAACGAGCTTTGCCCGTGGGTCCCAGTGCAATCACAGTCGGCTACCAGCACGGCGAGGCGCCCAGCTCGATTGGTAATTACTACTTCAACGACCGGGTCTATGCATCGACCGGCTACTATCTGGGCTATCTGGTGCTCAACGCCGCGGTCGGTTTGAACCTCGTTCACTACCAGAAGTCCTGGTTTGCGGCGAACGAGACAGGCGGGGCCGTGGTGGTGCGCAACGAAGCATTCACCGCACCGCTTCTGGATGCCGGCCTCTTCGCGGAGTACCGCGTTCTTGACCAACTTGGCATCGGCGGGACATTCCAATTCAGCTCAAACCTCTCTCCGCTCAAGAAGGGTGAGGGCTTGTTGCCGACGGCGTACGATCCCAACACCGGGGCGGTGTCGGCCTACGACAACATTCGATTCCAGCGCTATCAGGTGATGCTCAGCGTCCGTTGGTTCATGTAGACTGGGGTCGTATCCGAAACCGTCTGCCGGGAGATTTCGTGGACAGCAACCTGCGCGCCCTCGTTCGAATCATCATCAGTTGCTCGTTCTGTTTCTTCCTCGTCGGTTGTCCTCGGGGCTTGCCCACTCAGGAGCGGCTTCCTGCGCCTGTTGAGACCACGACTGTCGGGCCCGGCGACATCTTCGTCGTTCGTGTTGTTGGTGAGGAAGATCTACCTGAGAAGTACCAAGTTGGTTCCAACGGTACGGTCGACCTCCCTTTTGTTGGGAGGGTTGAGGTAGCGGGCTACGAGCCGGAAGAGATCGCCGAACGGCTTCAAGAACTGCTGAAGGCGAAAGAGATCTTGGTCGATCCGACGGTGGTCGTCGTTGTCGAAGCGTACCGGAGCAAGCGCGTGACGCTCTTGGGGCAGGTTGCAAGTCCGGGCAGCTTCCCGCTATCGCCCAATATGACTCTCACCGAGGCGATTTCGCTTGCCGGCGGGCTTAGCGCGGTGGCTGACAGAGATTCGATCTACATTACGCGCAAGACTACGGACGGTACCGTTACAGCGGTCGTCAGCATTTCGGAGATCAACGAGGGGTCGTCTGATATTCCTCTGCAAGCGGGCGATCGGATCTTCGTCAGCGAACGCGTGTTCTGATTCGATGCGCTGCGCGGCAACGAACGCTCGCGCCCCGCGAGTGCGGCGCCTTTCCGTGCGTTTCGCATCGAGGCTGACGCTCAATCCGTCGTTGGGGCGTAGCGGACGACCAGCGTCCCGCGAATCTTAGGCGTGGGGATGGAGGCGAACGATTCGTCCGTTTCGACGCCATTTGGGGAAATGCGCCGCTCCGAGGAGATGGGGATCCCAGTGCCGCCACCCAACTGGAGAGTGAAGCCGGCGCCGACGGCGCTACGAACCGAAAAGAGCCACTCCGCCGGGATGATCGTTGCGCTAAGGACCTGGGAACCATCGGGCAGTGTTCTTGTCTGACCCACCAAGCTAGGCAGGGCCCACGCTTCTAGGGTCACCCCGAGCAGGCCGTCGTCGAGGATATCCCACCCGGTCGCCAGCCTGGCGTCTACTGAGGTTCCAATCTGTACGCTACCGAGCGGGGCGGTCCGGAGCATCCTCAGACCGGCCAGAGCACCATAATTCCACGGTCCGACCTCCCCACTGACGTTGATGTCAAACCCCACGACGGGTCCGATAGCGCCGGCGAATCCGTTATCCGTTGCGATAGGCAACGCCATGTCCAGATCCACCGCGAGTGCGAATACCTCGGACTCATTGACAGCTGTGAAGGAGACACCGATACGCGGATTTCGTACGGCCTGCGGTGCGATCCCGGAGGCGTCTTGCGAGGTGACTCCTTGCACGCCTGCGCCGCTCTGGGCGAGCACAAAGGGCGCTGACACGCGCACGTCGACGCGACGCGTGACGCCGTAGGCGAACATCAACGTAAGCCCCGCGCTCCAATCGACGACCCGCACCTCTCGTCCGCCCGGATCCGGCGACGCGGTGTGCAGCGAGATGGGGCGGTAGATGAAGCCGCCGGCGGCTCCCACCGCGAACGAGCCCTGTTCGAGCCCTGGGGCCCACGGGACGGAGACAAAGGGAGACGGCGCCGCGGTGAGCCAGAGCTGGTCGGAGTTCACGCAGGGAGACAGCTCGTCCTCCGGTAGGCACTCCGACGGCTCCGCTTCCGCCGTCGCTGCTGCCGCCTCCGATGCGTGCGGCGCCCACGCTGCGAGGGCAAGGACGAGAAACACACCGCCACAGCTGGCGTACACGCTGCGACCAGACTTGAACTTTCGCGGTCCATCGCCTGTGGCGTTCTCGGTCGGGTCTCTGCGTGGCCCCTGAGGCATGAAGCCGAGCATAGCCTATGGTACGCAGCGACGCTCCGAGGTACCCACATTGCAGATCACTTCGTCCACACCGCTCCTGCTTGCGTCCGCGTCGCCGCGACGGCGCGAGATCCTCTCGCTTCTGCGCATCCCTTACCGAGCGCAGGCGGTGGACGTCGACGAACGTCGGCTGGCGGGCGAATGCGCTGAGACGTTTCTTCAACGCGTGGTGCGCGACAAGCTCGCCGCGGCATGTCGTCTGGAACGTCACGGAGAACCCGCGGTGCTCGTTGCGGACACCATCGTGGTCGTGGACGGTGACGTTCTGGGGAAGCCTGTTGATGAAGACGACGCGTACCGTCTTCTCACGCGAATCTCGGGGCGCTCACATATCGTCTACACGCGCTACGCCATCGCAGGCGAGACGGACGAGCCGCTTATCGAACGGACGGTGAATTCTTCGGTGACGATGCACGGCGCGAGCCCGACCCAGCTCCGGAATTATGCACGGACCGGGGAGGGGCTAGACAAGGCCGGGGCGTACGCTGTTCAGGGTATTGGCGCCTTTTTGGTCGAGGCGATCGACGGTTCCTATACCAATGTCGTGGGTTTACCGGCCTGCGAACTCGTTCAGGATTTACAGACTCTCGGACTGCTGCTCGACTACCCGCCGGCCCAAGAAATCGACCCCAACCAGACGACAAGCTGAGCGCGGGCGTCCTTTTGACACCGACTACCCCCAGCAGACATACTGGCACGCCAGGAGACGGCAACCGATGCCCCTTATCCAAACAGAAGAAGCAGCGCGACGACTCGCACGCACGATCGCGAGCGATCTTTCGCTCTACAACGAAGACAAGATTCTTCGCGGAATCAAAGAAGATACGCTCTTCGATGTGCTCGCGGATGAGATCGAGGAAGGGCGCACTCTCTACAAGGGGCGCGTCGCGCCGGACATGGTGGCCAAGAATTTCTACGACCGTGCGCTGGTCGATATCCTCGTCAAGTCGAAGGGCCATATCGAGAGCGCGCTCTGGTAGTCGGTATGTCCCAGCGTTTTGAGCTGGGCGATGACGACGTGTTGCCGTCCGGCGAGCGCGTCGACAAGGTCGTCGCCCGGTTGATGCCGGAGACGACGCGCGCCGCGATACAACGCTGGATCACGGAGGGCCGCGTTCACGTGGACGGCGCGCTCACGCGTCCGAAAGCTACGGTACGTGTCGGCGCTGTCATCGAGGTCGAGCCGGGGCCGCCGCCGGCAACGACTGCGGAGCCGGATCCCAGCGTGAAGTTCGATGTCTTGCACGAAGACGAACATCTGATCGTCGTGAACAAACCCGCGGGGCTCGTCGTTCATCCGGCTCGGGGCCATTGGACTGGAACGCTGGTCAACGGATTGTTGGCGCGGCCCGGCTTCGAGCGCCTACCCTCCGATCCGCTCGACGAAGAGGGGCATCTTCGCCCCGGAATCGTCCACCGATTGGATAAGGATACGAGCGGCGTGCTCGTCGTCGCGAAGGATGAGCGAACGCGCGAGGGATTGAAAGAACAACTCAGCGCCCACACCGTCCAGCGCCGCTACGTGGCAATCACGTGCGGCACGCCAGCGTCCCGAACCTTGCGAACAACCCACGGCCGTCACCCCGTCTCGCGGATGAAGTTCACGTCCAATGGGCGAACCGGCAAGGAAGCGGTCACTCACGTCAAACTTCTCGAACGTCTCGCCGGCGGCGCCGCGGCGCTGGTCGAATGCCGGCTCGAAACCGGCCGCACGCACCAAATCCGCGTTCACCTGAGCGAGCAAACGCGCACACCGATCCTCGGCGACGCGCTCTACGGCGGGGTTCCGCGCAACGCGCCGCTGCACGACGTGGCAAAAGCGCTCGGGCGCCAAGCGTTGCATGCGCGGCTGCTCGGCTTCGTGCATCCCGCAACGGGCGAGAGTCTTTCCTTTGAGACTCCGCTACCTGCGGACATGTCCGAAGCGCTCGACACGCTTCGCGTTTGACGTTCCCGCATTGCTGCTCGGCGTGACGCGCCGCAAAGCGCCGCGCGCCATCCTTCTAGCCAGCCGTGGCGTCGTGCTTCGGCGCGAGCGAAGGGAAACGCAAGCGTAGCCACCCCAACGCCACGAAGCCGACCAAGACCGCGTACCAAAGCGTCGCGAAGCGGATCAGCAGCATCGCGGCGGTGCCGATGCTGGTCGGAACATCACCAAGCTGGACCATTTGTTGCTGCAGCATCGCCTCGGCTACGCCAAGGCCGCCCGGCACCGGCACGAGGGCGCCCGCGAGCGTGGACGAAGCGTAAAAGAACATCGCGAGGGGGAACGCGACGTCGACATTGAAGCCGTCCAAGATCACGTAGAGCCCGACCCCCTCACACCCCCAACCCATGATCGAAAGCAACGTGGGCAAGAACAACGCCTTCGGTGACGCGACAACCTGGAGTGCGTCGATCGCCGTACGAGTCTTGGGCACCAGCCGTTCGAGTGTCGGCGAGCGTTCCATGTAGGCGATCAACGCCTGCCAGGGGCGTTTCGAAACGATGAGCACCATCGCGATGAGCACCATCACCGCCCCAGCAATCGCCCAAACGAGCCCTCCAGAGAAACCGAGGCTACCGACGACCACGAGCGCCACGATTCCGATGACGTCGGTCAGCCGCTCCGCGACAATGATCGGCGCTGTCCGCTCGACGCTGACACCATGGGTTTTCGAGAGCACGAAGCTCTTAAAGACCTCGCCGACCTTGCCGGGCGTGACTGTCAGCACAAACCCAGAGAGAAAGACGAGCAAGGAGTCGAACTTCCCAACTCCTCGGATGTCCAGCCGTGCCAGGTAGTACTCCCACTTGGCGAACCGAAAGAGGTAGTTGACCGACGCCAGCCCGAGGGCGGCCACAAACGTTAGCCATCGATACTCGGCGAGCGTGTCACGGATCTCGTCGTAGCCGACGTAGATAACAAACGCCGCGTAGAGCACGACGCCGAGGAGCATCGCGATGAGGATTCGTCTACCGAGGTTGCTCATTGCGTATCGCGGGGGGGCCAAAGCACTTGCCAGAGCAGCTGCCAGAACAGTTGCCAGAGCGTCCGCCTCCGCGGAATACACCGCCCAGCGCTCGCCTGGCAAACGCTGGTCCACCTCCGGCCTGCCGCTGGCCTGCAGCAGGCCGGAGGTGGGTCAAACGGCTGGGCAGCCGACCCCGAGATGCTAAGCTGACGCGGAAGCGTGACCGAACTCGTCCAGACACCGCCCCCCACACCGCCGCCAGCGGGGGACATTGAACTCCTCGAACTCTGCGCGCACCGCTGTCGCGCCATCGAACATCAGCTCGCGCGGGCGATCGTCGGCCAACGGGAGACCGTCGAGGCGCTGATTGTCGCTCTGCTCGCCCGCGGCCACGTGCTCCTGGTCGGTGTCCCCGGATTAGCAAAAACCCTGACTGTTTCGTCGCTTGCGCGGGTCCTCGGCCTGTCGTTCGGTCGCGTTCAGTTCACCCCGGACCTTCTGCCCGCGGACATCACAGGCGCCGATGTTCTCCACGAGTCCGAGTCGGGTGGGGCGGTGCACCGCGAGCTCAGATTCGCCGCTGGGCCCATCTTCAAGAACCTGGTGCTTGCGGACGAGGTGAACCGGACGCCTCCAAAAACCCAGGCGGCGCTGCTGCAGGCAATGCAAGAGCGTGAGGTCACCGTCGGGGGCATGACCCACAGCCTTCCGCAGCCCTTTCACGTATTTGCGACGAGAAATCCCATCGAGCAGGAGGGCACCTATCCGCTACCCGAGGCCCAACTCGACCGCTTTCTCCTCGAGGTGCACGTCGATTACCCCTCCGAGAGGGAGGAGCATGAGATCGCTCGCACGACTGCGGGGCGCGAGCCTCCAGCGCTGGACCGGGCGGTTGAGTTGGACGAATTGCGCCAGTTTGGGCAGTTGGTGCCCAGGATCCCCATCACCGACGCGGCCGTCGAGCTGGCCGTGCGCCTGGCGCGTAGTTCACGTCCAGGGGATCCCGCGGCTCCGGACGTCGTCAACCGGTACGTGCGCTTTGGTGCGGGGCCGCGAGGGAGTCAGAGTCTCGTCCTCGCGGCGAAGGCCCGCGCGGCGATGGCTGGGCAACCTGCTGCAGAGCCCCAGCACGTATCTGCGGTGGCGCTTCCAGCGCTCCGCCATCGCCTGGTGCTGAGCTATCGCGCCGAAGCCGACGGTGTGACCGATGCCGATTTGGTAGCGGAGATTATCCGAGCCGTAGAGCGTCAGTCTCGCGGGTAGCCTTCCCGCGGTCTCGCGGACGCAAACTGCAGGCCCGGGGCAGGGGGTCACCCAGTTTGCCGCCGAACTCTAAGTGCATGTATTTGCTTGGGGCGGCGAACTTGCGCCGCGAAAGCGTCAAAAGATGTAGAGTCGTTTGGCGAATGGCGGCCGACTCCCTTCATCTCGAACTCCGAGCGCTCCTCGTCGACGAACTCGAACTCGACGGCTGGCCCGACGACGCGACCGATGAAACGCCACTTTTCGGCGAGGGGGTGGGCTTGGATTCTCTCGACGCGCTGCAAATCGCCGTTGCCGTGGAGGAGCGCTACGGGGTTACGATCCCGGAGAGCGAAGAGGCCAAGGCGATCCTCGCGTCCATCTCTGCGCTCGCGACCCATGTCGAGAACGTCCGTACCAACGCCAGCTAGCGCTCGCACCCTGGGGCTCACAGCGCGTCATTCGCGCCGCGTGATCGGCACTCCATGACCACGGGACGGATTGCGGTGACGGGCCTGGGCGTCGTGTCCCCTTTGGGTCATGACGCGAAGTCCACGTTCGAGGGGATGTGCGCGGGTCGATCCGCGATTGCTCCGGTGACGCTTTTTGACGCGAGCGGGCATCGTTCGGGCATTGCCGCCGAGGTACTCGACGTCTCTGTCTCCGACATCGCGCCGGCGGCCGCCGTGGAGACGTGGTCTCGGGCGGATGCTCTCGCGGTAGCCGCCGCGCGCAGTGCTCTGCTGGACGCGGGGCTTGGGGCGGATGGTCCGCCGCTGAGGGGAGCGAAGGGCTCGACGTCCTTCGAGGCGTTGGGGATCTCAGTCGGCGCCACCGCCGCGGGTCTCTTCGAGAGCGAGAGCGCGCTTCTCGACGCCCCTGGCGCTTTGTCTGCTGAGCTGAGTCGGGCGTTTCTCTCGCGGCCACTCTCCGACGTCGCGGCGTGCGTGCGGTCGACGTTGGCTCCGAGCGGCCCTTCGGCGACCGTTTGCTGCGCGTGTTCGAGCGGTGCTGCTGCGCTGGTGCAGGGCGCGGCGTGGATCCGTGCCGGCCGATGTGATCGCGTGCTTGCGGGGGGCGTCGACGCCCTCTGCCGCTTGACCTTTGCGGGGTTCAACGCGCTCTGCGCGCTGGATACCGACCCTTGCCGGCCCTTCGATGCGAGCCGCAAGGGGCTGAGTCTCGGCGAAGGCAGCGCCTTCCTCGTCCTCGAGAGCGAGGAGTCGGCCCGCGCGCGCGGCGCGCGAGTGCTCGCTTGGTTCGCCGGTTGGGGGATCGGTTCCGAGGCACACCACATCACTCGCCCCGAACCCTCTGGGGAGACCGCCGCACGCTTGCTCCGAAGCGCGCTTCACAGCGCCGGACTCGACGCTGCCGACATCGCGTACGTCAATGCTCACGGCACCGGCACGCTCCACAACGACGCGATGGAGGCGCTCGCCTTGCGCAGCGTGTTTGGCGACCGCACGAGCACGCTGCCCGTATCTTCATCGAAGGGCAGTATCGGTCACACACTCGGCGCAGCCGGCGCGATCGAGGCGGCCATGACCGTCCTCGCCATCGATAGCGGCTCCATTCCGGCGAGTGTCGGATGCTCGGACGTGGATGGCGAACTCGCGCTCGACGTGCCGAGCGCTACGATGCAGCGCCCGGTTCCGGCGGCGCTGTCGAGTTCGTTCGGATTTGGCGGAGCGGGATGCGTCCTCGCGTTCACTGAAGCGTCCAGCCCACCCCCTGATGCTCACGGGCCCCCCGTTGCCGAGCGTGTTGTGGTGACGGATTGGGTGCGCACTCAGATCAGCCCAAGTGAGGATCTGGCCGATACCATCCGGCAGCAAGACAGCGCGCTTCGAGGCAAGACGCGGCGTTTTGACCGTCGGGCACAGACCGCCGTGCTCGGCGCTTCGGGTCTCGTCATTCAGGCTCCGGATGCCGCCGCGGTTGCGGTGGCGGCTGCAGATACCGGTTTTGTGCTCGGTACGGCCTACGGCAGCTTGCAGCGGACGTTGCTCTTCTTATCGGATCTGAGCACGAAGGGGCCACGTCGCATTAGCCCCGCCGAGTTTCCGCACCTGCTTCCCTCTGCCGCCGGTGGCAATACGTCGGTTGCGCTCGGATTGCGGGGGCCGGTGCTGACGGTCCTCGACGGGCCGAACACGTCGGAGGCCGCGCTCGATGTGGCGATAGGGAGCGTTCTGTTGGGGTTGGCGCCTCGGATGATCGCCGGCGCGTCGCAGACCCACGACGCGGCCGTCGACCTCGGGCTCCAAGGGGAGCCGGCGTCTGGCGCTGAAGACGCTTCGGCGCCAAGCGCTGAAATGGAGGAAGGCGCTTGGCTTCGACTCGAGGCCGAATCCGATGCGATCGCGCGAGGTGCGCCCCTTCACGCGTGGATCTCCGTCGTACTCGCGACCGATTGCGATGACGACGAGGATGTGGCGGGCAAGTTGGCTCGCTCATCGTCGCTGCAGTCGCCGCGGAGCGTGGAGCGGAGCGTTGTTCTGGCGTCGGGCGAGTCCGGCGAGTTAGGCGCGCGTTGCATGCTCGAGTGCTCGAGTTGGCGTTCCGTGCCTGTGCGCTCGCTGCCCTTCGATACCGGCACCGGCGAAGCTGCTGGTATCCGCCTTGTGGCGTTCGCGCTCGACTTGCTAGCTCGCGGCGAAGTGGACGAAGCGCTGGTTTGCACGCGTGGTTCTGGCAAGTGCTTCATCTGGCATCTCGGCGCCATGTCGCCGCCATGCCGGCGCCTCGGCATGCCTCGGCATGCCTCGTGTGCCGACGGGGCGCCGGGAGCGCGCGCGCGATGACCTCGGCCTACGTACTCGCCACAGGTGCGGTGTCAGCGCAGGGGCGAGGGGCGGTCGCGACATCGATCGGAACGCTGCGGTGCGCAGCGCCGACTGCCGTTGCAAGGGATCCCTGGCTTGCGGCGGAAGGGCTGTGTCGCCCTATGGCGGCGCGAGTCAGCGGCGCGCAGTCGCAATTCGAGGAACGCTCGGACTGGCTCCTTGACCTTGCCGTTGTCGACTTGCTCAAGGATCTGGATCGACGCCGCC
>PVBE012144741.1_pt1 | contig 43470 bp, 37 predicted proteins | sample 1631181 | NCBI WGS metagenome assembly PVBE01 (sample SAMN08397723, study PRJNA350692) | Marine metagenome, whole genome shotgun sequencing project. | isolation source: water | place: Pacific Ocean | collected 2012-04
CGCGCGGGGCTTCGACGACTACTTCGGGCATCTGCATACCGAGGTCAAGTACTGGGAGCACACCGCCCCCGGCGGCGGGCACGATCTTCAGCACAACGGGAAGTCGGTGCGCCGCGAGGGCCGTTACCTCACCGACGTGCACGGCGAGGAGGCGGCGCGCTTCATCGAGGCGCGCGATCGCTCGCGGCCTTTCTTCCTGTACGTGCCGTTCCTCGCGCCGCACAGCCCGATGGAGGCGCCGAAGGAGCTCGTCGCGAAGTACGCGCACCGGGCAGACCCGCTGCAGCGGGTGTTCGCGGCCATGGTCGATTCCCTGGACCAGGCCGTCGGCGTGATCCTCGACACGCTCGAGAGTGAGGGGCTGACGGAGAGCACGATCGTGGTGTTCCTCTCGGACAACGGCGGCCCGCTCATGGCGGGCGCCCAGAACCGGCCCCTCCGCGGTGGAAAAATGACCACCTTCGAGGGCGGCGTGCGGGCCGTGGGGATGATCCGCTGGCCCGGGAAGCTCGCGGCGGGCCACGTCAGCGAACAGGTCGTGTCGGTGATGGACCTCTACCCGAGCCTGGCCCGGGCGGCCGGCGTTGCGCTCGGGAACCAGCGCCCGCTCGACGGGCGCGACCAGTGGGCGGCCCTCTCCGAGGGGAGAAGCGAGCCGCGAGAGGGAGACCTCTTCTTCACGGCGGAATCGCCGACCCGCGATCCGTACCAGGTCGCGGTGATCTCGGGTCGCTGGAAGCTCATCCAGCAGATCGACCGCCAACAGACCTCGATGACCGTGAAGAACATGCTCTTCGACATCGAGGCCGACCCCTCTGAGAAGATCGACGTCTCGGTTGCGAACCCGGAGCGTGTCGCCGACCTGGCCGGGCGGATCCGGGCCTGGCGCGCGCTGCACCCGGTGGCGGGTCAGCATGTCGAGATCGCGCCGAACCCCGGCTGGCGCAGCCCGAAGGACTGGGCCGCCGCGCTGCTGCCCGCCGACGAGACGATCCTCGAGACCGGCTCGATCTACCAGCGCCAGGAGATCGTGCTCGAGAACCTCCAGAAGGGCTACGGCGACCGGGGGCGCGTCGACGTGGACTGATCGGGTTGACGGTGGGTGCCGCCCTCGCGCTCCCGCCTGCGCGCCACCCGGAAGAGCTCGGAGCGCGTCGCCGACCGCCGGCTCCCGGGCCGGGCAATGCAATCGGGCCCGATCGATCGACTGCACGGAACGACGAGACCGCAGTTCCCTCCACACGCTAGTGCGCGTAGAATGCACGAAAATAGAAGGAGAAGTCATGAAGGCCGCCGTACTTCGCGAGGCACCCGGGCGCCTGCAGATCGAGGACGTGGACATCGACGCACCCGCCGCGGGCGAGGTGCTGGTGCGCACCGCCGCTGCGGGCGTGTGTCACAGCGATCAGCACGTTCTCGACGGGCGTTTCGACTTCTACCCCACTCCGATGGTGCTCGGACACGAGTCGGCGGGCGTCGTCGAGGCCGTGGGAGAGGGCGTGACCTACGTCGAGCCCGGCGATCACGTCGTAAGCTGCCTATCGGTGTTCTGCGGTCACTGCGACGCCTGCCTGACCGGGCGTGCATTTTCGTGCATGACCGACGAGTCGGCGCTCGCGCGCGGCCCGGGCAGACCGCGTCTGACGTCGGGCGGCGGGACGATGCACCAGTTCGTCAACCTCAGTTCGTTCGCGGAGCAGCTCCTGGTCAACCAGAACGCTCTCGTCAAGATCCGGCGGGACATGCCGCTCGATAAGGCGTCGCTGCTCGGCTGCGGCGTGACCACGGGCATGGGCGCCGCGATCAACAGCGCGCAGGTCAAGCCCGGCAGCCGCGTCGTGGTCGTCGGCGTTGGTGGCGTGGGGCTGGCAGCGCTGCAGGGCGCGCGGATCTGCGGCGCAGCGCAGGTCGTGGCGGTCGACATGCACGACCACAAGCTCGAGTTGGCGCGCCAGCTCGGCGCGACCGACGTGGTGAACGCATCGCAGGACGAGCCGGTCGGCGCCGTCCTCGAGCTGACGGACGGCGGCGCAGACTTCGGTTTCGAGGCGATCGGCCTGCCTGAGACGACGCGGCAGATGTTCAGCATGACCCGCGGCGGCGGCACCGCGACCGTTATTGGCATCCTGCCGATGGGCGCCGAGATCCCCATGACCGGTGCCGATTTCATGGGCGCCACGCGCTATCAGAGCTCGATGATGGGCGGCGGCAGCTTCCGGGTCGAGGTGCCGCGCTACATCGACTTCTATCTGGGCGGCCAGCTGCGGCTGGACGAGATGGTGTCGCAAACGCTGCCGCTCGAGAGCATCAACGACGCCTTCGACGCCATGAGCAAGGGCGAGGTCGCGCGCAGTGTGGTCGTGTTCGACGCCTGATCATGTCATCGAGCCGTGCGGCTGCCGCTCGCGCACAGCGAGTCTTCGCAGCCTGCTGGAGAGGTTCAGGAGGCATCGGGATTGGTTGTCTGGCACGAGGCGCCTGGGTGAATTCGACACAAGATCAAGTGCTTACCCGCTGAACTGCACCCACTCGATGAGTCCACGCAACAGCGTTTGCAACCGGTCTGATCCGGCCCCCGCGACCACGAAGAGATGCCCGAAGCCTTCCCCTGGTGAAGCAGTACTCAAGCGCGCAGCGGCGCCGAAGTGATCTCCACGGTGTTGCCCGTCGGATCGTTGATGACTGCGCGCAGAACGCCGTCGGGCCCGGAGCGGCTGGGCCCGGACGCGAACTTGCCGCCGCGCTCGGCGATCTGTGCCGTCATGGCGTCGAAATCGCTGGTCGCCACCGCGATGTGCGGAGCGAGCGGCGAATCCAGAGACTCGAACGCCCTATTCTCCACTACGTGGAGCTCCGACGAGCCGATCAGGTACCAGGCGCTGCGAAAGTTCTTCGCAATCTCGGGTGGTCGCTCGACTTCCACGAGCGCGAGGATCTCGCCGTAGAAACGGCGCGCCTCGTCGATATCGTGAACGCAGACAGCCATGTGGTGGCAGCCGGTGATCCTGGCGGGATCGGCCTGGGCTCCTTCCTGATCCTGCATCTTTCCTCCGATTCATCCGGGTGTGGGCGCTCGCTACGACCTCGACCTGGCTTCGCAATACTCCAGACATTCCCGCATCGCTTCCGCGACGGACTTCCTGGGGGCATACCCCAGCTCCTTCCTTGCCTTCTCGATGCTCGCGTAGTGGGTCACGGTCACCTTGTCGAGCTCATGAGGTGAAAGGAACGGCGCGGGAAGGCCAAGGACGAAGTGCGCCGCCTGCCAAGCGTGCGCCAAGGGCTTCAGCAACCAGACGGGGAGTTCGCGTTGCGGAAAGGGATGCCCGAGCCCTTCGATCAGGGGGCGGAAGAACTCGAAAGAATTCATCGGCTCGTCGTCCGCGATGAAGTAGGCCTGACCGCACGCGACACCATCGTAAGCGAGGTTCTGCGCCGCCAGTAGATGGCCATCGACGAGGTTGGAGACGTGAGAGTTGTCCTGAAGCGTCGAGTGCGGGCCAATCCGGGCGACGAGGTTCCCGGCGGCGAGCTGGTCGACGAAGCGGTCGATCATCTCGTTCGGCTCGGCGCCGTAGATTCCGTCGGGTCGAATCGCACAAGTTCGCAGCCCCGAGCGTTCGTTGGCTGCCAGTACGAGCTTCTCTGCGGCTACCTTCGTCTCAGCGTAGACGGACTTGAAGCGACGAGCGTAGGGCAATGCCTCGTTCATCTCTGGGAGCGGTTCTCCTTCGAAACAGACATCCACTGAGCTCGTGTAGATCAGGCGTGTGACCCGTGTCGACGAACAGGCCTCGATCACGTTCGTAGTTCCGTCGACGTTTACTCTCCAGGCTTCGTCGCGGTATGCGGCGCGCACCGCGGCGCCCCCCAAGACGCTGACCAATGCGGCCGTGTGGAAGACGGTATCCACACCTTCACAGGCCCGGGTCATGTCTTTCGCCATCGACACGTCGCCACGTATGCAGTGGAGGCGCTCGTCTTCGATGTTCAAGGCTGTGTTGCGAACCAGGGCACGCACCTGCAGCCCCTCGCCCAACAGGCGCCCAACGAGGTTGCGACCGAGAAAGCCTGCGGCGCCCGTCACGAGGCAGACGCCGAGATTCGAGATCGCAACCGGTTGACCCTGGGACTCCACCCGCTTGGCTCTCGTCATTCCAGATCGGCCCCGCGTACAGTCGAGTACGCGTCGAGGTTGTCAATCAGGCTATCCATGAGTTCGACGAGTCGTCGCTGGTCTCGATCGGAGAACCCGGCCAACGCCTCGGACATGAGTTCGAGCTCCGCGCGGTAGACCGCGTCGGCCACTTCCACCCCACGCTCCGTCAGCTCCACCGAGATGCGGCGGCGATCCTGGGGATGTGCAGAACGCTCGATCAGACCCTGGCTCTCGAGACGATCCAAGCTGCGCGTCATTCCGGCCCGAGTCTGCACCGGGAATCTGACCAGATCCGATGGAGACATGCAGGCCGCCGATCCCACGGCCCGGAGAGTGCCGAGTGTTCCATAGTCGATGTCGCTGATCCCAAAGGGCCCGAGCAATCGCCGGTATGCCTGTGCGCGATACGCGGCCACAAGAGGCAGCCGTGCGACGATCGGAAGCGGGCTCCCGTCGAGCTCGGGAACGGCTTCTTCCCAGCCTTTGCGCAGGCCTTCGAGGGTCAGCGCCGCGCGACGGCTGGCGGCTCGCTTCGTGTCCCTGCGACCGCCCGACATTTCGGTCTCCGCCTTGTTCATATCGATATCATATCGAGCGCAACTATATCGTCAACACAGACTCGCCCTGGCAAGAGTCCTTCCCGGAACGTCCCCCCAGTCTCGACCCTCTTCGTCCGAATTCGATTCGCGATAGATCCGCTCGGTTCGAAAGGACCACGCTATATCGGCTAGTTAGCCCGAGAATCGCATCCGAAAGAGAGTTCCACATCCTGCTCCGTGGCAATCGGTCTGATCGGGCCCGCACTCCCACTCTTCGCAGGAGTAGCGGCCGGTGCTAGAGGGCTCCGGGGGGTTCACTGTGTCGGGCCGCGACTCGGCCGTGGCGGAAATCGCGAAACCCTTCGGCTCTACTGTCCCGGCTTTTCGTTGGTGCCGCATCGCTCGTTGATCTCGTCGCAGATCGGCTGGAGCACCTCAGCCACGTCCAATGCGGCGACGGCGGCCGAACCCGTGTTCTCGATGAACTCGCGACGCGAGATTCTGGATGTCTCACGCTTCATTGCCGAGCTCCTCGTCCAACAACACGTCGGGCATCGGGCCGGCTCCTACTTTTGTGAGATCCTACGGTCGGAGATCCGCTGCCACCGGGTCGTGTCAGGCGCTGACCGCCGAATCGACGACTTCCGGCAGTACCTCCTTCGCCTCCTTCACTTCCTTCGCGAATTCAAAGTTTTCATGGCAGGTTCCGGTAGAAAACGAAACTTCCCCATGAAAGAGAGAATCGATTTCTTCAAGAGTCGTTTCGATCGGATCTGCAGCTCTTTGCAGCTTTCTCCTGACTAGCTTCTTGAAGTCAATGAATGCAATATCAGCAATTTCCATATCGGCTCTCAGACGCATCAGTATGTTCTTCCAATGCAGGTGCCCATGAATAAACCATGCTGATTCCTGAAACCTGAAAGCGTGTGCCGCTTGATCAATAATCCTTTGCCTGATCCCAGGACTGATCAGATTCGAATCATGGATATGCGGACAATATCCAAAAGGCAGTAGGTTGAGCTCAAAATAGGTTCTTCCGTGATTCTTCAGAGTGAATGCAGGGACCGTTCCCGGTCTCTTGTGACTCGCTAGATCTCGTATGACCCCTACATTTCCGAAGACCAGAGAGGTGCGCTTGCCGACAATCTGCAATCCGGATTCATGTTCATAGACTTCGAGAACTCGATGTTTGAATGAGCCTTTTGCAAACATCGGATATCGGTGCCTGACGTATTTTGTCGACAACTTCTCGAACGAGCCTTCTGGAACCCCTCGTCCAGCCCCAGGCCTCCTCAGGTCCTCTGCTATCCCATCTATTCCCGGGAGTTCCCAAAGGGGAATGCCCGAATCCAGCAGTTCGACGTACTCGTCATTTGATCTTCTCGTCATAGGTCGCCCTCGCTGAACCTTTACTTCATAGCATGTCAGCGCAGTCCTCGACCTCTGCCTGGGCGTCTTCTGATTCGCGACACTCGGGTGCGTTCTCAGAGTGTCGTGCCGGAACGGCGCTTCCACCGTGTATGAGGAGCGCCGGAACTGCTGCACGTCTGTGATCGCCATGCCCGGTGAGAAGCGTGAGGCCCAACCGGTTGGCGGGGGCGGCGCTCGCCGCTTCGTTGTCGAGCGCGCCGCTCTCTCGCGTGTGGATGAGCGAGCCGCTGGGGCCTGAATGAGTTCCTGGCGGGGAATGTGGATCATGACCATGGTCGGGAGTGTGCTGGACCGCTATGGTGTTGGTCTATCCTGGAGATCGATCATGCGTCCACTCATCGTTTCTCGACAGTTCTTCATGCTCGTCGCGTCGGCGACGGTGTTGCTCGCGCTCAGCGGCTGCGTGAGCCGCGCCACCTACGACGCGGTCGTCGAGGAGCGGGACGACCTGCGTCGATACAGCGTCGCAATCGAGGGCGGCGCTGCGGACCTGAGCAACCAGCTCATGCTTCGCAGCCTCCAGGTCACCCAGCTCGAGCGCGAACAGCAGGAGCTGGCTGATGAGGTTGCGCGCTGGGCGGTGCGCGGTGCGATTCAGATGCAGCTGCTGGCGGACGGCCTCCACCTGGTTCTTCCCCACGACGTGCTGTTCACGAGCGGTACGACCACACTCAGCACCGAGGGCCACGAGTTGATCGTGGAACTCGTCCAGGAGATCAACCAACAGCCCTATCAGATCGCGGTGCTCGGATATTCCGACAACGTCCCCGTCGGGCCGCAGCTCGCGGAGCGTTTCCCCTCGAACTGGGAACTCGCGGGCGCCCGGGCGGCGAGCGTCGTGCGGGTGATGGAGGGAGCGGGTGTGCCGGCGAGCCAGCTGGTCGCGATCTCGCGGGGAGAGACCCAACCGGTGGCGTCAAACGACACAGCCGATGGGCGTTCCCAGAACCGTCGCATCGACGTGCGGATCCGCCCCGTTGTCAGGTAACGGTGAAGGCGCTACTCCTGCTTCGTAGCCCATAACACCACGGAGATCGCGCCTAGCAAAGTCTGCGCCCCGATCCCGGGAACGGGCGGTCGTTCTCTAGCGCCACATGTCGCGCAGCCGGGCGGCCACATCGACGCGGACGCTGGGGCGACCGGGGTGCGGGAGTGCATCGGCACCGTTCGTGGAGTGTACGGCGCCCCGCCTCTCGAAGTGCGAGAGCAATTCGTCGGTCACGAAGCGAGTGCGGGGGGTGAAGACGCTGCCGTCTCCAAAGCGGTGCTGCTGACGCTTGTAGAAGCGGAGCGGGTGGATGAGATGGAGGTCGTCGCGCGCGCGGGTCATCGCCACGTAGAGAAGCCGGCGCTCCTCCTCGATCTGCTCCGGGCGGCCGGTCGACATGTCCGAGGGGATGCAGCCATCGGCGGCATTCAGGAGATAGACACTGTCCCACTCCTGTCCCTTGGCGGAGTGGATCGTCGAGAGGATCAAGTAGTCCTCATCGAGCAGCGGCGTGCCGGCTTCGTTGCCCGTCGCATCCGGGGGGTCGAGGGTCAGCTCGGTGAGGAAGCGTTCGCGACTCGGATATTCCGCGGCAATCTGCTCGAGCTGCTCGATGTCCCCTTCGCGTACGTGGGCCGAGCCGTGGAGGCGCTCGATGTGCGGACCGTACCAGCCTCGCACCAGGCTGAGCTGTCCCTGCCAGTCGGCCCCGTGCTGCGCCAGCCGGGCCAGCAAGGCGCACAGCGGCGCCCAATCCAGACGCGCAGCAGCCGGAGCGCGGTAGCTGGCCAGGCCCGAGAGCGCGTGGCCACGGGCCTCGAGATGCGACAGGGCGCGACGCGCGTGCCCCGGCCCGATGCCGGGCAAGAGCTGGAAGACGCGAAAGGCCGCCATCGCGTCCCGCGGATTCTCGGCCAGCCGCAGGATCGAGACCACGTCCTTTACGTGGGCTGCCTCGAGGAAGCGGAGCCCACCGTACTTTACGAAGGGAATGTTGCGGCGCGCGAGTTCGACTTCGAGGGGATCGCTGTGGTGGGCCGCGCGCATCAAGACGGCCTGGGCCTTCAGGGCGACGCCCGCCTCCCTGCGCTCGAGAATCCTGCTGACCACGTACTCGACCTGATCGCTCTCGTTCTCCACGGTCGCGAGCACCGGGCGCTTCGCCGAGAGGCGCTCCGAGAGCAGGCTCTTGCTGAAGCGCTCCTTCGCCTCCGCGATGACGGCATTGCAGGCTTCGAGGATCGGCTGGGTGGAGCGGTAGTTCTGTTCGAGGGTGATCACCGTGGCCGGGGGGTCGAAGTGGCGGGGAAAGTCGAGGATGTTGCGTACCGAAGCGGCGCGAAACGAGTAGATCGACTGCGCGTCGTCTCCGACGACGGTGACCCCCTCCCCGGTCGGCTTCATCGCCAACAGCACCGAGGCCTGCAGCGCGTTCGTATCCTGATACTCGTCGACGAGTACGTGATCGAAGCGCTCCCCGACCCGCCGGGCCAGGTCGGGCTCGGCCATCAAATGCTGCCAGTAGAGCAGAAGGTCGTGCTAGTCGAGCACGTTGAGGCGCTGCTTGGCGGCGACATACGCACCGAACAGACCCTTCAGTGCCTCCGCCCAGGCCTCACACCAGGGGTAGGCACGCTCGAGGCTCTCTTCGAGTGTGCATTGTGCGTTGACGGTATGGGAGTAGATCGAGAGACAGGTGTTCTTGCGCGGGAAGCGAGCGGCCCGCTTGGCCAGGCCCAGCTCGGCCCGCTCGAGATCCAACAGATCGGCCGAGTCGCCGCGATCGAGCACCGTGAAGCTCGGATCGAGCCCCACCGCCTCGGCGTGCAGACGCAACAGGCGATTCGCAACGCTGTGAAAGGTGCCCGACCAACGAATCGGTCCCGGCTTCGCCAGCGGGGTCCCCGAGCGACGTGCTTCCGCACGAGCCGCCTCGACAATCTGCTCGGTCCGTCGCCCCATCTCCTGGGCCGCCCGTCGGCTGAAGGTGAGCAGCAGGATCCGCCCGGGCTCCGCGCCTCCGAGAATCAGGTGCGCGACGCGGTGAGCGAGGGTGTTGGTCTTGCCCGAGCCGGCGCCCGCGATGATCAGCAACGGCGTTGCGCTGGTGTGGCGCGCTGCTGAGAGCTGGGCGGGATTGAGCGTCCCCAAGTACGGAGCAGGCGCATCGCCGGGGACCAACCCGACCGCGCACCCCTCCTCCTTCAGGCCTTCTCGCTCCGCCATGTTTCCCCCCACGCGGCCCTTTACGCTGCGAACCGGAGAGAATAGCGGCGGCGAAAGTAGATCGAAAGTCCATCGCTCGATCGTGGCTGAATTCACGCTGGCGAACGAAGCGCTCTTCCGATGCGGGAAGTGTGACGAACCCGGGCGCCCTACTCCTGATCGGATTCGTGGCCGCGGCGCTGCTGATCTGGCCGGGGGCGCTGCTGCGCTACAGCCGCCGCGATCACTGGATCGCTGGCTACAACGCGGCATCGCAAGCAGAGAGGGAGAAGTACGACATCGAGGGTCTGTCGCATCATCTCGGCAATGGACTCGTGACGCTCGGTGTGTTGGTCTTCGCCGCTTCGATCGCGTTGGCCCTGGAGTCGATGCGCTGGCTCGCCGGGCTTCTCACGGCCTTCCTGCTCGTCGCCTTCATCATCGTTGTGGGCGGCCAGAAGTTCACGCCGGCCGCCCGCTTTCCGGCGTCGGGCGAATCCGGACACGCGACGCATCGGGTCCTGCGCTGGCTCGTGTCGGAGAAGATGTACCGCGCACTCGAGGCCGCCACCCACGAGTGGGAATACGAGTGTGCCTGCGGGCAGATCGAAGACTATTGGGAAGCGGGTGGCATCCGGAAGGCGGTGGGCAAACGTCGCGAGCTGCGCAAGTGCGAGCGCTGCGGCAAGACGTCGCTGCAGAAGGTGCGGCGCAAGCGCCGCTGAGAGCTTCTCGCCCAATCGGCGTCGCACTGGCGAGCCGCGCTACCTGGCTTCGGCGCAGAGTCCGGCTCAGCTTCTTTCTACAATCTACAACGCCAGGTCCTGCTCCGATCCAGCCGGCTCGACCCCAGCAGCGATGCGGGCGCTCATCCCCTCTTCACACCACAGATGGACTCAGGAGATCGGGCCTCGCCGGCGACGCGCGCGCGTGAGCAGCGTCAATGCTGCGACTCCATAGATGAGGGCGAGCCCGGGCGCCGGCTCGGGGACGACGTCGGGCTCGTCGTCCTCATCGTCCTCGGGCGGCATGCTCGGTGCGGGCAGGACCGGGCTGGTACCGACGGTGTGTGCGACGAGCAGGGCGTCGTCGCCGAAGCCGAGCTCCATGGTGTAGGCGTTGGCGTCCTCGATCCCCATCGCCAGCGTCGGGTCGAGGAGCACCTCGAGCGCGGAGCCGGCCGCGGGCGAAGCCGAGGGCGCGAGGCGCAGCAGCTGGATGGCGCCGCCGGTGGGATCCGTGAACTCGAAGATCCCGAGTGCGGGTTGCGAAGTGTCCCAGCCCGGCGAGCCGGGCGGCGCCGAGACGGCCAGCATGCTCGATGCGACAGAGGATGTGGCCGGGCGATGGATGTGGAGGGTGAGGTCCACTCCCGTGAGGTCAGGTCGCAGGAACGCCGCGTCCAGCACGGTCACGGTCGCGTCGAACCCGAAGTCCGGAGCGCCACCCGCCGCCGGCAGAGTGAGGGATGCCTCGAAGAGCGGCGTGGGCGGGGGCGGTAGCAACGGCAGCTCGGGCACGCGGAATGCGAACACCTTGCGGTCGTTGCGCCAGAAGGCGTCGGCGGGGTCGAGCTCGATGCGGACCTCGTAGGCGCCGGGTGCGAAGTTGTGCTCGACCTCGAACACGCCCCGCGCCCCCGCGACCAGATCGACGGCCTGGTTCTCGGTCGCGACGTTCGCGCCGTCTCGATCGATCTTTACCGTCGCGGTCGTCTGGGTGGTGAGCGCGCCCCCGTTCTGGACCGCGTAGACGACGCGGTGAGTGCCCGGATCGAGCCGCTCCTCGCGGCTCGGCGCGTGGACCTCGAGCCGTCCCGGGCCGTCGCTCGCGTCCGCGATCTTCGCCCCGGAGAGCCCGAAATCGAACTCGGCACAGAACCCCGGCTCGAGATCGCCGTCGGCATCCACCGGGCAATGGGGCGAACGCGCCTGGCGGATGACCTCGAGCAGCACCGGCAGAATCGTGTCCGTCCACAGCTCCGGGACGCCCGCGCCCGAGAGGTGGAAGTTGTTCGAGGTGTCGTTCACGTTCTCCTGAAGGGAAAGGCCGTTGAACGTGAGCGTTGAGTAGCCGCCGAGGACGAAGTTCTGGCCCCCGCGCTCGACGATGCCCTGCGAGCCCAGCACCGGCACCTCGAGGAAGAAGGTAGAGATGTTGCGCTCGGTCCCGTCGTCCAGATCGCCGCTGCGATTCGAGGCCGTCGATAGCCAGGCCGAGAACTGCCCGAGCCCGTTCCCCACGCTGTCGCGGGGCATGCGCGTCGCGCCGTCGGGCACCGCGGCGACGCTGTTGATCGCGGCCATGCGATCGACCACGGTGCTGCTCGCCGTGTGATCGTTGGCCCACATGTTCCAGATCTGCTGCTGGGGTCCGTGGACGATGGCCACTGTGGAGATCATATGGTTGTGGATGAAACGACGTAGGTTGCGCGTCTCCGGCTCGCTGAAGGGGTCGGGACCGCGCCACTTGAGCCACTCGGTCGTGATACAGGTGGCCGCCGCTTGATCCCAGCCACTCGACCAGTTGCGCGCCAGGTCGATCGCCACACCGCATTGGCTGCGGTTCGCGTTGGTACGCCAGCCCGCGGCCGAGCAGTCGCCCGATGCACACTCGCCGTCCACCGCACAGATGTCACCCTCGTCGGCGCCACCGCGGCACATGTAGGCGAAGTGGTTGGGGTCGCCGTGCGCCGGGTCGTCGATGTGGCGCCCGGCGGGGTTGGTCTGCGGGAGCACCCAGACATCCACGTGTGCGAGCAGCTCGTCCACCTCGGTGGGCACGAAGTCCGGCGGCACGAAGCCACCGGGCGGCGTGTAGTTGTCCAGCAGGTGCTGGATCAGCGCGTAGCAGGACTCCACGGCGAACCACTCGCGCGCGTGCATGCCGCACTCGAAGAGCACCGCGTTGCGCTGCCCTGCGTCCTCGACCCCGGGATCCGCTCCGATCTTGAGCGCCCATTGGCCGATGCCGGGCAGGGAGGTGGGACCGAGCCCGTAGAGCTGGGCCCCCCCGTGCTGGAAGCTCTGCGCCGCCAGGAACTAGTAGCCCTCGCTCCAGTGGTGGTAGTCCAGCGTCGCGCGCGCCGTCAGGGGGAGCACGGCGCACAGCGTCAACACGATCGAAAGCAGTCGGTGCATGGCCTGAGAACATCCGCCAGCCCCCAGGCGGATTGTACAGCGACCGGGACCCACGATCCCCTGGTCTTCGACCCAGCCAAGACCGCTGCCCGGGCGAGGGATCGTGATACTCATGGTATCGTAATTAGGACACGACCCCGATCGGAGGTGAGGTTATTCATGGGAATGCACACGCGCTGGGTGATCGTCGCTCTCGTTTGCGCCCTCGGCATGCAGGCGTATGCGGCGGAGGTCGCGAGTGGCGACTGGTGGCCCGAAAGGTTGTTGGCCAGCTTCGTGACGGGCAAAGCGATCCAGGACTTCCCGGAGCAGATGAGCGCCGTCGATGCCTACGCTGTGCAACGCGAGTACGTTGCCCTGCTCGAGCAGAGTCAAGGGGACGTGGTTGGCTACAAGGCGGCCATCACCGGTCCGAAGCTGCGCGAGATGATAGGAGCCAAAGAGCCCGTTCGTGGTGTCCTGCTCGCCAAGATGCTCGTTCCCAGCGGTAGCCGAATCGAGGCGGATTCCGGTGTTGCGCCCTTTGTAGAGGGAGATTTCGTCGTCCGAGTCGGCAGCCAGGCCATCAACCGCGCAGAGGATCCCATGGAGGTCCTCGCTGGACTCGATGCCGTGCTGCCCTTCATCGAAGTGGTGGACCTTCTGAGGACCATGGAAGGCGGCGGTCTGGCGTCATTGATCGCGGCCAATGCCGGGGCTCACAAGGGTGTGACGGGAACGCCGATCCCGATCGAAGCGACCGAGGAATGGATGGAGCGCCTGCGACGGGTTCGCGTAAAACTCTACGAGGACGATCGATTGGTGAGCGAGGGAGATAGCCGCCAGCTCTATGGGCATCCGGTGGATGCCGTGATCTGGTTGCGCGATTCCCTTGCGGTGGATGGCATCAGCCTCGAGCCGGGGGACCTGCTATCCCTGGGCAGCGTCGCAGGCAGCCGGGAGCCGCCGAAGGCTGGCACGCGTCTGCGCGCGGTCTACGAGGGCCTGATCGATGGGCAGACCGTGGAGGTCGTGGCCATCCTCGAATAGGCATCCGGAGCGGACCTCTAGCCCAACGCTCCGAAGGATTCCGAATGGATGCGCTCAGCGGCGATGCCCCGTGCCTCGAGGCCGTCCTGAACGGCGGCCATGAATCTCGTCGGACCGCACAGGTAATAGTGCGCATCGGATTCGCTGACGAACTCCATGACAAGTTGCGGTGTCATCCGGCCTCGAACATCGAAGTGCACTCCCAGCCTATCCCCCGGCGCCGGCCGGCTGTAGACGACGCATGTCTTCAGCTTCGGGTGGCGCGCTGCCAGCGCGGCGACCTCGTCCGCTAGTGCGTGGCGCGAGCCGTCCCGCGCCCCGTGGAGCCACCAGATCGGACGAGTCGTGTCCGATGCGACGAGGAGGTGAAGCATGCTCAGCATCGGAGTGAGGCCGACTCCGGCGCTGATCAGTGCGACGGGGCAGTTCGTACAGCCCATGACGAAGTCGCCTGCGGGCGCCCGCGCCTCAACGATCGCGCCGACCTCCACGTGGTCGTGCAGGTGACGAGATACCAGCCCAAGGGGCTCGCGCTTCACGCTGATGCGGTAGTGGTTACTGCTCGGCGCGTTGGAGAGCGAGTACGTCCGGCGCACGGCGACATCGTGTCCGGGTATGTCGAGCTCCAGGGGCAGGTGCTGCCCGGCTTCGAACGCAGGCAGAGGACCATCGTCCCGGGAGGCGAAGACGAACGAGGTGATCTCGTCACTTTCCGGCACCTTGTCGATCAACCGAAGTGAACGCGCCCCGGCGCCGGAGTCGCTCCAACGCAGGGGCAACGCACTCGGGAGCTCCACGACTTCTTCGATCTCGACGTGCACGAGACGCCGTGCGCCCGGGAAGCGCTCTAATGCAGCCCCTTCCCAGGTGATCTCGGCATGGCCGGTGAGCTGGAGCATCCCGCACGTCCAGAACTCCACGAAAAGCAGCCCGACCCGCGAATCGAGTAGGAGGTTTCCGATCGTGTTGAAATGGTTGTTCCCGGCAAGGTCGGGAAAGGAGAGACGGGTCCTGCTCTCGACTGCGACGAAGCCCGGATCGCCGCCACGATGCGAGGCGTCCATCCCGTAGGCCGGGCTCTCCCCCTCCCCGCGGTGGCCCGTGGCGATGAAGAGGGTGTCTGCCCGCTCGATCCAGGTGCTCTGTTCCGCGGTGAGGGCAGTACTGCGATGGGGGCGCCGGCCAATTCAACCTTGACGCGGCGCCAGTCGCGCTCGTGGATGTGCTGGGGGCAGTTTCCAAAGCTCTGCTCCACCTGGAACACCAAGGCGTCTCTACCCTCCCCGATCCGGCCGTTGACGCGGTTGCGCCGCCGCGTCGCAAGCTCGATGCCGAGCAGCCCGAGGTCGTCTCCGGGTTTTAGCGAAGCCTCGAGCGCATCACCGGGCACGGGTCTGGCGTCGATCACGAGGGTCTGCGGATCGGGTGAGCTCGTGAAACCCTGCGCCCCGGCGAGCAGCGTCACCCAGGGGCGGTCTCTGTCGTCACGCGCCGCCGCGACGAGGAATGGCAACGCCGTATGGAACGCCCGGTGCTCTTCGGGCAGATACGGCCGTATGACCTTGCGCGCCCAGGCCTCGATATCGCGAACACCAAGGCGTTCTTGCACCCGCTGCTCGCCGACGTGGAACGGGGAGAGATTTGTCATGGTCAGCCTTGTACAGGCGATCAGCTCGAGTCGGAAGATCATCCAGGCGTCTGCAACCCCGAACTGTGAACCGAAAATGAGCCGGACGCCAGAGGACGACTCGACTGCTGTCACGCTCCTCGCGCACAGCCTCGTGGTGGCTCAGTCGCGCGCCTCATTCCTTGTGATCAGCGATCACCTCGCAGACGATCGAGCAGCCTGCGCAGACGAGGCAGGGTCAGGCGGTCCTTCTCGCGGCCGGCCGCCTCCTTGGAACGGATGACGTCCGCGAGAGACGCGACGAGGCTGTGCAACCGGTCTGATCGGGCCCCCACCACCACCGGAAATCGGGGTCACGTCACTGAGACCGTTCCCTGCTATCCTATCAATGCAGAAAAAGATATGTTAAGATGACTCGAGAACGCCGGTGAAAACTCCCCTAGAAGCAATATTTCGCGAGCGCCGATAGTAGGCATTATGTCAAGTAGTAAAGCGGCGACTGGTTCATTGGGAACGTATGCTCCATCGCTACGCCTTGCTCCCCGGGCTTCAAGCGCCCGTCGAGCGCGGCTGTGCCAAGATTCTATTCTGCTCGGAGGCGCCAGTGAGATACCTGCTTCTTGCCATCGTGCTTTTTTTGGCCCCAAGCGCGACGAGCGCCCATCCAGACCACTCCGCTGGTGCACCCGTTGGCCTGCTGCACTATCTCACCGACCCGTTCCATCTCCTGGTTACCACGGCGGCAGTACTCGTTCTAGCTTCCGTCTGGGGCGCGATGCGGCGCCAACGTTCCCCGCGCTGAGCTCATGCAACCCATGAGGGGCCGCCTGAGACCCCAGCACTTCGCAGTGCCCGTCCTGCTGCTCTTCAGCGTGCAGGTGGCTCTGTCCCACTCGCATACGGCCACACAGCACGAGCATGAGATCTGCTCGGGTGATCTAAGCGGCCAGGCCTTCCCTGATGCCGATCATGGCAATGGCTGCACGCACTGCCGAACCCTCCGCCCGCGACTGGGCTCTCCGCCCGAACGGCTCCCCGCAGATCCGCCGCCGACGCAGGCTCCTCTTCATGCGGTACGGGATTCCCAGAACAAATCCCCCTCGCTCCTGCTCGCGGGCGACTCGCCACGCGCCCCGCCGGTTTCGCGCCACTCATCCTGAAGCGAGACCCATTTCGCGAAACCGAGAACGCCGCGCGAGTCTGCCTGGAATATACACGTTAAGTGTGACCGCGTGGTGCGAGAGATCCACGATGAAGCGTCTCTACAACGACTCGCGGAGGAGGTGTTCCCCCTTCTCCGCCAGCCTGCCTTCCCTTTTCTGCCTCGCCGTCCTACTACCTGCTTCGATCCTTCGGGCCGAGGAAGCACAACATACGCACGAACACGCGCATGAACACCAGCACGGCGACGAACACCCAGCCGTCGAGACGATCACCGTCACGGCCTCACCGCTCCAACACAGCCCAGACGAGCTCGCTACCCCCGTTGACCAGATCGATCGTGACGAGATCGTCGAAGGCCTCGGAGCCACGCTCGGCGAAACGCTCGCGCGCCGACCGGGCGTCACGACCACCGGGTTCTCTGGTGGCGCCAGTCGACCCGTAATCCGCGGCCAGGACGCATTCCGGACCGAGGTGTTGGAGGGAGGCCTCTCCACGGGGGACGTCTCCCGGCTGAGCCCAGACCACGCCGTACCGGTCAATCCCCTTGCGGTGCAGTCCTTTGAGATCGTGCGCGGTCCCGCCGTGCTCCGCTACGGCGGGGGCGCCTCCGCCGGTGTGGTCAACGCCATCACAAAGCGCGTCCCGCAGCAGCTCGAAGAGGAGCCGATCCGTGCGGAAGCGATTGGTGTCTACGGAACCAACGGCGATCAGGCAGACGCAGCCGGCGTCCTGGACGGCAGTGTAGAGGGCTTCGGTTGGCATCTCGACGGGCTCTACCGCAAGAGCGACGACTACGAGAACGGCGCAGGGCGCCGGCAACGGGGCACCGACACCGAAGCCTGGTCGCTGGCTGCGGGGGGCGCCTATTTCTTCGAGCAAGGCCGACTCGGCGTCGCCTACACCCGCAACGAGAACGAGTATGGAATCCCGGAGGACACGCCCGTCCAGATCGAGATGCGTACCGATCGCTACCGCTTCGAGGGCGACCTCGATGAGCCGCTCGACGGCTTGCGGAAGGTCACGGTGCGGGGCGTGTACTCAGACTACAAGCACGACGAGATCGCGGGCGGCATGGTCGGGCAGACCTTCAACAATAAGGAATTCGACGGGCGGCTCGAGCTCCTCCATGAACGGCTGCTCGGATTCCAGGGTGCCGCGGGGTTTCACGGTCGCCATCAAGACCTCAAGGCCAGCGGCGAAGCCGCCGAGTTTCTTGCGCCAAGCGAAACGAGGTCCTTCGCCTTTTACCTGTTCGAGGAGCGCCCTCTTGGCGACGCCTTCGACCTCACGCTCGGTCTTCGCACCGAAGGCATCTGGGTCGAGGGAACTCCGATCGACGGGCGCAAGCGCGACCGGGGCTTCGCCCCGCTGAGCGGGTCCGTCGCTGTGCTCGCTCATGTTTCTGAAGACTGGACGATTGGAGGGACGGCCTCCGCTTCGCAGCGCGCACCCAGCCAGGTCGAGCTCTTTGCGCGAGGTCCGCACGAGGCGACCGGCACCTTCGAAGTCGGAAACCCTGGCTTTGACGAAGAAACGTCCTACACAGGTGAGCTCCGTGTACAGGGCAAGCTCGCGCGGACGCGCCTCGAGGTTGCCACCTTCGCCACCTTCTACAAAGACCTGATCTTTGGTCAGCTGACCGGTGTGAGAGTCCGCGAAGACGGTACCCGAGACCCGATGGGGGAACTCGACCAGCTCTTTTTCCAAAATCGCGACGCCGCTTTCTACGGTGGCGAGGCGACGATCGGTATTGAGCTTCTTGAGCTCTTCGGCGGGGTGCTGGGGAGCGACTGGCAGATCGACTACGTACGCGCTCGCTTCACCGACGGTAATGGCAACCGCAACGTGCCGCGCATCCCACCGCTGCGTTGGGGGGGCAGTCTGGTCTACGAACACGATCGCACCAGCGGTCGCTTCGGGTTTCTGCGACACGAGGCGCAGTGGGACTCCGCTACCAACGAGTTCGCGACGGGAAGCTTTACCATGCTCGACCTGACCATGCGCTATCGCCTGCCCTGCTTCGAAGACACGACGCCCCTCGAGATCAGCTTCGCGGCACGCAACCTACTCGATGAGCCGGCACGCAATGCCGTGTCCTTCAACAAGGACCAGGTCCTGCTGCCTGGAAGGACCTTTCGCGTTGGCCTACGTGGTCGCTTTTGACAGTGAGAGACTGCCTCAACCAAGTCGTCGAGTTCGGAGCTTGACCACGCAACATAAAGGACGATCGCGATAGGGGGGAGCCTCGCGGCTCCCGCCCTCCCACACCACCGTGCGTACGGATCCGTACAAGGCGTTTCGGCTGGTTGAGCGTGCTACCGAGCAAGCATCCGGGACAATCCCATCGCGTCGAAGTAGGCATTTGGGAACGCACGGCGTAGAGGCGGCACGTGACTCGAAGACCAGCACCCTTGGTGCGCCCCAGGTTCTGCGGAGGCAGGCTGCCTGATCGACTGCGTCGACTTCGATTGGCCTCCCCCAGACGTCCGGCGTCGCGATCTGGAGCTCTGGTCGATCCTGAACGACCCGACTCCTCGCTCGGGCGTTCAAATCTCGCTCCTACCCCGCGCTGTGGTCCTTGCGCCACTCGCTCTGATTCCAGATGACGCAGCCAAGACCATTTCGAAGATCAATTGCTAATGCACGACATCGAATCTGGAACAATCTGGGTCTCTAACGCAGCCTTCGCTGCGGCGCAGAACTCCGCTCAGCGCATCACTTCCGATCGCGTCTGTTTGACGGCGAAGAGACGCATCGCCATCCTGTCCGGATCTCGAGGATCCGTCGATCGTGTCGAATGGGAATGAGAATGGAAATGAGTTGTCGGCTCTTCGATTTGGGCTGTGCTTCGCGTGCGCCCGGGGGCCGGGAAAGGTTCAGCCCTGCGAGGCGAACTCATTGAGGAGTCGAATTCAGTGCCTATCGATCTAGCTCCCGTCGTAGAACCCGGCCGCACTGCGGTGCTGGCGATCGAATGCCAGGAGGGCATCGTCGGCGAGGCATCCGCGCTCCGCGACCTCGCGCAGGCGGTGCAGGAGAGCGCGATGTTGGCACGGCTGGGCGCTTTTCTCGCGAGCGCCCGCAAGGCCGGCGCGCGGGTCTGTCACTGCCCGGTCGAGAATCGCCCAGATGGGTTGGGCCAACTGACGAACACGCCACTCGGCGCCCGCGCGCTGGCACGTCGGGGGGAGGATGATGCGATGACGCCCGGCTCGGCCGCATCCGCCATCGTCTCGGAGCTCGGCCCGGCGCCAGAAGACATCGTCGCCCCGCGTGATCACGGCCTCACCGTCTTCTACGAAACGGGGCTCGATGGACTGCTCCGGAGCGCCGGCATCGAGACGCTGATCCTCACGGGCGTCTCCGTCAACATCGCCATCCTCGGTGCGACGATCGACGCCGTCAATCGCGGCTACAGCGTCGTCATTCCCACAGACTGCGTGGCAGGGACTCCGCCCGGCTATGCCCAGGATGTTCTTCGCTATACCCTACGCAACCTGGCCTTCCTCTCGACCGCGGACCAGATCTGTGAGAGCTGGGGCATCCCATTGGACGGCTGAGCTGATAAGAGTCCGTTTCGAAATTTCACTGAATCGACTCTTCGCCGTCCGCTGGTGAGCGGACCCGGTGTTGCTCGAGGGTGGGTGTCTCGAGGGTGGATGTCGCGAGGCCTCGGCTCCCCAGCAGGTAGAATGCGGTGGCCAGCAGGTTGCTGACTGCGACCACCAGCATCGCGTAACGAATCGCCTCCGGGCCCATGCGCGCACTGAACGCATCACTCAGCCATCCGACGACCTGCGGCCCCAGTCCGACACCGATCAAGTTGGTGGCAATGACATTGAGCGCGACCGCGGTGGCGCGCATGCGAACCTGCACGATGGACTGCACGACGGCCGCGACCGGCCCACTGTAAGAGCCACTGAGAAATGCGTGTGGCACCAGACACAGAAGTGCGACCCAGGTGTTGTCGGAAGTGATGAAAACGATCGTGAAGGGCAGCCCAATCAGGGCTGCGAAAGCGGGCAGGCGCAGATACCAGCGCGCATCGCGCTTGCCGAGGTGATCCGAGAGCAAGCCGCCCGCGATGACGCCCAGGGCACCCGAGATGCCTGCGATGGGGCCGATCCAGAGCCCGGCCTGCCCGGTATCCATGTCGTGCAGTCGCATCAGCAGGGGCGCCATCCACATCAGCAGACCCATCGCGGAGAAGGCGTGCACAGCCTGGCCGAGCAGCACGAACGAGAAGGTCGGGTTCGTCCTCAGAAAGCGAAACACGCTGGCCCACGGCAGCGTGCGCGTATCGACGGCCCCGGGCTCGGCCGCACCCCTCTCGGGCTCGGGCACCGTCAGCCAGACGATCAGCGCGACCAGCACCCCCGGCGCGCCCAGTACGAAGAAGGCGGTTCGCCAACCAAACTGCGCCGCGATCCATCCACCCGCGCCGAACCCGAGGAACACCCCCACGTGCGCACCCATGAAGAAGATGGCCAGCGCGGTCGCGCGGCGCTGCGGAGGGAAGTAATCCGAGATGAGCGAGTGGGAGGCCGGCCCGTTGGAGGCCTCGCCAATGCCGACCGCGACCCGGGCGGCGGTCATGTGGGCGAGATTCCGCGCGAAACCCGAGGCGGTGGTGGCGACGCTCCACACCGCGATGCCGAGCGCGATGATGTGGACGCGCGAGCCGCGGTCTGCCCAGCGCGCAATCGGAAGGCCCGCGATGGCGTGGAAGAGGGCAAAGGACATGCCGCCCAGGAAGCCCATGGCGCTGTCCGAGAGACCCAGATCGCTCTTGATGGGCTCCATGAGCACGCCGAAGACCTGGCGGTCCAGGTGATTCAGCGCGAATGCGACGAAGAGCACGCCGAGGACATACCTCGATCGATCCCTCACTCCGCAGCCCGGCGCGTCTGCGGCGCAGCGGGTAACTGGGGCGCGTGCGAATCTCGATAGGTCTCGCGCAGCACGTGCTTCATCACCTTGCCCACCGGGTTGCGGGGGATCTCGCTCACGGTCTCGAGCTGCTCGGGAATCTTCTGCTTCATGAGCCCGCGTTCGTGGCAGTAGGAGACCAGCTCTTCGAGGGTCAGCGGCTGCGACGGGTCGAGCACCTCTACCACCGCACAGCAGCGCTCGCCACGCTCCCGGTCGGGCAGACCAATGACCGCTGCATCGCGCACCTTCGGATGCGCGTAGAGCAGATCTTCGACCTCCTTGGCCGATATGTTTTCGCCTTTGCGGATGATGATGTCCTTCAGACGGCCGGTGATGACGACGTATCCATCGTCGTCGACGTAGCCGAGATCGCCGGTGTGGAAGAGGCCGTCGGCATCGAAAGCATCTGCGTCGAGCGCGGGGTCGAGATAGCCGCGACACAGCTGCGGCCCCCGGCCACAGATCTCCCCTTCCTCGCCGGGGGCCACGGTCGCGCCCTCACGCGTCACGACCCGGAGCTCGACACCCTGGTTGGGCTGCCCCACGGTTCCTGCGAGCTTCTCGTCGGATGCGTCGAGGGAGTTCATCGTCATGACCGGGAACTCGGTCAAGCCGTAGCCCGAGACCAGACCGACACCCCCCAGCTCGCTGCGCACTTCGCGGTGCAGGTCGAGGGGAACGGGCGCCCCGCCGCAGGGACAGATCCGAAGCTCGGGGAAGAGTGGCCGGTCGGGGCTCGCGCGCTGTGCGGCGAGGCAGGCCAGATGGATCGGGGTTGCGCCACCGATGTCCGTGACTCCAGCGCGGCTCAGGAACTCGACGCTCTTCACTGGATCGAAGGACTCGACGATCGCGCCGCTCGAGGCCGTGAGCAGACTCCCGGCCATCCCGAGAACGCCGCCTATGTGAGTGAAGGGGAACACGATTGCGGTGCAGTCGGGCGGAGCTTATCTCAGTCGAGAGGTACGATGCGCGCGCGGCTGCCTGGATGGTCGCATCCGTGTGGAGCGCGCCTTTGGGGTCGGCGGTGGTGCCCGACGTGAAGAAAACCCAGCGCACGGGCGATGCTTCGGGCCCGGGCGGGGCGCTCGGGGGTGCGGGGAGATCTGCGACATTGCCATCGGGAAGCTCGCGATCGCACACGAGCACATCGCAGTCGGTCAGCCTGGCGGCGACCGCCCGCGCCATGTCGGCATAGGCGAATTCACGCCAGCTGGACGGAACGATCAGCCAACGGGCAGCCGTCTGCTTCGCGATGAAGCTCATCTCGCGCTTGCGATACAGGGGAAGCAGGGGGGTCTGCACGGCGCCGAGCCGTGCAAGGCCGGCCACGAGCACGTAGGACTCGATCCAGGTCGGCAGCTGCCAGCAGACCGCGGTCCCCGCCCCGACGCCCAGCGCGTGGAATCCGGCCGCCGCTCGCTCCGCGCGCTCACGCAGGGCGCCGAAGGTGAGCTCCCGACCGCTTTCGTCGAGCAGCATCACCCGGTCAGGGCTCGCCGCGGCGCGGCGCTCGACGAGTTCCCAGAAGGTGTGGCCCGAAATCCAGTCGATACGGTCGATCTTGGATTCAGTGGATCGAACCGTGTCTCGTCCCGTTCCCACGATTAGTCCTCCCCTTCGCATGGGCTGTGCTCGACGAAGCCGGAAGGCCATGGCGAACCCGAGTTGTCAGTGATCCCTACGGACGCGTGATGATGCGGTTTTCCAGCGCGGGGCTCAGCGTAGGGGATTGACATAACGTCATCCCGCAATTCAAGAACACCCGCAGCTCGCGCTGGACGAAACGCGGCACCGCCCTGCCCGCTCCTGCGCCTCGGCGAGAGGGGTCTTGAGCTGCTGCTGGACTGCGCGATGGAGAAATGTCTCCGGCGGCGTGCGGCACGTACTCATTCGACCGTACTCATCCGACCGTACTGATTCGACTTCGACATTGAAGCTCCCTTCTCGCTCTGAGTTCGTCAGGCTCGAAGGGCTTGCTGCACCGTCTCTGCCAGCTCTTCGAGCTTCTCGATGGCTTCCCGGCCGCGCCACCACGGCAGCACCACGATGCGGTCAACGTCCGCCTCCGAGTAGTCGCGCAGGACGGCTGCATCCAGTGTTCCGCCCGCGTGACCGACCGTAATTTCGAAGTCCTCGTCCTGGCGACCGGCTTCCGCGCGGAGCGCCCGCAGCGCTTCGACTCGTCGCGTTGCGCTCTTCGGATCGTGGGCGACACCGAACCAGCCATCTCCGAGGGCCGCCGCGCGCCGAAGCGCCACTTCGCTCTCTCCCCCGAACAAGATCGGCGGGTGGGGCTTCTGGACGGGCTTCGGTTCGAACTTGAGCGGGCCGAAATCGAAGAAGCGTCCGTGGAATTCGGGCTCCGCCTGAGTCCAAAGTGCCTTCAATGCCAACACGCACTCGCGGGTTCGCGTGCCTCGGGTGCGGAAGTCGACATCGGCTGCACGAAACTCCTCTTCGAGCCAGCCCACACCGATCCCCAGGCTGAGGCGCCCGTCGGAAAACACGTCGAGGCTCATCAGCATTCGCGCGCTGACCAACGGGTGGCGCAGCGGCAGGAGGAAGATGTTCGTACCGAGCCGGATGCGGGATGTCGCCGCCGCAATATGGGTGAGCGTGATCAGCGGATCGAGGTGGGCGGTTCCGGGTTCGATGGGTGGGCTTCCGTCCGCCGAGTAGGGGTAGGGGCTCTCGAAGTGCGTGGGCAGAACGAGGTGCTCGGGCACCCAAACCGACTCGAAGCCGAGATCTTCGGCATGCTTGGCCACGGCGGCCACCTGGGTGGGGCGGAGTCGGAATAGCGGAATGCCAATTTTCACCGAGTGCTCCCTCGTCGGGCTTTACAAGGCCACAGGGGAGCTGATAGCATGAATTGACGGACCGTCAAACGCGTTCAGAGCCGGGTTCGAACCCCCAGCTGCCATCGCGCGACCTTACACTCGGGCAGACTCGGGTAGAGAGGACAGATGCAGGCCAGGGCGCTTCAGAACAAGGCGGCCATCGCCGGAATCGGCTGCACGGAGTTTTCGAGCAACTCCGGCAAGAGCGAGTATCAGCTGGCGCTCGAGGCCGCTGTCGCCGCCTGTGAGGACGCGGGCATCTCGCCTCACGAAATCGACTGCATCACCCTGCCCGCCTATCAGACCGAGACCGTCGACGAGGGCTGCCTGATCAACGGTCTCGGAATCGAGAACCTCAGCTATCTGGGCACGCTCGGCCACGGCGGCGGATCCGCATGTGGAGTCGTTGGCCAGGCCGCTCTCGCTGTGTCCAACGGGATGGCGAAGTACGCGCTCTGCCTGCGGGCCCTGAACTCCCGCTCCGAGTTTCGCTATGGCCAATACGACAAGGATCGGGAGGACGAGGACCTCGAGGCACCGGCCGCTGGCTTCTACGCCTTCCTGCATCCCTTCGGCTTCTTCACGCCCGCCCAATGGTCCGCGTTCTGGGCAAGACGACACATGCATCAGTTCGGCACGACAGCCGAGCACTTCGGCGCCATTGCGGTGGCCGCGAGAAAACACGCCGCTCGCAATCCCAAGGCGCGCTTCTACGAGCGGCCGATCACAATGGAGGACTACCTGAATTGTCGAATGGTGGTGGATCCGGTGAGGCTCTTCGATTGCTGCCTCGAAACCGACGGAGCCTGCGCGGTGATCGTCACGACCGCGGAACGGGCCCGAGATCTCAAGCATCCGCCGTCCTACATCCGGGCGATGGCCCTGGGCACCGGCGGCCGGGGGATGTATCCGATCACGGCCTTCAACCGGGAGCGCTTGACGGGCATGGAAGAGACGGCTCGCATGGCGGACTTCCTCTTCGAGATGGCCGATCTGCGCAGAGAAGACATCGACGTAGCAGAGCTCTACGACCACTTTGGTCCGCTGGTGCTGCTCAGCATCGAAGACCTGGGGTTTTGCAAGCCGGGGGAAGGTGGACCCTTCGTGGAAGGCGGCCGCATCGAGCTCGGCGGTGAACTGCCGATCAACACCCACGGTGGGCTGGTCGCAGAAGCCTACATCCACGGATTCAACCACATCGTCGAGGGCGTCCGACAGACCCGGGGCACCTCGACCGCCCAGGTGGAGGACGCCCAACATGTGCTGGTCACGAGTGCCGACGGTGTCCCGACGAGCGGGCTCATCCTGAGCCGATCGACATGACGTCCCCGGGCAAGCGCAAGGCCCCCAGGCCGCAGCCGGAGCTGAGCCGCGATACCAGAGGGTATTGGGAGGCTCTCAAGAATCACCAGCTCGTCGTGCAACGATGTCTCGAGTGCAAGGAGTACCGGCACCACCCGAGGCCGATGTGCCCCGAGTGTCATTCGCTGGAGTTCGAATGGGCGCCCGTATGCGGGCGGGGCACGGTCTACACCTATGCCATCGTGACTCATCCGCTGCATCCGCACTGGACCGACGAGGTGCCCTACAACGTCGTCCTGGTCGAGCTCGAAGAGGGCATCCGAATCGTCTCGAATCTCGTCGATTGTCCGAACGAGTCCATCGAGATCGGCATGCCCGTGACCGTCGTCTTCGAAGACGTCTCGGACGAGATCAGTCTTCCCCTCTTCAAGCCGCTCTCGCCTTGAGTGAGCGCGCCGCCGAGCTGCCCCTGCGCGGCGAGCACGTCGTCGAGCTGGGCGGCGGTGTCGCCTGCGCGTACGCCGGCAAATGGCTGGCGGCGCTCGGCGCCGAGGTCGTGCGTGTCGAGCCGGATGCGGGCAATCCTGCGTGGCGGCACCGGACGCTGGCGGGTGTCGCGAGCACGAGCGGGGTCCGACACCGCTACCTCAACACGGGCAAGTGCAGCGTCGTCGCGGATTTCACGAGCGCTGACGAAAGAGCACGCCTCGCCTCCCTGTTGGCAGGGGCGGATGTCGTTCTCGACGGGACGGGCGATTCCGCCGAGAGCTTTGGTGTCGACCCGGCGGCGCTCGCCGAGCTTCCCCGGGTTCGGGTGACACAGTTTGGAGACATAGGTCCCTACGCGCAGATTCCGTGCACGCCCTTCACCCTGGCGGCGCTGTCGGGCTTGATGTGGCATCTCGGCGATGCGGATCGGCCGCCGCTCGTCCACTGGGGCGACCAGGTCGAGTACATCGCGGGTCTCCACGCCTTCGGTGCCGCGTTGACCGTGCTCTGGGCGGGCCCCGGCGCGGCCTTCGAGGTCGCTGCCTTCGAGGTGGCCGCGGCCCTCGTCGGTCATCACACGAGTCGTCAATCCCAGGTCCCCACGGACTTGTCTCGCCGGCCGGCCCGATCGCTGTGGCGCGTATACCGGACGGCGGACGGCTGGGCCGGCCTGTCCTGCACACCGCGCGATCGGGCGCGCGTGGCAGAGGCGATGGGTGTGCCCGAGATCGCCGCCGCGCAGCCCTTCATGATGTGGAACGACGAGGACGAGGCCATCCTCGGGCCGCTGCTGGACGCCTGGTTTCGCGAACGGACCTGCGCCGAGGTCGAGGCCATCGGGCGCGCCGGGCGAGTGCCCCTGAGCGCCGTGCGATCGGTGCGCGAGGTTGTGGATTCGCCGCAGCTCGCCCACCGCGAGTTCTTTACAAAGCGCGAAGGTGAAGGCAGAGACGCGGGGCTTGCGCCCGGTCGGCTCTGGCGCAGCGAAGCCCACGAATGGGGCGACGCGCCGGCTCCGATCCTGGGTGCAGACACGCGCAAGATCCTGGATGCGCCCCCGCGGCAGCTGGCCTCGCCGCGATCTGCGCCCGAGCGCCGATTGCCCGACGCGCTCGCCCTCGATGGTGTGCGGGTCCTCGACCTGGGCCAGGTCTGGGCGGGGCCCTACGCCGCGATGTTGCTCGCCGACCAGGGTGCCGACGTGATCAAGATCGAGAGTCCGACTCGCTGGGATCCGAATCGTTGTGTGGTGCCACCCGGGGTGGGCCGCGAGAAGGACTGGTGGAACACCTGCGCCTACTACCAGGAGTACAGTCGCAACAAGCGCTCCCTCGGTCTGGAGCTCAAGCACCCGCGCGGGCGCGAAGTGCTGGCAGCTCTGGTTCGCCGCGCGGATGTCGTGATCGAGAACTACCGGGCGGGCGTGCTCGACCGTCTGGGGATCGGATACGACTGGCTTCGCAGGCAGCGCGAGGACGTGATCCTCGTGAGCATGGCGGCCTTCGGACAGAGCGGGCCCGACCACGCGCGCCCGGGTTACGGTCCAGTGATGGAGGAGCTGTCGGGACTCGCGAGCCTGACGGGCTGGGGCGACGGACGCCCGCAGCTCGCGCTTGGGTATGCCTACGGCGACCCCGCCGCTGCGGCCGCTGCGGCCGCTGCATCGCTCGTTGCCCTTCTGCAGCGACGCCGCACGGGCCGGGGGCAGCACGTCGACCTCGCCCAGTTCGATGTGTTGGTGTCACTGATCGGCGAGGCCTTCGGCGAGTGGAGTGCCACGGGCCAGGTGCCGGCGCAACAGGGAAACGGTCGGCCAGGTTGTGCTCCGCACGGCGCCTATCCCTGCGCTGGCGACGACGAATGGGTGGCGATCGCGGTCTAGACCGACGCGCAGTGGCGGGGTCTGCGGCGGGCGATGCAGGACCCGGAGTGGGCGAGCGACCGCGAGCTCGACGCGGCCGATCGCCGCTTCGCCCGCTGCGCGGATCTCGACGAGCGGATTGCCGAGTGGACGCGCCAGCACGACAAGGCGGAGGTCTTCCAGCGTTGCGTGGCCGAGGGCGTCCCCGCGGCGCCCGTCCAGCGGACGAACGAGGAGCTGCTCGAGGACCCCCAGCTGCGCGCGCGCGGGTTCTACGAACGCGTGAAGCACGCCTTCGGTGGTGAGTGGAGCATGCACGGCTGGGAGTGGAGACCCCGCGATGCCGGGCGCTGCGTGCGCGGGCTGGCACCGGACTTCGGGGCGCACAACGAAGCCATCCTGCGCGAGGTCGCAGGCCTGTCCGGCGACGAGATCTCGGCGCTGGAGGACGAGGGGGTGATCGGTTCCCGACCGATCGGCGTGCCGGCGCTACATGGGTAGGGACGGGCTCTTAGTCGCGGCGCGAGTCGACCTCGTCCGGCGAGAAGGGAATCACCGGCTTGCCGTCGCCGAATACGTCGAGGGTGTGGATGAAGCGGTGCACGCCCATCGTTTCGGCGCAGCTGAAGCCAAGCTCGATGATCTGTGCTCCCGTGAACACGTTTCCGAGCCGTCGATAGAACTCGTCGTCCATGGCGTGATGGTCGGCCGACAACAGGTCGAGAAACTCCAGCGCCATGCGCTCCTGATCGCTGAGCTCCCGATGATCGGGGTCGAGCAGGCAGGCGATGTCCTCATCCGTGATGGAGTCGTGCTTGCGCGACTGCATGCAGGGCTGGCACTCGCCTAGTTGCGCGCTGCGGATCCGGATGAGCTCGAGGATGCGTCCGCCCAGCAACGTGTCCCGGCCCCGATTGGTGCGTGCCTCGTGAATCGAGCGCAGCTGTTCGGTTCGGTAGGCGAAGATCTGGAGCGGGACCGGGGTGGCGTAGAGTCCCTGCTCCACGCCGCCCTCGATGATGGCGCGCGGCTCGTCGGCGAGCCTCTCCGTCGGAATGGGTTCGATCCTGGGCATGCCGCGACACCTCCATCTCAGCCGTCGTAACCACCGTAGCAGAGTCGGTCCTACTCCGTCCCAGCATGGGCGCGCCAAGGGGGTGTCCGTCCGATCCGCCTCTGCCGCGGCGTGCGGGGGCGATTGACGTTTGGTCAAGACCACGACAGAATGCAGGAGCAGCTCGTCGGCCGTCCGGCAGCGGATACAGGAGGACCCCTCATCTACAATCTTCTCGGTGGCATTCGCGTTCTCGAGCTGGCGCTTCTCTCTCCGGATGCCGTCGGCATGCATCTGGCAGACCTGGGCGCCGAGGTGATCAAGGTCGAGCAGCCGCCCGATGGGGACTACGTGCGAGTGATCGGCGGGACGCACAAGGGCGGACTCAGCCTCCTGCACCTGCGCTGGAATCGCGGCAAGAAGAGTGTGACCCTGAACCTCAAGAGCGAAGAGGGACACCGGGTCTTTCTCGACCTGGCCAGCCGCGCGCATGTCGTCATCGACGGGCTGCGGGCGGGCGCCGCGACGCGGGCCGGCGTCGACTACTCATCCGTGCGCGCTGTGAACGCGGGGATCGTCTACTGCTCGCTCAGCGGAACCGGGCAGACCGGACCCTATCGAGACCTGGCCACGCATGGGCTGGCCTACGATGCCTATGGGGGGCTGGCGCCGCCGGCCTTCCGCTCGGACGGCACGCCCTACCTGCCGCCGGCGACCCCGGTGGGGATTCTGGCGGGGCCGCTCTACGCGGCGCTGGGGGTGGCGGCCGCGTTGGTACGCGCGGTCACGACGGGCGTAGGCCAGCACATCGACGTGGCGCAAATGGACTGCGCTGCAGCGTGGCGCGCCGATGGCATCGACGCCGCGCTCAACGACGTGACCTCCGACTACCAGGGCATGGACGACGCCGTGCGCTACCAGTACTACCGGTGCAAGGACGGCGAGTACGTAATCCTGCAGGCCTCCGAGAGGAAGTTCTGGCAGAACTTCTGCAGCGGCGTGGACCGCGAAGACCTCGTGAATCGCGGCCAGCGCGAGGTGGGTGAGCACGCCCGGGGCGACGAGGCGCTGCGCGGCGAGCTCGCGACGATCTTTGCCTCTCGAACCCGCGGCGAGTGGGTACAGTTCTTCATCGAGCACGATGTCGCCGGGGGCCCCGTCAATAGCCCCGCCGGACTGCTCGACGATCCACACTTCCGGGCGCGCGACCTGGTCTTCGATCAGGTCCACCCGCAGGCTGGCCCCGGACGCTGGTTCGGCACGCCGATCCAGCTCGACGACCAGGATTTCTCTGCCAGCCCGGCACCCCGCGCGGGCGAGCATACGGATGCGGTCCTCGGTGACCTCCTGGGCTTCGACGAGCAACGCCTCGAGGAACTCCGCCAGCGCGGCGTGATCTGACCCGCCGACCGGACTGAGCTGAGGCTGAAGATCGCCGCTGGAGTAGCGCTGGGTCTCCTTGGCCACCAAGTTGCCACCCGCGCCGTACAGGGTGATCGACCAGAAGGCCGTCACGTCCGGCTCGTTGCCCGCTGGTATGTGGATTCGGTAGCGTCTGCTGCCGTCCAACGGCTGGCCATCACTGCCATGATGGCATCCTGCTCCCGTGCGCCAACCGATACGGAACGGAGACGACTATGCGGCCCACGAGCGTTTTTTTCGTGTGATCCTGATGCTGGTGATGGGTTCGTGCCAGTCTCCTGTCGACGTGGCCCAGCGGCCACCCAACATCCTCCTCGTCATGGTCGACGATATGGGCTGGACGGACATTGGAAGCTTCGGCAGCGAGATCGAGACCCCGAACCTCGATGCGCTGGCCGCACACGGCGTGATGTTTTCCGACTTTCACGTGTCCGTCAGCTGCTCCCCGACCCGTTCGATGCTCTTGTCCGGGACCGACAACCACCTCGCGGGTCTCGGCAACATGGGCGAAACGCTCGCACCCGTGCAGAGGGGAAAGCCGGGCTACGAGGGGTATCTGAACAATCGCGTCGTCTCGCTTGCGGAAGTGCTTCGAGGAGGCGGCTACCACACCTACATGGCTGGCAAATGGCACCTGGGGCAGGATTCTGTTCGTGCCATGTCGATCGCCGCAGCTTCGTCCCGACTCTGGAGGATTTTCCATCACATCGATGCAATTGTCATCACGTTGCAGATCGGTCGATCCAAGAACGACTCTAGAAATCCGACACGGCTGGCAACTAGCGAAGCGGGTGGGAGCTCCCGGGCTACAGCCCGACGCCCTCGCGCATCGCCTCAGCCAAGGCCTCGGCCAGCGTCGGAATCCGCGTGCCCGCGATGACACGCCGCCGCCAGCGGCTCGCGTCCGGGCGTCGAGGCCGGCGCTCGATCCGGATGCGGGAGGTCGTCTGGCTTCCACTGGCCCAGCAGGGCGTCACTCGGATGCGCTCGATCTCGTGGAGTTCGAGAGTCCGCGTGGGCCCGAAGCCGCAGGGGCCGTGTGTCACCCGGATACGACCGCGCTCCACGCGGACCCGGGTGACGCCGAACAGGGTGTCCAGGCTCGAATACGCGAGGATGAGGGTGGCGGCGCTGAAGGCGACCAGAAAGAAGCCGGGACCCTCGGCGTAGCGGATCGCCGTAACCATGCCGCAAAACAACACAGTGATGACACAGGTGAACAACCCGAGCCACGGGTTGCGGAACATCCCGAACACGAACTCCGTGCCGATCGTGCCGTATCGGCGAACGCGAATCTTCGAGCCGGGTAGCGCAGTCACCGCGCCGGATGCGGGCGGCGATGTCAGGCGCGGCGCCTCCACCCGAGACCCCTCTTCCTCCGGCGAGCTTTCGGAGGTCTTGAAGACCGGAAGGTCGAAGCTCGCCTCGAAATCGATGCCGGGCAGCTTCGCATGCAGCCTGAGAAGCCAGACCGCGTCGTCGCCGGTGCGGTTCGCCTGGCTCTCGGGCAGCCCGTAGGGGAGGCGAATATCGAGAGGCACGCGAGTCTCCGCACCGAGTTGGAAGCGCGATCGGGGCACTCGAACCTCGTGGTGCCAGAGATGGCCGATCAACTGGAAGTTGCCCTCCGCGGCCTCTGGCCCACAGCAGTCGAGGCTTACCTCCAACGCATCGGCTTGCGCGAGGGCTGGCGATGCGTGCAGGACGCAACGCAGCGATCCGCCGAGCACGCCGGGCCGCGTCAACAGCTCGAGCTGCGACCGCCCCCACTTGCGGTGCTGGAGCGTCACGTAGATCGTGAGCGCCAAGATCGCAGCGCCAATCGCGGGAAACAGAGGCGCCAGCTCCGTATCACCCGTCGCGTTTCCACGCGCCGCCTCGATCGCCGCCAACCAGCTGAACGCATTCCAGACGATGGCGAAGGCCCAGAGGAAGAGGACCGGGGGCCTTCCGCCGGTCTGGCTCTCGAGTCTGCTAGACGACCAGGCCTCGCGGCGGTTCCAGGGCTCCGATTGAGACTGCACACGATTCCCATCGGTGGCCCGAGCGCTGCACTTCAATCGGGGGCGGAGCACTCGCCACCGGACGGGCCGGGATCCCGCGCAGCCTGCGTGTCCTGCAGAGTCAGAAGACCATCGGCAGCGGTAGGTGGCGCGCGTAGACCCTATCTCGGTGTTCGAGCAGGATCGGCCGCAGCGAACCAAGGCATGCATCGCCGGCGCTGAAACCCGCGCGCATGGGCTCGGGCATGGGGCACTGCGCTGGGGGCAACGGATCGACCATCACCGACACCAGCACCGCCGAGTACAGATCGAGGGCGGTCAGCGCGTCGCCGACGTAGTAGCTCGAGCCCGCAGCGCGCTGCTCGTCCAACAGGTCGCAACACAACGTCAGCACCTGAGAGACTCGCGTCTGCGACGCCGCGAGCTCGGCGTCGTTGTAGCCGTACTTGGCGGCGAGCCGCGCCAGGACTGGGATAGCCCAGGCCCTTCACGTGATACACCGCCTTAACGCATTCCCCCCAAGCACCCGGTGTACCGGCTACCAGCACCAGCCGCAGACCGCGAGCACGACGGCCCTGCTCGACACTCAGATACTTCATGGGCTGACCTCCCCGTCCGCTCTCGGCTGTGCGTTCTCGGGATCCGCCCGGCTCAGCCCCTTTCGGGCATTTGCCCGATTGGGAGCCCAGTAGAGCGCGCAGCCCCTCATCGCCGCTCCCGGACGCCGGACGCAGCGAAGCTGAAGAGCGCAGAACCGCGAGAACTCGACGACTCGAGCCTCCGAACGAGATCGAAATCCAGGTCGTGAACGCTCAGGCGTGATGCCTCACTCGTCGAGCGTAAAGCCCACCTTGATCGTGACCTGCCAGCGGTCGATGACCTGGTTTTCGATTCCGCCGCGGACCCCGACGACCTCGAACCAACGCAGATTGTGAAGGGTATTGGACGCTCTGCTGATCGCGCTGCGAACAGCATCGTCGATCGACGTGGTGGAGGTACCGGTCAGTTCGACCGACTTGTAGACATGATCGGGCATTCTTCTTCCCCTTGTTATGGCGCGCGAATGCGCAGCCGAATGAAGCCTCGGGGTCGATAGCAACTCCAAGCGGGGTTTTGGATACGACCCACAATACGACCCACAGGGCGACGATCCTTCAACCCGGAATGCATGCGGGAACGAACCCCATGGCAGATCCAGCACTGCCGCCCCGCCCCGCCCGCCAGGGGCAGCAAGCCATGAAGAGCGCGCCTCCGGTCATGTCGAGGACGCATTGCAAGGCGTGCCTCGCGGGCGCCACCGGGCTCAGCCGGAACTTCTGGGTGTCAGAGGATACGACAAGAGGCGGTCGAGTAGCTCCGAAACGCGGAAGGTCCGACTCCCAAGACGAGCGTCTCGATCGCTCCGCGGAGCTCCGGGACACGTCATGCAGTGTGATCCCCAGCGCGTAGATATCGGAGCTAGCATCGGTGGGTTTGCCGGCGACCTGCTCAGGACTCATCTATCGAGCCGAGCCAAGCAGCGTGCAATTCCCGACGCCGAAGCGCTATTCGCTCGCGGCGCGACCGAATAACTCACCGACGCGAGCGCCCTCGAGTCGCTCGCGAAGGGTCCTCCACCCTAGGACGAACAAGACAGGCTGCTACGCTCCCACGATGGCAATCGAGACCCTGATCCGCGGTGGGCTCATCGTCGATGGCACGGGACGAGCCGCCTTCCGCGGTGATCTGGCAATCGCGGGCGACCAGATCGTCGCCCTCGGCGATGTCCACGAGTCCGCAACGCGCGTCATCGATGCCGAAGGGCTGATCGTCGCACCGGGCTTCTGGGACATCCACACCCACTACGATGTGCAGCTGCTGTGGGATCCCTTTGCGACCTCCTCCAGCTGGCACGGCGTCACTACGGTGGTCACCGGCAATTGCGGCTTCAGTCCGGCGCCCTGCCGTTCACAAGATCAGGAGTGGACGACGCGCACCCTGGCACGGCTCGAAGGTGTCGACATCGAGGTCTTGAATCGCACCCTGCCCTGGCCCTGGGAGAGCTTCCGCGACTACCTCGCGACTCTGGACGACAAGCTCGGCGTCAACGTCATCGCCCAGGTCGGGCATACGGCCATCCGACGCTTCGTGATGGGAACCGCTGCGTCCGAACGAGAGGCGAGCGCAGCTGAGATCGAAGAGATGCGAGGCCTGCTCGCCGATTGCCTGGCCCAAGGCGCCATGGGTTTCACGACCTCCCGGGCCGCTAGCCATTGGGATGCCGACGGCCTCCCGGTGCCCAGTCGCCTCGCCAGCGAGGCGGAATACCTGGCGTTGGTCGGCGAGCTTTCTTGCCTCGAGGCGGGCTTCGTCCAATTGCTGGCGCCCGACTTCGACATGGACCAGATGGCGGAGATCGCGCGGCTAGCCCGACGAGGCGTGTGCCTGAACGCCGTCTTTCAACGTCATGGCGCGCCGGACCGATGGCGCGAGCAGCTGCGGCAGATCGCGGAGCTGCGAGCCGCGGGCACCCACTTCTTTGCCCAGGCCCACTGCCAGCCCCACGACTTCGAGGTCAGCTTTCGCTCGACGGACGTCTTCGATCGTTGGCCGACCTGGCGCGAGACCCTGAGCGCCAGCCACGAACAGAAGTGCACGCGCTTGAGAGATCCGGACGTGCGGGCACGAATGAGAGATGAGATGGAGTCCGAGCACGACTCGATCGTTCCCCTCAGCTGGGAGCGCATCGTGCTCGTCGAGTCGGTGACCGGGCGCTACCGACCCCACGAGTCCCAGAGCCTGGTCGAGATCGGGCGCCACCTCGACCAACATCCCCTCGACGCCGCCTTCGACATCGCCCTCGACGAGAATCTCGACAGCCGTTTCCGCGTGCTCGATTCACGCAACCGAGACGAGGCGGCGATGCTCGAGATCCTGCGCTCGCCCCACGTCATTCCCGGCCCGTCGGATGCCGGCGCACATCTGTTGCGGGCCTCGAATACCGGTTTTCCTACCCACCTGCTCGGCTATTGGGTGCGGCAAAAGCAGGCCCTGACGCTGGAGAGCGCGATCCACCTGCTCTCGGGACGCCCCGCGCAGGAGATCGGTGTGAAGGACCGCGGATTTCTGCGCGAAGGGCTGGCCGCGGATGTCGTCCTCTTCGACCCGGACAGCGTGGCTAGCCTCGATCGCGAATTCACGAGCGACCTGCCCGGTGGCGGTCAGCGCTGGGTACAGCATGCGGGCGGAATCGAGTACGTCATCGTGAACGGCCAGATCATTCTCGAGGGGGGTCGGGAGACCGGTCGCTGCGGCGGCAAGACCCTGCGCGGCTGAGCCAGGGGTTCGCGAACCCGATCGGAGGCTTTCGACTCCGGTGGGGCGATCCTCCACGGACTGACATCGACTACCCCCTTGCCCCGGAAGCGTCGACCGACCAGCCCACCGCAAGTTGGCCCTGCGGTACTCTGCGAGTCGGGATCCGCACTGCACAGCGATCCGCCGTGCATGGGCGAGCCGGGGCTCGCGGGTGAAACGTCGTGGGAAAGCGCATCGTCGTGATGGGGGCCGGCGGCATTGCTGGCAATCTCGCCGGCCATCTCGCCCTGGCCGGCGAGGACATCACGATCGTCGACGCCTGGCCGGCCCACATCGATGCCATTGTCGCAGCTGGCCTGCGCCTGCGCGGCGGCGGCGGCGAGCAGCTCGCCCACCCGCGTGCGCTGCACGTCGGCGAAGCCTGGCAACTTCGCGACGTCGACGTGTTGATTCTCGGCGTGAAGGCCTACGACAACGAGTGGTGCACAGCGCTCCTGAAGCCCTGCCTGAAGCGCGATGCCACGGTGCTCTCCGCACAGAACGGAGTCCAGGAGGAGCGCCTGGCGGAGATCTTCGGTGCCGAGCGGGTGGTGGGGGCGGTGGTGCTCTTCGCCGGTGCCCTGGATGGGCCGGGCTGCGTACGACTCGAAACGCCGGGGCGAGAGCAGCCGGCGACCGCGCCCGCGGAGCGCGGCCGATTGCTGATCGGCGAGCTGCACGGCCGCACCACGCCGCGGCTGCTCGCCCTCCAGGCACTCCTCGAGCACGCCGTCGCCGTCCCGATCAGCGACAACATCTGGGGGGAGCTCTGGAGCAAGCTCGTGATGAACTGCATGTCGAACCCCATCAATGCCGTGCTGGGCGGCGCGTCGGCCGACGCGCGGCTCGAGCCGGGGCCACGGGCGGTCAGCTTGCGGGTGGGCGCGGAGGCGGCCGCGCTCGGCCAGAAGCTGGGCTACGAGATTCCCGCGATCGCCGGCATCGCGGCCGACGCACTGGTGGCCGCCGGCGGCGGCCAGGGCGTGGAGGCGGTGGCACGCCAATGGGCCGCGACGGGCCAGGCGCTCAAAGGCATCGTCGGCTCGATGCCCCGAGACATGCGCAGGGGTCACAAGACCGAGGCGGACTCGTTCTGTGGCTACATCGTGCGCAAGGCCTTCGAGGTCGGCCTGCCAGTTCCCGCCAACGAATCCGTCGACCGTCTGGTACGAGCCATCGAGGCGGGCGAGCTGCGTCCGGGCCCGGAGAACCTGGGTCTGTTAGTCGGGCTCGGCGACGGCTAGGAATCACTGAGGCGGCCGGGAGAGAGGACTTCGAGGGCGCGAAAGTCGGTGCGTCCCGGCTCGTCGGGGTCGATCGGTTCGACGACGACCTGGTCGGCGCCCGCGTCGAGGTGCGCCTCGAGACGTTCACGAATGGATCTCTCGTCGCCCCAGGCGAAGATCGCGTCGATCAGCCGGTTGCTGCCGCCCGCTTCGAAGTCGGCCTCCCCAAGACCCATCCTGCGCAGATGCCTGCGGTAGTTCTCGAACCCGAGTGAGGACTTCTGGCGGGCGGCGGCGCGCGCGCGGCTCGCCGAGGTCTCGAGCAGGACGTACTGCTTCACGCACAGCCACGCGTCGGGCCCGAGCGTCTTGCGTGCGCGCGCTGTGTACTCGGGGGTCACCCGCACGGGACAGGCCCCGGCAGTCCGCTGCGCGGCGAGCTGCAGCATCCGCGGCCCGAGCGCCCCCAGCACGATAGGCGCCGGCTCCTCGAGTGGCGGCCCCAAGTAGGGCGCGCTCTGCATGGCGTCGAGGTAGGCCGACATCGCCGCGACCGGACCCGCGTAGGTGCGTCCCAGCAGACTCTCGACCATCTCGGCGTGGGACACGCCCAGGCCCAACAGGAAACGGCCGTCCGATTGCTCCGCCAAGGCGTTCTGGGCGCCGACGAGGGCGATGGGACTGCGCAGGTAGAGATTCACGACGCCGATGGCGACGATCAGTTGCTCGGTCGCCGCGAGTAGCCACGCAGCGTGCACCAGCGGGTCGCGGCCCATGGAGTCGGTGAGCCAGGCGGCCGAGTAGCCCTGCCTCTCGAGCCTGCGGGCGACTTCAGCGGCCTGCTTCGCATCGAGGGCATCGGTCCGGATGCTCGCTCCCATCGGTCCCAGCTTCACGGCTCGCCTCCGAAACAGATCAGCAGCGAGGGTCGCAGCGTAAGGCCCGTCGCCGGTACACCTGAACGTGCGAGCGGAGGCCCTCGCCGAGCCGCTCGCGCCAGGGCGTCGACGCCGACGCGGAAAGGAAGGCCTCGCTCTGCACGACGGCCTCGTCTGCAAGCTCGTAGAGGGCCAGAAAAGGGAAGCCACCGACGCCCGCTGCGGCGCTGCGGAAGCGGCGAGCGCTGAATACGCCCGGTGCGCTCAGCAGACACGGCACATGCTCCTCGTCGTACCAGCGCTGGAACTCCTCTGTGAGCTCCGGATCGCAGTCCGTCATCACGTGCAACAGCGCGCTGCCGACCGGCTGGCGATCCGTAGCGACGACGCCCGCGGCGGTCACGATGGCGCCCGCCGCTGGCGACAGCGCAGCGTAGTAGGCCGAATCCATCGGCAGATCGAAGGCCACCCGGCGCATCCCCTCGCTGGGCGCTTCGGCGAGCTTGCGGCTCTCCGGCGTCTCGAAGGCCGCGGCGGAGTCGATCTCGTACAGCGTCAGGTAGTTGAACTCCGACGGCGATGCGAAGGGCACTCGAACGCGTTCGAAGACCCGACCGGCGCGGACACCGGGCACCTCGACCACGTCGCGCAGGTGGTCCTCGGCGTGCCACAGCTCGAACTCAGCGGTGCGCTCGGCCGATGCGGTCCAACGAAGAGATCGCAGCATCGCCCCGACCGGCAGCTGTCCCTCGTTCTCTCCCGTCACGGGTCGAGCGCCCCGAGACGTTCGAGATCGACGCGCAGAATGCAGTCTCCGCCGAAGGATCCGACGAAGAGCTCAAAGCCCAGCTGCTGGCCGACGGTGCCACCGCCCAGTGGCACGCCCCGGCTCTGGTAGCGCGTCGTCGACAGCATCGTCGCCGGATCGACCGCCTCGATTGCGAAGGGCAGCGGGCACGCCTCACCCTCGCGCTCGAGACAGGCCGCAAAGCCATCGGACGAATCTAGATGCATCGATGCAACGAGCAGCTTTCCATCCGCTGCCCAGGTGGAGTTGTCCACGGCGCCCAGCTCGAGCCTCGCCTCCACGCTTCCCGTCGAGCGGTCGATGCGCTGCACCACGTGGTCGAGGGACAGGTTGAGGAAGATCTTTTCCCCATCCCCCGATACCTCGATGCCGTTGGGCAGCATCCCCTTCGTGCCGGGCACCTGGCTAAAGCCCACACCGGGGGCCCAGTGCAGTACGAAGCCCGGGGAGTTGTTATTGGGGGCGTCGGTGGAGGTGTCGGCGGAGGTGTCGTTGGTGGATGTGCCGTTGGAGGTGTCGTTGGAGGTGTCGTTGGAGACGGGCGCGGCGTCTTCGGCCGGTCGCAGACGCATGTGGGTCGTGAGGAGCTCGCCATTCGTGCCCGGCAGCCAGACGACGTCGTTGAGCCAGGCGTAGCTCGGCGCGATCAGGCATCCGCGCCAGGCGAGCTCCCAGCGCGTTCCGGAGCCCCGCAGCTCGAACAACTCGATCGATTCGCGCCCGCCGTGTTGCACCACAGCGAGGGCCAGTGCGCCGTCGGCGCGCCTCGTCAGGTCGAAGCCGTGAGGGCTGAAGTCGGCCCCGGGCGGACCCGGGCAGCTCGGGTCGCCCCAGCTCGGCCCGACACCCGCGGTGCCCGGCCCGCGAAACAGCTCGCGGCGCTCCTCGGTCGCTAGCACCATCACGCTCAGCGCGCCGCAGTCTTCGCCACCGCTGCCCCCGTACTCACTCACGAGCAGCGCCTCTTCGCCCGGCAGCACCGCCAGGTCCTCTGGCCGCTCGAAGCCGCACGCTAGGTGCTCGGCGGCGCGCCCGGACGCGCCCGGCGGCGGGGCCTGGCAGCCAGAACCGGCGAGCCCGACCGCAAGCCACAGCAAGGCGAATCGAATCGTGCTCTGCAGCGTCGACCTCCGAGATGCGGGGCCTAAAGGGCGCGCTCTGGGTCTCGCCGACTATACATGAACGCGAATCCCGTGGGTCCCAGACCCGGCGGTGCCAAGCTCGACGGGTCAGCTCCGCTGCGGCTCATTTTTCCGACCCGCAGACGCCCAGGACCACTAGAATCCAGACTCAACGCATCGGGGGTCGTAGACATGTTGCTAGACGGGAAAGTCGCCATTGTGTCGGGTATCGGACGCGGGCTCAGCCGTTCGATCGCCTTTGCGCTCGCCGAGCACGGCGCGAAGCTGGTGCTGACCGGCATCGACGACGCGGTCGGCGAGGAGATCGCAAAGGAGATGGTCCTCGCCGGTTACGTATGCCGCTACCTGCACGCCGATGTCACCGACGCCGAGCAGTGCGCGAGCGCCGCTCTGCGGGTCCGCGAGGACTTTGGCCACATCGACACCCTGGTGAACGTCGCCTACCTCTACCGTCCGCGCGCCTCGACCTTGAGCGCTGACCTCGACGACTGGCGGGACATGATGGAGGTCATCTTCTTCGGCTCGGTCAACATGTCCCGCGCCGTAGCACCCTACATGCGGGAACAGGGCGAAGGCCGCATCGTCATGATCAACACCACCGGCACCCTGCTCGTCCGCGAGGACAGCGGCGGCTACGCGACCGCCAAGGGCGCCCTCGCGACCCTGACCCGGGTGCTCGCCAGGGAGCTCGGCCGCTTCGGCATCCGGGTGAACGCGATCCACCCGAGTTATATCTACAGCGACAACTTGAAGGATGACTTCGCACGCCGGGCGAAGCAGCGCGGCGTCGACCCCCAGGTACTCCACGACGAGGCCGCCTTCGAAACGGCCCTCGGCTACCTGCCCGAGCCGGCGGAGATCGCGGGCTCGGTGGTGTTCCTCGCATCGGACCTGTCGCGACCCGTCACCGGCCAGCACTTCGCGGTGTGCGCGGGCCGGAGCGCCTAAGACCTCTGGCAGATGCTCGTGTTCTGGGCGATCGGTCGGGCCGGCGGCGGGAGACAGGGGACGGCGGGGGCTCTGCCTAACGTCTACGGCTGAAGGCGCGCAACGCGCCACGGCGTTGCTGTGCCCTGCTCCGAGTGGCTCCTCTTCCACTGAGCGCGGTCGTGGATGCGCGCCGCGCGGCTGACCCAGAGCTCGACCGTATCCGCCACCAGGGTAAACCCGCCCCACTGCGGCGGCCGCGGAATCTCGACTCCGCGGCGCTCCTCGAGGGTCACCCCGAAGCGCCTCGCCTGCTCTTCGATCTCGACGACGAGTGCCGCGCGCGACTGGACGGGCTCACTCTGGGCACTGGCCCAGGCTCCGATCTGCGCATCGACCGGACGAGTTGCGAAATAGGCGTCGCAATCTTTGTCCGGCGTGAGCTCGACCGCGCCTTCGACGCGCGCCGAGCGATCCTGCGGCCCCCAATAGAAGACGATCGCCGCCTGCGGGTTGACGGCCAGGGCACGACCCTTGCGACTTTTCAGGTTGGTGTACATCACGAAGGCGCCCCGCTCGACATCGATCCGATTGCACAGCACCATGCGAGCCGAGGGTCGACCGTCGGGATCGATCGTGGCGAGGGAAATCGCGTGCGGATTCGCCTGGAGCCCCTCGGCGAAGGCCTCGTCCAGCCAGCGTTTCAAGATCGCAATGGGATTCTCGGGAAGCGGGTCCTCGGCCAGCCATGCATCGCGCAGATCGTCGGGCATCGAAACATGTTAGCCCATCGCGACGCAACGGTCTGATTGCGCCCCTGCGTGTCCGAAGCGACGACGGCCGCCAGCGCGGTGCGCTCAATCACCGTCGATGGCTGCCAGCACCCGAGGTGGCGAGATCGGCAGATCCGTGAAACGCAAACCCGTAGCGGCGGCGACGGCGTTCGCCACGCACGCAAGCGGCGGCACGATCGGCGGCTCGCCCACGCCGCGCACGCCGTAGGGGTGCAGCGGATTCGGCACCTCCACGATGACCGTGTCGATCATCGGGAGATCCGACGCCACCGGCATGCGGTAGTCGAGGAAGCTGGGGTTCTCGACCACGCCGTTCTCGTCGAAGATGTACTCCTCGTTGAGCGCCCATCCGATCCCCTGGGCTGCACCGCCCTGCATCTGCCCCTCGACATAGCTCGGGTGGACGGCCTTGCCGGCATCCTGGATAGCCGTGTAGCGGAGCACCGTGACCTTGCCGGTTTCCGGATCGACCTCGACGTCACACAGGTGCGTCGCGAAGCCCGGGCCGGCCGTCTGCGCATTGAGAGCCGCCTGGGCGATGATCGGGCCGCCGGTCGCGGGCATCTGCGCCGCAATCTGTGCGAGAGTCAGCGGCTCGACCTCTGCCGCCGCAGCATTGGCTGGAACGGCGCGACCCTCCTCCCACGAGACGCCGTCCACCTCGATGCCCCAGATCGTGGCGGCGCGCTCGCGCAGCTGCTCGATGATCTTCTGCGAAGCCTCGATGATCGCCATGCCCGTCGCGTAGGTCGTTCGGCTGCCGCCCGTCACGTCGGTGTAGCCGACGCTGTCCGTATCACCCACCCGGGGCACCACCTGCTCGGCGCCGATTCCGAGCTCCTCGGCCACCATCATGGCTTGCGCGACGCGCGAGCCCCCGATGTCGGGGTTGCCGGTGGTGACGACGGCCGTTCCGTCCTCGTTCACGCGCACCGAGGCGCTCGACTGCAGCCCGGCGTTGAACCAGAAGCCCGCCGCGACGCCGCGTCCCTGGTTGGGACCGAGGGGGGCGCTGTAATTCGGATGCTTGCGCGCCTCTTCGAGGGTCTCGCGGAGTCCAATCGCCTTGAACTTCGGTCCGTAGGGGGCCACGTCGCCTTCCTGCACAGCGTTCAACAAACGCAGCTCGATCGGATCCATGCCGAGGCGCATCGCGACCTCGTCGACCACCTGCTCCACACCGAAGGTCGCGATGGGCGAGCCGGGCGCGCGGTAGGCCGCGACCCTGGGCTTGGTCGTGACGACGTCGTAGCCGTCGATCAGGAAATGATCGAGACGGTACGACGAGAGGGCGCACATGCAGGCCCCACCCACCGGCGCGCCCGGAAATGCCCCGGCCTCGAAGTGCATCACGACCTCGCCGGCCACGAAGCGGCCGTCCTTGCGCGCCCCCAGCTTGACCCGGACGCGCCCGGCAGAGGTCGGGCCAGTGGAGCGAAACACCTCTTCCCGACTCATCACGAGCTTCACGGGACGTCCGGCGCGACGCGACAGCGCGACGGCCAGCGGTTCGAGATAGATCGTGGTCTTGCCGCCAAAGCCGCCACCGATCTCACTCGGGATGACCTTGATCTTCGAGAGCTCGATCCCCAGCACCGTCGAGGTCAACTCGCGGACGGCGAAGGGCCCCTGGGTCGAGCACCAGATCGAGACCTTGCCGTCTTCGAAGCTATCGGCCACCGTCGCGTGCGGCTCGATGTAGCCCTGGTGGACCATCTGCGTCGTGAATTCGCGCTCGATCACCAGCTCGGACTGGGCGAAGCCCTGCTCGACGTCACCACCCGCAAACGAGATACGCCGCGCGACGTTGGTGGGGCCGCTCGGCACCGGGGGCGGGCCGAGGCAGACGAGGTCGTCGTGGAGAATCGGCGCGCCGGGCGCCATGGCAGCCTCGATGTCGAGCACCGGCGGGAGCACCTCGTACTCGACCCGGATCTTCTCGGCCCCGCGCCGCGCCGCCAGGGTCGTGGTGGCGGCCACGGCGGCCACCGCATGACCGTGGTAGAACACCTTGTCTCGAGCGATGATGTGTAAATGCTCGCCCCACCCCGGGTGTGCGATAGCGATCTGATCCCCCATCGTCCCTTCGAACCGACTCGGAGGACGATCCTGATGGCGAGCACCCTTTCATCGGCACGACGCGCGCTCAAAGAGTTGGGCCCGCGCGGCCA
>PVBE010511059.1_pt1 | contig 43402 bp, 48 predicted proteins | sample 1631181 | NCBI WGS metagenome assembly PVBE01 (sample SAMN08397723, study PRJNA350692) | Marine metagenome, whole genome shotgun sequencing project. | isolation source: water | place: Pacific Ocean | collected 2012-04
ATGGCGTGTGGAACATCTGGTTCATGACCCACCGCGTAGCTCAGGTAGACCTGCGAGGACCTCGCCCCTTGGTCGAACGGATCGTCGAAAGCGTAAACCATGTCTCCGAACATGTGTAACCCTTGTCTCCGGTCTTTACAGCCGGTCGAACCACGAACGCCCTACCCACGCGGCCGGTTGTGGGCGTTTCCCCGCTTCGCTATACTTGTGGCGCGCTTCCCGTTCGTCTGAGCGACCCCGTCGCGCATTGCCCACCGGCGGTCGCTCTCTCGCTTGGGGCTCTCGGGCAGGCATCGGCGCGCGCCCTGCCCGCGGACGCCGCGCCTAGTTTGGGTGCAGGGCACACCCTGCCGCTCCGCCGCAATCCTCTGGAGGCAGATCCGTGCCCTCGGGACATGCAGCGCTGCTGCGCAGACACGGGGGCTACCTGCTGGCGATGCTGTGGTCCAGCACCGACGGCAAGCTGTGGGCCATCGGCGGTGACGGGAAGCCCTTCCGGCTCAGCCGCCCGCAGGTGGTCTGGGAAACCGATCTTCCGCTGGACGACCCCCGAGCTCCAGGGTGGGTGCACGAGTGCGAAGCCCTCGCCCCGGCGGTGGATCTGGGTGAAGTGTGGCAGGTGGTCCAGGGGGAGGTCCCATGGCTTTCCCTGGCCGACTTGGGGGAGCTTGTGTGGGGGCAGGCGCTGGACGGGCCCCGCACGGGGGCGCTCCTGCTCGCGCTGCATGCCGGGCCCGTGTCCTACTTCTCGGTCCAGGACCGGACGCTGGTGCCCCGCGCGCCGGACGACATCGAGAGCCAGCTCCTCCGCCAGGAAAAGGCCCGCCAGGCCGCCGGTGAGGAGGAGAGCTTTCTCCACTGGCTGGAGGGGGTGGCCGAGGCCCCTGAGTGGTCCCCACGCCTCCGCGACTGGCTCGAGGCCGTGCGCCGGTACGCTATCCACGGCGAGTCGTCACCCACGGCGCGGCAAGCCCGCAAGCTTCTGCGCTCAGTGCAGCCCGACGCCAGCGACCGTCTGCGCGTCGCGTTCGAGGCGCTGGTGCGGCTGGGCGTGTTCCACGAGGACGAGCCACTGGGGCTTCACCGGCTCGGCGTTCCTCTCTCCTTCCCGCAGGAAGTGCTGGACGAGGCAGAACGGCTTGCCGCCGTGCCTCTCTCTGCCGAGGGACGGCGCGACCTGGCGTCGCTGGAGGTCTTCACGATCGATGAGGCCACCACGGCCGACATGGACGACGCGCTCTCGGTCCAGGCGGCGGGGGACGGCTACGAGATCGGCATACACATCACCGACGCCGCCTCGCTGGTCCCCGCCGGGGGCGAGGTGGATATTGAGGCCCGAGGGCGCGTCTCCAGCCTCTACCTCCCCGAGCGCGTGATCCCAATGCTCCCGCCCTCGCTCTCCACCGGGGCGGGGAGTCTGGCGCCGGGCGTCAGGAGGGCCACCCTGAGCCTTCTCGTCCGGGTGGACGGGGAAGGCCGGATCGTGGAGTGGGAGGCGACGCCGTCGGTGGTCGAGAGCAGCGCCAAGCTTAGCTACGAGGAGGCAGACGCCGCCCTGGCCGATCTTGGCCACCCGCGGTCGGAGTCGCTGCGGGCGCTCGAGCGTGTGGCGAACGGCTGGCGGGAGGAGCGACTGGCGAGCGGGGCGCTTGAGATGGACCGGCCGGAGGTGAAGGTGACGGTGGATGCCGAGGGTCGCGTGGAGGTCTCCGTCGTCGAGCGTCCCACGGCGTCGCGCCGGCTGGTGGCCGAGTTCATGATACTGGCGAACCGGCTGTTCGGGGAGTTCTGCCGCGACCAGGGAATCCCGTCGATCTACCGTACGCAGGACCCGGTCAGCATGGAGGGGCTTGCGGAAACCTCGGTGGCGCCGGTGAGACAGTACCAGATCCTCCGCCGCATCCGAGCCGCCTCGGTGAGCGGATCGCCCGGTCCGCACGCGCTCTTGGGGCTGCCGGTGTACGCCCAGTCCACCTCCCCGCTCCGCCGCTACACGGACCTTGTCGTGCAGCGCCAGGTGGCCCACTTCCTTCGGCACGGGGTGCCCCTGTACGACGTGGACGAGGTCGAGGAGATTGTGCACCAGGCCAGGGAGCAGCTACGCGACCTGGCTCGCGCGGAGGGCGACCGGAGGCAGCACTGGCTCCTCAGGTTCCTTTCGGCGTGCATCGGCGAGGCGTTTCCGGCCGTGGTCCTGGAAATACGGGATCGCCACGCCCTGCTGGAGCTGGAGAGGCTGATGCTGAGGACCACGGTGTACCTGGGGCCCGTTGCCGCGGTGGGCGACACGGTCCCACTGCGGCTCCAGGAAGTGGACCTGTGGCGGCGGCAGGCGTTCTTCACCTATGAGCCTGACCGGGCCTCGGTTTCCTCAGAGGGCGTTTCCCCGTAGCGATTCCCACTGCCGCGCGCTCCAACCGAGCTACGAACGGCGCCGCCACGGGCACTCCCGCAAAGGCCGGGCGACGGCGGGAGTGTGAAGAGTCCTCCCGCCGCCGCTGTGGTGTCTCTACGAACGGCGTCGGTCGCCGGGCTCCACCGGGTAGCGGGAGCGGACTTCATCGAAGGTCATCCCCTCGGACCGGAAGAGGCGCTCGTCGTACAGGATGCGCCCGGTGAACGTCTGTGGGTCCTTGGAGCAGATCAGCGCGGCGGCGTCGCCGATGATCTCGCCGCTCATCCGCCAGCCGGCGTACACCGGCTCGCCGTCGCCCATGCTGCGGAAGTAGTGGCCGCCCTCGCTCCACTCGCCGATCTCCGGGGAGAGCGAGTTGGCCGCGATGTTCCGGTCGAACACTTCCGCCGCCAGGCCCTGGGTCATGCGCTCCAGGGCGGCTTTGGTGGCGCCGTAGCTGCTGCCGCCGGTGCCCGCCTGCTTGTACGGACCCTGGCCGGGGCCGACGGACCCCCCGGACGAGATGTTGACGATGTGCCCCCACCCGTTTTGGGTCATGTGAGGGATCGCGGTGCGGCAGAACATGAATGGCGCCCGCACGTTGACTCGGTACTGCAGGTCGAAATGTCGGGACTGCATCTCCATCAGCGACCCGGGGACCAGAATTCCGGCGTTGTTGACCAGGATGTCCAGCTTGCCGAACTGCGCGACGACCTTGGCTACCGTGTCCTCTATCTCTTCGTCTCTGGTCACGTCGCACCGCATGGCGATGCCCTTGCCGCCCGCCGCTCCCACCAGCTCCACGGTGCGGCTGAGCGAGCCAGGAATGCGGGAATCGCCCTCGTTCTCCGTGCGGGCCGTTGCCACAACGGTGGCGCCCTGCTTGCCCAGGCTTATAGCGATGTCCTTGCCGAGGCCGCGACTTGCTCCGGTTACGATCGCCACTCTTCCGTCAAGCGTGCCCATGGCCACCCCCCTTTACGTGCTGTTGGTGAGACGGGCCACAGTATAGCGGCGCGCCTCGGCGATGACCAGCGGGTGCAGGGCGCGCCCTGCACCCGCTCTGGGGGCGCCCGGACGGGCCCTCTATGGAACGATTCGGTGGCCCTCCCGGGAAGGATGCTGCGGGCGGGCAGGTGGAACAGACGCGGAGTCAAGGGGGGCGGAGCCCATTTGCCAGTGGTATGGAGGGCCCCATACCCGATCCCGGCCCCTTCCTGACGAGGAAGGGAGTGGGGGGATGGTCGAAACAGGTTCCTGGTCAGCCCGTTAGGGCTGACCCCTGTAGAGGACCGTGTCGGGCTGGCAGCCCACGCGAACCAGAAGTGGTTTCCGTGGGGCACCTGGGTGAGCTGGGCGCCCTCTAGGGGGCCGCTGACCGCCCGCCCCAGGATGGTCCATGACGAGCCGGTCTCGGTGTCCAGGAAGCCGGACTCCGTGGAGGCGAAGGTGAGCGCCTGCCCGTCTATGACAGGGACGAAGACGTTGGTGGAACCCACATCTCGTCCGCCTGGAATCCAAAAGGTATCCAATGCTGATGCAGTGCCTGACTGGTGGAACGCTACTGCCTCCAGGTCGCCCAACTCGAAGGGAATGACGCCCTCTTCCGTTATCAGCGAGAACGGTATCGCCAGGGAGAGGCCGTCGTGGTCCACGGCAAGCACGCGCTCCATGGCCTGGAGGCGGGCGTCATCGGGGCCTCGGTAGAACACCATCGGCTTGTCCCGAGTGTCGTAGAAGCCGTAGGGGTTCTCGCCGTAGCGCCGGGAGTGACCCGTGTCCCGCGATAGGACCGTACCCTCAGGGTGCTCCGACTTGAAGTCGCTCCAGGCCACAAGCGGCGCGGGTATGAACGTGAGCTGACCGCCCGTAAGGTCGCCGATGATGGCTTCCCCGGTGAGCTGCTGCCACCATGACTCCGTCTGTCGGTCGTACATGACCAGGTCGCTCAGGCGCAGCTTTCCGGTGGTGCCGAAGTCCAGCATCCGACCCTCAAACCGCCGGTCGAACACCAGGGCGGAGTTGCACAGCGGGCAATAGGTGACGGTGGCCGGCACGCCGCCCAGCTCGTCATTGACGATCTCATGCCAGATCAGGATGTGGAGTGGGTATGCGCGCGACTCGCCGCCCAGGGTCAGCGCTAGGACCGGCTCCCGGTCCTCCATCCACTCGTTGGCCTGCTGGACCGTGTCGTGCTTGGGCTCGTCGATGGCCGGGATGCCGTCCTTGGGCGGACCGCCGGAGGCGAGCTCCAGGTAGGAGATGCTGCGCTTGTCGAAATTCGTGCTCCACTCCTCGGTGGTGAAGCCCGGCCGGTCTTGGATCACGTTGGGGTCCTCACGTGACTCGATCTCCGGCCTGGGGAGCGCGGGGACCGCGGTTGGGGGTGGGAAGCGAGTGGGCTCACCCAGCTGAGCGACGGCGGTGGACGGGGCCCCCGCGGCGGCGGCCCCGTCCACCGGGCCTGCCGCGCACGCGGCGCTCACCAGCCCAAGCCCGGTTGCCAATGCCATCAGGCTGAGACGACGATTCCACTGCATCCGAGGCCACCTCCGCCGACCGATTCCCGATAGCCGCGAGATGCCGCCTGGGATTCCCCGGCGGCGCCGCTTCTTGTAGAGTCAGATGCGGCCGCCCGGCCAACGGTGCCGACTAGCGTCGGCCTTGGGTCGCGAGTGGGCCACGGGGTTCCCGTGTGGGCGCTGCCGGGCGCCGACGAATTCTTGACGTCCCTTTGGCCGCTGCCTATACTAAACGCCGTCGGGATCCTGTCGGAGCCCACCGTTGACCGCTATCTAGGGCGGATCGGTGGACATCCCCTCCCCTCGCCCCGTCTCGGTGGCGCGGGCGATGGGCAAACGCCAGGCTCGACAGCCAGAGCCGGGCCCCAGTAGCTCAACGGTAGAGCAGGCGATTTGTAATCGCCAGGTTCCGGGTTCAAGTCCTGGCTGGGGCTCCACCCACCGCGTCCGACGGATATCGGCGTGCGTGGCAAGCGGGACTTGGCGTGTCAAAGGGGGCTATGTTACACTAAGGGGCCGTCGGAGGGGTGGCGGAGCGGCCAATCGCACCAGACTGTAAATCTGGCGCCCGGAAGGGCTTCGTAGGTTCGAATCCTACCCCCTCCAGTCCCCTGAGCGGCACGAGTACAACACCCAGGGCCCACATAGCTCAGAGGCAGAGCACGTTCTTGGTAAGAACGGGGTCGTCGGTTCGACTCCGACTGTGGGCTCCAGACATCCCGAGAAGGAGTGAGCGTCGATGGCCAAGCAGAAGTACGATCGCAGCAAGCCTCACATCAACGTGGGAACCATCGGTCACGTGGACCACGGGAAGACCACCCTGACGGCGGCCATCAGCCTCACGCTGAGCAAGCAGCCGGGGAACTCCACAAAGTTCCTGGCGTACGACCAGATCGACAAGGCGCCAGAGGAGAAGGCCCGCGGTCTCACCATCTCCATCTCCCACGTGGAGTACGAGACGGATTCGCGCCACTACGCGCACGTGGACTGCCCCGGCCATGCTGACTACATCAAGAACATGATCACGGGCGCCGCCCAGATGGACGGCACCATTCTGGTGGTGAGCGCGCCCGACGGTCCCATGCCCCAGACCCGCGAGCACATCCTGCTGGCCCGGCAGGTGAACGTGCCGGCCATCGTGGTGGCCCTCAACAAGACCGACCAGATGGATGACCCAGAGCTACTGGAGTTGGTGGAGCTGGAGATCCGGGAGCTCTTGACCAAGTACGAGTTCCCCGGCGACGACATCCCCATCGTCCGCGTTTCCGCGCTCAAGGCCGTGGAAGGCGACGAGGAGGCCCAGCAGCAGATCCTGGAGCTCGTCAAGGCCGTGGACGAATACGTCCCTATGCCCGAGCGCGACATGGACCGCCCCTTCCTGATGCCCATCGAGGACGTGTTCGGCATCAAGGGCCGCGGCACTGTCGTCACCGGGCGCATCGAGCGCGGCATCGTCAAGGTCGGCGATGAGGTGGAGCGGATCGGCTTCGGGGAGACCAGCAAGACCATCGTCACCGGCATCGAGATGTTCCACAAGCTCCTGGACGAGGGCGAGCCCGGAGACGCGGTCGGGTGCCTTCTGCGGGGCGTCACCCGGGACGATGTCGATCGGGGGCAGGTGCTGGCGAAGCCCGGCTCCATCCGCCCCCACACGGAGGCGTCGGCGGAGGTCTACGTGCTCGGCAAGGACGAGGGCGGTCGCCACACCCCCTTCTTCCCCGGCTACAAGCCCCAGTTCTACATCCGCACCACCGACGTGACAGGCGAGATCGGCCTGCCGGAGGGCGTGGAGATGGTGATGCCGGGGGACAACATCCAGATGAGCATCAAGCTCCAGTCGCCGGTGGCCTTGGAGAATGGGCTCAGGTTCGCCATCCGCGAGGGCGGCCGTACCGTGGGCGCCGGTGTCATCACCGAGGTCAAGGACTGAAGAACGGATTGGATGGAGCGGCATGGCCAAGAAGGGTGACCGGGTATTGATCACGCTCCAGTGCACCGAGTGCAGGGAGCGCAACTATCGCAGCGAGAAGAACCGGCGTAAGGACCCCCAGCGGTTGGAACGCCGGCGCTACTGCAGCCGATGCCAACTGCATCGGTTGCACCGAGAGGTCAGGTAGCCTCCGTGGCTCGTCAGTCAGTCGGGCCGACACCGTTTAGGCAGTCCGCGACCGCCGCGCGCCGCCGTCTCTTCCGATGGCGTTTTTTCGCGGAGGTGTGGGCGGAGCTGGCGAAGGCCGAGTGGCCCACGCGGCCGGAGGCTACCCGCCTGACGGGTATCGTGATCGCCCTGGCCGGCGTGGTGGCGGCGATCCTGGGAGTGGTGGATCTCTTGTTCAACACGGTGGCCAGAGTCCTTCTGGGGACGTGACGTAGGGCACGGACGCGTGGAGAGTGCGGTCGGTATGCAAGAACAGCTTGAGGACCAGGTAGAAGAGCAGGTTCAGGTGGAGGACGTGGACCCCCACGCCACCGAAGGTCAGTGGTACATCGTCCACTGCTACTCGGGGATGGAGGACCGCGTCAAGAAGAACCTGGAGCAGCGGATTGCCTCGATGGACGTACGCGAGAAGGTCTTCGAGGTTGTGGTGCCCACCGAAGAGGTTGTCGAGATCAAGGAGGGGCGCCGCACTCCGAAGCGAGAGCGCCTGCTGCCGGGCTACGTCCTGGTCAGGCTGAACATGGATGACGAGAGCTGGTTCGTGGTGCGCAACACCCCGGGCGTGACGGGCTTCATCTCCGCGGACGAGGAGGGCGAGCGCCGCGTGCGTCCCCTCCCTCTTACGGAGAAGGAGGTGGCGGGGATCTTCCGCCGCATGGAGGCATCCCAGCCCCGGGCAAAGGTGGGCTTCTCCAAGGGCCAGAACGTCAAGATCACCGATGGGCCCTTCCAGGAGTTCATCGGGGTCGTCGACGAGGTTTCCACGGACAAGGGGAAGGTCAGGGTGCTCGTGTCCTTCTTCGGCCGCGAGACCCCAGTGGAGCTCGACTTCCTCCAGGCGGAGCGCATAGGCTAGCGTGGACTCGGACGGACAACTACCGGGCGCGGGCCTTTCCCGTGCCCCAATTGGGAATGGACCATGGCAAAACGTGTAAGGGCAGTGCTGAACATCCAGATTCCCGCCGGTGAGGCGACCCCGGCGCCGCCCATCGGGCCGGCTCTGGGACAGCATGGCGTCAACATCATGGGCTTCATCAAGGACTACAACGCCAGGACGGCCAACCAGAAGGGGAGCATAGTCCCCGTCCAGCTCACGATCTACGAGGACCGTTCCTTTGCCTTCGTCACCAAGTCCCCTCCCGCGTCGGACCTGCTCAAGAAGGCCGCCGGCCTGGAGAAGGGGAGCACCGAGCCGCGACGGCAGACCATCGGCCAGGTGACCCGAAAGCAGGTGGAAGACGTGGCTCGGGTGAAGCTGGCCGACCTGAATGCCGTGGACATAGAATCCGCGATACGGATTGTGAGCGGCACGGCACAAAGCATGGGAATCCGGGTCATAGAGGAGTAACGTGGCTACCGATCCTTCTCTCAAGAAGCGCGGCAAGCGATATCAGGATGCCGTGGGCCTGCTGGACCGCGAGCGTCGATACGATCCACGGGAAGCCCTGGACGCCCTGAAACAGTCCTCCCGCGTAAAGTTCGACGAGACCGTGGAGCTTCACGTCCGCACCGGGGCGGACCCCCGCCACGCGGACCAGCAGATCCGCAGCGTGGCGATGTTGCCATACGGCACCGGCAAGGAACGTCGTGTCCTGGCGTTCGTCCAGGGCCCTGCGGTCGCCATCGCCGAGGAGGCGGGGGCCGACTTCATCGGCGACGACGAGACGATCCGGCGCATAGAGCACGAGGGGTGGGTCGACTTCGACGTGGCGGTGGCGACCCCGGAGATGATGGGGCGGATCGGTCGGCTGGGGCGGTTCCTGGGACGCCGCGGTCTCATGCCCAATCCCCGCACCGGCACCGTCGTCCAGGCGGAGGATCTGCCAAACATCATTCGTGAGTCCAAGCAGGGTCGCGTTGAGTTTCGCATGGACCGTTCCGCGAACATCCACGCCCCCATTGGCAAGCTCAGTTTCGAAACGGACGCCCTATTGCAGAACCTCGCGGCGGTAGTGGAGGCGATCACGCGTGCGCGAGCGGATGGCATCAAGGGTAGCCTGTACCGGAGCATCCACGTCACGTCCACCATGGGTCCCAGCATTGAGCTGAGCATCGCGGACGTGGAGTCGATCCAGATCGAGTAGGAGGACCGGCCCTCAGGCAAACGAGACCGGCAACGGCGGCGGGTTCCTCCGCAGGTCGTGGCCGAGCACAACTGATAGGCAGGTGCCGAAGACCGCGGGAGGCCGCAAAGGCCTGTAAAGCAAGCGCGCCCGCGCAGGTGTCGCAACGAGTGAATCGGTGCGCCCCGGTCTCGGCCGGGGCTTTGTCGTGGCCGGTGCCAAGCGCTAGGAGTGGGAGATGCCATCAAAGAAGAACGTGGAATCGGTGGAGGGGCTGAAAGAGATCCTGAGCCGTAACCCGGTGGTCATTGGGACCGGGCACACCGGCCTAGGAGTTGCCGCCATCACGGAGCTGCGTCGCGGCTTGCGGCAACGGGGGCTGGAGTATCGGGTCGTGAAGAACACCCTCGCTGGCATTGCCGCCGACGAGCTGGGCAGGCCAGAGATCCGGGAAGTGCTCCAGGGCCCGACGGGCCTGGTGCTTGGCGATGGCGATCCCGCCGAGATCGCCAAGAAGCTCACTGAGCTTCTGCGCGCGTCTCGGATCGCTCTGACGGTCCAGGGAGCCGTGGTGGAAGGGAAGGCGATATCGCCCCAGGACGTGACCACCCTGTCGACCATGCCGCCGAAGCCGGAGATGGTCGCCACGCTGCTGGGGCAGCTGGTGGGGGTGATGGCGCGGCTGGTGACGTCGCTGAACGCCTCGGGGCAGGGCCTGGCGACGGTGTTGAACGGTCCCTCCAGGGGGCTTGCCACCGTGCTCCAGCGGTCCACGGAGCGGTAGTCGGCAAGGGCGAGCGTGACCATACGGGGCCAGGCGCCCCAATGAGCAGATCAATGGTGAGTAGTAACACAGGAGGTGCAACGTGGCAGCGACCAAGGAAGAACTTCTAGAAGGTATCGTGCAGCTATCGGTGCTGGACGTGTCGTGGCTCGTGAAGGAGCTGGAGGACAAGCTGGGGGTGTCGGCTGCGGCCCCCATGATGGCAGCCGCTCCGGCAGCCGCCCCGGCCGCGGCTCAGGCGGCAGAGGAGGTAGAGGAACAGACGGAGTTCACCGTCACCCTTGTTGACTTCGGCGCCGCCAAGGTCAACGTCATCAAGGCAGTGCGAGAGGTGACCACGCTGGGCCTCAAGGAAGCCAAGGACCTGGTTGAGGCGGCTCCGACCGCTGTCAAGGAGGCCGTCCCCAAGGAGGAGGCCGACGAGGTCAAGTCCAAGCTGGAAGCCGCGGGCGCCAAGGTGGAGATCAAGTAGGCTGTCACGACCCCCGTACCGCGACCGCTCGGTCGCGGCGCGGGGGCCTCGGGTCGTCTGGAGACGGGGGGAGGTGGCGATGAGCCGCCGAAAGAACCTCGAGCGGGTCCAGGCCATGAAGCGCCAGAACCCGGACTACAAGGGTTTTCGAGGATACGAAGAGGAGCCTACGCGTCCGGGGGACACGCCGCTGGAATCCGTCAAGTGCACCGTGTGCGGACGGAAGCGGAACGTGCCGGTGGGCGTGGCAGAAGAGCAGCGGGACGCGTACGTCTGCGAGACGTGTCGCGAGGAGCAAGAGGGCGAGCCTCAGGGCGAGCCGCAGGTCGAGGTCGAGGCGACCGCGGAGCAGTAGCCGCGTCCCCGCCGTCGCTTCCCCTGGGAGCGACGGCATGGCGGCAGGACCGCTGGGTGAGAAGATGGCATGAGCGAGCCGGAGCCTTCCATCACCTATCAACTTCGCATTCGTGACCTCCCCCAGGGCGAACGACCCAGGGAGCGTCTCAGGGACAGAGGTCCCCAGTATCTCAGCAACTCGGAGCTGCTCGCCATCCTCCTGAGGACGGGAACGGCGTCCGAGAACGTGGTAGCGCTGGCCACTCGCCTCCTGGCCGCTGCCGGCGGCCTCGCGGGCCTGGCGAGGGCGAACTTCCAAGAGTTATTGCTTGTGAAGGGGCTTGGCGACGCCAAGGTCGCTCAGGTCATGGCCGCTCTGGAGCTGGGGAAGAGGCTCGCCGCGCTGCCCACGCCGGACCGTCCCTCTGTTTCATCTCCGAAGGATGTGGCTGACCTGCTGACCCCGGATATGGCCTGGCTCGACCAGGAGAGCCTTCGGGTGGTCCTGCTGAACACCCGAAACCAGATCATCTCCGTCTCGGAAGTGTATCGGGGCAACGTGAGCAGCGCCGTGGTCCGCATCGCCGAGGTGCTGCAGGGCGCCGTGCGCGAGAACTGCCCCGGCATCATAGTGGTTCACAACCACCCCTCCGGGGACCCCACGCCCAGCGATGAGGACGTCCGCGTAACCAAGCAGATCCGGGAGGCCGCTCGTCTGCTGGACATTGAGCTGATGGATCACGTGATCGTCGCGCAGGGCCGATTCTTCAGCCTCAAGGAGCATCACCTGGGGTTCGACTAGTTGCCCCAGCGGGCAGGAGGCGAGGCCGCCATGGCCTCCTGTCCACGAGGTTCGTAGCCCCGGGCTTGCCCCTCGACCTCGACCCCCGCCCCTTCCAGCGCGCCGCGGGCAGGCGCGCTCAACCTTCGCGCTCCAGGAAGTCCAGGAGGAGGTTGTTGAACTCCTCCGCCCGCTCCATCTGCGGCCAATGCCCGCATCCTGGGATCACGGCCAGGCGGACAGACGGGGCGTCGCGGGCGGCATCGACGGCCTGGGTCACAGGGAAGACCCGGTCCTCCTCGCCCCACACCACCAGCACCGGCGCGGAGAGCCCCGCCAGTCGATCCTCGAACCGGACGTGGGGCCGGACTCCCCGGAAGCCCACGCCGTGGCGCAGCATCCTGAGCACCGCGCGCTTCGCGCCGGGTGAGGTGCGCACGCGCGTAAGCTCGTCGGTCAACTCGGGCGTGATGAGGTCGCGTCCCGAGAATACAACCCGCAGCATTGCCTCCGCGCCTTTCGCGGAAGAGCGCTCAAGGACCTCCCCCAGCAGGGGCACCGACATGAGGCGAAGGAATAGGGAGACCTCTCGGCCTAGGCCCGCAGTGTCCACCAGGACCAGGTGGCTCACCCGATCCGAGTGCTCCAGCGCGGCGCGGAGCGCGATGAGCCCGCCCATCGAGTTGCCGACGAGGGCCGCGGTTTCCAACCCCATCGCGTCCAGGAAGCCGGTCACGAAGTCGACGCCCTCATCGAGCGTGTAGGCCATGCTAGGCTTGGCGCTGTCGCCGTGACCGGGGATGTCGACGGCGTACACCGTGAAGCGAGCGGCGAGGGGCATGATATTGTCTCGCCAAGCGACGACCGAGGCGCCGAGCCCGTGAAGCAAGACGACCGGGGGCCCGTTGCCCGCTACCACGTAGTGGGCGCGAATGCCGTCCACGTCCACGTAGCCGTGGGATCCCGGGACTGGGCTGAGCGGCTTCTCCGGCATGGCTCCAATCACCAGCATTGCTTGGTGGGGCGACCGCAGCGTACGCCGCTTCGATCCGCGGTGGCGGGCTTGGGCGGGCCTAGGGCTGGCTGCCTCCGAACACGGTGCGCTTCTGGTGGGTGAGGTAGCGGCGCGCGACGAAGCTCAGGGGCTTGCTGGCGACGCTGAACTTGTCATAAAGTAGATTGAAGAGCTGGGCGATCTCCAGGGCCTTGGCCGTTGGGTGCTCGCCCGCCATGCGGTAGAACCGCCGCCCCTCCTCTTCATACTCCTCCAGGCTCCGGGCCGCCCTTCTGGAGCTCTGGGGCGCGAGGCTGGGGCCGCCGGTGCGGAGCGAGGTCGCGCGCGCGTGCTCCGGGAACACCCCGAGGTTGAAGAGACAGACGTCCCCGATCCGCTTGTAGTAGGCCAGACGGCGTTCGTCGTCGGCCGTCGCGCAAAGACGGATCAGGCCGTCGATGTCCATGTCGTTGAAACGGACCTTACGCCAGATGCCCCTCCGCACCCGCACCGGAAGCACGTAGCTCTCGACGCGCGTGAACGATGCCAGCAGGTCCGTCAGGTACTCAAGAACCGGCGGCCGGCCCAGCAGATCCACGACCTCTTTCGTGTCGAAGACAGGGATCGTGTCCCGCCCGGTCCGCTCTACAGTGTGGGTCACCTGCTCCAGTTCCTTCAGTGCCTGGGTCAGCAGGACCTGGAAGTAGAGGACCGGGGAGATACGCGCGAGGACCTCCTCGCTGGACGTCACGAGTTCTGCCACGGGATCGCTGGCGATGAACGCTTTCCTGAAATCTTCGTCCTCACGGGCGATCTCGACCAGCTTCGCTTTGTCGGAGTGGTCGGGGGCGGCCGTGTCCACCAGAAACTCCAGATCCCGCTGGGACAGACGGAGGGAGCCCGAGGCCAGTCGCCGCACCCGCTCGGGGTCGGTGCTTCGATAGCGCGGCTCGCGGTTCATGGCGGGCATGGTACACGGCGGAAGTGGCGCGGGCAAGCCGGCTGGGGGCCGGGGCGCCTGGAGGCGGGAGAGGACCAGGCGGTCCTACATCAGAGCGAGAATTACGACCGCGACGAGCGCCGCCAGCCCAACCACGAACCCCGCGATGCCGAACCAGGCGGCCAGTTTGGCGTAGCGGATCACGCGGTCGACATCCTCCTTGAACTGGGCAGCTGCCTGTTCACCGATCTGGGAGACCAGCTCGTCGCGCCGGCCCCGCATCCAGGCTCCCAGGCCGAGCGTTTGTCCAATCCAAGCCCGAGCCTTCGCGCCCTTGTCCACTTCAGACCCCCTGGTTCCAGGCGGGGCAGCTACCTTTGCGGGAGACATGTTAGTGTGGCTCCAGAACGCCGTCAACCGACCGCTCCTGGCTCCCAACAACCATCAGCCGTTCCCTCCGCCGTACGCGGCGTCCCAGAACGCCGCCTCGTGCCGAAGGCACGCGACGAAGGTGTCTTCGACACTCTGGCGCTCGGTCCCGGCGAGCGCCATCTCGTCCAGCGTGCGGTGGAGCCACCCGACGAACTCCGCGAACCCCTCGTTGGAGTGGATCTCCACCCACGCACGGTACGCCGCGGTCCGAGGGATCGCCCCCGCCTCGACCAGTCGGGTGGCCCAGTCCAGGTAGGTCCCCTCGGTGACGGCTAGGGCCGCTATCGCCGCCGGGTAGCCACCATCGTGAGCCGCGCGGACCATCGTGTCGCCGAGGGCATGGGTGACCGGCGCGGGTGCGATGCCCAGGTACGCCTCTGGGCCCATGCCCCACTCGCGGAACGTGTCTCGGAACAAGGACTCCTCGCCCTCCAGCACATCGTGGAGGAAGGCGGTCAGCCGGCGGGCGGAGTCCAGGTCCGGGGCGCCTGCGATGGCCAGTCCCACAACCCGCACCAGGTCGCGCAGGAAGACGTAGTCCTGGAGGAAGTAGCGCTGGAACGCGGCGAGCGGGAGGGTGTCCGCCCCCAGCTCCAGAACAAAGGGGTGAGTGACCGCCCGTTCCCACAGCTCGTGGTGCGTCTCACGCAACTCTTGGAACACGCCCATGCCGTGGCCCCCCTACTCGGTCCTGCTGAGCTCCTCGACGAACCGATTGGTGAACGCCACGGCCGGGTCGACGCCAGCGGGAAGGTCGCCGCTTTCGATCATCCACTGCGTGAATACGCGCCACCGCTCCGCCGACTGCCACCCGAAGGCTGGGACGCCGTCGCTCCAGAGGGGAGAGAGCCGCCGGATGCCCTCCTGCTCCAGCACGGGGTCCACCTCCGGGTTCGCCTTCACCAGCGTCTTCACGGCCGCGTCCACGTCCGCGGCGGCGTCCTCGTAGCCCCGGAGGACCGCGCGGAGGAACCGCTCGACTAGATCGGGGCGGTCACGGACCGTCTCCTCGCTGGCCACCAGGACCAGCTCGTAGAAGTCCGGGACGGACCACTCCTCCATGCGCAGGATCGTGACCTCCTCGCCCTGCTGACGGATGAGGATCGACTCGTGGACCCAGTACGCGCCGACCACCGCGTCCACCTTGCCGCTCAGCAGGGCGGGCACCAGGTCGAACCCCACGTTGACCATCTCTACGTCCGCGAAGTCGCCGCCGTCGCCCTCGACCATGGTCCGCAGGAGCGGCACGTTGGTTGGGATGCCCGGATAGCCCACCTTCCTGCCCACCAGGTCCCGCGGCCGCGCGATGCCCGAGCCCCCGAGGGCCATCACGGAGTTCAACGGGTGCTGCACCAGCCCCGCGATCGATACGACCGGCACGCCCGCGGCTCGGGCCAGGAGGACATCGCTCTGGTAGCTGATGCCGAAGTCGTCCCTGCCCGCGCCCACCGTCTGCAGGACCGTGGAGGGGTCGGAGGGCGTGTAGATGTCGACCGCGAGGCCCTGGTCGTCGTAGTAGCCTTTCTCTTCGGCGATGAACAGGCCGGTGTGGTTCGCCCACGGATACCAGTCCAGCGCCATGCTCACGTCCACCCTCTCGGACCCCCCGCAGCCAATGCCGACAGCGAGGACCGCCATCAGCGCCGCTGCGATAGCCCACGCTCTCGCGCCCGCTCGGATGCCCATGCTCCGCTCCTTCCCTGGGGCGACCTCGCCCCCGCCCGCGCTACCGTCGCCCGAGGGCGCTCTCTCGCCTTGCTGTGTGGTGCCAGGCCAGTGCCCGCCGCTCCAGCAGGCTGACCAGCCCGAACAGGGTTACCCCGATCACCGACAGGACGATGATCGCCGCGAACACCATCGACGTCTGGAATCGGGGCGCCGATTGGACCATCAGGTACCCCAGGCCCGCGCTCGCCCCCACCCACTCTCCGATCACCGCTCCGATCACGGCGACGGCCACCGCCACCTTCGCCCCCGAGAACAGGTACGGGAGCGACGTGGGCACCTGGAGCAGCCGGAACACTTGCCACCGGCTCGCCCCCAGCGTCCGCAGCATCCGGACGGTGTCCGCGTCCACCGATCGCAGCCCGTCCACCATGTTCACGACGATGGGGAAGAAGGAGATCAGCGCCACGACGATTATCTTCGGCTGGATGCCGTACCCGATCCACACCAGCAGCAGCGGGGCGATGGCGATGATGGGGATGGTCTGGGAGGCGATGACGAAGGGGTACACGGCGCGCTCCAGCAGCTTTGAGTACGCTATGCCTATCGCCAGCAGCACCCCCGCCACGAGCGCCACGGCGAACCCCGCCAGCACCTCTTCCGCGGTCACCAGCGTGTGGCTCAGGAGCAGACTACGGCTCTCCACGATCTTGGTGGCGATGACACTCGGGGGCGGGAGCAGCCACCAGGGCACCGCGAACCCCCGCACCAGCCCCTCCCACAGCCCGAAGACCGTCGCGACCAGCGCGGCCGGCGGGAGCCACTGGGCGGCTATCGCCGCGACCCGAGGGGTGCGGGCCGGTGGCGGGTTCATTGCTAAGGCCCGGCTCCTTCCTCCGCGTCCTGGGACCAGAGCGTCGCGAGCAAGGCCGCCTTGAGCTCCGCGAACTCGGGCGTGGCCGTCATCTCGTACTCTCGAGGCCTGGGCAGCGTCACCGGGAGCGCCTTCTGGACGCGGCCCGGTCGCGACGTGAGCGCGTACACGCGATCGGAGAGCAAGACCGCCTCCTCCACGTCGTGCGTGATCAGCAGGATCGTCTTGCCCAGCATCTCCCACATCCGCAGCAGCCATACCTGGAGCGAGGCGCGGGTGAGCGAGTCGAGGGCGCCGAATGGCTCGTCGAGCAGGACCACCGGCTGGTCGGCCAGGGCGGTGCGGAGGAACGCCGCGCGCTGGCGCATCCCCCCCGAGAGGGCCGCCGGGTACGCATCGCCGAAGCCCTCAAGGCCGAACGTGCTCAGCATCGCCCGCGCCCGCTCCCGTGCCTCCCGGCGTGGCGCCCCGCGCACCTCCAGCCCCAGGATCGTGTTGTCGAGCACCGAGCGCCACGGCAGCAGCAGGTCCCTCTGGTGCATGTACCCCACGCCGCCGAGCCGGTCGGTCGCCGGGGCGTCGTCGAGCAGCACGATGCCCCGGTCCGGCTCCTCCAGCCCCGCCACGATGCCCAGCAGCGTGCTCTTGCCGCACCCGCTGGGGCCGATGATCGAGACGAACTCGCCCCCGCCGACGACGATGCTGACGTCCTCCAGCACCGGGAGCCAGCCGCCGGCCATGGCGTAACCCTTCGACACGCCTTCCATGCGGATGCTGCCCCGGCCTGGGGCCTCCGGCTCGTGAGATGTCATCGGCTGTCTCCGCGCCTCCGCGATCCCGCCGACCACGGCCCGCCGCCGAGCCGCGCGCAACAAGAAAGCCACCTGCGGCATGGCAGGCGGCCTCGGTGCGATGGGCGTCGCCCGGCCGCATCCCTCCGCTGGCATTACCCAGATCAGGTGTCAGGGTCGGCGGCAGATCAGCCGCCCTCTCAGCCCGGCTCTCCCGAGCTCCCCTTGGGTCTGGCTACCCTCTCCAACTGTCGGCTCAAGAGTACCCTCGCCGGGCGCGGCGTGTCAACGCGGGGGGAGGGGAGGGCCTGTGGACCATCTTGAGCACCCAGGCCCTCTCAAGCCATGCGCGCCATCAAAGACATGACTACAAGTGTTATGATGTTATTTGACGATGGGCAGCACTTCGACTACCATTAGCGCATGGAAGTCGAGTTCGATGATGACGATCTTGACCAGCTTGACACAGCCCCGTCATTCACGGCGGGCTGGCCTCCGGCGATCGTCAGGGCGTTCCGCATGCGAATGCAGATCATCCGAGCCGCGCCGGATGAACGAGACTTCTATGCCCACAAGAGTTGGCACTTCGAGAGACTCCAGGGGCAGAGACAGCATCAACACTCTCTGAGGCTCAATGACAAATACAGGTTGATCCTTGAGTTGGAAGGTTCTGGCCGCGAAAAGCGAGTGCGGATCATGGCAATCGAGGACTACCACTGACTGGGAGGTAACGATAGATGGCTACTAGGCGGCGTCCGGCAGAGGTCTTCCCGCCCGGTGACTTCCTTAGGGAAGAGCTTGAGGAGCGGGGATGGACTCAGGATGACCTTGCGGCCATTCTCGGGCGACAGGTGCGTACGGTCAACCAGATCATCGGCGCCAAGCGCAGCATTACGACTGACATGGCGAAGGGTCTGTCTGCGGCCCTCGGCACTTCGCCGGAGTTCTGGCTCAATCTGGAGGCGGCGTACCAACTCTGGCGCGTTGGAGCCGACGGGTCAGACCAAGTCGCGCACCGCGCGCGCCTGTACACGATCGCTCCGATAAGAGAGATGGTGCGTCGAGGCTGGATTGAACCTTCAGACAACCCAGAGGTATTGGAGGATCGTGTCTTGTCGTTCTTCGAGACTAAGAGCCTCGATGAACCCCCGTCCTTTCGGGCCCACGTGGCACGGAAGACAGAAGCAATGACCCCTTACGACGACGCCACGCCGGAACAGACTGCGTGGCTATTTCGCGCGATGCATCTCAGCCGATCAGTTCAGGCCGAGAAGTTTACGGACAAGTCCATTTCCCTTGCCACCCAGCGCCTGCAACTTCTGATGCAAGCACCCCAGGAAGTCAGGCATGTCCCGAAGGTGCTGAGTGAATCCGGCATACGGTACGTGGTTGTTCAGCACTTGCCCAGAACGAAGATCGATGGTGCCTGCTTCTGGATCGATGATTCGCCGGTTATAGCGATGTCCATCCGGTATGATCGGATAGACAACTTCTGGTTCACGCTCATGCATGAGCTGGGCCATTTGGCGCAGGATGGCGAAGCAGTAGACACCAACATGGAGGCCGTGCGCCGCGATTCGAATCGCCCACAGGCCGAACGCATGGCGGACAGCTTCGCGTCAGAACATCTGGTGTCTCAGACGGCCCTTGATAGTTTTGTCGCAAGGTCATCCCCCCTATACACCACAGAACGCATTGAAGGCTTCTCACAGATGCAAGGCGTCCATCCTGGCATCGTCGTGGGCCAATTGCAGAATCGCTACGAAGTTACCTTTGCCAATTTTCGGAGGCTCCTTGTTTCGATCAAGCCATATCTGACTCAGAGCGCACTCACTGACGGCTGGAGCACACGCGCGTCCATTTGACACCAGGAGCGCACGCGGCATACGGGAGGGTGGGGAATGAGCGGAATCACCATGACGCAGCAGAGGCTCAGGATCGTGGGGCAGTACCGCGAGAGCGGCCGGCCCTGGCCCGCCACCACAAGGCAGATGGCTGAGTGGGCCATACGCGAAGGGCTATGGGCGCGGCGCCCCGACTCACAGGTTGGCCAATGTGCGGACGAACTGGCACGAGCGATGCGAGAAGAGTACTACACGGATCCTCAGGGGAGGGAGGTGCGAACGAAGCATGTTGCCCGCGTAAAGCGGGACGGGGTCCAGTCGTCGCTTTGGGATGACATACGGAATGCTGGCACGCGACATATGCAGATCGCTTTCCAGCAGCGCAGGCACCAAATCGTCGGAGACTGCAAACAGACCAAGGCCGACGTGGACAGTTTCAACGAGAACGGGAACCTGGAGGCACCGATTCAGATGGTGCTGGATTTCACTGTGGATGTGACCGAACTGGAAGTCTTGGAAGCTGCAAAAGGACTGCTCATCGTCGGCTCCAACGGGCCAACGCCGCGCGCCGAGCAATCTCGCGTCGCCGTTCCGGTGTGAGCTTCTCGGCCCTAGCCTTGCCGCCCTGTTCGCTCCCTCCCGGCGTCGTGTCCTCGCGGGCCGCGAACCGGAGGGAGATGCCGGGCATGGGCTCACTTTCGATGTGGGGAGGGAGGCCGAAGATGTTGGAACGCCACGTCGGGCCACGCGGCATGGGGTGTGGGTCGCCGGACCCCCCCGCCGATTGTTGACCTCCGTTGACAGGAATCCGGCCCCTGCATAGAATACAGGTAGAGACGCGCCGTGGCGGGGCCAGGATGGAGGAAGAGTGATGGTAGCGCCAGCCGCTCCCCTATCGGTCAGCATCACCGCGAAGGCCGCGAAGAAGGTTCGCAGCTTCGCCGAGAAGGAAGGCCTTGCGGAAGAGACGTTCGGCCTCAAGGTCGGGGTCAAGGGCGGCGGCTGCTCGGGCCTGACCTACGTCCTCTCCATCGACCCCGGTCCCGGCGCCGAGGACAAGATCATCGAGGACCAGGGTGTCCGGCTCTTCATTCCCAAGAAGAGCTTCGTCTTCCTGGCCGGCACCGAGCTCGACTTCTCCGACGGCCTCAACGGTAAGGGGTTCACGTTCGCCAACCCCAACGCCAAGACCACCTGCGGCTGCGGGACGTCGTTCTCGGTCTAGCCTCAACTCGAATGCTGTACGGGCCGCCCTGACTCAAGCGAGGGGCGGCCCGTTGCTTTTCCGCCAACCTTCAACGGCATCTGGAGGACCCATGGAGAGCAGTCCGCTGCACGAAGCCCAGCGCGCCCTTGGCGCCGTGTTCGCCGAGGTGTCGGGGTGGGAGATCGCCGCGGCTTTCGACTCACTCGATCGTGAGTGCGATGCCGCGCGGAGTCGCGTCGCCCTGCTGGACCGCTCGTCGCTGGGGCGGCTGACGGCGCGTGGCGCGGACGCCCTGGACCTGCTGGACCGGCTCTCCACCAACCGCGTCGTGGACCTGCCCGTGGGTGGCGGATCGTCCACCGTGCTCGCCACCGCCAGGGGCCGCATCGTCGATTGGCTGACCGTGCTGCGCCCAGACGATGCGCTGCTCATCGTCACGTCTCCGGAGCGGCGGACGGCCGTGGCCGAGTGGATCGATCTCTACACCTTCGACGAGGACGCTTCGTTGGAGGACATAACGTCGGAGACGGCGATGCTTGGCGTCGTCGGCCCTCACGCCGCGGCCGTCGTGGAGCGCGTCATGGGGATCGCCGTGGCGGACCTGCCGCAGCTCGGCTGCCTGACGGCGAGCCTGGGCGACCATCGCGTGACGGTGGCCCGCACCGACCCCGCGGGCCAGCCCGGCTACGACCTAGTTGTACCCGCCGCGGCCGCGACGCTCCTGTGGGACGCGCTGCTGGAGGCCGGGGCGGCTGACGGCATCGCGCCCATAGGCGAGGACGCCTTCGAGGCGCTTCGCGTGGCCACCGGGACCCCGCGCTGGGGCCGGGAGCTGACAGAGGAGCGCAACCCCCTGGAAGCGGGCCTGGAGGGCGCGATCTCCTGGAACAAGGGGTGCTACACCGGCCAGGAGGTCGTGTCCCGGCTGCACACCTACCACAAGGTGCAGCGCTACCTGGTTGGGCTGGCGCTGGAGGGCAATGGCGCGGCAACCCCCGGCACGCCCCTCACCGCGGATGGCAAGTCGGTGGGGATTGTGAGCAGCGTGGCGCTTGGCTCGGAGACGGGCCGGGCGATCGCGCTTGGCTACCTGCAGACGCCATTCGTCGAGGTGGGGCGGTCGGTGGAGGTGGGGCCGGCGGGCGCGGGCGGTGGCGTGGCCACGGTGGTGCGGACCCCCGAGCTGCCGACGGGTCCCGTGCCGGCCGCGCTCCTGGACGCACTCAATGACGACGACAAGGACGAGGCGGAGTAGTCGCGGCCCCGGCTTCGCCTACTGCAACAGCGTCGCCCCCCCGTCCACCACGAGCACCTGGCCGCGTACCATCGCCGCGTCGTCGCCGCACAGGAAGGCCACCGCCCTGGCGATGTCCTCCGGCTTGACGGCCCGACCGGCCGGAGTATCTTCCGCGGCGGCCAGCATCTCCTCCCAATTGGGGAACTGTCGCAGGGCGTCAGTGTCCACGTAGCCACCCGAGACGGCGTTGACGCGGATCCCCTGGGGCGCGAGCTCCACCGCCAGGTAGCGGGTGAGGGTCTCCAGCCCCGCCTTGGACACCCCCACGGCGAAGTAGTAGGGCAGCACCCGCTGCGATCCCATGCTGCTGATGTTCACCACGCTGCCCCCCTGGGGCATCAGGCGGGCGGCCTCCCGCGTGCAGAGCCAGGGAGCGCGAGTGTTGACGTCCAGCGTCCACGCCCAGTGCTTGACGTCCATCTCCATGGCGGAGCGCTGGACGCCGGAGGCGGCGTTGTTCACCAGGATGTCCAGGCGGCCGAACTCTCGCTCCACCTCCTGGAACAGCCGGCTGATCTGGTCGGGGTCGCCCAGGTGGGCTCGGGTGCGGAGGCAGCGCACGCCCAGCGCGGTAATCTCGGCTTCGGCTTCGCGTGCCTTCTGGTGGCTGCGGAGGTAGTTGAAGGCGATGTCGGCGCCACGGATCGCCAGCTCCCGCGCCACGGCCAGGCCGATGCCCCTGGACGCCCCGGTGACCAGGGCGACCTTCCCTTCAAGCGGCTTGTCCATGCGCCGATGTCCCCCGTGGCTGTGTGCGTCGGCGCTGGGCGCCTAGGTCGACGGACGTGCGCGGCTTCCGCGGAGCCCTCCGATTCCCGGGATCCTCTGGGGAGTTTGAGGGGCGAAGCCCCTCGTGGAGCCCTCCGGAGTGGGTGGGTGGGTCTGTCGAACCGCGACGCGCGTCAAGAGATCATCATGCCGCCGTCGACGGCGATGATCTGGCTCGTGATGTAATCGGCCTGATCCGAGGCGAGGAACGCGACCATGTGCGCGATCTCCTCGGGCTTCCCGAACCGCCCAAGGGGGACGCGGCTGAGGATCCGCTGTTTCAGCTCCTCGTTCAGGTCCTCCACGATGTCCGTCTCGCAGTATCCGGGGGCGACGTAGTTGACGGTGATCTTGCGCGATGCGACCTCGCGGGCCACGCTCTGCGTCAGCCCCACGACCCCGGCCTTGGCGGCCGCGTAGTTCGCCTGGCCGCTGTTGCCGCGCAGCCCGATGACCGAGCCGATGTTGACCACCCGACCCCAGTGCGCGCGGAGCATAGACCGGATCGCCTGCCGGGTGCAGAGGAAGGTCGCCCGCAGGTCCAGGTCGATGACGCTGTCCCAGTCCTCCACCGACATCCGCACCAGCAGCGAGTCCTTGATGATCCCGGCGTTGTTCACCAGGATCTCCACCGGCCCCAGCGATTCCGCAACCTCGTGGAACAGCCGCTCCACGTCGTCCGCCTTCGTGACGTCCGCCTGGACGGCCACGGCGGCCCCGCCGCGCGACACGATGGCATCGACGACCTCATTTGCCGCGTCCTCGTGGGAGAGGTAGTTGATGGCCAGCCGCGCGCCGTCGGCGGCGAGGCGGAGCGCGATTGCCCTACCGATGCCGCGCGAGCTGCCGGTGACGAGGGCCACCCGACCGTCTTCGCTCAACGCGCCCTCCCTGTGTCCCCGGGCCCCGCGTACGCGTTGGCGCCGGGAGACTCGGCGTTGGTCCGGGCCCGTAAGCGCCGGAGCTCGTCTTCCATGTGGCCAAGCAAGCCCACGTCGCTGGAGTACCGGGCCGTCTCGATGGCGGAGGCCACGGATTGCGCCGACGCCCTCCCGTGACCGACCACGATCAGCCCCCGCACCCCGAAGAGCGGCCCGCCTCCGACGTCCTCGACCAGGCTGAACAGGCCGAGAACCTCCCGGCTCAGGGCTTCCAGCTCCGCTTCCGGCAGGAGGTCCCGGAGTCTCCCGCGCAGGTGCGCCGAGAGCACTTCACCGATCCCCTCCATGGTCTTCATCAGGATGTTTCCCACGAAGCCGTCACAGACGACCACGTCCGCCAGCCCCGCGACCAGGTCATGGCCCTCCACGTTGCCGATGAAGTTCAGTCCGCTCTGGGCAAACGCCTCGGCGGCTTCCCTGGTCTGCCGGTTTCCCTTGCCCGATTCCGCGCCCACGCTGAGGAGCGCCACCCGCGGCTGGGGGACCTTCAGGTGTACCTGAGCAAACGCCACGCCGAGGGCCGCGAAGTCCACCAGCTGCCCCGGGCGGCAGTCTAGGTTGGCGCCGAGCTCCATGAACATCATGTTCGGCGCGAAGCCGATGATGGGTCCGCCGAGGGCCGGCCGTTCGATCCCATCCAGGAGCCCCAGGAGCATCGACGAGGCGGCCATCGCGGCCCCGGTGGAGCCCATGGTCACCATGGCGTCGGCTTTGCCTTCCTTGACGAGCGATGTTCCGACGACCACGGAGGCGCGCGGCTTTTGCCGCAGTGCCTGGATCGGCGCCTCCCCCTCCCCGATCACCCCCTCCGAGGGGACCACGGTGACCGGCAGCCCGTCCAAGACGTGGCGCGACAGCTCTTCCTGGACGGCGTCCGCGTCCCCGACCAGCAGAACCTCGACGCCCCCGCGCTGGGCCGCGAGGAGCGCTCCGGGGACGGTCGCTGCCGGGCCGAAGTCGCCCCCCATGGCGTCGAGGGCTATCTTGACACGGCGCGAGGGGTCGCGGCTCATCCGGTCCTCCGGCGGGGGCCATTGGGGGCCGCCGGTGGGACAGGCGGCACCCGTGATTATAGAAGGGGGCCAAGGGGAAATCAAGGAGACAGAGGGGTCTCGGGCAGGGTCGTTCGGTCGTCCATGCGGCGCCTGCTCCCGCCCAGGGTACGCCCTGCCCGCTCGCGGAGGCACGGCTGGCGGACCCTCCGACGGGGGGTGCTGGCACACCTGCCCAGAATGGGTGCGGGGCACACCATGCCAGGGCTGCGTTCAGGCCAGAAGCCGGTCCGCCAGGTCGCCGAAGTCCAATGCGTTGACGTCGAAGTCGGGCTGCGGTGAAAGGTCGCCGTCGTTGCCCTGGCCGCGCTCCCCCGGCCGCTGCACGTACGCCGACCCCATGCCGACCGCCATCGCCGCGCGGAGGTCGCCGGGGTGGGCCGCCACCATCATCGCCTGCTCGGGCGCGACACCCACCACCCGGAGGCCCGCGAGATACGCTTGAGGATCGGGCTTGTAGTGGCCCAGGAACTCGCACGACAGGATGCCGTCCCACTGGACGCCGGCGGCTTTCGAGCTATCGACGACCAGCGCCCAGCTGAGGATCGTCAGCACGACGACCGTGTACCGGCTCCTGAGGCGCTCCAGAGCCTCCGGCGCGTCTGGCCAGACGCGGAGCCGATGCCACACCAGGTTGAGCTCGTCCCTGTCCGACTCGCTCAGCGCCAGGCTCGGATGCCCGTCGGCGACTGTGTCCAGCGCCCGACGGTGCATCTCGTCGGCGTTCATCCACGGCAGCTCGCCGCTCCGCACCCGCTGGAGGACCCCGAACATCCCCTGGCGCCACTCGTTGGCGAATCGCGGGGCGTCAACCTCCGCGCCGCGCCGCGTCGCCAGGCTGGCAACCTCGTCGCGGATGGTGTGGTGCCAGTCGAAGACGGTTCCGCCGACGTCGAACGTCAGGGCTCGAATTCTCGATAGGTCCATGGAACGTCTCTCCTTCGTCCGGCTGCATTCCAGGCGCGGCATCGGGGCGTGGCTAACGAATGCTCAACCAGGGGGAGTGGGATGTCAAGAGCGGCAGTGGGAGAGTGGGACCATTGCGGTCCTCGGCAGGTCGCGGAAAGAGGGGAGCCTCAGGGAGTGGCGACCCTTGGTGGTCTATCGCGGGGCGGATGAAGGCCAGGACGAGGGCGAAGTATCGCTCGAAACGGGTTGTTGATTCGCCTGCAAATCGAAGGTCCCCCGGCGGCCAGCGGCTACCGGGGGACCGAGGTTCGGACGTAACGAGGGTTGCGGCGGTTCAGCCTACCAGGCCTGATAGCGCGACTGGAGGGCCGACACGTAGTCCTGCCTGGCCTCTCTCACACTGGGGCCTCCCTGTCGCGTGCCGCGCTGCAGGCTCCGGTAGTACGTCTCGAAGCCGCCCTTGCTGGTGGTCATCACCGCGTCCACGATCTTGTGCAGCATTTCATTCTCCTTGGGCTCTTGTTGGCCCCCACCTGTTTCTTACAGTTATATTGTGCCCCTTACAGAGTATTGTGTCAAGGGATATATGATGATACGCTATATCGTGTATCGTGATGGTTTGGGAGGAGGGAAAGATGGAGCTACGAGAGCTTCGGAGCTTCTGCGCCGTCGCCAGGCTGCGGAGCATGTCCCGCGCCGCGGAAGACCTGGGAATCGGGCAGCCAACCGTATCAGGTCACGTCAAGAGACTCGAGGAAGAGATGGGCGTCATCCTCTTCGACCGGGTCAGGCGTCCCGTGCAGCCAACCCTGGTGGGCGCAAAGCTCGCAGAGCTGGCGGGACCCCTCGTCGAGGGGATCGATGCCCTTGCCAGGTCCACGTCGCGCGCTGAAGAGGAAGGGCCGGTGACCGTGGCATCGACTCGGGACATCATTCCCCATACCCTCCTTCCCGTCGTCCGGGCGTTCCGCTCCGAGCACCCCCGCGCGCACCTCCGCATCCGCTCGAGCAACAGGGTTGGGATCCTGGAGATGGTCGCCGCTGGGGAGGTCGACATGGGAATCGTGCCCGGACCGGACCGGAGCCCGGAACTCGATTTCCTGGGGCTGTTCAAGTACGAGCGTGTGCTGATCACGCCGCTGGGACACCCCCTCCTCCAGGAATCGCTGACCTCCATCGACCAGATCGCCCCGTGGCCCCTGATCCTGATGTCCGGCAGCACATATACCCGCGCCACGCTGGAGGCGGAGTTCCAGCGCCGGGGGGTCGCCTACGACGTCGTCGTCGAGCTGGACAGCCTGGACGTAATCAAGCGCTATGTGGCCTTGGGGATGGGGGTCTCTGTGGGTCCCAGCCTGGCGATCGACGACCAGGACCGTGAGGAGTTGGGCATCGTGCGGCTGGATCACCTGCTGCCGGTGGAGCAGGCGGGGGTCGTGACTCTGCGAGGCAAGAGCCTTTCCACGCCGGCGGCCCAGTTCATCTCCGTGCTCCAACGCACGCTGGAGCCGTCCGCTCCGACGGTTGGACGACGGTAGCGCCTGGGGCTGCCGTTCGTGTCAGCGGAGCGGCTGGCCGCTCTTCGGCAGCAGCGCCGCCAGAGGCGCCGTGAGCGCGACGACGGCCACGGAGGCGTAGATCGCCAGGTCGTACGACTCGCGGATATCGAAGACCCACCCGTAGAAGATCGGGCCGACGACGCCCGATCCGATCGCCGCCCCCTGCACCAGCCCTTGAATAGAGCCGAGTGAACGCTCTCCGAACAGTCGCGCGATCAGGAAGGGTCGCAGCGGGATTGTGCCCCCGAACCCCACGCCGAACATGAGCGCAAATGCGCCAACGAGCACAATGTCCGATGAATCGATGGCCGGCAGAAAGGCGAGCGCGACGCACTGGAGCGCGAACAGCCCGACGATGAGCGCGCGGTAGTCCACGATGTCCGCCAGGGCGCCCGAGCCAATGCGGCCGATGCCGCTCAGGAGGAACACGAGCCCCACGATGGTGGCGGCCTGAGTCGTCCCGTACCCGACGCGCTCCAGCAGGGGGATCAGGTGAACCATGAGGCCGCTGATCCCCACGAACTGCGCCCCGAATAGAATCGTGATGACCCAGAAGGACCGGGTGCGTAGCGCCTGCCCCGGGGAGAACTGCGCGGAGTCCCACCCAGCCTGGCGGATGGGAACGCCGGCATCGTCGGTCGGTTCCTCCAGGTCCCCGTCGGGAAGCTGGCCGTACTTGTGTGGTGACGACCGCGCCACCAACGAGAGGGGAAGCCCGACGATCAGCAGCCCAACGCCGAACACGCGAAGCGCCCCGCGCCAGCCCAGGGCCTCCTCCAGGACCGCCGCCACGATGATGAACGGGCCGCCCACCACCGGCCCGTTCATCGCGAGGCCCAGGGCCCGGCCCCGCAGTCGCCGAAACCAGTTGGCCACCGCCACCGGCCACGATACGCCGTGGGAGGCGCCCGTGGCTCCGAGGGCCGCGATCAGGAACGCCGCATAGAACGTCCAGATCGAGTTGATGAAGCCCAGCAGGATCAGGCCGACGCCGCCCAGCGCCACGCCCAGTAGAATGATCGGTCGCGGGCCCCACCGGTCCACGAGGAACCCCGCCGCCGGCGCGAGGATGCCCGATTCGAGCTGGCGCAGCGAGAAGGCGCCGGATGTCACCGCCCGGCTCCACCCGAACTCCCGGACGATGGGAAGGAAGAAGACCTGGAACCCCTGGAAGAACGATACCGAGAGGTAGAAGTTGACGGCGATGCTCGCCGCCACGATGTACCACCCATAGAAGACGCGAGGGCGACGAGTCACGATTCGGGGAGATGCCAAGGAGTACCCCACTGGCTCAGCTTTCGGCGAGGCCCGGAGACGAGGCATCGGCAATGATACCATACCCGCGCGTCGGCGCTTCCCCCCTCCTTCCGCGGGATGCCAGTGACGGGTGACCCTGCATTCGATACGGGTGACGATGTATCATAGAACCACATCGGGAGACCGCATCGCGGGCGGCAATGGTGGCGACTCCTGCCCCCGCGACCGTCGCCTGCAGCCATGACAAGGGAGACGCAAGTGAGCAAGACGCCGAGTGTTGCCTACAGTGTGACCATCAGAGCAGAGTACGCGAATCAGCCGGGGATGCTGGGCCAGGTGTCGTCGGCCATAGGCGCGGCGGGGGGAGACATCACGGCGGTGGACATCGCCTCCTCCGACGGACGTCGCATCGTGCGCACACTCACGCTCAACGCCAGTGACCAGGCGCACGTCCGGCGAATCACCCGCGCGGTCCGCAAGGTCGCGGGCGTCAGGATGCTGGGCGTGACCGATGAGGTGTTCCGCGTCCACAGCGGAGGCAAGATAGAGGTCCGATCCAAGGTGGATGTCCGCAATCGCAACGACCTTTCGCTGGTCTACACCCCCGGCGTGGGCCGCGTGTCGATGGCCGTTCACGACGACCCGGACAGCGTCTGGTCGTCGACCATCAGGGGCAACTCGGTCGCGGTGGTCTCGGACGGCACCGCGGTCCTGGGGCTGGGGGACATCGGGCCGGAGGCGGCCATGCCCGTGATGGAAGGCAAGGCGATGCTCTTCAAGCAGTTCGCGGGCATCGACGCCTGGCCCATCTGCCTGGCGACGAAGGATCCGGACCGGATCGTCGAGACCGTGCTGAACCTGGCGCCCACCTTCGGGGGCGTCAACCTGGAGGACATTTCCGCGCCCCGCTGCTTCGACATCGAGGAGCGGCTGCGGGAGGAGCTTCCCATCCCGGTGATGCACGACGACCAGCACGGCACCGCGGTGGTCGTGCTCGCGGGCCTGCTCAACGCCCTGCGGGTGGTGGGCAAGCGGATCGAGGACATCAGGGCGGTGGTGCTCGGGGCGGGCGCCGGGGGCTCGGCATGCGCGCGCATCATGCTCGCCGCCGGGGCTCGCAATGTGGTGGTCCTGGACCGCCAGGGCATCCTCACGCGGCGCCGCGAATACCCCGACAACCCCATGAAGCGGTGGCTTGCCGAGCAGACCAACCCCGACAACCTGGAGGGCGGACTGGACGAGGCCATCACCGGGGCCGACTTCTTCCTGGGCCTGTCCGGTCCAGGCCTGCTTTCGCGGAACCAGGTGGCGCGGATGGCCGCCGATGCCGTCGTGTTCGCACTCTCGAACCCGGACCCGGAGGTTCATCCCGACGAAGTCGGGGGCCTGGTCCGCGTGATGGCGACCGGCCGCTCCGACTTCCCCAACCAGGTCAACAACGCCCTGTGCTTCCCCGGCGTCTTTCGCGGCGCTCTGGACGTCCGGGCAAGCGGCATCAACGAAGAGATGAAGCTCGCGGCCGCCCACGCCATCGCCGCCATCGTCTCGGAGAAGGAGCGGTGCGAGGAGTACGTCATCCCGAGCATCTTCAACCCGGCCGTCGCGCCGGCAGTGGCGCGCGCCGCATCGGATGCGGCGATACGGACGGGCGTCGCTCGGGCGCCGGGGGGCCGCGGGGGTCGGGGGCGGGCCGCGCCGCGCAGGTGAGCCACCAGCGGCTCGCCGGGCTCGGAATGAGCCGAGTTCATTGCAATCGGGATGCCCCGGCCGTCATCGAGACCCAATCGGGAGGACTGAATGACAACTTCCAGTCGCATGTCCATGTCGTTGGGCGAGGCGATCTTCACCCAGCGGGCCATCAGGCGCTTCAAGCCCGACCCCATTCCTGAAGGGGACCTCCAGGACATAATGGAGGCCGCGATCCGGGCGCCCAGCGGGGGCAACAGTCAGCCGTGGCACTGGATCCTGATTCGAGACGCCGAGGTCCGGCGCCAGCTTGGCGATCTCTACAAAGAGGCCTGGTGGGCCAAGAGGCGGGACGCCGGCATTAAGGGGCCTGAGGACATCCCGGCGGGCAAAGGCGTGACGCAGTCCGCAATGAGGCTGGCGGATGAGATCGGTGAAGCGCCGTGCATCGTCATCCTCTGCGCCACTTCCAAGGGGGCGGGGCCGAGAGAGTCCGTGATCCCCGCGGCCCAGAACCTGCTGCTCGCGGCGAGGTCCTTCGGTGTTGGCGGGACTATCACGACTCTCCATCCACTGGTTGAGGAGCGAGTGGGCCGTCTCCTGGGCATCCCAGAGGCCGCGCAGATCGTCTACGCCATTCCAATCGGGTTCCCGCGCGGCGAGTTCGGCGGGGCTCAGCGCAGGCCGCTGGTTGAGGTGTGCTCCTACGATCGGTGGGAGCGTTCGCCGGAGGAGTAGCGGCGGGGCATGGGCGCCCTGCGAGAGCAGGAGGGGGCACTCTACCCACCGTCCCCGCCTCGGTGGCCGCGACCCCAAACCTTCCTGCGCGCCCTGGGAAGGATGCGAGCGGCTCCCTCCCTCACCCTCCCCGGGGGTCTGGGGGGTACCCCCCAGAAGTAAGGTTCGGGTGGGTGGGTGGGAAAGACTACGTCACTCTGAACCGGGCCGTCCGCCCGCACGTGCCACGCGGTGTTCCTGAGCTGGCCCGGAGCCTGCTCGCCCGCACGTGGACCCACGGCGTCGCGCGCAAGGACACTGCCCCCGCCTCGGCGGTTGGAAGTCCGATGCCGCGCACCCGGCGACTTGACGCTCCAAGCCCCAGCGCGAACGCCGCCACCGCCGCTCCGCCGACGGCCACCGCGAACGGCGCGCTCACCAGATCCGCGACAAACCCCGATTGGACCGCGCCCAGCGGCAGCAAGCTCCACGTCATCCCGTAGATTCCCATCACCCGGCCGCGGAGCCGGTCCGGCACCCGAGCCTGCAGTGTGGTCATCACCAGAACCATGTAGAGGGTGCTGCTGGACCCCATGAGAAAGAGGATCACCAGCGACAGGGGGTAGCTGCGAGAGAGAGCGAACGCGATCAGCAGCAGTCCGAACGTGGTCGCACCGCCGATCAGCAGCGGACCCTTCCACCGAGTCTTCCCCAGCGCCGCCGCCACGAACGTCATTCCCAGTGCCCCAATTCCCGAGGCGGCATGGAGGTACCCGAACCCCTCCGAGCCCACCCCCAGGATGTCCTCCGCGAATATCGGCAATAAGAAGATGAACGACATCCCGAAGAAGCTGTTGAAGAAGGTCAGGCCGATGAGGAACGCGAATACCCCGTTCCCTCGGATGAAGCCGATCCCCTCGCCCATGCTCTTCAGGACATTCATGGCGGGTCCCCGCTCGATGGGCGGCACTCGGATCGCCGAGAGCATCCCCACCATGATCAGGAATCCCAGGGCGGCCAGGTAGTACGCCGCCGCCGCTCCGCCGGCCCTCGCGATGACCACCCCGCCAATCGCCGGTCCGATGATCCGCGTTCCCTGCCAGATCGAGGTGTTCAACGCCACGGCGTTCATCAGATCGTCGCGGTGGATCAAGTGAGGATAGAGCGACTGCCGGGAGGGCGTATCGAAAGCCAGAACCGCGCCGCTCACGAACGCCACCACCAAGAGGTGGGCCACCGTGACAGCCTCCATCGCGGCTAGGGTGGCTAGACTTGCGATGAGAAGGGCGGACGTGCCCTGCGTCACGATGAGCAGGCGGCGCTGGTCGAACCGGTCCGCCACCACGCCGCCGAACAGGTTGAGCACGATGGTCGGCACCGCGGTCACCAGCCCCAGGAGCGCGAGGTAGCGGGCCGACTCCGTGAGATCGTACACCAGCCAGGTGTGGGTCACCTGGAGCAGCTGGAACCCGAGCACCGACATCAGCAATCCAGACCAGAACAAACGGAAGTCCCGGTACCGGAATGCCGGAGGGACGGGCAGCCGACCGGCCAGGCCTGGGAACGCCGGCGTCTTCATCCCACCTCCGTGGATGCGACCGATGACCTCGCTCCGGGGTCCGTGTCCGCCGGCCGAGCGCCGTTTGGCCACCGCCTTCGCGGCGAGTTCCCGTGATCCCCGACCCCGTTCGCCCTGAGCTTGTCGAAGGGCGCGTGGGTGTCGTGGTTCGACAAGCTCCGCACGGGCGGGCAGGGCGTGCCCTGCACCCACTCTCGGCGCGTGTTGCCAGCGCCGCTCTTTGGAGGGTCGTCCGATCGGGGCGCCAACCGCGTTGGGCGTTCGTGGCTATGCGAGCCGGTCCCGAGCACGCCTATCACGGCTCCCCGCCCCCGGTGGGCCCGCCTTCGGTGGCGTCCGCTGAGGGGGGCGACTCGGGGGAAGCCTCGTCTCGGTAGACCCCGCGGTATTCCGGCGGCAGCAGCGCCGCGACCCGTCTCATCACCTCGTCCGCCAACGACTCCCACCCCTCGCGGCCCTGCCGCCCCTCGGGCGGCGACAGCACGAACGGCGCTCCAACGCGGATGGTGAGGCGGCCGGTCGGCACGGCGACGCGCCACAGGGGGCCCAGCCGTTCCGTGCCCGTGATCGCTACCGGGAGGATTGGGGCCTGCGTCCGGGCAGCCAGGAGCGAGATGCCCGGCATCGGCTTCTGTATGCCTCTCCCAGGGTTGCGGTGCGCTTCTGGGAAGAACGCCAGAGCGTCGCCCTGGCGAAGGACCTGCCGCGCCCACATGAACGCCTGCACGTCCTGGCCATCGCGGTCCAGGGGATGGGCGCCGTAGGCTCGGAGGAAGGTGCTCACCACTGGTACAAAAGCCCCAGCCTTGGACAGGTAGCGGAGCCGCCTGGGGATGCTGGCCGCCAGCAGGGGCGGGTCCACGTTGCTCAGGTGGTTCGCCACCACGATCAGGGGCCCAGACGGCGGCACGTGTTCCAGGCCTTCCACGCGCCACGTGCTGAAGGCCCGGAGCGCCCCCTGCATCATGACGCGGCAGACGCGATAGACGCGGTCCTCCATGCTACGCGTCCGCCTTGACCAGAGCCAGAACGCGTTCGACGACCTCGTCCAGCGACACGCCTTCCGTGTCCATGAAGTGGGCGTCGTCGGCGGGGCGGAGGGGCGAGGCGGCTCGCTGGGTGTCCGCGCGGTCGCGGGCCTCGATCTCCCGCTGGACCTGGTCCAGGCTGGTTTGCCCGCCGGCCGCCACGAGCTCCAGGCGTCGCCGACGCGCTCGCTCCGCCACCGAGGCTTGAAGGTAAAGCTTCACGTCCGCTTCGGGGAGGATCACGGTGCCGATGTCGCGGCCCGCCATGACTACGCGCCCCACGTCCGCCAGCGCCCGCTGAGTCGCGACGAGGGCTTGCCGCACGCCCGCTACGCGGGAGGTCCGTGACACGATGCCCTCAACTTCTGGGTCCTTGAGGCAATCCGTGGCGTCATCGCCGTCGACCAGCACCCGCTCGCCCTGGGCGGGCTCGGTGACCTCGATGCGAAGGCCTTCCGCGAGGGCGGTGAGGGCCGACTCGTCGTCGGGCGGGATGCCGCGCTGGACGGCGGCCCAGGCCACGGCGCGGTAGAGGAGGCCAGTGTCCAGGAAGTGGAACCCGAGGGCGGCGGCCACGCTCCGACCCACGGCCGTCTTGCCGGACGCCACTGGGCCGTCGATGGCGATGGTCGTGGCGGCGCGTGGGGTGGTCACGGCTCGCCCCGGTCGCCGCCGATAGTTGCCGAGAGGGACGTGGCTACCGCTTTGCCTTCCACTGGTCGTAGCCGATCCCCATCATGTTCAGAACCGTGTTGAACGTCAGCACGCCCGCGAACGCCAGGATGCCCGCGAACCAGGCGGCCAGGCCCCAGCGGACGTCCAGGTCCCCCAGCGCGGCGTCCATCACCAGCGCTAGGGTGCCCAGCCCCGCAATGACGACGAGGTTGGCCGCCGTCCACCGATACCCCGCTCCGGGGCTGTCACGGAACCAACGATAGAATTGAAAGCGCCAGCTCACTCGGCCCTCCTGTGGGTCCCGGTCTCCAGAGGCGGTGTGGGACCGGGCACTAGCATACTCAAATGTGAACGCGCCCGCAACTTGACACCGCCACGAGCGCGCCGATACCATCGCTTCACCACCTCGTCGGGAGCGCCGATGGCCCAGGATAGTGCCGCCCTTCTTCGTACGCCGCTCCACGAGACCCACCGCGGATTGGACGCCCGCTTGGTCCCGTTCGCCGGCTGGGAGATGCCCCTCCAGTACGCCGGCATCCTGGCGGAGGTCCGAGCGGTGCGCACGGCCCTCGGCCTATTCGACGTCTCCCACATGGGCCGTCTGCGCTTCGAAGGTCCGGGTGGCGTCGCCCTCCTGGACCGGCTGCTGACCGCGCCCGTGCGCGCCTTGGCGCCGGGTCGGGCGCGCTACTGCTTCCTTCTGAACGACGATGGTGGGATCATCGACGACGTGGTCGTCTACCGCCTCGCTCCCACCCCCGAGGTCGAAGAGCGACTGATGGTGGTGTGCAACGCATCGAATCGCGGGGCCGTCGTGGCGTGGATCGGGAACCACTGGGGGGACGAGCCGGAGCTGACCCTCTGCGACCTCACGCTGGAGACCGCCATGGTGGCCGTCCAGGGTTCCGGGGCCGCCGCGGCCCTCGACTCGCTGCTCGGTCCCGGCGGTCCGTCGGGGCTGCGGCCGTTCGGGGTGGAGGAGCGCTCGGCCCGCCTCGGCGATGTGACAGACCCCGTGCCCGTGCTGGTCAGCCGCACGGGGTACACCGGCGAGAACGGCTTCGAGGTCGTCGTTCCCGGCGAGGCCGCCGGAGCGCTGTGGCGTGCGCTCATGGAGCTTGGGGGCGTGCCGTGCGGGCTCGGGGCCAGGGACGTGCTGCGGCTGGAGGCGGGCCTACGGCTCCACGGGACCGACATGGACGCGGCGGCCACCCCTCTGGAGGCCGCGCTGGAGCGGTTCGTCTCGATGGACAAAGAGGGGGGGTTCGTGGGGCGGGATGCGCTCGCACGGCAGGCGGCCGGGGGCCTTCGGCGCACGCTCGTGGGGTTCGTTATGCGCGACCGGGCGATCCCCCGGCACGGGTACGCGATTCAGGCCGTGGAGGGTGGTCCGCGGGTTGGCGAGGTGACCTCCGGCAGCCACTCTCCTACGCTTGACAGTGACATTGGGATGGGCTATGTTCCCGTCGAGCTTGGCGACCCTGGGACCCCCATCGTCGTGGACATCCGGGGTCGTCCCGCGCTGGCCGATGTCGTGGCCCTTCCGTTCTACCGGCGGCGCTCCGTGAGCTGATGGGGCGCGTGCCGACGCAGAGAGGCGGTTCCGATGACGACGACCCCTACCGACCTGCGATACACCCGCGAGCACGAGTGGGTTCGCCAGGCCGGAGACGGCACGGTGGTGGTGGGGATCACCTACTTCGCCCAGGAGCAGCTTGGGGACGTGATCTACGTCAGCCTGCCGGCAGTGGGGGCCGAGGTCAAGCAGCACGGGACCATGGGGGAGGCGGAGTCGGTCAAGGCGGTCTCGGACCTGTTCTCGCCCCTTAGCGGCGAGGTGACGGAGGTCAACGGCGCTCTGGTGGACCACCCGGAGGTCGTCAACGCGGACCCGTACGGCGAGGGTTGGATGATCCGGGTGCGTCTGGCGGACGAGGGCGAGCTGGCCGGCCTGCTCACGGCCCCGGAGTACGACGCGTTCGTGGCGGCCGAAGGCCACTAGACCGCGATGGCGGACACATTCCTCCACCCGTACCTGCCCCACACGGACGAGCAGCGCCGGACGATGCTGCGCGCCGTGGGCGCCGCCTCCGTCGACGATCTGTTCGACGACATCCCCGCTGCCTTTCGTGACCCGGACGTGGCGCTGCCCCCTCCCCTGAGCGAGCTCGAGCTGCTCCAGGAGCTTGGGGAGCTAGCTGAGCGCAACCTGGTGCCGGGCGTCGCGCCGTGCTTCCTCGGCGGCGGCGCCTACAGCCACTTCATTCCCAGCGCCGTTTCCGCCCTGGTCTCTCGTGGCGAGTTCCTTACCGCCTACACCCCGTACCAGCCCGAGGTGAGCCAGGGAACGCTCCAGGCAACCTACGAGTTCCAGTCGCTCGTCTGCCAGCTTACCGGGATGGAGGCGGCGAACGCGGGGATGTACGACGGAGCGACGGCCCTGGCCGAGGCTGCGCTCATGGCCTGCCGTGTCACCCATCGGTACAAGGTGGCGACCCTGGACACCGTCAGCCCTCGATACCGGGAGGTCCTGCGGCTCTACCTGGTGCCACAGGGCGTGGAGATCGTCGTCGTGCCGAGGAGCGACCCGGCGGTGGACGGGGAGACTGCGTGCCTCCTGGCCCAGTACCCGGACAGCCTTGGCGCGGTCCCGGACCTGGACGCTCTGACGCGGATGGCCCACGCCCAGGGCGCGCTAATCGCCGTGAGCGCCTACCCGGTGGCGCTTGGTATGCTGCGGGCGCCCGGCGACTACGGAGTGGACATAACGACCGGCGAGTGCCAGCCGATGGGGGTCGGCCTCAGCTACGGCGGACCGTACGTGGGCATGTTCGCGTGCCAGGACCGATACCTGCGCCAGACCCCCGGCCGCATCGTCGGCAGGACGGTGGACGGAGGCGGCCGGCCGGGGTACGTACTGACGCTCCAGACCCGGGAGCAGCACATCCGCCGTGAGCGGGCCACCTCCAACATCTGTACATCGGAAGCCCTCATCGCCACGTCCGTCGCTGTGTACCTGGCGGGGCTGGGGCCTCGGGGGCTGCGGCAGGTCGCGGAGCTTTGCTACCAGAAGGCCCACTACGCCGCCGCCCGCATCTCGGAGCTGCCCGGATACGATGTACACCCCCAAATCGCGGATGGCCGCACAGCGGAAGAGACCCCGGTGTGGTTCAACGAGTTCGTGGTTCGCGGCCCCATGCCGGCCGCCGACCTCAATCGACGGCTGCTTCGACGGGGCATCATCGGTGGGCTCGACGTGAGCGACCAGGTCCCAGGCGGCATGCTCCTGTGTGCAACCGAGATGAACAGCCGAGCGGAGATCGACGGCCTGGTGGACGCCCTCGCGGCCGTCGCGGGAGAGGGGTAGCGGCAGGTGACCGAGGAGACACGAGCGATGCCAGCCACGGGCGCGGGCCACCCGACGCTCTGGGGCCTCAGCGCGCCCGGTCGGACCGGGGTGCGTCTGCCCGAGTGCGACGTGCCCACGCAGCCGCTGCCGCCGGAGTCGATGCTGCGGGACGGGCTCGCGCTGCCGGAGGTCTCGGAGCTCGATGTTGTGCGGTACTTCACCGGCCTCTCGCAACGCAACTTCTCCGTGGACACCAACTTCTACCCGCTGGGCTCCTGCACCATGAAGTACAACCCCAGGGTGAACGAGCAGGCGGCGTCGCTCCTCGGCTTCGCGGCTCTCCACCCGCTACAGGCGGAAGAGTCGGTGCAGGGGGCTTTGGAGCTGATGCACCGGCTCCAGGAGTGCCTGGGCGCGGTCACTGGGATGCCCGACTGCAGCCTTGCCACGCTGGCCGGCGCGCATGGCGAGTTGGCTGGGGTGCTCATGATCCGGGCGCACCACCTCTCGAGAGGCGATACGGCCCGGAAGGTGATGCTGATCCCCGACAGCGCCCACGGGACCAACCCGGCATCGGCTGCGATGGCGGGATTCCAGGTCGAGACCGTGCCTTCGGACGCTCACGGCAACATGGACCTGGAAGCTCTGCGCGGCCTGGCCGACGACCGCCTTGCGGGCGTGATGATCACGCTGCCGAGCACGCTGGGCCTATTCGACACGGGGATCGTCGAGGTATGCGAGACAGTGCACCGCGCCGGCGGGCTGGTGTATGGCGACGGCGCGAACATGAATGCGCTGCTGGGTCGCGCGCTGCTGGGCGACCTGGGATTCGACGTGATCCACCTGAACCTGCACAAGACCTTCAGCACACCCCACGGCGGAGGCGGGCCGGGATCGGGGCCGGTGTGCGCGGGGCCGACGCTCGCTCCATACCTGCCCTCGCCCATCGCCGTCCGCGAACCGGGGGACGACGGCGACCGCTTCCGCCTGGCATCGCCGGAAGCCTCGATCGGCAAGGCGGCGGCCTTTCACGGCAACTTCGGCGTGCTGGTGCGGGCGTACGCCTACATCCGAGCGCTGGGCGCGGAGGGGCTGCGCCAGGCGAGCGCCGACGCGGTCCTCAACGCGAACTACCTGCTGGCTGCGCTCCGGGGCGACTACCATCTGCCCTACGACCGGGGCTGCATGCACGAGGTGGTTGTGTCGGCGCGGGGGCAGAAGGCGAGCGGCGTCCGCGCCCTGGACATCGCCAAGCGGATGATCGACTACGGCGTCCACCCACCGACGATGTACTTCCCGCTGATCGTCGACGAGGCGTTGATGATCGAGCCCACGGAGTCGGAGAGCAAGGAGACGCTGGACGCGTTCATCGAGGTGATGCGGGCCATCGCGCGCGAGTCGGCGGAGACGCCGGAAGTTGTGCGGGAGGCCCCCCACCACACCCCCGTGGGGCGGCTGGACGAGGCGCTGGCGGCTCGACGGCCCGACCTGCGATGGACGCCCGCGGGCTAGGGCATCGTTGACAGGGGGCGCGGCGCGTCCCTAGAATGGATGCGGTGCGGGCGTAACTCAGTGGTAGAGTCCCTGCTTCCCAAGCAGGTTGTCGTGGGTTCGAATCCCATCGCCCGCTCCACCACGAGTGTCCGCTACGGTTAGAGCGCACCCGCGTTGTCTCCGGCGGCTTGGCGATACATCCCTCAGGTTCCGCCACAGCTCCCACTCATCCGGACTGGCCGCATCCGCCCTCTCCCCGCCCGACGAACCGCTTGGTCACTCGGCAGTCCCGGGTCCGGGTAGGAGGGGGGGCCGTCCCGAGGATTGCCAGTGGATAGTGGGGTTTGGCCGGACATGTGGCCTGCCCCCCGAAAACTAGTCCAGGAGTAATGTTAGACCTGGACAGGAAAGGGGGGCAGGCCAGTCTCAAGTTCAGTGGCCAACGCGTCCCTCTCGGCCACCTTGTCGGCCAGCCGGTCCGTGGTGGTTTCAAGCTCAGTGGCCAATGCGTCCCTCTCGGCCACCTTGTCGTTCAGCTGGCCCGTGGTGGTCTCAAGTTCAGTAACCAACGCGTCCCTCTCGGCCACCTTGTCGGCTAGTTGCCCCCTTGTGCGAAGGAGATCCGTGGCCAATCTTTCTGTTTCTGTGACCGCGACCACCAACTCAGAGTTGGTGGAGTCCAAACTAGACCGAGTATCTGTCAGCTGTCACGCTAGCGTTCCACAAACCGCGAGTAAGACCGCCACCGAAGTGACCATGAGCACTGTGATGCGCATCTTGGGTCTCCTCTCTCCGCCAAGTGCGTGAGCCCTCGTCGTTTCCAAGCGCGGTGCCGATGATGCCGCTCGAGAGGCCCCAGCTCCGCACCAGGGCGGCCACGATCGTCGCGTCGTCGCCGATGTGGTTCCAGGACCCACGGATGTAGTCCCCGGTGTTGGGGACTGGCGGACGGTCAACCATGAAGTTGTTGAACCAGGTGAGCATCCCGAACGCCACGACATCCGGTCCGGGATGGGTGCCTGCGGCGCCAACTGACGGATGAGTCATGGGCTCCTGCCTATGGACGCGCCAAAGCGCCGTTCCGCCCGCTTGTCGTGACCTCCGCGCCCATGCCCGCATCGCCCTTCTGCGCTATCGTTGCCATTCAGTTGCCGGTGGCCACAGGTGGTCCCAACGGGGCACGCTGGCTGGTCGTCGGGTCGAAGAAAGGTCAGTTGGCTCGGCCGATGTCGGCTTGCCCAGACCCATGCCCTGCCGACGGTGGCAACTAGGTATCACAGCGGGGTGTCCAAGTCAAATCGCGGGGATGGGGCCCTGGGCAGTCCCCTCGCACATCCGCGGCGATGCGGACCGCCCTGCGTCCGCTGGGAAGCGCGGTGGGGAGCGAATCGTGCCGGCCGTGTGGGCGGCGGCCTCGCGGCGGGTCAGTCGGGGGAAGTGAGGCGGTACACCCGGCCGTCGAATGCGAGGATGTACAGTTCGCCGTCCGGTCCCTCTCCGAACGAAGGGATCTGGAGCCCCGTGTCCGCGACGAGCGCCCGCTCGGCAACCTCCCGGCCGTCGAACCGAAGCGCCCAGACCTGCCCGCCGCAGAAGTCGGCGTAGACGTAGGCCCCGGCGAGGGCCGGCAGCCGGCTGCCCCGGTAGACGTAGCCGCCGGTGACCGAGCACGTGCCTCGCTCCAGGGGGTACTCCACCACCGGCGGAAGCATGTCCGAGCGGTCGCACGCGCTCCGGGAGGGCGGGTAGCAGTGGCTCCCCTCAGCAACGTTCCAGCCGTAATTGCCGCCCGGCACGATCAGATCGATCTCCTCGTACGCGTTCTGGCCAACGTCGCCCGCCCACAGGTCGCCGGTTGCCCGGTCGAAGGAGAACCGCCAGGGGTTGCGCAATCCGTAGGCCCACACCTCGTTTCGCGCGCCCGGATCGCCGACGAACGGGTTGCCCGGCGGAATCGTGTAGCCTCGGGCGTCATCGGCCGCCGATGGGTCGATGCGAAGGATCGCGCCCAGCATCGTGCCGGGGTCCTGTCCGTTGCCGAGAGGGTCGCCGCCGGCGCCGCCATCCCCAAGGCCGATGTACAAGAAGCCGTCCGGTCCGAAGGCGATGTTCCCCCCGTTGTGGTTCGGGTACGGCTGAAGCGCCGCCAGGATCAGTCTTTCGCTGGCCGGGTCGGCAAGGCCGGAGTCGTCGCCCCGCGCCGCGAAGCTGGAGACGACCGAGCGTCTGGGCCCTGAAGCGGTGTACGAGACGTAGAACCGGCCGCTGGTGGCGTATTCCGGGCCGAAGGCCAGCCCCAGCAGACCCTCCTCGTTGCCGGTGGCGTTCACTCGGTCGCGGATGTCCAGGAACTCCGTCGGCTCCGCGTCCCCATCGGGGTCGAACACCATGACCAGGCCTTGCTGAAGGGCCAGGTAGAGGAGGCCCGCGCCGTCCCCGGCGTGGGTAAGGACCACCATCCTGGGCAGGTCTACGTTGGGGAACGCCACCTCGACGCCCATGGAGCGGAGGGGTGCGGCCGTTGGGGTCGCCGCGTCGGCTGCCGTGGGGAGCGTGGGCTCGGGCGGCGCCGGTGGGGTGGGGGTTTCCGCAGCGCTCTCGCCCGTGGGGACGGCGGCCAGGGGCTCCTGGGGGCCGGGCTGGCCGCACGCCGCCAGGGCCGTCAGACCGAACGCCAGGGAGGCTAGCACCCGCAATGATTTGGGCATCAGTCAAGGATAGCGAGGCAGGGCCGCGCGCTCAAGGTGGTGGGCGCGGACGAAGCTCTGGCGGACGCCCCTAACCCTTGTCAAGCCCCTTACTTTCTGATAGCATCCTCCCTGTTACCCTGTAGTGAGCGGAGGGGGCGATGAACTTCGAGGTGATGTGTCCGCGCTACCAGGCCGCCATGGCGATCCTGGGTAGGAAGTGGACCGGGCTGATCCTGCGTTCGCTCATGGGGGGGCCGCGCCGGTTTACCGAAATGGCCGCCTACGTGCCCGGCCTGAGCGACCGTCTGCTCTCCCAACGGCTCCACGAGCTGGAGGAGGCGGGCATCGTGGCGCGGCGAGTGTACTCGGAGCGCCCCGTGCAGGTCGAGTATTCCCTCACGTCCCAGGGCCAGGCGCTGCGGGAGGTCGTCGAGGCCGTCCAGCGCTGGGCCGACCACTGGGGCCCGCGGCCCGCGGAAGCCGCGACCGGAAGCAACGGCCGCGATGTGCCTGCCGAGGCCTTGGTCCGCTAGGTGTCCCAACGGCGTGTGTCGCCGCCCGGCGATTCGATCCCCCGGGGCAGTCCGCGTGGGTTCGCGCGTCACGGGTAAGATTTGGAGGAAGAGCCGATGGAGTTGCCGGTCGTATTCACCCTGGTGGCTTGCCCCGCGTGCGACGCCCTCAAGTCGTCTTGGGCCGAGCAGAGCATCGAGTACGAGGAGCGCCGCGTGGATCTGCGGCAGGAGTGGATGGACGAGGCGCGCACATACGGCGACGTGGTCCCGATCGTGGTCTACCCGGACGGGCGGGTGGAGGAGGGGTTCCCCGGGGTGATGGGCTGACACATCGGCTAGCGGGCCGTGGGCCCGCTTTCAGTGAGGCTCGCTCGCGTGAGTGGGCCTGTGTCTGGTGCGAACGATGCCGGAGATTCGGGAGGACAACATGGCTGACAAGACGAGCGTGGTGACAGCGGAGCGATTCGCGCAGGGACTCTCGTACGAGACCTACCTGGCGCAGATCAACGTGAACAAGGACCGGTTCGAGCTGTACAACGAGACTGCGAAAGAGGCTCTGGTCGACGAGGACGTGGTCTTCTTCCGCGAAGCTGCTGAGCGCCCGGGCGGCGCGGCCAAAGTGCTGGTGATCGGCGAGGACTGGTGCCCCGATGTCTTCCGAGGGATGCCGCTGATGGCTCGCATCGCCGAGGTAGCCGGGATGGAGATGCAGGTCTTCCCCCGGGACACACACATGGACATCATGAACGAGTTCCTCAACAAGGGTGAGTTCCTGTCCATCCCGGTCTTCGTGTTCTACACGAAGGACCAAGAGTACCTCTGCCACTGGATCGAGCGGCCGGTCCAGGCCAACGAGGAGATGCCTCGCATCAGGGAGCAGGTCCAGCAAGAGTTGGCTGGAAAGGACGAGCAGGAGGTCCGCCAGGAGTCTCGGGCCCGGACCAACGCCCGGTTCCCGGCCTGGCAGCGTGCCTCCGTCCTGGAGCTGCGCGACCTGTTGTCGAACGCCATTGGTGGGTGACTCGGGGCCCCTTCCCCGGGCGCTAGCTGGAACCCCTTCGAGGCCGGGAGGCGTCCCGGCCTTGACCGTCGCGCGCCACGCGCCAACCCGGTCGACCGGACTGTGGTCGCCGCGTGCGAGCCGTACCGGGACCGAGCTGGGGCTCGTGGCTCGATGACGCGGCTGGAGATGTAGGTATATGGAAGACCCCGGGATGCGGAGGAATCGGCGCACGGAGGCCCGACCCGACTCGAACGGATCCAGCGCGGGTCCGCCCGGCGGGCCGGGGATGCCTGGCGGCATGGGGGCTCGCGGCGGTATGGGGGCTTCGCCGCTGCGCTCTCGCGCCGGCATCAAGCGGACCTTCGAGTCTCTCGGGCACGCGGGGTACCGGAACCTCTGGATCGGGCTCATGCTGCAGATGGGCGCAATGCAGATGCAGATGCTGGCCCGCGGGTACTTCGTATACGAGCTGACCGGCTCCCCCGCCCTGCTTGGGGTGGTCACGGCGGCGGCGGCCATACCCGCGCTGATCTTCGGGCTCTTTGGCGGCGTGCTGGCGGACCGGGTGGAGAAGAAGAAGATCATCCAGGCGGGGCAGGGGATCTCCGTCCTCCCCGCGCTCTTC